>Ga0114958_10003177_pt1 | contig 11902 bp, 12 predicted proteins | sample C_130208_EF_Meta_FD_89577 | JGI IMG/M metagenome (GOLD analysis project Ga0114958, IMG submission 89577) | Freshwater microbial communities from Lake Croche, Canada to study carbon cycling - C_130208_EF_MetaG | ecosystem: Environmental > Aquatic > Freshwater > Lake | place: Lake Croche, Canada... | reverse complement strand
AATTTAAAAAAAATTTCTCCTCTATAATAAAAATGTCTATCGCTACCTCCAACTTAACATCCGGTTTTATCGATCTCGCTACGTATGATGAACAAGAAAAGTACACATACGGCGGTTCCGAATCCATCGCCTACTTCGTTCGCGAAGTTCGCAAATCAACGTGGTTTACACAGGTTCCCGTTGTATTGAGCAAATCGTCAGGCCAATCGGGCTTTGGCCAACAATGGTCGGTCTCCATCTCTCGTGCTGGTGATTACCTCCTGCAAACGTGGCTTCGTGTCGTTTTGCCTCAAGTTACTGCCACTCTCACGAATAACAATACCAACTTGACTGCTGCTTCTTGCTCCGTGTTGCGTTGGTCTCGTAACTTGATGCACAATCTGATCCAGGAATGCAGTATCACGTTCAACGATTTGGTGGCTGCTCGTTTTGATAACTTTCATTTGGATTTCTGGTCCTCGTTCACCGTACCCGCCGGCAAGCGTAACGGCTACAACGTCATGATTGGTAACGTCAACCCACTCATCAACCCCGTTGCTGCCAACCCGCTTCTTCTGTACGGCCTCAATGGCCAAACGACTACTTCCACTCAACAAGTCTTGCCCTCTCAGGTGCTCAACCTTCCACTCCCGTTCTTCTTCGCGCGTGATTCCGGTGTTGCATTGCCGACCGCGGCTCTTCCGTACAATGAAATGCGTATCAACTTTTCGTTCCGTCAATGGACCGACTTGTTGATCAAGGATACCTGGTACCCCGCGGCAGCTACTTCTGGTGCAACATTCCCGCCTGTATACTCCCAAGGAACTACCGGTGTTCCTGCTCAAGTATACAGCAGCACTGCTGGTGCATGGGTTTCAGTTCCCGCACAAGCCAGTGACATCGTTGGCAACGACATCAATATCGGCAATTCGTGCCAAGTATGGGCCAATTATGCGATCGTGTCGAACGAAGAACGCAAGAAGATGGCTTGTGCTCCTCGCGACATTCTCATTGAACAAGTCCAAACTGCTCCGATTCAATCGTACAACAACCAAACCGCCGCTAACAGCGGCACTAGTGGTCTCATTGGTGTCCAAAACGGTACTCAAATCACGCCTCAATTTGACATTCGTTTCTCGCATGCCGTCAAGGTTCTCTTCTGGGCTGCCCGCAACAAAGCCAACTATGCTGCTTGGTCCAATTACACGTCAGATGCTCAAAATCCTCTCGGTCCTCACCAATCTGGTAGCATTGCAGTTGACCCAACTTCCAGCTTGTTCGGTGTTGTTGATTTCACGGCCGGATCTGACCCCGTTGACAATACGTCTCTCATCTATGAGAACACGCAACGTCTCCAGAACATGGGCTCGGATTACTTCTCGCTCGTGAACCCCTGGTACAGCGCACCCGTCATCCCCCTCGAAACCGGATACCACAGTTACTCTTACTCATTGGATTTCTACAATATTGACCCAATGGGATCCACCAACTATGGAAAATTGACGAATGTAAGTATTGTCCCCTTCTCGTCGGCTGCCCAAAACAACTCGTGGTATTTGACGAATCCTAGTGGAGCCGCTGCCGGTCCTTTGGCAGCTGTATCGACGAAATACGACTTTGTCACGACTTGTGTCAACAACAATATCATCAGAATCTCTGGTGGTGCACTTGGATTTCCAGTTCTTTAGAACTACTTTTTCAGAGCTCTTTCATAAAATTGATTATTATTTTTTTAAATACAAAAATATTTAAAAATGGAGACGACATTAAGTATCGAGATAAAGAAAATTTTGCTAGAAAAAAATTGCGTTTTGAAAACGGATGTATCATTGTTCACAACTAAAAATGAAAAAATTACGTACATTTGTTCTTGTGGAAATGAAAAAACTCAGATGATTAAAGATTATCTTCGTCGAAACTGTAGAAAGTGTAACGAAAAAAAAGCAAAAGAATTAGACTTTAAAGAAGAAGAAAAAGAAGAAAATGGAGAAATATGGAAAAGAATTCAGGGAGGTTGGATTTCGTCTTTTGGTAGGTGCAAAAACACTGAAGAAAAAGATTTGACTTTATGTATGAGTAAATTTCGCTATAATATTGCTGGAAAACAAGAATATGCATCACGAATAGTTGCAAAGGCCTTCAAGATTGAAGGTTATGAAAAATTAGATGGAAATCAGAATTTTATTGTTCGTTTTATTTCTTTTTACGAACCAAAGGATAAAAGCGAAGAAGAATATAAAAAAACACTTGAGAATTTTAAAGTTTCAAATTTGCGTATAGGTACAAAAAAAGAGTACAAAGGACCTGAGAAAAAATAATGATAAATTTGATTTAAAAAAAATTAAATCAAATGAAATACGATAATATTATTAATTTTTTATCAGATTATGAAATAATCACACAAATGGATGAATTTTATAAGAAAAAGAAAATTGAATTTAGATGTAAATTGAGTCACATAAATTCGTTAACATCCAATAGTTTCTCAAATAAAAAAACTAAAATTCCCGCTGAGGATTTTTGTACAACTTGTAAAAAGATAAAAGACTTGGAAATTCAGACAAAAGAGTTTAGTGAAAAAATCAAACTTAATTCAGGTCATATTGTTTTAAGTGTAAATTTTTCTACAAGAGTTGTTATTTATGAATGTTTTACATGTAAGACAGAATGCCAAACTTTTATAGGAAATTTATTGAGATCCGATGGAGTTTGTTCACAATGTCAGAATGATAAAAATAAATTAGATTTTAAATGTATTCAAGAAAAAGTAACTGAACAGGGTATGGTTCTTTTAACAAAAAAAGAAGAATATGTAAATAATAAACAAAAATTGAAATTATTATGTATTTGCGGAAAATCTCATGAAGCTGTATTAAGTGATATTAAAAGAGGAAAAAAGTGTGTTAATTGTAAAGTTGAAAAATGTAAACAAACGTGTATTAATAAATATGGTGCAGATAATGTATCAAAAGTACCTGAAATTTATAAAAAAATTTTAAGTTCAAGTTATTCGTCAAAAAAGTTTATGTTTCCTAAAACAAAAAGAGAGATTTGGGTTATGGGTTACGAGCCACAAGCTATTTTATGGATGCTGGAACAAAAATGTGATCCATTATTAAATAGAATAATTGAAGAAGATGATATCACTAATGATATTATTAATTTTTCGTATGATAATCACGTTTACTTCCCAGATTTTATGTTTAAAGAAACAAAAATTGTGATTGAAGTAAAAGCAATTTACATTTTTAAACAAGATCGCCATAAGAACAAATTGAAATTCCAAACAGTTGTAAATCATGGCTACATATTAAGAGTTATTATGTTTTATGAAAAAATGATCGTCAAAGACTATATATGCAGAACATTAACAGATATAGATGAATTATTTATAGCATGTGAGTCGTTTCATCCTTCTGAAATTGTTTAAATTAACTTTAAACCATTCTTAATTTCAATTGTAAATTTTCAAGTTGCAATTCACGACCTTTTTCAATATGCGAATTTTCATGGGTTATTTAAAGAAAGATTTTATTATAAAAATGGAAAGTAATAAAATCAATAAAGTTATTATATGGGGACACAAATTGTATTCGAATACATTCAGTTTTATACACTATAGTTTTTTTAAAACTTTTAAACATCTGGGGTATGATACATATTGGTTTGATAACACTGATGATGTAAACAATTTTGATTTTTCGTCTTGTCTCTTTTTAACAGAAGGACAAGTAGACTCTAAAATACCATTAAGAGATGACTGTTATTATGTTTTACATAATGTTGATCAAGAAAGATATAGAAATTCTGTTGTAAATAACACTAAAGTTTTGATTATTCAAGTATACACAAAAGATTGTTTAAAAAGGAATGAACTTCAAATTGAAAAATGTATGCATTACACAAAATCCACAAATAAAGATTCTTATTCTACTTTATATTTTCCCTGGGCCACAGACTTGTTACCACATGAAATAGAACAAAATATTAAAAATTATGATAATGTAAACACTACGCGGAACATTTATTTTGTAGGAATGGGTATTACTGATACAAATCTCGTTATTGATTCTTTCTGTAAAAATAATGATTTAAACTTTGTACAAATTGGAGGATTTTCAAATAATGTAGATACAGAGACGAACCAAAAGTATATTTCAGAATCTATTGTTGCACCGGCAATACAAGGCGATAAATGGCAAGTAGATGTAGGATATGTGCCGTGTAGGATTTTTAAAAATATATCTTACGGTAAAATGGGGATAACAAATAACGAAACTGTTTATGAATTATTTGAAAAAAAGATTATTTATCATCCAAATATGTATCAGTGTTTAGAGCTAGGATTAGACTTTGAAAAAAATGATAAGTCTAAAAAAGAAAAAGTGGTCGATCTAATGAATTTAGTTAAAGACAAACACACATATGTGAATCGTATTCAATTAATTTTGAAATATTTATTTGAATAAGTGACTTTAAAGAACACAGCAAATTAACGTGATAATATTTCTTCTAAAATTTAGTTTTATGGATATGTTTTACCGTAAGGAAACAAAAATTCATTTTATGTCATTCGCAAACAAAGTTGATAATTTTCAAGCTGCAATTCGCGGCCTTTTCCAATATGAGAATTTTCGTAAATCGTTTCGGATAGAAATCGAATAATGTGCCATGAGTGACAGAACATTTGAAGCCCTCTGTTCCATTCCCAAACTCTTATTGCAAGCTTTTCAATCAAGTTCCACTACGTTTTCTTCTTAAAATTGATATTTTTTGTTACAAAAAATTTAAAAAAAATGTCGACGGAATCATTATTGGAGCGAGATTTGTTAGATGAAAATCGTATGAATCGTTTTCATCGGTTATTTCAGACAGGTATGGGATACGGAATAATCGTGCTTCCTTATTTGGATCGAAATGAAAAAAGAGCACTTTGTGCAACTTCATTTGATACGCATAATTGTGTACATCGTGATAAATTAGGTAAAATGTTAAGTGATTACTACAAATTTCCGATCGATCCTAACGATTGCGCTTGTATTGCAGCTTATCTCGAGAATAAAATGTACCTTGTTGAAATTAATGGAAAAATTCATAAAATGAGCGTTGTAAAAAATGAGGTATGGGAGTTTTCTGGAGTAGAATTAACTAAAATGTACATTTATATTCATAAGAAAAGGGTGGAAGAAGTCGAACAAATAGATGTGAATGTTGATACGGCTGATTTTTTTGACGAACAGCAAAATTTCATGGATATTTGTGACCGAAATTCTTATAAATGTTCCAATTGTCTTTTCTTAGGTTGTGCAACAGGTATTACCATTAATGTTTGTATTTTGCAACATTTGTCATGTTCGATTCAATAAACATTGAAATTCGGCAACAATTGTCGTCTTGGATTAAATAAAATTGAAATATTTTAATAGAAAAAAAAATAAAGAAAGCATGGATTACGACGAGTACAAGTTATTGGAATTTATCAATTTTCAGCCTTTGACTTCGAACTTGTTGCACAAACTGAATGTAGTTAAAGATAAGAAAATGATGATTGCACTCATGAATCGAGTGAAGGAAAGGTACAAGAAAAACATCCCTAAAAAATGTTACACAAAAGCGATAAAGTACCTTTATGTCTGTATGGATGAAATCAACGAAAAAGAGTTGGATATCCACGAGAAGGAATACCAAATGAAGATCGTTCGTGATAAATTGACACAATTAATCCGTGAAAAAAACTTGTATTTTGAAAGAAAATTGAAAACGTGTGATACATGTGGAGATACGAGCTTTTGTCACAAGAGGTGTGAATGTTGCATGAAACCGTTTTGTTCGGTCGAATGTCAATTGCTGAATTTAAGTTTGCATTAGTTTTTATTGGAAATAAAAACTTACAAAATCATATTTTTTTCATGACCAACACGTAAACGTGTGTTTAACATGATATCGTAACCAGCATCTTCGAGATTTTTACAGAAAGATACTTCTTCGTTACACATGTCTATGATTTCCAAATTTCCTTTTCGGTAGCGTTGCAATTCATGGTTGAAATAAGGGTATTGTAAATCATCGAGTACTTCTTTACGACACGCGAAAAAGCCGAGGCCTACATAAGAAACTTTCATGAAATCTGGTTCAGGGATTAGTTTGGTTTCGTCTTCTTTATAAAGTTTAATTTGTTCTTGGTATTTTTGCATGGTTTCTTCAAACTCTTTGGGTTCTAAATATTTAAAGGTTCCATTTTCGATAAAAAAGGATTTGACACAGTCTTTTACAACTGACAAGTTTTTATTATTGGCTAACATGTAATATCCGGAAACAACGGGGTGTATCTTGGTACTTTCAATCAATTCGATTACTTGTTGCGATGAAAAGACCATATCGTAATCAATATTAACAAAAATGTCGTATTTATCTCCATTGAACGGTTTTTGGCTTTTCCCGCGAACGACATCGGTGCCTAGTGTATGAATGCGAGATTCGCTTTTTCCAGGACAGATTAAGATTTCGTATCGATCATTTTTCATTAAATCGTTGAGAGTTTGTGACCATGAAATGACGAATGCTTGTGAAAAATTGTCACCGTAAAGTGCGATAATAACACGCTTTTTTTCAACTTTTTCCATTTTAATAATAGATAATTGTTTAAATTGGTAAATCACGATTTAAATAAAGATTGTAAGTATAAATATGAGCGGATTATTATTTTTACAGACAGACGATTTCGGAATAAATACTGGAACAAAGGGGCCTATTTTGTGTCATAGTATAAGAGGATTGAGTCTGATTTTATTCTATTCGACGAATTGTGCACATAGTCGTAATTTGATTCCGATTTTTAAACGTCTTCCAGGCCAACTTGGTGGCTGTCAATTTGGAATGATTAATGTTAGCAAAGAGAAGAATATTGTCGCCATGAGTAAACGTACCATCTCGGAGATAAAGTACGTCCCGTTGATGATTTTGTATGTTGCCGGAAGACCTTTTATTCGGTACGATGGGCCGCACGAAGAATCTGAGATCAATCGATTTATTAGAGAGGTGAGTAACAAGATTCAGACAAAAGAGAAATTTACAAAAGAGGCGCCGAAACAAACCGACAAAAAGAACATTCCGGCTTATGCATCAGGGCAACCTTTATGGGGAGAATCTGACGATTTTTACATGGAATTTTCTGAAGCGTATACATAAAAATATCATTATATAAATGGAGTACTGTAACGGTTTTTATAGAGATCAAGAAGCTACATTATGTGTATTGAAAGAATTATTGGAAGATGCATATGAGCAGACCGATTCAAAGGATAAAAGTATTGAATTTCTAAAAGACAAAGAGATCGATTTACAAAAATTAAAAGACAAATATTTACCACTTACAAGTGACAAGTTCATCATAAGAATTTATTCACAAGGAAGAGTGGATGGTCATGACGTCGTTTTGCCTAAATACGATATTTTATTAACAAGGAATGCAAAAATCACAGAAATGAAAGAAAAATTAAGTAAAATGAGGAAAAAAAAGTCTCAAAGAAAAAGTCCCAAAAAGTTTCAAAGAAAAAGTCCCAAAAAGTCTCAAAGAAAAAGTCCCAAAAAGTCTCAAAGAAAAAGTCTCGAGGAAAAAAGACCCAAAAAGTCCAACTTAAAATTGAAATAAAGTAAATAAAAAAATGAAAAGCAAATGAACTTTCCCAACTTTCCATTATACGAGACATTGTGTGAAACAATGAAAAAAGACTTTGCAGAGTTAGACGACGAAGAGAAAAAAAATATAATTGAGAAAATTAAGGTAATGGAAGATGAAAAACAAGAAATTGTATACGCCTTAATCAAAGCTTATTATATGGAGGAACAACAATCTTTTTTGTCGTCAAAAGATTTGCCCTATGAAGGAAAAGTGTTAAAAAATAGATTAAAATTTGATCTAGACTGTATCCCTAGTAAATTGCAATATATTTTGAAATTATTTTGTTCAATCAATTAGACTAAATTAAATTTAAATATTTAATTTAATATAAATGTCAATCGCCGATTTTTTACCTACTTATACAGAATTTGACATTGATATAAAGTACATTTTAGGAGATTTAGTTGACGAAATACCTTTATTTTATAAGAAAGAATTCAATGACTACAAACTAGAAAAAACAGAAATTCCGCCTACGAAAAGCGGAGAATACATGAACCACCAAAATATTCTTGCCCGTTTTTTAAACTCAAATACTCCTTACAAAGGAATACTTGTTATGCACGAACCTGGTACAGGAAAAACGTGTTTATCTGTAGCAGTCATCGAAAAAGTGATAAAGGATCCAAAATCGACCATTAAGCGTGCATTGATATTGATGAAGGGTGAAAATTTGATTTCTAATTACAAGAGAGAATTGGTCGACAAGTGTACGAATGATACGTACACGATTGAAGACGACGATAAAAAAATTGGATACAAAGACGATACGGAATTGACCAAAACAAAAGTGAATATTCGGATTAATAAAAAATTGAAGGATTTTTATGATTTCAGAACGTTTATTGCATTCAGTAATTCCTTGGAACGTATGTCAGATGAAAACATTCGTGATGAGTACAGCAATCTGGTTATCGTGATCGACGAGGCACACCATCTTCACATAAAAGAATCAAAGAAAAATGCGTATTCTCAGATTTACAGAATGTTGCATCTCGTAAAGAATTGCAAGGTGATTTTAATGACGGGTACGCCGATGGTCGATTCTCCTTCCGAGATTGCAAGTTTGATGAATTTGATTTTGGATTCCGATCGACAACTGCCAACCGGAGAAGAATTTAAAAAGAGGTACATGACTAAATTGGGCAACGATTTGGTATTGAATCCAGAAAGAGAAGAGGAATTGAAACAGATCTTGTACGGAAAAGTAAGTTTTTTGAGAATGATGAGAACAGATACAAAGAAAGAATTTATTGGCGAACTGTTAGATTTAAAGTACATGAAACAACTTTATCTGAAATTGAAAGAACCACAAAAACGAATCTATTTGGATGTTTTGGAGAAGGACCGTATGGACAAAGATAAGGTTTCCGCTTTTTACACGAATGCAAGTCAAGCCGCTCTATTCGTTTTCCCCAATGAAACGATTGGTGAGAAAGGGTACACGGAGTATTACAAAGGGAAAAAGTCGTTGATTAAAGATAGTAAAAAAGAAGACTCAAATGAAATGAAATTGCAAAAGTTGGAGAAATACAGCATAAAGTATGCGACTTGTATCCGTCTGCTTTTAAGTAATGAGGGGAGTCATTTTGTTTATATGAATTCGGCACATGAGGGTGGTGCCATTATTTTCTCGAAATTGTTGGAAGAGTTCGGTTTTATGAGTTTCAAAAAAGGGTACAGTGAACGAACATACGCATTATTAACAAGTGATACGGCAAATGATATTGATAAAGCCATAAAGGTTTTTAATGGAGAAGAAAATGTGTCTGGTAAAAAAATAAAGGTGATTATTGGAACAGAAATTATAAGTGAAGGGTTTACGTTTAAAAATGTAAAGAATGTTCACATTTTAACACCACATTGGAATTTTAGCCAGATTGATCAAGCGATTGCGAGAGCGTTTCGGTTGTCTTCACACCAATTGGATGTAACTGTAAATATTTACCTTTACACGATTATAGTAGACGATGAAAAAACTGAGGATGAGAGAGATAAAAACAAGCTGGGAAAATTTAAATCAATTGATCGATACAAATATTTGACGTGTGAAGATAAAGACATATCGATTAAATCGGTCGAATATTTACTGAAACTGGTGAGTTTTGATTGCATGTTGACAAAAAAAAGGAATGTCTTGGATATGGATGGATTAAGAGAGTGCGAGTACAGAGATTGCGATTACGAATGTTACGATGAGATGGAACAAAAAGAGATTGATTATTCAACCTACAATTTATTTTATGATAAAGATGATATTGAAAAGATGGTTGAAAAATTAAAAGCCAAATTTCTACTAAAATCGGTGTATACATTGGACGAATTAAAAATGTCATCCGATTTTTTGGTAGTGAAAACGATCTTGTACTGTATTGAAAATAATGTTTTATTTGTCAAGAACAAAATGAATTTCTTCTTGAAACATGAGAACGATCTTGTTTTTTTGTCATCTTTTAAGAATGATTGTGTGCTTGATTCATTTTATGTAGATTATATTCCACTTGAACTTGAATTTAATTTTGATAAGAAAGTTGAGATTGAATTATTCAACAAATTGAAAAATGAAAGAGAATCTGAAAAGGATAAGATTTTCGATTTTTTTGATAAAGAAACAAAAAATCTGATGTATGAAACGGCTGTGATTTCTAGAGAAAAGGGGTTACAGATTGAAGAAAAATGCAGTCTATTGCGAGATTACATTCTCAAACACAAAATTTACGAGAAGTATGTTACAGTAAAAGACGATTTGATTATTTTTGATTTCGTAAAGTACAGATGCTTTGATAAAAAAGAAATGGTATGGTCTGATTGTGATTCAGATATCATTAAAGAAATTAAGGACAAATATGAAAAGGAAAAAGAGGAGAAAATGAAAAAATACGGATTAATTGGTTTGTTTGTAGATGATGAATTTAAAATACTTAAAAAAGAAGTTGTGAATAAACAAACAAAGGAAGGAAAGACGGATAATAGGGGTAAACCGAGAGGTCAAGTGTGCAATACGATGCCAGAAATTGAGCTCTTGTCAATCATACATAAACTAAAAATTGAGCCGATACATAAAGTCGAAATAAAAGAAGACGAGTTTAAAGAATTTAAGAAATCGAAATTGTTTAAAGAATTTAAAACATTAGTGGGAGATGTGACTGAAAAAGATTCGTTGCGCATTTATGGATGGGTAAAGAAAGAAAAAAATAAAAAGAGTAAGGATAAAAAATCTGGTAAATATGACATGTGCGAACAAATCAAAAAAACCATTCGAGAAAAAGAAATTTTTTTAGAAAAATAGAAATAGAAAAATAGAATTAAAGTTTTTGTTAAATTAAAATTATTTTCTTTTTCTCATAATAAAATGAGTGTTGCATTAACTGGTTCAGTACAAACATGCAGTGTCAATACGGGATATGCCGAGAAACTATGGTCCGATCGTTATGAAAATCCTGACAATTTACTATGTACAGTATGGAATGGTCTTGATCAATATGGTCGTTCCGTTTCGTACGATTCATACTACACCAAATCACCTGGATGCGAATCCGCCCTTGATCGTGTCATGGTAGAGAATTACCAACGCCCTCAATACATCGACTTTATTCCTTTGGATGCATCTGGTTATCTCAATCCGGCTGCTCTTGGCATGCCCGTCGCCCCCGACACCCGTTTCCAAAAACAAACGGAATTGGTACGCGGACAAGCCGTCAGAGAAGACTACATGAAAGGAGGAAGTGTCGGCTACCAATACGGAAAAGTCGCTTCGCCTTACACCAACGGTACGTGTGGTGTTGATGGAGGAATGCAATGCACCAATGGTATGAGCGGATACCGTCCTCAATTGAAAGAGGGATACGCTGACACCCGCGCCAATCGCAATTTCCAAGAGCGTCGTGATTTGTCAAACATTGCTGGATACAAGAGCAATTGCTATGCATGCTCTGCTGGCAATCGTTAATTTAGATTTATATATAAAGAGATATATAAATAAAATGACATCTGATTTGATTCATCATTTGGAGCACCTACTCTTTTTACTGAAAAATGATTGTTTACCGGAATCTACAAAAAGAGACCTAACTTTACTCTACATTAAACACCTCTACTTGTTGGAAAAAGGCGAAACTAAAAGTGAGAATGAAGTTGAAGAACTGGAAGTCGAAAAAAACGAAGAAAACGAAGAAAACGAAAAAGTCGAAGAAAACGAAGAAAGAGAAAATGATCAAAATCTTTCTTATATTTCATTGGGTT
>Ga0114958_10003176_pt1 | contig 11905 bp, 11 predicted proteins | sample C_130208_EF_Meta_FD_89577 | JGI IMG/M metagenome (GOLD analysis project Ga0114958, IMG submission 89577) | Freshwater microbial communities from Lake Croche, Canada to study carbon cycling - C_130208_EF_MetaG | ecosystem: Environmental > Aquatic > Freshwater > Lake | place: Lake Croche, Canada... | reverse complement strand
TCTTTATCTTTTAGAGACGGTAATTTAGAATCATAATACCAGTTGCCATCAGCAATAAATTTATATGTATGAACACCAGAATCTAATTTAGTTCTGTATATCCATTTTTCACCTGATTTAATCATTTGTGTTGGTACCCAACTGTTAAAGGAGCCAGCGATTTTTACATCGTTACCTCCCGAATTCCATTGAAAATTTACTTCGGTCATTATATATGATGAATTAGATGGAAGGATTAAATAAATCAATTTTTTATATAAAACTTTGGATAATAGTATTTAATTTTTTTTGTCTTAATAAATCTTCTTCTTCTTTTTTCTTATTTTCTTCTAATTCTTTATTCTTTTTCATAAGAGCGAAGTGTTCTCTTATTTTTTGTCTCTCAAATTTTTCTTTTTCTAATTTATCCTGTATACATTTATTTATATATATAACTATACTTAGTTGAGAAATAAATGGTTCATTTTCAAAAAATTCATATTTTATTTCACCGACATTTGATTTAAGAAAATTACTAATTTCACTTGCAATACAATAATCAGTTGAATATTTATCATAAAATGTTTCAAATGGTAATTTATATTTATTAGTTAATTCTCTTAATTCAATAGTTTTTTTATTAATATCTTCTTCTGGTCTTGATTGTATTTCTCTTTAAAATTTCTTCAACACTTTCTGGTTTAATATTATAATTCATATTAATTTCACAAATAAATTTAACTAAATTCTTATACCAATTTTCAAAGTTAAATTTAGAAGCAACTTTATCCAAGTATTCATTTAATTCAGAAATAAATTTATTATAATTGTTATCTTCATTTTCTAATAATCCTATAAAATTATTTGCATCTAACATTTTAAGTTCTGACCTATCTAATTGTTCAGTTTTAAATGCTTTAATGTCTTTGAATAATTTTTTTATATTTATAATTAGATTTTTATGTTGATCATTATTTTCTACTAATAGATTATTTAAATTATCTTCAGGTTTACTCTCAAGAGTATAATCACTAATTCTAAAAATTAGAACAGGTTTAGAATTATTATTATCAATATTTTTTTTTTCTAAATAAGTTAAAAAAGAAGCTAAAGGTGATAATGTTTGTAAAGTATTTTCATTTAACTTTTTTGCTTCAGAAAAAATAATGATATCAGAAATTAAATAAGTAATTAATAAAAGTTTAGGGTCTTTAGAACTATTATCGTGATTTAATCCTTGTACATCACAGAAAACTATTTTTAATTCGGGTATATAAAAATAATTAATTCCAGTAGTACAACAATTACTTGAACTTTTACTTGTAGCAAAAACATTACAATTATATTTTTTATATTTTGAAATAATAATATTAAGTAATGCAGATTTTCCCATACGAGCAGAACCTATAATACTAACAACTTTGATGTTATCATCTTTATAGTTTTGAATATTATCTAAAATATTTTCTAATTCAAGATTATTATTTTTTATTGAAATTAGTTTTTTTGCTTCTTTATTAGGATTATATGATTTTATTATCCAATTATAATCTTTACTTTGATTTTTTAATAATTCAATATCTTTTTGTAACTTTTTATTTTCATCTTTTAATAATTCAATTTCATTTCTAAATTCATCAACTACTTTTTTTAATTCATGTTGTGTTACAGGTTGTTTAATAATATGACAATCTTTATCATAATCAATTTGTGACATTAATTAAATGAATCTTTAGCATATAAATTAAATAAATCAACTTTTTTTATAAAAAATTGAATGAAATACCCATTATATTAAAATAATTTTATTAATGACAACGCCTCAACCTATCGGTTTTAATATTATACAACCTACAATTAATTTTGGTATTATTGGATGTGTATCATCTGGTAAATCAACATTATTGAATTCGCTTTTTTGTGATACATATAGTGATATGAAAATTAAAAGAACTACTATGATACCTCAAGTATATTTATGTGATCCTAAAATTAAAAAAGATAAAGATTATGCAAAAATAATTAGAGCTCAAAATGAAAAGATCAATAAAAAGATTATAGAACAAACTGAAGCTAAGAAAGCATTAACGATTCAAGAATGTTATGAACAAGTTTATAATGTAAGTCCTATTGAAAACTTTATTAAGTTACCACAAAATACAAATGTAGCAATTTTTGATATTCCTGGTTTAAATGACAGTCAAACGAAAAAAGTATATTTTCAATATCTTGAAAATAATTTTTATAAATTTGATTATGTTTTATTTGTAGTTGATATTCAAAGTGCATTAAACACTAGTGATGAAATGGATATTTTAGAGTTAATCATTGAAAATATAGAAAACATTAAGGAAAAATATAATAAAGATATTAAATTATTAGTAATATGTAATAAATGTGATGGTATGGAATTAAATACTAAAACAAATGAACTGAAAATGGATGAACCTGAATTAGAAGAGATGTACGACCAAATTGTTAACACATTAAAAACAGAAATTCCTGAATCAATTAAATATGATATCATTAAATATTCTGCAGAAGACACATATGTTTACAGATTATTATCTGTTGGTCATAGTTTAGATGATAAATACATTGACAGATTAGGTAATAATGAATTGGGAAAAATTCAATGGAAAAAACTTAATAAAGAAATAACAAAAAAACAAGAATTAATACAAATATTAAAAACTGCTATTAATACTCAAGAAAGATTAAAAAATACTGGTTATGAAGGATTAATTGAAAAAATTAATAAATCTACATCTCAAATCAGTGATTTCTTATTAAGTAAAGTAAATATTATTGAAGACAAAATTATTAAACAAGAAAAAGATTTATCTAAAGTAAGTAATTTATTTGATAATATGTATAACTATATCAAAGAAATTAAAATAATTAATAAAGATATTGATACTAATAAAATTATTAACAGTATTACAAATTTTTGGCATAGTTTATTGTCAACCGCTTTTCCTTTTACTAGTATTATTTCCACAAATCATAATACTATTAAAACAAATTATTACGAAACATTAATGAAACAAAAAGTTAAGTATCCTGAAGTAAAATTTGATTCTTTCATAAATAATTATATCAATAAAGAAACAGAATATTTTGTAACAAATTTAGATACATTAATTACAACTAATTATAGTATTGTTAATGTTATTAACACATTAACAAGCATTTTTAAAAATGAAGGTAAATTACCAATTGAAAAAATCATTACTTGTATATTTAAAATTCCAGTAGATGATATACATAAGATAATATTAAAATTACCTGATTATAATATTTCATATGCTGAAATTTCTAAAATTTATATGAACTATCATAAGAATTATAAAAGATATCTAATTGATACAGGAATTAATAAAATAAAGGTACATGCATTAGCGAATCTGTATATGAAAGAATATATTTCAACAGATAATATTAATTATAACTTATTAAATATTATTGTAAAATCGATTGTTAATTCTGTTGCTAATACAGATATAAGAGACCATAATTATTTAATTGAAAATTTACAGAGAGAAATTGAATCATTTTTAGAACCATTTAAGTTATTCATACAATACATAAATCGTGGCACCCTTCTTGAAGAAAGGAAAAAATAAATTAATTTTGATAATTACTTGCAATGAAAGAATTATTGGCTATGATTTGATCTCTAAATCTATTTAAAATTTTTTGTTTATCATCAATTGATTTATTTTTAGATTCATCATCTGAACTACTATATTCAGAATCACTATTATTAGTTAATTGTGCTTTAAATTTAGTGGGAAAAGCACAAGATTTATTTTTAGATTCATCATCTGAACTACTATATTCAGAATCACTATTATTCGCTAAATTTTGTTCTTTAATTCTATTTAAAATCTCTTGAACATTTTCGGGAGGTTTAATTTCTGGTTTATTGGATTTAGATTCATTATTATTTTTAATCAAATTGCGTAATTCATTATTTTCTTCTTGCAATAATTTAATTTGATTTTTAATTTCATTGATGACTATTTCAAATTCTTCTTTAGTAACAGTTTCTTTAATTATAATACAATCTTTATCGTAATTTTGATGTGATGACATTATATTGATAACTTTTTAATATAAATTAAATAAATCAATTTTTAAATTATAAATAAAAGTGACTCATCATCTCACCATCCAAGTATGGGTATTTAGTACATTGTGAGTACTTGTAAGTGTTTCCATAATGTTTTGAACAATGTTGATAGTCGATATAATGATGAATGTTGTTGTTGTCACAAACATCCAAAAGAAGCTTGACACGAGGATTAGGATAAAACATAACATACTGCATATAATGCTGGTATGGTGTCCTACCCTCACCGTTCACCAAACAAGGATCTGCCCCCATATCAATCAAGTACTCTAGATTCGTAACATAAGGATTATTAAATCCAAAAAAATCAAGTTCACGACGAAGAAGAGTCCTTTGTGCTGCAAGAGCCACTTGAGTTTGCCACTTAATCATATTATTAACAGGCACATCCTTAATTAGTGACTTGATTGTTGTCAAGTTACCATTTCTAATAGCATACCACATACGTATTTCGTTCTGAATATTAGTCTTATCGGCACTAATTTTTATAATAGTAAGTAAGAAAATAATTGTCAACTTGATAATTGAGTTGGGCATACAAATATTAGGGGATTAATAAATTATTTTTTTTTCAATTTTTATCATAATAAAATTATGCTACCGTTTTGTGTCAAAACGTGACTAACAGTAAGACAAGTTAAACATTGGTAAAATAAATTTACTGAATAGAAAGAAAATAGCTAATAAATTTATAAAGTCTTGATAATTTCACTATATTTAGTATTTTCTAAAATTATTATTTGTATTTGATTTTTTAGGTATTCAGAAATATAATTATTATAAGGTTCTTCTTTAGGCAGTGTATCTATTAATTGTTCATATTGTCTTATTATTTCAGGATTAATTTCAAAAATTTTACTTAATGATGGTTTTACACTTGCAATAATTAATTGTTTATTAGCATCTACTATTTTTGGATTACCTTTAAAAACAAATGGATCTCGTAAAAATTGTGATTGTGATTTTAATATATTTCTAAATGTTCTGATTATACGTCCTACTTTATGTTTTGGTGTTAAAAGTTTTTCTTTCCAATCACTATTTTCTATTATTAAATTAAAACTACTAATATAAGGTTTTTTTGCTTCTAATAAAGTGTTTAATTTTTCAATAATGTCTTTATTAAATATCATATATGATATAAATTGTTTAACTATATTTAATTTAGATTGATTTGGATTTTCAGAGGCTTGGTGCTCAGATGGTGAGGGTGGCGAGCTAAATTGTGCTGGCGGTGATGCAACTATATATCAGTATAATATCTATGAAATTCTCTTGCATTTGTAGAAATTATATCATTTTTATCAGTTTCATATGATAAAATCATGTGAAGAAAAGTTAAATAAAATAATTTACTAAAAAAACTCATATGCATATCTAATATAAAATATAGAAGAAATTCATCAAAATTTACTTTTGTAAAATGTTGTTTCTCTTCTGTATCATCACGACCACGACGACGCCCGGCACGGGCAGGAGCAACCTCGTCTTCAAGAGGAGCTTCACTACTGTCAACCTCCGTTGATTTAGAATCTAATCTTGTTTTTTTAATTAAATTAACAGTTAAATGCCAATAATCATCACCTGATTTAAAATGTTTAGAACCATTAAAATATAAATAATTAGTAATGTCTGTAAAATTATATATAATCATTTCATTACCATCTGCTTTTCTAATTTCTAATAATCTATCTATTTCTTCATTTAGTGATTTTAAAAATAAAATTTTATTATTATTTTCTTCTGTTTTATCAAACACGTCTCTAAAATTATCTATATTTTTATTAAATATAATACAATAAATAGTAAATAACATATTCCATTTTATTCTTTCTTTTATAAGTTCTATTTTTGTATCATTAGTAAACCATAAATATTGTTTATTAAATAAAGGTAATAATTTAGTATCAATTAATTCTTTATTATCAAGTGCTAATTGGTCGGTTTCTAATTCTATTACAAATTTTTTATCTATTTTAAATATTTTAATAATTTGAATTCCAAGTTCACTTAAAATTTGTAATATAGTATTTCTATCAATATATAAATTAAATATAATTTTTTTCCCATCTAAATCTGTTATATTTCCACTACCATATTGATTTTTTAATAATAAATATTTATTTTTATATTTTAAATATTTATGATAATAATCCATGTATAAATATGGATACATAAAATAATTTATTATAAAATAGTTCCCTGTAAAATTTAAAAACTCTTAAAAATTGTTACCGTTTTGTGTCAAGTGCTTTTAAAGTTAAGCACTTTACGGTACTATAAAAAATGTTTGATTCATTTATAAATCCGTTATGTTATATTTTTTCATCATATTAAATTAAATAAATCAATTTTTTATTTTAGTTAACTAGAAGATTTGATGCTACATTTCAAATCCTTAATCTTTTGGAAGGTCTTATTGATAAAAGATTTTCCGCTGTTTCAAATTGTTTTAATATAATATTTTCATAATTATTTCCTTTTTCCTTAGCCATTAAAAAATATTTATTCATATTCGTATAATCTTTTTGTTCATAATAATAAAGACCTAAATTATGCATCGATTTATAAAATCCTTTTTCAATAGCCATTAAATAATATTTTTTCATATTATCATAATCTTTTTGATTATGATAATAAACACCCAAAGCATGCATTGCTTTATGGTATCCTTTTCCAATAGCCATTAAATAATATTTTTTCATATTATCATAATCTTTTTGTTCCAAAAAATAAGAACCAAAAAAATACATCGATATATCAAATCCTTTTTCAATAGCCAATAAATAATATTTTTTCATATTATCATAATCTTTTTGGTTTTTGTAATAAATAGCCAAATTAGTCATTGATTCACAAACTCCTTTTTCAATAGCCATTAAATAATATTTTTTCATATTATCATAATCTTTTTGTTCTTCATAAAAATAACCTAAATTATGCATTGATTTATAACTTCCTTTTTCAATAGCCATTAAATAATATTTTTTCATATTATCATAATCTTTTTGTACATAATAATTTGTACCTAAATTATGCATTGATTCATAACTTCCTTTTTCAATTGCCTTTAAATAATATTTTTTCATATTATCATAATCATTTTGTTTTTCATAATAATAACCTATTTTAGTCATTAAATTCATTATGTTAGTAATTTCAGAATTAGACATAACTATATTTATAAATTGAAAAAATAAAAAAAATTCAATTTTTTATATTATAAAAGAATAATACACTTCAACTTCATTACAATTATCATATCCAGCCCATATATTGATATTTCGTCTTTTCAAATAAATTTGTAAATCCATCTTTGGGTATATATGATTGTTATTTTTGTTTAGCATATCTTTACAAATATTTAATGGAATTTTAAATTGGTTAACAATTTCATTATTTATTTTAATTTTACTTGGTAATTTAGCAATAAACCATCTTATTAATTCTGAATATCTTTTTTCAACATCTTCTTCATCGATATCAAAATCTAATTTTGGTATTGCTAATTTATTATTAATTCGTTCCTGCAATTTTTCATTAACTTCTAGAAGCACAATTAAGCTTCTCTTTGAGAGAACTCATCTCTTTTTGTAGGAAAGCCATATCTTCTTTTAGAATTTCTGCATCAGTACGACTCTTGAGACGTTCCATTTCTGCTCTTATTTTAGCTTCACGGTCATCTACAGCACGTTTGGCTTCCGCTTCCATTACAAGACGCTCTGCAGCAATACGAATTTCCATTTCTTGAGCTTTCAATTTAATTAATTCATCTCTTTGAAGACGAGTTCTAATCTCAGTTTCTTGTTGAAGTTTTTGTTCAGCAATTAATTTTTCAGCTTTTAATTTAGCTTGCTCAGTAGCAATTCTTAAACGAGCTTCAGCTTCAATATCTGGTGTAGATATAGTGGGTAATCTTTCTGGGGCAGGTGCAGTAGGAGCACTTGTTACATTTACTGTTATGGTGTTATTTGTTGACATTACAATAAATTCTTTAAAATAATAAATAAAATAATCAATTTTTCCAAATAAATAACTGTTTTATTTGCAAATCTTATCCAAAAACTCCGAAATAATACCCATCATATCACGAGAAGCTAGTTTAGAAGCATGATTTGCCGCCTTTGGTTCAATGATGCTTTTGATAGCATCAATTGAAAGGGACGATTTAAAGTTTTCCAAAGCACCGGCAACACCAAGTGCTTTCTTAATACCCGATGCCTTTTTGTTATGGACATCAATACAAGTTTTCACGCCTGCTGAAACAGGATTGAGCCAATAGTTTGAATCAGGTGTATCGGCTGCACGTGAAAGCACATTAAGGAGACACCAAGATTCATAATCGCCGAAGTTATCAGTAGATTTATCAAAGTTAGGAGCAAATGTATAAGACTTGTACTTACTTAGGTCGTAACCAAAACATTGATTGTTTATTCCTGTATCGTTACAGATATCAATAATAATTGCACGGTTTCCTTCATTACTTTCAAATGTTGCAATTTCATTCTTTACACAATTCGCCATAGCCTTACCCTTAAATCCCTTTTTAGACCATTTGTCTGCACTAACTACTAGAGTATCCCAACCGCTTTGGTTGAAATAATTAACCATTAGTTCTGAAGCAGTTGATTTACCAGAACCAGTAATGCCTAGCATATTAATACGAACACAATTGTTTACAGTAGAATCAATTTGTGAAACAATAGATGATGTATTAGGTGTGCCTGCAATTAGGGGAGTTGAAACTGCCATCGCATCCACAATTTTCTTGTTGTTGTCAACAATAGTTACTGGTTCAAACATATCGTCTGAAACAGCAGCCCTGCACCACACACAACCATTCTTCTTAACGTGTTCCTTCTCAGAAGCAGAATACCAGGTCTCTGCTTTACAGGGACCATGATTTCTGAGCTTGAAAAGACTATCCGTCGATTCAAAGCAATCGAGAGTAAACACTGAAGTTTTAGGTTCCTCAAGCTTAATAAGATTGATTTCACCCTTAATATCTTTCTTGTATTCATTACGAATATATTCAAGAAACTTTTCCTCCGTTACATCATCCCCACAAATTGCTTTGATAGGAGATTCGTAAGTAGAAAGTTGTTCCTTGAAAATCCCCAGCATAGACATCATCAATGCCCACCAAATTGGTTCGGTTAGCTTGAGGGGGTTAATATTTGAATCTTTGTACAATGTTGTATGGGTATTTGGGTTTGAATAGTTCATTGGAATTAGAATACCAGATTGCCAATTCTTAAAACAGCCAACGCCATCATACTTTCCATTAGCTACCAAAACTTCCATTGAAGTCTGATAGATTGCAAGCTGTTGTAGCTCTTTCATATGTTCTGTGTCTTTAGAAACACCAGAAATGTACATTAGACTCATATAATTTGCAACGAAGAAGATCACAGAAGGGGAATTACGTGCATTTGGAAAACGCAGTGAATTACACAGTTCACGAAAAGCAATACGAGTAGCCTGAGGATTCATTTCGGTACTAAAATATACATTATTATGACCATCGACTGAATAAGGATACTTGTTTAGAGGTGATTTTAGAGTCAGAAAACCATTATCCAAAATACAGACACCATTTAGTGGCAAACAAATACGCTTGCTGCATCCACCAGTAGTACCCTTTGAAGCAAGAAGAATTGTTGCATCTGCAAACTCGGCCTTCTTGACAACAGAATCTTTGATGTGCTGTTCAAAATTAGTGTAAATAATAGGCTTTTCGCTTTTAGTGCACTCAAAACCATATTTCATAATATTGAACACACGTTCGTCAGTAAATCCAGAAAATCCAGAAATCTTCTTCACTGTGTTGGTAATGAAACTATGATTTTCAGGAAAGTTAATGAACATAATTGAGAGAAGCTTACCGATTTCGCTAATAAACTTTTTAAGGGTAATTTGATTATCTCCCCAATCAATGTTATCCTTATTTTTCTCCATTTCATCAATAACTTTGATAATATGTTCAGGAATCAAACCCTTAAATGGGACTTCCATAAACGTTAGTGCATTCTTATTAATCTTAGATGAATGTGCACCAATATATGGAGTATCAATATGAACCCGACTGTAAATTGATAGGCGATGAATAGAATTACCAATCATATTAATAAGGTCCATTCCAGGAATATTTTTTTCCTCAGCCAAAGAAAGAGTTTCCATATTTAAATTGCTGTCAGTAACAGCAATTACTTCCAGCTTAATATTATTTGTATTAAATGCAGCCATAATTGGAACAAATTCAGCTGCACTACTATTAGTTTGACCGTCAGTGATAATAATTACTCGATTAGGCTTAGATACACTAAACGCTTTAATAATATCATTAAGGGGTTTAGCAGTGTCAGTCGATCCTCCTGGTGTAAGGACAGGTAGATCTACAAGATTTTCAGAATGTAGAACCTTAATAGGACCATGATAAACTGAACTGCTGTCAAAAGAATACATAGTCCATTTATCTTTAGGATTAGACAGAACTGCTGTCTTTAGCACGGATAACTCTTTTGCAAGAATTGAACTAATTACACCAAACGTGGAAGCCGTTGAACCAGATTTATCAACTACAGCAATAATTAGTTCTCCACTACTAGGTTTAGTAGCGGTTGTTGAATTTGGATCAGTATTAATAGATTTAATGATTTCGTTAGGATTGAGCATAAAAAATATATTAATGTAACAAAGAGTTAATCTTTCAATTTTTTTTTAAAATAACATTTAGAATACCATCTACATTAAATTCATCATCATTTGTAATTACATTGTCATCCATTAAAGCCTTGAAAGAGTCTTTAGGGAATACCTTCTTACTCTTATCAAAATTATTTAGTCCAACAGTAATATGTTTTACATCATTACCATAATAAGGCAAATCAACTGTGACTGATACACCAATACAAATAAAACTATCATTAACACCAATCTTAACAATTGATACCTTAAACTTCATATCCAAAAACTTTTGTAGTTCGTCACAATGCTCGTCCTCTTTACCACCTGTAAATAATACAGTAATATGGAATTCATTATTAAGTTTATATAAAACATCGTTAATTGCTAATGCTTTCTCACCATCTTTTAGCTTTTTTACTAAGGGAATTAATTTTTCATTCACAATTTCATCTCCTTTATTAATAATCGTTCCATTTGTCATTTTGACGACAAAATCTAGAATTTTCTTATTATCTTCAGGAGAAAAGGCTAATTCGTAATAGAGAATATTAGAATAATCTAATGATTTTGGAACAACAGTATCAAGTACCTTAGCAACAGTATCAGGTGCAACAGTATCAGGTGCAACAGTATCAGGTGCAACAGTATCAGGTACAACAGTTTCCGGTACCTTAACACTATCTGGTACCTTAACAGTATCTGGTACAACAGTATCTGGTACAACAGTATCTGGTAAAACAGTATCTGGTACAACAGTATCTGGTACAACAGTATCTGGTACAACAGTATCTGGTACAACAGTATCTGGTACAACAGTATCTGAAGTTTTTAGATTTGACATTTTTATAATTAATGATTCCATACGAAATATTATTAGTATTTAATTAAAAAAATATTCAATTTTTTTAATTAATTTATTTTTAATCTAAGTAAATGATACGTTTTAAATTGTTTTTTAATCTTTTTGAATCCATTATTTTCATAACATTTTACAGCAGGTAAATTATTAATATCTACTTCTAATTCATATTTTTTAATATATTTTTTGGTTAGATTAATCATATATGCTATATTAGTTTGACATATTTTTTGTCCTCTAAATTC
>Ga0114958_10003174_pt1 | contig 11910 bp, 10 predicted proteins | sample C_130208_EF_Meta_FD_89577 | JGI IMG/M metagenome (GOLD analysis project Ga0114958, IMG submission 89577) | Freshwater microbial communities from Lake Croche, Canada to study carbon cycling - C_130208_EF_MetaG | ecosystem: Environmental > Aquatic > Freshwater > Lake | place: Lake Croche, Canada... | reverse complement strand
TGTTGGTACGTGAATCTCTAGCCATAGCGGTGAAAGTTTTGCGATGCGATAAATAGGCATAGCACTATCTACACGCTGACCTGCCGTGACGAGTTGTTCCAATACCATGCCATCAATTGGCGCACTTAGCGTAATGCCATTGGTATAAGTCCCGCTTGTTTCTAAGCTTTTAATCGCTTGTGGACTCATGCCTGAGAGCTTTAGTGCCTGACGACGTTCTGCAAGTAGTGCATTTACTTCTACATGGTTGCTTTCGGATGTGAGGTAACGGCGCTCGGCAATAATGCCATCTTTATAAAGCTCAGCATCGCGGTTAAGCGAGTTTTGAGAAAGGCGTTGTTGTGATAGAGCTTGTAAATGGGCGCGTTGTAATGCGACTAAATCGGGGCTACTTAAATGGACAAGTGCTTGACCTTGTTTAACGCGCTGACCTGTTGCCACTAACATTTGGTCAATGAGGCCTGATTGCGGTGCGCTGATAATGCGTGCTTGGTCCACAGGCACCACGATTTCACCAGGCAAGCGTTGGCTTTTGGCATTTGCGTTGGCTTGAATAGGCGAGGTTTCTATCCCCAAAGTTTTGGTTTGCGCTGGGGTGATGCGAACAACTTCGACAGCGTTGGCAATATTCAAACTTGCACACACAAGGCCGATTAAAAGTACTAGGTGTTTTGATGGCATTAGCATATTGATTCCTGAATATTGAGATTGGCTCATGGCATTTCTCCCGCTGCTTGGTTGTAATGCGCGGTATCCCATTGCAATTGAATTTGACGTTGTTTCATCGCACGTTCTGCCTCATAGGCTGAGGCTTGCACTCGCAAAAGATTCACTAAGTCTGTCTCACCTAGCGCGAAGGCTTTTTTGGCCAGGCGCAAGCTTTCTTGCGCGTTAGAATGTTGCTTGGTGGTGATGGCGAGTTCTGCTGTGGTCACTTCTAAATTGTGCTCAGCTTCATGAAAAGCCGCTTCCAAGGTATAGCGTAAGTGCTGCGCTTCTGCTTGGTTTTTGGCGTAATTCATTTCAGCATTGGCGACCAAGGGTGCGCTATGTGCTTCAGTTTCAAATGGGATGCGAAGTTTCAATCCTAAACTTTCATTCGCTTGGTTATCAAATGGCCCACGTTGGCTCCGTGCATTCAGCGAAACAGTTGGATTTTCACGACGTTCGACTTTGACTAAATTACGCTCATCATCTGCCACTAAGATTTTTTTAGAAGCATCACGTAGGGCAGGGTGGTTGTCGTCTAGCGTGGTTTTAACCTGTTGCTCTGAAAATACTTCGGGGATGCTATGCAGACCTGTTAGTAATGAATATCTAAATTGCGCGTGTTTCACTTCAGCCTCAGCACGCAGTAAAAAAGTCTCGGCTTGATAGGCCTCATTTTGTGCCAACATGATGTCGGTTTTAGGTAGGTCGCCCGCTTTCACGCGCTTTTCTACATCACTCAATAAGGCTAAAGCCGTTTGATAGCGGCTTTTTGCTAGGCTAGCTTGATGTGTCATCATGGCAATATCCCAAAGCGCATCACGCACCATGCCAGCCACTTGCAGGTTGAGCGTGGCACGTGTGTCCACCAGCCCTAATGCGGCATCGCGAGCAAGGACTTCACGCGCGGCTCTTTGTCCGGGCAACCAAATAGGAAGCTCTAAATCGGCCTCCCATTCGCGCTCTCCACGATTGCTGGTAATTGCGTCGTTGCGGTTGAGTAAACCTATCGCTGGTGCGGCGGGCAATATGCCATTTGCCCGTTTATTTTTCGCGTCAATTTCGATTTGCTTGGCAGACAATAAAGCGCTATCAGGGTAACGAACGATGGTTTTTTCTACCAAGTCGTGCAGAGTAAGTTGCGCGCTCACCTGCAAATCGTGGTCGTGTTCATCTGACTCAGCAAAGGCTGGCATGTTGAACAACAAGCAATATAAAGCCCACAGCAAAAACCAAGGGGGCATCAATTTAAACTTCGGAAACATAAAATCACTCCAATTAATACCAACAGCAAGCACAAAAGTGCTAACTAAAACGGCAAGTGCCGCTACGAATTAATGGTGTGAAGGGGGTGCGCGTGGCGGCGAGGTGCGTTTGAAATAGGGTTTAATATTTGGTGCTGAAGAAGGCGAGTAGAAGCGTCTAACATAAGCCAAGTAGAGGCTGACCGAGGCTAATACAAACATAATTGGGATTAGGAATTTGAATTCAAATCTTTCAGCCACGCCAGTGAGTACGCCAACACTTTGCTCTGACAGCACTTCGTTGTGGATCGTCGCCGTGTGAAATTCTTGCTTAGTCGCAGATTCAATTTCATCTAAGTGAATATGGATGCCTGGTGTCTTATCAACAGCGCCTATGCCAAAAGGATGGGCGTGCAAAAATGGCGAGATGAGCTGCAAAGCTACTAACCAAAATATAAAAAATTGAATGTGTCGTTTTTTAGTCAAAATTACCGTTAATTAAATAGACGTTTCAAAAATCATTAAAGTCATTAAAGTCATTATAGGGCGATATACAGAGTAAAAGAAAGAGATTGCTGCATCACTTGAATCGATGATTTTATGAAGTATCTGAGCTGTAATTTATAAAAACTATAATTTTGTCGTAGTTTTTCTTTACGTAATGCGTTTTAAAAGCAAATCCGATTTATAATTTCGGCTCTGCTGATTTGGGCAATCCAAGTCATATCCATTAAACAACTCCAAAAGAGAAGAAAATGACCACCAAAAATGCTGATATTGGCCTCGTTGGCCTTGCTGTGATGGGGCAAAATCTTGCCCTCAATATTGCCGATCATGGCTACACCATTGCGGTTTACAACCGTGACCCGAAAAAAATGGTGAATTTTATTGAAGAGTGTAAGAAGAATGAGCCTTCACATGAAAATGTGGTTGGTCATGCGGATTTAGCTTCTTTCGTGTTGAGCATTAAGCGTCCACGTAAGATTGTATTGTTGGTAAAAGCGGGTAGCGCGACTGACGTAACGATCAATGCATTGCTTCCATTTTTAGAGCAAGGCGACATTATTATTGATGGCGGTAACGCTTTATGGACGGACACGATTCGTCGTGAAAAAGAATTAGCTGCTAAGGGAATCGAATTTATTGGCTCTGGCGTTTCTGGTGGTGAAACTGGCGCACGTTTCGGCCCTAGCTTGATGCCTTCAGGCACACGCAAAGCGTGGGCAAGCTTAGAGCCAATTTGGCGTGATATCGCAGCTAAAGTTGATCCAAAAACAGGTGTGCCTTTAGAAGGCGGCGCGCCAGGTAAGCCAGTTGAAGGTGGTTTCTCTTGTGCTGAATACATCGGCCCAGATGGTGCTGGTCATTATGTAAAGATGGTGCATAACGGTATTGAATATATTGATATGCAATTAATTTGCGAAGCTTACTGGCTGATGAAGAATTTGCTAGGTATGACAGCAGGCGAAATTGGTAAGATTTTTGAAGATTGGAACAAAGGCGAATTATCAAGCTTCTTGATTGAAATCACTGGCGATATTCTTCAACAAAAAGACCCAATGGGTAAGGGCTTCTTAGTTGATATGGTCATGGACGCTGCCGGTCAAAAAGGCACAGGCCAATGGACTGCTGCGAATGCGCTAGAACTTGGTGCGCCAGCCAATGCGATTGCTGCTGCTGTTTATGCACGTGCACTTTCTAGCTTAAAAGAAGAGCGTGTTGAAGCCAGCAAGATTCTTAAAGGCCCAGTGATTAAAACTGAAGCGGACAAGAAAGAAATCATTGAAGCGATTAAGAACGCGCTTTATTGCTCAAAAATCTGTGCTTACGCGCAAGGTTTCCAATTGATTGATAAAGCACAAGTGGCTTACAACTGGAAATTGAACTTCGGTGAAATCGCTCAAATCTGGCGTGGTGGTTGTATTATCCGCGCACGTTTCTTGCAAAAAATCACTGACGCTTACGCACTTGACTCACGCCTGAAAAACTTGATGTTAGATCCATATTTCACACAAGCAATGAACGACGGCCAAGCTGGCTGGCGTAAAGTCATTGCCTTGGCAGTGACGAACGGCATTCCAGCACAAGGTTTCTGCGCAGCGCTTTCATATTATGATGGCTACCGCAGTGCGGTGCTTCCAGCAAACTTGTTGCAAGCACAACGCGATTACTTCGGTGCACACACTTATGAGCGTGTTGATCAACCGCGTGGTCAGTTTTATCACTTGGATTGGCCAGAAGCTGGTCGTCCACAGTACGAAATTTAAGCTTTTAGCTTAAAATGAAAAAGGCACGGAATTCTGTGCCTTTTTTATTGCCTGAAAGATTTGTTTTATTGCTTATGGACTCACAAAAGCTTTTAAGCCTATCGCCCGAATTTTTTCAGCTACGCCTTCAAGCCATTCAGTCGAAAGTCGAGTTAAGCGTGGTGCTTCAGCTTGCATAGACGGCCTTGCTAGGCCGTATAAATGTACGCCTTGAATGCTCTCTTTAACTTCGTTCAGTAAGGCAATATAAGCAGAAACCTCGGCATCTGTTGGCGCGACTCCATCAATTGCCACCATGCAGGTTTGCACAAAGGTTGGACAAGCCTCAGAGCAAGCTTTGATACGCTTAATCACGCTAGGAATGTTGATATTTACATCATTAATTTTTGCGACGCCCTCGGATGTTCCTGCGTCCGCTTTAAACCATACTTCGCCATTAAGTTTGGCGAGGTGGCGCATACTTGCTAAAACGTGTGGCTTATCCATCAAACTACCATTGGTAATCAGACGAACTTTAATTGGATGCTCGTTTGCTGGATTGAGAAAATCAAATTCATTTAACAGCTTTTCAACGATGCTCAGTACTTCTGGAAATTCTTTTGCGCTGGTGGGTTCTCCATTGCCCGAGAATGCGATGTCTTGAAGCTTACGGTCACCCTCAGCGACATAACGCGGCATAAAATCGCCATGCACGATGTACTCAAGAAAATCCCGCAACTCTTTTTCGAGCAACGCTAGATTGATTGGTGGAGGCGTGCCGCGTGTAAGATTAGGTACTTGGCAATATAGGCAGCGCCAGTTGCAGGCGTTGTTGATATTGAGATTAATGCCGATGGATACGCCACCAGCACGGCGAGATACAACAGGATAAATATAAGTTAGCCCGCTAACGTCACGGTTATGATCTTCGACAGTAAGAAATTGATCGTCTGACATTGCTTTATATACAGGTTTGGCAAGATTGCGGATTTAAAATCTTTTTCAATTCATCAGGCACAAGGATTTTTACGTAACGTTGTTTCACTTCAATGATGCCATCATCACTGAGTTTAGAAAATGTGCGGCTAATTGTTTCTAGCTTGAGGCCAAGATAACTACCAATTTCTTCGCGGGTCATGCGTAAAATCATTTCAGATTGCGAAAATCCGCGCGCATGTAAACGTTGTACTAAGTTAAGCAAGAATGCTGCAAGACGCTCTTCAGCGCGCATATTGCCGAGCATCATCATCATTCCGTTTTCACGGACGATTTCACGACTCATCACTTTATGCACATGGCGTTGTAACACTGGGAACTCTCGTGAAAGCTCTTCAACATTAGCAAAAGGCATCACGCAAACTTCAGCATCTTCGAGCGCAACAGCATTACAGCTATGTTGGTCGGTGACAATACCATCGAGGCCAATGATTTCACCCGCCATTTGAAAGCCAGTCACTTGTTCACGGCCATCTTCGTTAGCCACACAGGTTTTGAAAAAACCAGTGCGAATCGCATAGAGCGAAGTAAACGCATCGCCATTACTAAATAGCATTTGCCCTTGTTTTACTTGGCGACGAGTTGCGACAACTTCATCAAGCTTCTTCATGTCATCAACTTCTAGGCCGATTGGCATACAAAGCTCACGGAGATTACAGCTTGAACAAGCTACTTTGAAGGTGTTATCGGTCATACATTTTTGGTTAGATTAATCATGACTGTAAGCATACAGCGATAAGGGCTTTGAGGGTAGATGTTAAAAATGCTAGTTTCTGATTTGATAGAGATTTTAAAGATTTTTTGATGGAATTTGTCTTGCTAATCATTTGATTTATATCAAGGACTTTTACGTATAAAGCTGTCAGAGTGTTAACAAGTAAAAAAATTGTAAAAATTAGGAAGTGGGTTATGGCTGTCATTTCAATCGCAGAGCATGCAAGTAAAAAAACAATACAAAGCGAAACTGATGCTTTAAACGAAATCACCCTTGAGATGTTGGAAAAGTATGATGTTGCAGGTCCACGTTATACATCCTATCCAACAGCGGATCGCTTTGTGGATGCTTTTGGCGTTCAGGATTACCAACAAGCTTTAGATAAACGCCGCGTTGGTGGTATGGCATTACCTTTGTCTATTTATGTACACGTGCCATTTTGCGAGTCACTTTGTTTTTATTGCGCCTGTAACAAAATTATTACTAAACGACATGAGCGCGGCACAGAGTATTTAGAGTATTTGCGCCGTGAGATTGATTTGTATGTGGAGCATTTGGGTCAAGAGCAAACTATTAGCCAACTTCATTTGGGCGGTGGTTCACCTACTTTCTTTAATGATGAAGAGCTCACTCAGTTGATGGACATGATTAAGCGCAACTTTGTACTTGCGCCACATGGCGAGTATTCGATTGAGATCGATCCGCGTACCGTGGATGAAAAGCGTTTAGCGCATTTGGCTGATTTAGGCTTTAATCGTTTAAGTTTTGGGGTGCAGGATTTTGATCCAGAAGTTCAAAAAGCTGTGCACCGTATTCAGCCTGCAGAACAAGTATTTGATCTAGTCGGCACAGCAAGACGTTTGGGTTTTGATTCTGTGAATGTCGATTTAATTTACGGTTTACCTAAACAAACCCCGACTTCATTTGCTCGTACATTGCAGCAAGTGGCTACGCTTAAGCCAGAGCGTATTGCGCTTTATGCTTATGCGCATTTGCCACAACGCTTCAAGCCTCAACGCAAAATTCATGAAGAAGATTTGCCGGTTGCGGTAGACAAGATCGAAATGCTTTCAATTGCCATTTCTACTTTCTTGAGCGCGGGCTATGTGTATGTTGGTATGGATCATTTCGCTTTGCCGACGGACCCGCTCGCGATTGCTAAGCGTCAAGGTCGTTTGCACCGTAACTTCCAAGGCTATAGCACGCAACCAGACTGCGATTTAATTGCACTGGGCGTTTCAGCTATTGGTCGTGTGGGTAGCACTTACAGTCAAAATGCAAAAACTTTAGAAGAGTATTATGACCATATTAACCAAGGTAAATTGCCAGTGATTAAAGGCTTGGCTTTGAGTAGTGATGACTTGGTGCGCCGTGCGGTAATTATGGCGCTGATGTGCCAAGGTGAGTTGCAGTTTGAAGCGGTTGAGTTAGCGTACATGATCGATTTTAAGCAATACTTTGCAACGGAACTTGTTAGCTTAAAAGCTTTGGAAAAAGAAGGCTTGGTTCAAGTGGATGACGCAAGTATTCAAGTCACTAGCCGTGGTTGGTTCTTTGTAAGAGGCGTTGCGATGTACTTTGACCGATACTTACAGACAGATCAAAATAGAGCGAGATTTTCGAAGATTATTTAAAATTTACTGACGGAAAAAGCCGAGCTTGCTCGGCTTTTTTATTATGCCAAGTAAGAAGACCGCAGGGGTCATGTCCGCAAAAACATATCCACTAAAGTGGATTTTTTTGCGCCAAAAAAAGCCCCTGCTGGTGACAACAGGGGCGAGGGTGGAATTAACAGTATGTGAGTGTTAATTCAAGGGCGATTTACTTGTGATACTCAATTAGAACTTGCGACCGAAGCCAACTGAAACTACCCATGGGTCAACATCGAGTTGGTCGATTTTTTTCCAGCCACCGTTGTTTAGATTCACCTCAACTTTTGTGTCAAACCAAATTTTCTTCACATCAAAGTTAACTAACCATTTGCTATCTGGTAGATTGTAATCAAAACCTGCTTGAATGGCTGGGCCGAAGCTATTACGGCTAATACGAATAGGAACCCCATTTAGTGCTAAGCCATTATCCATCGCGCGAACGTATGACAAGCCAGCGCCAACATAAGGATCAAAGGTTTGATCTGGGTTAAAGTGCCACTGAGCAGTTAGCGTTGGGGGTAGGAGATTTACGCTACCAAGTTGATTCGAGCCATTTGTCGCGGCATTGGTAGCATCATAGCCATTAATGTGCACATCATGACGTGTACCAGCCGCTAAAATCAACTCGGTTGCGATGTTTTTAGTGATGTAATATGAAAAGTCTATTTCAGCGATAAGATTGTTATCAACCCCAAGAGTAGCGTTATCGCCGGTATTCCCGTACAAAGCTGTCGCAGATGCGGGTCCTGTAGCATTTGTTTGTGGACCTAGCTTGCTTGAAGTATCTGGGCTAACACTCGTCGCACGTAAACGGACTACGATGTCGCCAGCTTCAGCCATTGCTAAAGAAGGGACTAGAGCAGCTGCAACTGCTAAAGCTAATAATGTTTTTTTCATGATTCCATCCTCGTTAAAAATAGTAAATCTAAATTCGATGGATGGATTTTATGTGCTTTAAATGCGGGGCTCTTTGATGTATGTCAAATACAACACAAGCAATAGTGATTTGTTGTTTTCGTGCAACAAAAAAGCCCACATGCTTGGTGCATTGGGCTTTGTTGTAAGTGGTGGTGATGGTGGGGATCGAACCCACGACCTCAGGATTATGAATCCTGCGCTCTAACCAGCTGAGCTACATCACCACGTAAGCCTTAAATTATAGCAGTTAGACGCTATTTTGGGCAAGGGTGATGCTAGCAGGCTACTAGTTTTGCAACTCACTAAGTTTTTTTGAGTTGCAAGAGTGCTTGATTCTTTTTATGCAATTCATCGGCTAGCTTGGCTACACCGCCTTCATTTACGATACTTTTAAAGTTAGATTGATAGGTTAAAATTAAATCTACACCGTCAACGGTAACGTTGACAACTTTCCACTCGTCTGCATTGGATCTTAATCTAAAACTTAAAGAAGCATTTTCTTCTGCTTTTTCTATCAGCTCACCTTTAACGATGGCCTCATCTTTATTAGCATTGAATATGAATGATGAGATATTGATTGTTTGGTTAGTGTACTCAGCAAGTGTTTTAGCAAAGAGGTGTTCGTAGAGTAGTTTGAGCTCTATGGCTAAGCTTGTTTTTTCATCAGAGGATGCTTTATCCCAAGCTTGCTCCCCGACGATTTTTCTCGCCATTAACGACACGTCAAAATGGATGATGACTTGACTGTCAACATAAGCGGTCATTTTTTCATGGCTGCGGACAAGTGTATTGTCATTTTTGAGGGTGTTGATGACATCGTTAAGTATGTTTTCAACGAATTTATCAGGCGCTTGCTTGCTTGAATCAGCATGAGCGAAAGAGATCAAAATGAGAGATAAAAAAATGAAAATAATTTTCTTCATGGTTTTCCAATCAAATCAAAAATGCGATAGCTACAAATCTCATCACTAACCTCAATCGATATTGAGGTTAGTGATGTTTGAGTTTATTTCAATGCTGCAAAAATTTGATCACGAATTGCATTCATCTCGCCAAGGCCGGGCACAAATACATGCTTGGGTGCGCCAGCTGCACCACTTTTTGCCCAGCTCACATAGTAATCAACCAAAGGCTTGGTTTGGCTATGGTAAACCTCAAGGCGCTTTAATACGGTCGCTTCGTGGTCGTCTTCGCGTTGCACTAAGTCTTCACCAGTCACATCATCTTTGCCAGCCACTTTAGGTGGGTTGAATTTTACGTGATATGTTCGGCCGCTTGCTGGATGTGAGCGACGACCGCTCATGCGCTCTACGATTGCTTCATCAGGCACGTCGATTTCAACCACATAATCAATATCAACGCCAGCTGCTTTCATTGCCTCTGCTTGAGGGATTGTGCGTGGGAAACCATCAAATAAAAAGCCATTTGCACAGTCAGCTTCTTTAATGCGTTCAGACACTAAGCCAATAATAACCGCATCAGGCACCAAGCCGCCGCTATCCATATAGCTTTTGGCTTCCAAGCCTAATTGCGTGCCTGCTTTAACTGCTGCGCGCAACATATCACCCGTTGAAATTTGAGGGATGTTAAATTTTTCTTTGATGAATGTGGCTTGAGTGCCTTTGCCTGCGCCAGGTGCGCCTAGCAGAATTACACGCATGTTAATCTCCTGATGGTTTGGTTTGCTTGAATGATTAAAGTTATATCAGGCTAAAAAGTTAGCAATCGACACAAATTGTTCGACCGATAAATTTTCAGCTCTAAGTCCTGAGTCAATGCCAACGGCTGTGAAGCCGGGATCATCTAAATATTCTTTTAGTGTGTTGCGCAAAGTCTTACGACGCTGACCAAAAGCCGCTGTCACTATTTTTCCAAACAATGCTTCGTTCTTTGCTGGATATGGCAAAGCTTTGTGCGGCACGCACCTTACAAAGGCTGACTCTACTTTAGGTGCCGGGTCGAATGCTTCTGGCGGCACAGTAATGAGATACTCCATTTTTAAACGATATTGCAACATCACGGAAAGTCTGCCGTATTCTGATGTTGAGGGTGCTGCCACCATGCGCTCGACGACTTCTTTTTGCAGCATAAAGTGCATATCGATAATGCTGTCAATATTACTTAATAGGTGAAACAAAATCGGCGTGGAAATGTTGTAAGGCAAGTTACCTGTGACGCGAATTTGATGCTCAGGGCTAAGCTTTGCAAGCTCAGCGAAATTAAATTTGAGTGCGTCAGCGTTGTGGATGGTGAGCTTGTCTTTTGGATAAAAGCCCTCCATCCAGCTAATAATGTCGCGGTCGATTTCAACAACGTGTAGATGATTCAGTTTTTTGAGTAGCGGCTGTGTCAGTGCGCCTAAACCAGGCCCAATTTCGACTATTAAGTCATCGGCCTTTGGTGAAATGGCTTCCACTAAGCTGTAGATGACGCCTTGGTCAGTCAGAAAGTTTTGGCCGAAGCGTTTTTTTGCAATATGTTTCATGCGGCTTGATTATTTTTTGTATGAGCTAACTCGATGGCAAGGTTGATGGCGGCTAGCATGCTTCCAATTTTAATGTTGCCTTTACCAGCCAATTCTAAAGCGGTGCCATGGTCAACCGATGTGCGAATAATCGGCAAGCCTAGCGTTACATTGACCCCCTCGCCAAAGCTTGCGTGTTTAAGAACAGCCAAGCCCTGGTCGTGATACATCGCTAAAAAGGCATCAGTTTGTGTGATGTTTTTTTGTGAAAACATGGTATCGGCCGGAAGAGGACCAATAAGGTTCATGCCATCTGCGCGTAATGTTTCTAAAACAGGTGTAATCGTTTTGATTTCTTCGTCACCCAAGTAGCCACCTTCACCCGCGTGAGGGTTGAGCCCAGCCACCATGATGCGAGGATTTTTGATGCCAAATTTTTCAATGAGGTCGGCGTGTAAAATGCGGATCGTTTTGATTAGACTCTTTTCGGTGATTGCAGTGCTGACTTGAGTTAATGGTAAATGCGTTGTGGCCAGTGCGACACGCATTCCGCCACCAACGAGCATCATAACCACTTTCTCGGTATTGGTTTTTTCAGCTAAAAATTCTGTATGCCCACTAAAGCTGATCGCCGCGTCATTAATGATGCCTTTGTGCACAGGGGCTGTGACCATTGCATCAAATGTATTTTCTTTGCAGCCCTGAAGCGCTTTAGATAGCAGTGTTAAGACATAAGTGCTATTGGATTTATCTAGCTGGCCTGCCAAAACAGGTTGAGCGGTTGCTTGATGTAAGACATTCATTTTTCCATTGCCAACATGCAAAGACGGCGCTTGATCTGCTTGGTAACTTTGAATCTCTAGTTGGATGTTAAGTGCTTTGGCGCGAGCACGCAAAGCATCTTGGTCGGCAATTACAACGATGTCTGCGGCAAGTGCTTGATGCGCTACCATAGCGCATAAGTCCA
>Ga0114958_10003171_pt1 | contig 11915 bp, 10 predicted proteins | sample C_130208_EF_Meta_FD_89577 | JGI IMG/M metagenome (GOLD analysis project Ga0114958, IMG submission 89577) | Freshwater microbial communities from Lake Croche, Canada to study carbon cycling - C_130208_EF_MetaG | ecosystem: Environmental > Aquatic > Freshwater > Lake | place: Lake Croche, Canada... | reverse complement strand
GATCAGTTGATCAACTGGACACGCAACGGCTCTTTATGGCCGATGACCTTTGGTTTGGCTTGTTGCGCGGTTGAAATGATGCACGCAGGCGCATCCCGTTATGACTTGGACCGTTTTGGTGTGGTTTTTCGCCCATCTCCACGTCAATCTGACCTCATGATTGTTGCTGGTACCTTGTGCAACAAGATGGCTCCAGCCTTGCGTAAGGTCTACGACCAAATGCCAGAACCGCGTTGGGTGATCTCTATGGGTTCTTGTGCTAATGGTGGTGGCTACTACCATAACTCTTATTCAGTTGTTCGCGGTTGTGACCGTATCGTGCCAGTTGATATTTATGTTCCTGGATGCCCTCCAACAGCAGAAGCTTTGATCTACGGAATTATTCAGTTGCAATCCAAGATCGCACGCACAAGTACGATTGCGCGCAAGGCTTAAGTTATGTCAGATCGCTTAGTTCATTTAGCAGCCAACCTAGAAAAAGTTCTAGGTAAGCGCGCGCAATCGATTGAAACCGCCTTAGGCGAGGTAACGGTGGTCGTAAATGCAGACACTTATTTTGAATCTGCCATGCTCTTACGTGATGAGCCGTCACTAGCATTTGAACAATTGATTGATTTATGTGGCGTTGATTACCAAGACTTCCGTGATGGCGCTTGGAGTGGTCAACGCTTCGGAGTCGTTAGCCATTTACTGTCTTTAAAGTACAACTGGCGTTTGCGGGTCCGCGTATTTGCTCCTGATGATAGCTATCCATTAGTTGCGTCCATCACACCAGTATGGAGCTCAGCAAACTGGTTCGAGCGTGAGGCATTTGATCTCTACGGTATTTTGTTTGATGGTCATGAAGACTTACGTCGTATCTTGACTGATTACGGTTTCATTGGTCACCCATTCAGAAAAGATTTCCCCATCAGCGGCAATGTTGAAATGCGCTATGACCCTGAGTTAAAGCGGGTGGTGTACCAGCCCGTCACGATCGAGGCGCGTGAGATTACGCCGCGTATTGTGCGTGAAGCCGAGTATGGAGGCCCAGTTTAAGTCATGGCGCAAATTAAGAACTACACCCTCAATTTTGGCCCTCAACATCCTGCGGCGCACGGCGTATTACGTTTAGTGCTCGAGCTTGATGGTGAAGTGATTCAGCGTGCTGACCCTCATATTGGTTTATTGCACCGTGCTACTGAAAAATTAGCAGAAACACGCACTTGGATTCAAAACGTTCCTTATATGGATCGTTTGGACTACGTATCAATGATGGTTAATGAACATGCATATGTTTTAGCGATCGAAAAATTATTGCAAGTAGATGTTCCCCTGCGCGCTCAATACATCCGCGTGATGTATGACGAGTTGACCCGTTTGCTCAATCACCTCCTTTGGATCGGCTGTCACGGTTTGGACGTGGGTGCCATGGCGGTGTTCTTGTATGCCTTCCGTGATCGTGAAGATATCTTTGATATGTACGAAGCCGTTTCAGGCGCACGTATGCATGCCGCTTACTACCGTCCAGGGGGTGTATACCGTGACTTGCCAGATCAAATGGCACAGTTTTCTAATAACAAAATTCGGAGCGCCTCGGCTATCAAGCGCTTGAATGAAAACCGTAGTGGCACCTTGCTGGACTTCATTGAATCTTTCTCTGAACGCTTTGATGCGAATGTTGATGAGTATTGCAATCTCCTGACCGATAACCGGATTTGGAAGCAACGCTTGGTGGGCATTGGTGTTGTGACGCCTGAACGGGCATTGCAGTTGGGCTTTACTGGTCCTATGTTGCGGGGTTCTGGCATTGAGTGGGATTTACGTAAAAAGCAACCGTATGAAACTTATGACAAGCTTGACTTTGATATTCCCGTCGGTGTGAATGGCGATTCCTATGATCGTTATTTAGTGCGCATGGAAGAAATGCGTCAATCCAACCGGATTATTAAGCAATGCATTGCTTGGCTCAAGGCAAATGATGGCCCTGTGATGAGTAATAACCATAAAGTTTCACCACCTCACAGGGTTGGTATGAAGACGAATATGGAAGAGTTGATTCATCACTTCAAACTCTTTACTGAAGGTATTCATGTTCCTAATGGCGAAGCTTACTCTGCTGTTGAACATCCAAAGGGTGAGTTCGGCGTCTACTTGATTTCTGATGGTGCGAATAAACCCTATCGGATGAAGATTCGTGCCCCTGGATTTGCGCACTTAGCTGCCATGGATGAGATGTCGCGTGGTCATATGTTGGCCGATGCGGTAACTATTATCGGTACCCAAGATATTGTGTTCGGGGAGATTGACCGCTAATACAGCGCGCCAAGAATATTTATGACAATGACTCTTCAACTCTCCGACAAAACACTGGCAGATATTGCCCGCAATGTCGCTAAATATCCACCAGAGCAAAAACAGTCTGCAGTGATGGCTGCATTGATTGCTGCTCAAACTGAATTAGGTTGGGTATCTGCAGATCTGATTGCCACTGTTGCTCAGATCTTAGAAATGCCCACCATTGCAGTAGAGGAAGTGGCTACTTTCTACAATATGTACAACACTAAGCCGATTGGTAAATACAAGTTGGTGATTTGCACTAACTTGCCTTGCCAATTAACGCATGGTGAAACTGCAGCTAACTATCTCAAGAAAACTTTGGGTATTGGATTTAACGAAACAACTGCTTGTGGCACTTTTACCCTAAAAGAGGGTGAGTGTATGGGTGCCTGCGGTGATTCTCCAGTCATGCTGGTCAATGACAAGCGCATGTGCAGCTTTATGAGCCAAGAAAAAATTGATGTGCTCTTAAATGAGCTTCGTGCAGAAGGGAAAGTAGTATGACCAGCTTGCACGATCGTCACATTAAGCCTTTAATTCTGGCGGGATTGAATGGCGATAACTGGCGTTTAAAAGATTACGAAAGTCGCGGCGGTTATCAACAGCTCCGTCGTTTAATAAACGACAAAGTTGCACCAGATGCCATCATTGCTGAATTAAAAGCTTCTTCACTACGTGGTCGTGGTGGTGCGGGCTTCCCAACGGGTTTGAAGTGGAGCTTCATGCCCCGTCAATTCCCAGGTCAAAAGTATTTAGTTTGTAATAGCGACGAAGGTGAGCCAGGTACATTTAAAGACCGAGATATCATGCGCTACAACCCCCATGCCTTAATTGAGGGCATGATTATTGGTGGCTACACTATGGGAATCACTACGGGTTATAACTACATCCACGGTGAAATCTGGGATGTCTATGCTCGCTTCGAAGAGGCTTTGGAAGAGGCTCGTGCTGCTGGCTATTTGGGCGACAAGATTCTGGGAAGCGACTTTAGCTTCCAACTACATGCCACTCCAGGTTGGGGTGCGTACATTTGTGGTGAAGAAACCGCGCTCTTAGAATCGCTTGAAGGGAAGAAGGGTCAACCTCGCTTTAAGCCGCCTTTCCCTGCGAGTTTTGGCTTGTACGGCAAACCCACCACGATTAACAACACGGAAACATTTGCTGCTGTGCCATTTATTTTGGCAATCGGCGGCCAGGCATATCTAGATCTGGGTAAGCCTAATAACGGTGGCACCAAAATATTCTCGGTATCTGGCGATGTAGTTCACCCTGGTAACTATGAAGTTCCATTAGGCACTCCATTCGCTGAGTTATTAAAGCTTGCTGGCGGTATGCGCGATGGCGTACCTTTGAAGGCAGTCATCCCTGGTGGATCCTCTGCGCCAGTAGTTCCTGGTGCGCAGATGATGGATTTGACAATGGATTACGACAGTATTGCTAAGGCTGGGTCCATGTTGGGTTCTGGTGCAGTCATTGTCATGAATGACACACGCTGTATGGTACGCGCTCTCGAGCGTCTATCTTATTTCTACCATGAAGAATCTTGCGGTCAGTGCACCCCATGTCGTGAGGGTACTGGCTGGTTATACCGAATAGTGCATCGCATTGAACATGGTCAAGGACGCCCAGAGGATTTAGATTTACTCAATGATGTCGCAGCCAATATTCAAGGTCGCACTATTTGCGCCTTGGGGGATGCTGCTGCAATGCCAGTGCGGGGCATGTTGAAGTTTTACATGGATGAATTTGCGTATCACGTAGAACATAAGCGCTGCTTAGATTCTGCTAAACCTTTATAAGACATTGAGCACGGGACATTTTACAGTGAGCACGGTTGAAATTGAATTAGATGGCAAGGTAGTAGAAGTTCCGCAAGGTTCGATGGTGATGCATGCCGCGCACAAGCTCGGCACCTACATACCTCATTTCTGTTATCACAAGAAATTATCGATTGCTGCTAACTGCCGGATGTGTCTGGTTGAAGTAGAGAAGGCACCAAAACCATTACCAGCCTGCGCAACACCAGTCACTCAAGGTATGAAGGTGTTTACCCATTCTGCTAAAGCAGTTGAGGCGCAACGTTCCGTAATGGAATTTCTCTTGATCAATCATCCTTTAGATTGCCCGATTTGCGATCAAGGTGGCGAGTGTCAGTTACAAGACTTAGCGGTAGGTTACGGTAAATCTAATTCACGCTATGAAGAAGACAAGCGTGTTGTATTCCATAAGAATGTGGGTCCATTAATCTCCATGCAGGAGATGAGTCGTTGTATTCACTGCACCCGCTGCGTGCGCTTCGGCCAAGAGGTGGCCGGTGTAATGGAATTGGGCATGGTCAATCGTGGCGAGCATTCTGAAATCACCACCTTCACAGGCCAAACTGTGGATTCAGAGTTATCCGGCAATATGATTGACATCTGTCCAGTCGGAGCATTGACTAGCAAGCCATTTCGTTATACTGCCCGTACTTGGGAACTTGGACGCAAGCGTTCAGTTAGCCCGCATGACAGCCTTGGCGCAAACACAACCGTACAAACTAAAGCGAATAAAGTGATGCGCGTAGTGGCTTTAGAAAATGAAGCAATTAATGAATGCTGGATTAGTGACCGCGATCGTTTTGCCTACGAAGGCCTCAATAGTGCAGACCGCATAACGACCCCCATGGTGAGGCAGGGCGGTCAATGGCTCGAGACCGATTGGGAATCTGCGATGAATTACGTCGCCCATTCACTCAAAACGATTTCTGCTGAAAGTGGTCCAGAATCAATTGGTGCACTGGCCCATCCTATTTCCAGTACCGAAGAGTTGTATTTACTCCAAAAAATCGTGCGTGACTTGGGCTCTAATCAGGTTGAAACCCGCCTAGGTCAAACTGATATTAGCGGAGCTGCATCTGCCCCTTGGTTGGGCATGCCGATTGCTGCATTAAGTACGCTTGATCGTGCTTTAGTCATTGGTAGTTTCTTACGCAAGGATCAGCCCTTGGTTGCCGTTCGCTTACGCGAGGGTGCTAAAAAGGGTTTACAAGTTCTGCGGATTGATGCGGGTGGTGATGATTGGCTGATTCCTGCTATTGGAATCGCAGCAAGACCGAGTGCATGGTTGAATTCCTTAGGTGAAATTGCAATTGCTGTGGCGCAAGTAAAATCCGTCTCTACTCCTGCAGGTTTAACCACCATGCCGGTTTCCGCTGCAGCCCAACAGATGGCTGATAGTTTGCTATCTGGCACTACCACATCGGTATTGTTAGGCTCAGCTGCGATTGCCCATCCACAGGCGTCAGACTTACATGTATTAGCGCAGTTTATTGCGGAGCAAACTGGTGCTACTTTAGGTTTCTTGCCAGTGGGCGGGAATGCAGTGGGCGCTAGCTTGGTCAAAGCCAATGGTGCTGGTGTGGAATCTCTGCTTTCCGGCGATCGCCGTGCAGTGCTTTTGATGAATATCGAGCCCGATGCCGACTTGCCTAATCCAGTGATGGCGCGTGCTGCCTTGGCTAAAGCTAATACGGTGATTGCCTTAAGTGCCTATAAGAGTCCAGACATCATGGAAGTAGCCGATGTCATCCTGCCAATCACCCCCTTTACAGAAACCGTTTCTACTTTTGTGAATGCCGAAGGTCGTGTTCAAACGATTCAGCCTGCGGTGAAGCCATTAGGTGATTCACGTCCAGCCTGGAAGGTGTTGCGTACACTAGGTTGCCTACTTGGTTTAGATGGCTTTCTATTTAATATGCCCGAAGAAGTATTAGGTTACGCTATGGACGAGAGTTACTGCGCCCATTTAAGTAATCAATCGACTGCAGCTGGATTATCCAATTTGAATCTGGCCCCAGCAAATGGGTTGGAGCGTGTGTCGGATATTGGTATTTATGCTGGCGATCAAATTGTGCGTCGCTCATCTGCTTTGCAGTTAACGCGTGATGCAAAGCGCGGCAATCAAGTAGGTCTTGGTCAAGCGCTCTTTACTGAGTTGGGCTTAAAAGAAGGTGATGCAGTACGAGTGATGCAAGGAAGTCAGAGCGTCGATATGCCAGCAACCCTGGAAGCCAATTTAGCTCAGGACATCGTCCGAATTTCTGCCGGAACCAAGGCTAGTGCTCGATTGGGTTCGATGTTCGGACCTGTTACGGTTAGCAAGGTATAGACGCCAAGATGGATTTCTTGAACCTCATTACTACTCAGGGCGAAGCTTTCTTTGGATCGCTATGGCCACTGGTGTGGACTTTGATTCGTATTGTGATCATCGTGTTACCCATGTTTGCTGCGGTTGCTTATTTGACGCTCTGGGAGCGAAAACTGATTGCCTGGATGCATGTCCGTATTGGCCCGAATCGTGTTGGTCCTTTAGGTTTATGGCAGCCGCTTGCAGATTCATTGAAGTTGCTGATGAAGGAGATTGTTACTCCTACACAAGCGAGTAAGACGCTGCATTTTATTGCGCCGGTGATGGTGATCATGCCGGCTTTTGCTGCTTGGGCTGTGATTCCCTTTCAGGCTAAATTGGTTTTGGCTGATGTCAATGCGGGCTTGCTATATGTCATGGCGATCTCTTCTATTGGGGTTTATGGAATCATCTTGGCCGGTTGGTCATCAAATTCCAAATATCCATTCCTCGGTGCGATGCGTGCTTCAGCCCAAATGATTTCTTATGAAATTGCGATGGGCTTCGCATTGGTCACGGTCTTGTTGACTTCTGGCTCGCTTAACTTGAGTTCCATTGTCCATTCCCAAGCGCAAGGTTACTTTGCCAGTATGGGCCTGAATTTCCTGTCATGGAACTGGTTGCCATTACTCCCGATGTTTATCATTTACTTTATCTCTGGAGTGGCAGAAACCAATCGCCATCCATTTGACGTAGTGGAAGGGGAGTCCGAGATTGTTGCAGGGCATATGGTCGAGTACTCTGGTATGGCCTTTGCGATGTTCTTCTTGGCGGAGTATGCCTCAATGATCTTGATTGCCGCCGTAGCTTCCACTATTTTCTTGGGTGGTTGGTTACCCATTGTTGATTTGCCTATCTTGCGCGATATTCCCGGATTCTTTTGGTTGTTTGCTAAAACATTCTTCCTCTTGTCATGTGTCATCTGGTTGCGTGCTACTTTGCCACGCTATCGTTATGACCAGATCATGCGTTTGGGTTGGAAGATTTTTATTCCCATCTCAGTTTTTTGGGTGGTTGTCATTGGCGCATGGGTGGTATCACCATGGAATATTTGGAAATAAGTTGATCAATCATGTTTAAGAAAATTTCCCAATTTCTCGATAGTTTGATGCTCAAAGATATTTTGGTCGGCATGTCGATTACCGGCCGTTATCTTTTTAAACCAAAAGTGACTATCCAGTATCCAGAAGAGAAAACTCCGCAGTCTCCTCGTTTCCGTGGCTTGCATGCTCTGCGCCGTTATGAGAATGGGGAAGAACGTTGTATCGGCTGCAAACTGTGCGAAGCTGTTTGCCCAGCTTATGCAATCACCATTGAAACTGCTGAGCGGGATGATGGTACACGTCGTACTAGCCGTTACGATATCGATTTAACCAAGTGCATTTTCTGTGGCTTCTGTGAAGAAGCTTGTCCAGTAGATGCGATTGTAGAAACCAATATTTTTGAGTATTTCGGTGATAAGCGTGGTGATTTGTACTTCACGAAAGATATGCTGTTGGCAGTAGGCGATCATTATGAAAAAGAGATTGCCGCTAACCGTGCAGCAGATGCACCTTATCGTTGAGCGAACAGAGCATAAGACTATATGACATTTAATCCAGCCACTCTGTTCGCGGTATTCTTTTACGCTTTTGCAGGTCTTTTAGTGATCTCTGCTCTGCGAGTAGTGACTGCCCGTAATCCGGTACACGCCGCTCTGTTTTTAGTCCTTGCTTTTTTCTGCGCCTCTGGCTTGTGGATGCTCCTGAAGGCAGAGTTCCTTAGTTTGGCGCTGATCCTTGTTTATGTGGGTGCAGTGATGGTACTTTTCCTCTTCGTCGTCATGATGTTAGATCTCGATCTTGAGCATTTGCGTCGCGATTATAAAAAATTCCTCCCAGTCGCCTTTTTAATGGGTGCAGTCATTGTTCTTGAGTTATCGATCGTCCTCATCCGAAGTTTTGTTGGCACCAACGCGCCAGTCCAGCCGATGCTGGAAGAGATGTCGAGCAACAATACCCATGCCTTGGGTATGTTGATCTTCGTAGATTATGTTTATGCCTTCGAGGTCGCTGGCGTCATTCTATTGGTGGCCATCATTGCTGCTGTAGCGCTGACTTTACGTAATCGCAAGGACGCTAAAACCCAAAATATTTCACAGCAAGTGAATGTCAATTCTGCCGATCGGATGCGCATCGTGAAGATGGATTCGGACATGAATGCCAAGCAAGACAGTCGCGGGGAGAAGCAATGACAATTACTCTAGCGCACTACTTAGTGCTGGGTGCCATTCTATTTGCGACTAGCGTAGTAGGTATATTCTTGAATCGCAGGAATATTATCGTGCTCTTGATGGCCATTGAATTAATGCTTCTCGCGGTGAACATGAACTTTGTTGCCTTCTCTCATTATTTGGGGGATATGGCAGGTCAAGTATTCGTATTCTTTATTTTGACTGTGGCGGCTGCTGAAGCGGCTATCGGTTTGGCAATTTTGGTTGTGCTCTTCCGTAAGGTAGACACCATTAATGCTGAAGACCTGGACCACTTAAAAGGCTAGTCATGCAATTGACCTTAAATATTCCGATTCTCTGTGCCATTCCACTGGCGCCATTAATTGGGTCCATCATTGCGGGTTTCTTCGGCACAAAATTGGGCGGTAATCGCATTGGTCAAGGTGCCAGCCAGTTCGTAACGATCCTGGGCGTAACTATTGCTTTTGTTCTCTCTTGCAATGTTTTGGTTCAAGTCATGGATGGTTTCTATTTCAACGGTACGGTATATCGCTGGATGGAATTGGGTGAGCTCAATTTAGATATTGGCTTTCTGATTGATCCATTAACTGCCACCATGATGTGTGTGGTGACCTTTGTCTCATTGATGGTGCATATCTACACCATTGGTTACATGCAGGGTGAGGAGGGCTACAACCGCTTCTTCTCATATATCTCTTTATTTACCTTTGCCATGTTGATGCTGGTGATGAGCAATAACCTCTTGCAGTTGTTCTTTGGCTGGGAGGCGGTAGGGCTCGTGTCGTATTTGTTGATTGGCTTCTATTACGATCGTCAGTCCGCTGTATTTGCAAACATGAAGGCCTTCATAGTTAACCGGGTAGGTGACTTTGGTTTCATTCTCGGTATTGGCCTGTTGCTGGCGACTACTGGATCCCTCAACTATGACGTGATCTTTTCCCAGAATACGGCTTTAGCTGCGCAAACCTTACCAGGTACTGACTGGAATTTGCTGACAGTAGTATGCATCTGTCTGTTCATTGGGGCTATGGGTAAGTCAGCTCAGTTCCCATTGCATGTCTGGTTGCCAGACTCGATGGAAGGCCCAACCCCGATTTCTGCCTTGATTCATGCGGCGACCATGGTCACTGCGGGTATCTTCATGGTGTCACGCATGTCCCCGCTATTTGAGTTATCGGAAGCGGCCTTGAGTTTCATCTTGGTGATTGGCTCTATCACAGCACTCTTCATGGGTTTCTTGGGTATTGTGCAAACCGATATCAAGCGAGTGATTGCGTATTCCACCCTGTCCCAGTTGGGTTATATGACAATTGCTTTGGGGGTTTCTGCATACCCAGTTGCCATTTTCCACCTGATGACGCATGCATTCTTTAAGGCACTGTTGTTCCTTGGGGCAGGTAGTGTAATTTTGGGTATGCATCACGAGCAAGATATGCGCAAGATGGGCGGTCTTTGGAAGTACATGCCCATTACTTGTCTGATGATGTTGTTAGGTAACCTAGCTCTAATAGGCACACCATTTTTCTCGGGCTTCTATTCAAAAGACTCCATCATTGAAGCGGTAGCAGCCAGTCACATCGCTGGTTCTGGCTTTGCTTACTTTGCCGTGATGGCCAGCGTCTTCGTCACTGCTTTGTACTCTTTCCGTCTGTACTTTTATGTGTTTCACGGTAAAGCCCGTTGGGGTCAAGCAGATGCACATGAGCACGAAGAGCACCATGATCATCAAAAGCAGGATGATGATCATGCACACGAACACCACGGTTTAGCGCCTGGGCAGAAGCCTCACGAATCTCCTTTGGTAGTTACATTGCCATTAATTCTGTTGGCTATCCCATCGGTCATTATTGGTTTCTACACTATTACGCCACTCCTATTTGGCACATATTTTGGTGATTCTATCTTTATTGATATTGCTCGACATCCAGTGATGAAAGAGCTCGAAGATGAATTCCATGGCCCCATTGCAATGGCCTTGCACGCATTCACTTCGCCTGTATTTCTCTTAGTTGTATTAGGCGTACTCACTGCGGCAATCGGTTACCTGTGGGCTCCTAAATTGCCTGCCAAGGTTGCAGAAACCTTTGCACCGATTAAAAAACTGTTTGACCACAAATACTATCTTGATGAATTAAATCAGTTGGTGTTCGCTAAAGGCTTACTGTGGATCGGTAATGTCTTGTGGTATCGAGGTGATCAAAAAATCATCGATGGATTTATTGTAGACGGCACCGCCTACTCAGTTGGGCGCTTTGCTGGCGTTATCCGTCATTTGCAATCCGGTTATCTCTACCACTATGCTTTCGCAATGATTGCGGGCTTGGCGGCATTGTTAGCCTGGGTTTTATATGCTTACCTGCCTTTTGTTCGCTAGGCCTTTGTTACTTAAGTAGCCCTTATGATTCTCTCCTTCGCCATCTGGATCCCGATTTTTTTCGGCATCATTATTTTGTTCTACGGTTCAGAAAAACCTTCTGATGGGGTGCGTTGGCTAGCACTCGTGGGCGCAGTGCTAGGCTTTATTGCGACTTTGCCATTAGTGATTCATTTTGATATTGCTAACCCGGGTATGCAGTTTGTAGAGAAGATCAGCTGGATTCCGCGCTACGATATTAATTACTATTTAGGCGTTGATGGTATTTCGGTATGGTTTATTGTCTTAACTGCATTTATCAATATCTTTGTCGTGATTGCTTGTTGGGAGTCGATTACCACTAAGGTATCCCAATATTTGGCTTCCTTCATGATCCTTTCTGGATTGATGATTGGGGTGTTTGCTGCACTAGATGCCTTGTTGTTCTATGTTTTCTTCGAGGCGACCTTAATACCGATGTATATCATCATCGGTATCTGGGGTGGTCCTAACCGGATCTATGCTGCGTTCAAGTTCTTCTTGTATACCTTGCTGGGTTCCTTGCTTACCTTGATTGCCATGCTGTATCTATACAACGTGACGAATACCTTTGACATCTTGGCTTGGCATAACGCTCGGCTAGATATTGTTGAGCAAATTCTGCTGTTCTTTGCCTTCTTCATGGCATTTGCAGTGAAGGTGCCGATGTGGCCCTTGCATACTTGGTTGCCCGATGTGCACGTTGAAGCGCCAACAGGTGGATCCGTAGTCTTGGCGGCCATCATGCTGAAGCTGGGTGCTTATGGCTTCTTACGTTTCTCATTACCGATTGCGCCAGATGCCAGT
>Ga0114958_10003170_pt1 | contig 11916 bp, 14 predicted proteins | sample C_130208_EF_Meta_FD_89577 | JGI IMG/M metagenome (GOLD analysis project Ga0114958, IMG submission 89577) | Freshwater microbial communities from Lake Croche, Canada to study carbon cycling - C_130208_EF_MetaG | ecosystem: Environmental > Aquatic > Freshwater > Lake | place: Lake Croche, Canada... | reverse complement strand
GGATAAATACATATGCTTTTTTTGAAATAGATGAAAAAAAAAAGGGAAACAATGGAAAAAAACATATTTTGATAATAATATAAAACTCATATTTTTATGTTATTATCATTAAAAATATATAACCTCAAATCTCCTGCCTAAAATTGGCAGGATATCATAGGCATACATATACCTGTAAAAAATGCAAAGCATTTTTACAGGTCCATCTTATTACTTTCCTAATATTAGGACAGTAATAAGATTAGATGATAATATAAGAAGGATATATTTAGCATATATTTAGTTATTTCGTATAATTATGAAAATTATTTTATATTATATTGTATATTATTATGTCTTACTCACAATTAGGGCAAGATTTGAATGTGTTAAAAATTTATAACAATAAAAAATCAGGTTTTTTCTTAGAAATTGGTGCGAATGATGGTATTTTTTTTTCTAATACTTATTTATTAGAGAAAGAATATGATTGGAGTGGAATATGTGTAGAACCCATACCAACTGTTTTTGAAAAATTGGTCATGAATCGACCAAAATCTTTTTGTTGTGATCGGGCTATTTATAATCAAAGTGATTTAACTCTTGAATTTAGTATCGCAAATATGTCTGATATGCTTTCAGGCATTACTCAATATATAGATTGTCATAGAGAATCTGTAAATAAAAATAAAAGTGTTATTGAAGTAAAAACAATGACATTGTTGGATTTACTGGATAAATACAATGCACCTCCATTTATTGAATATTTATCAATTGATACGGAAGGAAGTGAATATGAAATATTAAAATCATTTGATTTTCAAAAATATGTATTTGGAATTATTGATGTCGAACATAATTATATAGAACCGAGAAGAAGTAATATACGAGAATTGCTTTTAGCAAATGGATATTTATATTTAGGTCCAAATAAATGGGACGATTCTTATAAACATAATTCTCTTCTGTAAAATTGATCATCATGAAAAATATTTATTTTATTGATTCATTCTAAATTGAAAAATGGATCCGCAAAAAAAATATGTTGGTGATATGGCAGTGGGTAGAGAATACAGAATAATAGATAATTGGGACATTTCTTGTAATAAACGTTCTTATCCGTACCGTTTCAATGGTACCTATATAAGGAAATATCATTTACCAAAAACGACATGTCTTGTATTTTTGGTTCATGGCGATTATCGTCATATCAATTCTATAAATGATTTTTATTTGATATTGCCTATTTTATGCGATAAAATACAAACCCAAATTCAAAGAAATGTCTTGATGAAAAGTCAATCCCTTACAACCTTACCTTATATAAATAGCATTATACGACAAAAGAATGTACCTTTATATGGTGGGTTTAGTAATTATTTGAATGAATTCTAATAAAAAAGTATTATCCATCAATCAGATATGGACTTGAAGAAAAATAAGGGTACCAATAATTGGGATAATATTCAAAATATGGATAATTATAATATCCATAATAATCTTGCCATAACGGATTTACTACAATAGCACCCCCTGGATAATATCCGATTCCTCCACCAGTTCCACCATAATAGGAACCACGATGACCAGTCCCTACATTACCATGACCATGACCACCACTACCATGACCACCACTACCATGACCACCACTACCATGACCACCACTACCATGACCTTCTATTTGTTTTTGATTGAATTGTAAATAAACCACTGTCAATAATGATAGAAACAAAAATAAAAATAAAAATATTTTTTCAACTTTCATATATATTTACTAAATATTATATTCAATTATATAATATTTACTATTCAACTATAAACCCATTTTGAATAGTGAATCAAATATCCAAACTAATGGTATTTTTTTCCGATCTTTGTTTTCTATTATTTGTTCGTTTCGGTAATTTCGTGTTTTGCATATCCTTTAAAGAAGTAATACTGATGATAGAATCGTCCTCTTGCGATAAATATATATTTTGTGTGGCCGACGGTTCTTCTCGAATCTCATTATTACGTGTTTTCAATCCAGATAAAATAGTATCTATATCACTCGATTGAGGTCCACGCATCTCAGGTCGTTTCGATTGTATATTGGAATTCGTGGTTTGGGGTCGAGCACTTCGTTCTTGTGTATTGATATCTACATACATATTATTCAAATCAATTCCTGGTTCTCGAAACATTGGATTGTTTCCTCTACCAACATTCAAATCTGGTCGATTACTCACTGCGGGAGTAAATTGCATTCCTGGTCGATTGGGTGGAATCTGATTTTTTGTCTCTACAGGTGGAGGAGGGGGTCCGAATGCTGTATTTATAGAATCCGGATTACTCACTAAATTATTAGCAAACGCAAATCCAGGACTCTTTTGCGACATATTTTCAACAGTTGCATTCGTAAACATACGCATCAAATCTGGACTTTGTTTGATCACATCCGAAAAACCAGGAGTTGCGGTAGATAATGCCTTGTTTGTAAAATTCACTACCGCCGCGGAAAATCCCAATCGTAGAAGAAGAGATAATTCAGGTGCCAATTTTCCACCCTTATATTTTTCATGGAGTTCTCCAAAAATTTCTTCATAACTATCAATATCTTCTGAAACCTGTTCTCCCCAACCATCCAAATTCAAATCAAATGGATTGAATGCAGCATTTGCATATTCCAACGAATTCACAAATGTCATAAACCACCAACCCTGTAATTTCACTCCGTCTTTTTTTCGTTTGTCTTCTAGTGCCGTTTCATATTCGTCTTCGATTTCGTCGTAATCAGAATCCAAATTATAATGCGTAATGTTTTTTATCAATCCTTTTTCATACCACTCTTCTAATTTTTTGATCATCATACGTTTTTTACGTCGTCTTTCTCTATCGCTCATATTTGACGTAGATTTTTCGGCGTTCATTGGAACATCCGACACCTTTGTAAATCCATCCCATGTTTTTGTACTACCAAAATTTTCTTTAGTTGCTTGTCCTAAATTCGAATCGTTTTGTGTAGATTTTGTAGTGGATGCTGGAGTGGTAGAACCAAAATTAAAGAAATTAGAGAATCCACTCAATTTTTTGGTCTCACTGTTTCCGGAATTCCCATTCCCAGATAATTCGTTCAGTTCGTTTTCTAAATCATTCAAATCGCCTAAATCAATATTCACATTATTTGAACTACTTCTTTTTTTATCATTCATTAATAATTCAATTCCAGAACCAAAATTGACAGAAGGTGCATTATTTGTAAAATCATTGTCCGATAATTTAATAGAAATTGGTTCTAAATTATCCATTCCAATATCTATTACTTCCATTGTTTATGATATTTATATACTATTTATTTTTAAGTCCTCCGCACAATTAATTATATTTTTTTTTTGTAAGTACCAAATTCCTTGTAAAAAACAATCCGATAAATCGTCTTTTTTAGGAGTATTTAGAATGGATTGCCAAGGATTCAATGATTCGTTTTTTTCTAAAATCTCAGAACAATAGAGAATGCCGTTTTTTTTATTGGTTTTATAATTGTTTTCTGTTTTTTCCATTGATTTTATTTCAAGTTCTCCTTCTTTCTTTTTCGGATCCGATTTTACTATAAAATTTTTTAATTTGTTGGAAGAAGATATAAATTCAATATGAATAGTTGAATTAATCATAATAAAATATTGAGCCAACATTCCTTGCACTGTTTTCATTCGATTTGCAATAGGAGATATCTGGTTCTCTATAATAACATGTGTAATTTCGTTTATACTTTCAATTTCGTTCAATAATTGTTTCATCTTTTTTCCAATGGAAATCAAATCTGTATCATTGGATGTTTTTTCCTTCTTTTTTACAATAGGTTGAAAACATTTTGTTTCAAAAGATTTTATAAGTTTTTCTAAAAGAGCTTTTTTTGATATTTTTTCATTTGAAGCAGGAAAATATGTTTTTTCAATAGTGAGCAATTCTTCTAGATTCTTTTTTCTCAAAAAGGAAGGAGAACATTCTGGAAAAGGAATGAAAAAATCGGTTTGTTTGATAGCATGTTTTTGACAATAATTATCTCCGTTTTTTTTAAAAACCGCTTTGCGACCACATATTTTTATAGCGGTTTTTTTCGATTTGGATTCTAACAAACAGCTACATGTATCCGTCGCTACTGTTTTTTCTAGTAAATTAATGATTTCCCATTTGGAAACAGAAAGAGGAGAACCTTGTCCAGAAATATCAAAAATACAAAAGGCCATATTTCGAATTCCAATATCAAAACTGATTAATTTCATTCTAAATAATAAAAATGAAAAGTTTATATATATTCAATGAAAATATATATAATAAAAAATATAAACCATTTACCGGAAGATATTGTATATAATCATATTGTTCCTTATACGTATCAATTACAATCAAAAAATCTATTAGAAGATATTCGTTCTTTTCTTGAAACCTATACTATTATCTATGATTTCTATTCATATGAATATAATGAATCGATTTGGATAAACGATTTAGTGGAATTCATTATAATCAATAAAATCAATATATTATCCAGAAATGCATTCATACAGTATGTTTTTGAATACAGATACGAAAATATATCCAAAATGATGAAAATTCGATTTTATTGGGGTCTGTTAACACCATTCGAAAGAAACCAATATATTTATACCTATTGTTCGTAATTTTTTTATTTTTTTATTTGTGGTTTTCCACTAATATTTGTTTTATACGATTTATCAATAATATTTACGGCATAATTTTTCATAATATTTATTTTTTTTCTTAGAATATTACAGTTTTTAATACTGACCATGGTTTCTATTTCTGTATTTTCAGAATTTGTAAAATTCAATTCTTTATCTTTCCTCAAAGCTTCTTCAAATTTTTTACGTATAATTGACATTATGTATTAGTGTATAAAAGAATAATATATAATTAAATCATTTTTACGTAAAAATATGTATAAAAATGAATTGTTATCTTTGTTTGTTTGCTTTCAATAATTCTTCTTGAGTAATAACAGGAGAAATTTTTCTTGCACTCAATTGTTCTCTTGATATATATAAATCTTTCAAATCACTATTTGAATATCCTGTATGGTTTGAATTATCCATATATGATTTATATACATAAGGAGAACCATCTGGTTTTGGTGCATCTGCATATCTCTTATAAAAACCAACATCATTCAAAGATTGCATAAAGTCAATGTTTCGAATTTGATTCGCATTCCGTGTCAAATACTGACGGTATTCATTATTCGTTTTTATATTATTTGCTTGTAATAATTCATTGTTTCGAATAGCTTCAGGTTGCCATGATGCAATAGAACTACGTCCATCGCTCATCAACGGCGGAAAGTCTCCATATTGATTATTTGCACTATATCCTAAATATTTTGGTATGTTCATATTACTAGAACTGTTATATGATGAATACATTTTATAGTATATAACTATAAAATTTATTCTTCCGCTTTTATCGATTCCAAAAATTGTATCAATTCTATTTTTTTCAATTTACTCATATCTTTTGAAAATCCTTTTTCTAATAACAAATTTTTCAATTGTGTCAAATTCATTTTATTATAATTTTTCTTTTTATCAATTGTTTCCATGTTGCTATTTTCTTTTTTTTCTATATTTTTAGATTCAGACGTGAATAAACTATCCGGTATTTCTTCTAAATCCGGTATTTCTTCTAAATCAATCTTTGCTTCCAATTTATTATCGATTGTTGTGTCTTTATCATCATCCAAATCATTTATATCTATATCTTCGGAATCAATATCTTCATCTGTATCAGTATCTTCGATATCAATATCAGTATCTTCGATATCAATATCTGTATCTTCATCTGTATCAGTATCTTCGATATCAATATCTGTATCTTCATCTTCGATATCAAATGTCGATGGAATTTCTACTCCTTCTAATTCGTTTGTTTCATTTTCTTTAATTGCATACATGATATTATCAAACAATGGTGTATTTTGTGTAAAATCAGGAGGCAAATCTTGTTTTTGAATCAACATATTTGTATCCGATATATTTTTCAATGCGAGATTCTTGACAAACCCAAGTTCCTTAACAATATTGTTTACTATTTCAAACATTTTATCCATTTTTTCTTCTGTATTGGTTATACGTTGCTTGAAATGATAGACTAATAATAATATTAACACAAAAGTTATTGCTAAAGTTATAAAGAAAAAATTCTCAATAAAACCGAAAAATCCCATTTAATAATAATTTATATTATTTAAAAAATATTTGAACGAATTCTTTTACACTCCAATTACTAAAATATAATAATTTATTATAATATAATATACTATCAATGGATAATTATCAAATTCAAACAAATGAGCCATTTAAAATAAACCCCACTACAGTTTATGAAAATAATACAGTCGAATCTTTATTTAGTAGTAAAAATTTCATTATCGTATTCTTATTAATAATATTAATTCTATCTTTTTTAGGAATAAATATTTTACAAATTTTTGCTGATTTGATTCAATATATTACGGGGGTAATAACACCTTCTCTTTCTTCTTTGTTATCTGTGTTAGGATACACAACGGGTGCTACGTTAAATACTTCAGCAGACATTCTTTCTGATACTGGAAAAGCCGGTCTAGATATTGCAGATGGAAGTGTTCATTCGCTCGGTAATATATTTATCAAATCTAGTTTACCTGCGATGGATAATACAGCAAAGAAAAGCATTGATAGTACATTGAATATATCCCCAACACGCGTTTTCAATCCAACGACAGATACAACCGCCAATCCAATTCAAAATCCAATTTCTTCCGTTAAATCAAATTGGTGTCTGGTAGGAGATTATGCAGGAAAACGTGGATGTATTGAAATTGGTGAAAAAGACACTTGTTTGTCCAATCAAGTATTTCCGAATCAACAAATGTGTTTGAATCCTACTTTTACTCCCAATACATAAAGTTTATTCAATAAGAAAAATACATATAAAAAAGATATATATATTATTTCATGATGAAATCGGAAAATACATATATTTATGTTTTACTATTAGATCATGGTAAGATTTTCGTTCATTCTTCTAATTCCACTGATATAGAGGATATATTTACAGAGTACAAATTATTATACGAATATTCAATCAAATACAAACCATTGAACATTTTGGATTCATTTCAAACCAATTATCCTGAATCAAACAACTATCTAATAACAAATTCACAAAGTTATTCTACAAAATCCCTAGCTAGTACACATCCAAAAATGTTTTATTTAGAAATAGATAAAGTTGTCAAACAGTATATGATGATATATGGTATGGAAAATGTTCGTGGAGGTAGTTATACCAATGAAACATTCTCCTATTTTACTACTAAACTATTAGAAAACGAATTGAATATTGATAAATATCAACATAACAAGGACCTCTTGAATCAATACAAGGATTATTGTAGTACCCATTTATCCTATGAAATAGCGGAACTGGATAAATATATTCTTTTCAAAAACAAATACAATAGATTGAAAAAAATGAACGAAATTTCCCATACTTTCAAGTCTATGAATACAGAAATTCAAAACGACAATTTAGAAGAATTCGATGAACATATATTGAATCATTTGGAATGGTTATATAATATATGCATTGATAAATCACCTGAAGTAAATCGAAAAAAATCAGAAAATATAGAAAAATATAGGAAAACGGTTGATTATATAAAAAAGATATACATAAAATATTTATATGTTCTGGAAGAAAAAGACGATTTTCCTTGTAGATCATCTTATATTTTATATATGAAATATCCGGAATTTTTATTTGATCCATTTTTTTATCACGAAAAAAAAGATACAGGATATTGTCTTTCTGAAAATGATTGTCAAATATGGGAAGTATTTCAATTGATATATTATACTATTTATAACCGAATACAGGAATTAGAATATGATATGTCGTTTTTCCCAAAAGATATAGAATCATTGGTTGCTATGAAAAAAAGAGATTGTTTTCATAAACCCGTCAATGAAAAAACAGAATAAGGAGTTGTGGGCGGAGTCGGAATGGTTTGAACTGTACAATTTGATGAATGGGCAGTCGTATTTGTTGTATTCATAACTGTATTCAAATATAGTTGATCTGTACTTGAAAATTGAGATATATCATAGAGCGATAACGTATTGAAAGTAAAAGTCAATTTTATATCAAAAATATATCCATTCAATGTTGGTAAATTGGGTATCATAAAAACAAGATTTCCAATGTATACATTGGCTGAAAAGGGAATCAATAAATTTCCCGAAGTTCCTGGTATATTCAAAGAAAGACTACTTAGACTACTGATATTGGGTTGAAGACTATTGATAATGGTTGTATTATAGTAAACATTCACTTGGATATTATTCAAACTGATATGTATTGTAGATGATTGATATCCAGAATAAATTCCTTGAATCAATACACAAATTGGAGTATTAATACTATACGTATAGGTTGGTTGATCAATATTGCTCAAAATATATAAAGTAAATAATTTCGTTTCGATTGTCGTTGGTGAAACGCTTTCTCTAATGGTATTTAAAACAGAATTATATTCTATTGCAGAAGATACTGCATTACACGAGATATCTGTGATAGTATAAATATTCCATAAATTAAAATCATTCGGCGTTTTATCTGGATAAGATCTGGTATTGGTTGCATAATTATAAAGAGGAACGGATTCATCATCGTATAATAATCGAACGGGTCCAGGGACATTACTAGCTGTAGTGGGACGATAAATCAAATTTCCGCAAGTATCGACTACACAATTGGTTGATTTATTATTTACTCTGGCATTATTTGTATTCTTCATTATTTGTGAATACAATTGTGCTTTTGTATAATTATTCGTTTTTGTATTGGTTGCATTACCACTGTATTTTAGTACTTCTGCTTTACGTCTCATATTCAAATCAAACATGGAATAGATTCCACCATACGGAGATATTAATTCGAATCGAGTAATAGGAACATTATATAATTGTCGTCTTGCTCTTTGTAGACAAATATTCGATAAATCATTGACAATCAAGGACATTTGTATAATATAATGCTGTGTATATTATATTATATGAAAAATTATAAATTATTCAATTTTGAATTATACCAAGAACCAGACAAATAAGAATATTGCGATAATGATTTTGTATTTGAACCAGCGGCGTTCGTATTGGGTCCCGAAGAAACTATTTTATTGATTTCAAATACATTCAATGCATAATCGTGATATTGTAAATTAGATAAACTACCATTGAATCCTCCGTTATTGCAGACAAAAATATCGTTATAATTCAATCGTGGAACATTGTCTAAATTCATCCGAGATGTAATGACTCCATTAATATAGACGTCTAATATATTATTTTCCAATCGCAAAACTACATGAAACCATTTATTCAATGGTATGTGCTCGACATCCAATGATTGATAATCTGATTTGTTTATATTTTGAATTGTATCCATGACAATATGTAATGTTCCAAAATTAGCATTGTTTGTCAAGTATAACCCAGGACCATTATTCACTGTAGCAATACCGGCATTATCGTAATCTCCATTTCCCATATTGAAGATATGACTATAGAATCCAGTTTTTCCTGGGTCGATTATATTTAACCAAACAGACCAGGAAAATTCAATCCCAGTAGATCTATTATTGGATCGAAAAATAGCAATAGAATCATGACTCTTTGGATCTTGTGTTATTTTTCTATATTGATTTCCATTTATCATACCATTAATTAATAGTGGATTTCGATTGTTTTGCATAATATAAGCGATCAGCCAAATTCCTAAATTGAATAAAAAGATGAAAACAATGACTACTAAAAGTAAAAATGCGAACTTTGCAATCAAACTATTTGATTCTAAAAAATCCTTTCCTGCGTCAATATAATTGGTGGATGAGAAATCGGATACGGAATCTTTGACAGAATCTTTGACAGAATTATAGGTATTGGATACGGTATCATTGATCGTATTGGATACATTTCCAATTGTTTCTTGAGCGTTGAAATCTGGTAAATAATTAGCCTTATTATTATTTTCCATTTTATATCTTCTTATATGTTTTAAAGATATAAAATATTATATTTTTTACACTAAAATTGTCTTTTCGTAAATCTAATCGCTAATCTCTAACCTCCTACCGAATTTTTACAGGAGATTACTGTCTAAAACAATTTCACTTCTTGTTGAAGAATATTACTATTTGTAATTGCCAATTTGGCTCCGTAAGAAGTAGAATTGGATTGACCATTTCCTTGGTAATAATTATTCCATGCAGTTTGAGGATCCATTGGGTATGTCCATCGTTGAAATTTCGATAAATAAATATCATATCCGTTTCCAAAATTGATTTGTGGTGTATTCGAAACATCCGAATTCATAATTGTTCCATTGTTTTTCAATATGGTAGATATTACCAATTTACCATCTAAATACACATCGACTATACTTCCGTCTACACTAACAATAACATATACCCATTTTTGTACAGGGAAATTATTCGTAATCATGATATTTTGTAATTTTCCTGCAACCGATATATCTGTATTTAAGGTTAAAGATGTTGACCCCAATGTCAAATCAAATAACACTTTTTGAGAAACAGAATCAACTACACTGAATATTGTTTTATTTATACTACCCCATGTATTTACATACATCCATACTCCATAAGAATAATGAACTGTATTTGGAATTTTAATATTTGTTCCTGAAATAGGTGATGTTGGATTCATTAAGTAAGATAAAGCAACCAATGTGGTTGAACTACTAATATAATAAGTATATAATACGTATAATAGTATCAATACAATAATTGATAAAACAGATATTACTAAATAATTCATTTTTTATTCTATATTTTACTACTATATTTTTTTATCTTTTATTTATTCTACATATGGATTCTTATACATGAATATAGTATCAATGCAAGAATAGATAAAACAGATATTACTAAATAATTCATTTTCTATATTTTACTACTATATTTTTATCTTTTTTTTATTCTATCTCTCTTTTATTCTATCTTTCTTTTATTCTACAGGTGGATTCTTATACATGAATAAATTGTAGGAATTACTTATTTCATATTTACTCATTGGATTTTTATAATATTTTATATTACAAATAGCACCATCCAATCCCTCATCATCTCCTATTACTACGTTATCTAATTCTGAAAAAGTAGCTATATTATCTTGATCAGTGATTACTGATTTTACCAACTGTCCATTTACAAATAAATCCGTGATATTATCGTGGATATTGAATACTAGATAACTCCATTTTTGATTGGGAATATCTATTTCAAATAGTGAATCGTTTATCGTCGTATTATTAGAATATTGAATTGTATATTTGCCATTTTTATTATTATTACTATATTTTATAGATGGTTTTCCTTCTCCGTAATTGAAAATAGTCGTTTCTTTTGAATACGGAAAATAAGAATTTTGTTGGGGATTGATATAAATCCACATGGAGAACGCGTAATTCTTTCTATATGTATAAGTTTCATCATATTTATCGTATATTTTGAAGATTTCATTATTCGAAATGGTTTTCGATACATTCAAAAAAGCAGAATCTTTGAACAAATCAATATTATCATTGCTGATGGATAATTTTTTAACAAGTTTAGGAATATAAATATACAGGAGAATCAATATAATTTCAGCTATGAAAAGAATAAATACAATATTAGGAGTTGTTTTATACTCATACTTTATAAAATCAATAATAAAACATGGTACATAAAAAAAAAACTGAATAACAAATCCGAGCCATCCCGTTTGACGATTCAAAAAATTCAAAAAGAGTTTATAAAAAATAGCCATGGCAATCAATACAATGAGAATAGCCAATAATACAAGAACAATAGTTGAGAACTGGGATATAGAATTT
>Ga0114958_10003169_pt1 | contig 11918 bp, 10 predicted proteins | sample C_130208_EF_Meta_FD_89577 | JGI IMG/M metagenome (GOLD analysis project Ga0114958, IMG submission 89577) | Freshwater microbial communities from Lake Croche, Canada to study carbon cycling - C_130208_EF_MetaG | ecosystem: Environmental > Aquatic > Freshwater > Lake | place: Lake Croche, Canada... | reverse complement strand
CTCCACCGATGAGTAAGGGTTGTTACAAGGCCAAACATGATGGCCGTGCAAAGTGTGCGGTGGGCCATCATCTCAAACGCGCCAACTTCAGACAGGGCGTGATAATACAGCGGTGCAAAGCCCCAGATGCTGCAGGCCAGAACAATCGCAGCCACGCCTTTTTGTGCTTGCGTCATGGGCAGGGACCTTTGGGTATAAGAAAGGCTTGCCGAACGTGTCGGCAAGCCTTGATGGAATGCAGCGTTCGCCGCGCCTTACAGCTTGGCGGCCACGGCTTCCCAATCCACCAGCTTATCCAGGAAGTTGGCGATATAAGCCGGGCGCTTGTTGCGGAAATCGATGTAATAGGAATGTTCCCACACATCGCAGCCCAAAAGCGCGGTTTGGCCAAAGCACAGCGGGTTCACGCCGTTTTCGGTCTTGGTGACTTTCAAAGCGCCCGAAGCGTCTTTGACCAGCCAAGCCCAGCCCGAGCCGAACTGACCAGCGCCTGCAGCGGCGAAATCTTCTTTGAACTTGGCAACCGAGCCGAACGAGTCGACAATCGCCGCCTCCAAAGCGCCTGGCATGACCTTGCCGCCCGGCCCCATAATTTCCCAAAACAGGTTGTGGTTCCAGTGTTGGGAGGCGTTGTTAAACAGCCCGCTTTGCGCCACAGCGCCCGCCGCATAGGTGCCTTTGACGACATCTTCCAGCGACTTGGCTTCCCATTCGGTGCCGGCAATCAGCTTGTTGCCATTGTCGACATAGGCCTTGTGGTGCAGGTCGTGGTGAAATTCCAGCGTTTCTTGAGACATGCCCAAAGCGGCCAGCGCGTCGTGGGCATAGGGCAGATCGGGAAGGGTGAAAGCCATGGGCTACTCCTGTTGGTTCGCGGATGTGGGTCTTGGCGCGTAATAAGGGGGGGAAGCGGGGGAAGGTCAAGGGTGCATAGGTCAGGAACGGCAGATCCTTCCTAAGCCAGATCAGCGTAAGGGAGAAAGGGCGCTGTGCCTTTAGAACAGTTCAGACCCAGGTTGGGCCGAATGCGACAAAAGCCCCATCATATAGCCCGCAACTGACCGAAAGCAGACCAAGGTGTACCCCTGCCCGTCTTTCCAGAACGCCGCCGCCACTTGGGCCGCGCGCGAGCGGCGCAGTTCGCCTTCGGCCATGGCATCGACATCGACGGGCGAGATTTTCTTGATGACCTGATCGGCTTTATCGCCTTCGATGCGAAACACCGCGCGGGCATCTGATACATTGGCCGCCAGATGGTGCTGGCCTGCAAGGCTGGTGGCAAGGCTGGCCAAGGCGTCATTCACCGCAGCGTAAGGCACGATCAGCAGATATTCATCCGGGCTCATCCAACCTGCGGCTGTCTCGCCCGCGATCACAATCCGGCGCGGGTCGGGCAGGGTTAGGCCAAGGGCGGCAATGGCCTGCTCTAGCCCCGCCACATCGCGCTTGGCGCGCAGGGTGATCATGCCCAAGGGGCCAATCTCGGCCACTTTGGCGAAGCCGTCGAACCGGGCATTGCCCCAAGGGGCCACGGGATCAGCCATTTTGCTTGGCTCCTTGCTTGTCATAAAACACCGGATCGACAATGCGCGCCTTGACGGGCGCACCGCCGAGCTTGGTAAACTCCACCACCTCGCCCGCCCGCGCCATCCCGCCTTTGATCAGCCCCATGGCGATGCCCTTTTTCAGCGTGGGCGAGTAATAGGTGGATGTCACACGGCCCTGCGTGTTGCCTTGCCCGTTGGCGTTCACGCCAGCGGCGATGATATAGGCGCCATCGGGAATGACCGACCCGTCGAGCGTTTCAAACCCCGCCAAAGTCCAGCGGTCGGGCGAGGCCAGATAGCTGCGCTCTTGCCCGCGTTTGCCCAAGTAATCGGCTTTCTTCTTCGAAATCGCCCAGCCAAGGTTCAAATCCTGCGGGATCACCGTGCCGTCGGTTTCATCGCCGATCATGATAAAGCCCTTTTCGGCCCGCATGATGTGCATGGCCTCGGTGCCGTAAGGCATCACGCCCAGATCAGCCCCCGCCGCCATCAGCTTGTCCCACAGGGCTTGCCCATAGCCCGCAGGCACCGCAAGCTCATAAGACAATTCGCCCGAGAAGCTGATCCGATACGCCCGCACAGGCAAACCGCCCAAGGTGCCATCGGCAAAGGTCATAAAGGGCAAGGCCGCGGCAGACACATCCATCCCGCCCAGTTTTTCCAGCAAAGCCCGCGCTTTGGGGCCTGCCACGGCGATCTGGGCATATTCTTCGGTGACATTGGCAACATAGACCTGCCAATCCCACCATTCGCATTGCAGCCAGTCTTCCATATGGGCGTGAATGCGGTCGGCCCCGCCGGTGGTGGTGTGGCACAGCCACGTATCCTCGCCCAAACGCACGACCACGCCGTCATCCGACAAAAAGCCGTTCTCGTTGCACATCAGCCCATAGCGGCACTTGCCGATGCCAAGGTTGGACATGACGTTGGTGTACATCATATCCAAGAAACGCCCCGCATCCGGCCCTTTGACGATCAACTTGCCAAGGGTCGAGGCATCCAGCAGCCCCACCCCCTGCCGCGTGTTCAAAATCTCGCGCTCCACCGCTTGGGCGTGGTTTTCCCCGCCGCGCGGGAAGCAATAGGGCCTGCGCCACAGGCCCACGGGTTCGAAATAGGCCTTGGCCTGTTCGTGCCATGCGTGCATCGGCGAGCGGCGCAGCGGCTGGAAAATCTCGCCCCGCGCTTCGCCCGCCAGCGCGCCCAAGGTCACGGGCGTGTAGGGCGGGCGGAAGGTGGTGGTGCCGACATTGGGGATATCGGTGTTCAGCGCCCCCGCCAGAATGGCCAGCCCGTTGATGTTGGACAGTTTGCCCTGATCGGTCGCCATGCCCAAGGTGGTGTAGCGCTTGGTATGTTCGACCGATTCGTAGCCCTCGCGCGCGGCAAGCTGCACGTCAGAGACTTTCACATCATTTTGATAATCCAGCCACATCTTGGCGCGCAGCTTATAGCTGGCACCTTGCGGCATCATCCAGACAGGTTCCAGCGCCGCTTCTTCCCACGCTTCGGCCTGCGCGGCCGCGTTCGGGCCAGCGCCCGCCGCCGCAGCGCCTGCAAGGGCTGCATCCGCCAAAGCCTCTGCCGCCTTAAGCGCGCCATTGGCAGCCCCTGCCGGATAGACCATGGCCAAACCGTCATGGCTGATCGGCGGGCGGGTGGCATCGGGGCGGAACATGGCGTGGGTGTGATCCCATGTCAGCTTGCCGCCACAATGGCTCCACAAATGCACCACGGGCGACCAGCCGCCTGACATGGCAACCGCGTCGCAGGCGATCTCTTCAAGGGCTGCGCCTTCGCCGGCCTGCATACACAGCGTCACAGCGGTCACGCGCTTGGTGCCTTTGACCTTGGCAATGCCTTTGCCGGTTTCAACCCGAATCCCCAAGGCACGCGCCTGCGTCGGCAGCGGCCCATTGGCCACAGCGCGGGCATCCACAATACATGGCACCGCCAGCCCCGCCTGTTTCAGCGCAATCGCTGTGCGGTAGGCGTCGTCATTATTGGTCACCACCACTGTGCGATCGCCCGGAGAGACGGCCCAGTTCACCACATAATCGCGCACCGCCGAGGCGAGCATAACGCCGGGCACATCATTGCCCGCAAAGGACAAAGGCCGCTCTAAAGCCCCCGTCGCCGCCACAATCCGCCCTGCGCGAATACGCCACAGGCGCTTTTTCGGGCGACCATCGCCGGGGGTGTGATCGGCCACACGGTCTTCGGCCAGCACATAGCCGTGGTCATAAACGCCCGCCACCATGCAGCGCGTGCGCAGCGTGACGTTGGGCATCGCTGCAAGGGCTTGCACGGTTTTTGTCACCCAAAGCTCTGCCGCCATCCCGTCGATCACATCGCCGTCCACCGGCGCACGCCCGCCCCAAGCGGGGGTCTGCTCCAGCACCATAACCCGCGCCCCGCCCAAGGCCGCAGCCAAGGCCGCCTGCAAACCGGCAATCCCGCCGCCTGCAATCAGAACATCGCAAAAGGCATAGGCCTGCTCGTACCGGTCGCCGTCCATTTCCTTGGGCGCAGGCCCAAGGCCTGCGGCTTTGCGGATGACGGGTTCGAAAACGTGTTTCCACGCAGCCCGCGGATGGATGAAGGTTTTATAGTAAAACCCGCCCGGCAAGAACCGCGCCAAGGCATTGTTGATGACACCAACATCCATCTCAAGGCTCGGCCAATGGTTTTGGCTTTGTGCCTCTAACCCTTCAAAGGTTTCGGTCGTGGTCGCCCGCTGGTTCGGCTCCAAAAACGCGCCGCGCCCCAGATTGACCAAGGCGTTGGGCTCTTCTGCGCCCGACGCCACAGCGCCACGCGCGCGGTGGTATTTAAAGCTGCGCCCCATCAACATCTGGTCATTGGCCAGAAGCGAGGCCGCCAGCGTATCGCCGGCAAACCCGCGCAAACGCTTGCCGTTAAAGGTGAAGTCCACAGCACGGGTGCGGTCGATCAAACGGCCGCCTTTGGACAAACGGGTGCTCATGTGTAACCCCTCCAGTCGGGCCGCTTGGCCTTGATCTTGTCTTGCAACGCCTGGGGCGGGCCTGCGGATTGCGCGGGATAGGTGCCAAACACTTCCAGCGTGGCGGTGTCGCGCGCGGGCGAGAACCATTTGCCGCAGCCGTAAGCATGGCGCCAGCGTTCGAAATGCACGCCTTTGGGGTTCTTGCGGGCGAACATATAGGCTTCAAACTCTTCATCGCTTGACCCCGGGCCGTAGCGCTTGAGATGCGCTTCGTAGCCGGGGGAAAGCTCGGTCTCGTCGGCCATAATGCCGCAATAAGGACATTCGAGGGTCAGCATGTGCCTTTTCCTTTCATCACGTCACTTGGTGCCCACGAATTTTCTGCGAAAATTCCAGGCCCCTGATTTTTCGCAGAAAAATCGTGGCCCCGGGCGATCAATGCGCCACCCCTGCAGCAACCGATTCGTCGATAAACCGCCCCTCTTTAAAGCGCCACATATCAAACTCGGCCGCCAGCGGCCCGGGTTCGCCCTTGGCCATCAATTCAGCCATAGCCCAGCCCGACCCCGGAATGGCCTTAAACCCGCCCGTGCCCCAACCACAGTTGATAAAGCAATTGCCGACCGGGGTTTTCGAGATGATGGGCGAACGGTCGCCCGTCATATCCACAATCCCGCCCCATTGGCGCAGCATCTTCAAACGGCTGATGATCGGGAAGGTTTCAATCAACGCCCGCAGGGTTTCTTCGATATGATGAAACGACCCGCGCTGGGTGAAGTTGTTAAACCCGTCCGTGCCGCCGCCAATCACCATCTCGCCCTTGTCAGACTGGCTCATATAGCCGTGGACTGTGTTGGCCATGACGACCACATCCATGCAAGGTTTGATCGGTTCGGACACCAACGCTTGCAGCGCCACGGCCTCAACGGGCAGGCGGAAGCCCGCCATATCGGCGACCTGTCCCGAATGGCCCGCGACCACGATGCCGATCTTTTTGGTGCCGATATAGCCCTTGGTGGTGTCCACCCCAGTGACCATTCCATTGGCCGAAGTGATGCCCTTCACCTCGCAGTTTTGCAGAATATCCATTCCCATGGCCGAACAGGCCCGCGCATAGCCCCACGCCACCGCATCATGCCGCCCCGTACCGCCGCGCGCTTGCCACAAGGCCCCCAGCACCGGATAGCGCGGACCGTCGATGTTCAAGATCGGGCAGAGGTCTTTCACCCGCTGGGGCGAGATGAATTCGGTCACCACCCCTTGCAGCGCATTGGCATGGGCGGTGCGCTGGTAGCCGCGCACCTCGTGGTGGGTTTGCGCCAGCATCATCACGCCGCGCGGGGAAAACATCGCGTTGTAGTTCAAATCTTGGCTGAGCGTTTCATAAAGGCTGCGCGCCTTTTCATAGATCGCCGCCGAGGAATCTTGCAAATAGTTCGACCGGATGATCGTGGTATTGCGCCCCGTGTTGCCACCCCCCAGCCAGCCTTTTTCAAGGATCGCCACATTGGTGATGCCAAAGTTCTTACCCAGATAATAGGCGGTCGCCAGCCCATGCCCCCCTGCCCCGATGATGATCACATCATAAGCGGCCTTGGGCTGCGGCGCGGCCCAGGCGCGCTCCCATCCCATGTGGTTAGACAGCGCCTCACGCGCCAGGGCAAAGGCAGAATAGCGTTTCATGAGGGCCCTTTCCGTCAACTCGGGTGCTGCCTTCAATGGCAGGCAGGATCGGTATATCCACCGCCGCAAACGGCACAATGGGGAAAATTGCGACAAATGCTGTCGGTTGCAAGCCCGAAGGGCGCTTTGGCCCATCACGATGTCGCGCATCGCCCGATTGCGCCGCCCTTTGGCCTTTTGCCAAGGCCACAAAAAGGCTAGGGACAGGTCACATAAAGATGAGGCGGCTATGATCGGGTTTTATCTGTCGGCAGGGGCTATGTTGGTCATGGTGGCCGCAGTGCTGCTTCAAGCCCTGCGACGGGCTGCCACCGCTGACACCCCCGCTGGAGCAGAGGATTTGGCCGTCTACCGCGACCAGTTGGCCGAGGTGGACCGCGATCTGGCGCGCGGTGTTCTGCCGGTCGAAGAGGCCGACCGTCTGCGCACCGAAGTGCAGCGCCGTATTCTGGAGGCTGGGCGCGCCCTGCCTGTGAACCCCAACCTTGCGCCCTCGCATCCGGCGATGGCGGCGGGTATCGTCATTTTTGCCTTGCTCGGATCGGGCCTGCTTTACCTGACCCTCGGCCAGCCCGGTTACCCCGATGTGCCCATCGCCGCGCGTCTGGCCAATGCCGAGGCCGACTATAAAAACCGCCCCAGCCAAGACGCCATCGAAGCGGCCCAACCCGCCTTTGCCCCGCCCGCTGATGCCGACAAGATCGCTTTGGATATCATCGAAAAGCTGCGCCAAGCCGTGGCCAAGCGCCCCGACGATCTGCAAGGGCAAATCTACCTCGCCCAGCAAGAGGGCGGTCTTGGCAATTTTGCCGCAGCCCGCAAAGCCCAACAAGCGGTGATCCGCCTGAAAGGCGCACAGGCCACGGCGGATGATTATGCCAATTTGGGCGTGATGATGATTTACGCCGCTCAAGGCATCGTCTCGCCTGAGGCCGAAGCCGCCCTGACCGAAACGCTCAAACGCGACCCCACCCAACCGGCGGCGCGGTTCTATATGGGGCTGATGGCCGCCCAAGTGGGCCGGCCCGACAAGACCTTCCCGCTATGGAAAGCCCTGCTGGACGAAGGCCCCGACACCGCGCCGTGGATTCCCGTCATCTCTGATCGTTTGCAAGAGATCGCCGATGCCGCAGGCATTCCTTATCAAGCGCCGCAAGCCAAAGGCCCCACCGCAGGCGACATGGCCAATGCTGCGCAGATGAGCCCCCAAGACCGCCAAAAGATGATCGAAGGCATGGTCGGCGGGCTGGAAAGCCGCCTGATGGCCGAAGGTGGCGCGATCGAGGATTGGACCAAGCTGATCAACGCCTTGGGCGTGCTAAACGCCACCGACCGTGCCAAGGCGGCCTATGCCAAGGCGCAAGCTGATTTCGCAGGCAAGCCGGGCGAGCTGTCTGCGCTTAAGGCTGCGGCCACGGCGGCGGGGGTGGCCCCTTGATCTTGCAAGACATTCTGGAATTCGCAGCACATTTGGCCCCCAATAAGGCCATCTGCGGGCTGGATCTGGGCGATAAGACGATAGGTGTTGCGATATCTGACCTGCGCCGCTTGGTGGCAACGCCGATCACCGTGATCCGGCGGGAAAAGTTCACGGTAGATGCGGCGGCTTTGCTGACGCTTTTATCCGAACGGGGCGCATCGGGCATCATCCTAGGCCTGCCCTTGAACATGGACGGCTCCTCTGGGCCGCGCGTGCAAGCGACCCAAGCCTTCGCGCGCAATCTGGCGAAATTGACCGATCTGCCGATCACCTTTTGGGATGAACGCCTGTCGACCGTCGCCGCCGAACGCGCCCTGCTGGAGGCTGACGCCTCGCGCAAGCGGCGCGCCGCAGTGATTGACCAAGTGGCGGCGGGCTATATCTTGCAAGGCGCGCTGGACCGGTTGGACACCTTGCGCCGCCAAACCAGCGAGGCTGCGACATGAGTGACGACATCTGGGCCCGCAACGAGATTGAATCGCCCTGTATCAAGATTTGCGTGATCCATCCACAAGAACGGCTGTGCGTGGGCTGCTACCGCTCCATCGACGAAATCGGGCGCTGGTCACACTACTCCCCCGCCGAGCGTCAAGCGATCATGGCCGACCTGCCCGCCCGCGCGCCGCGCCTGTCCAAACGCCGTGGCGGGCGTTTGGGGCGGCTTGAAGGCTGAAGGCTACTCGGCGCTGGCCTGACGGCCCAACCGGCCACCGCGCCGCTTGGGGGCCTCAGCCGCGCCCAAGCCTTCGGTCAAGACCACGCTCATCGGGTGATCGGCGCGGTCGGTGGCATATTGCTCCAGCAAAATCAGGATGGCCGCCGAGGTATCGGCCCCCACCGGCAGGCTTAAGGCCCAATCGACAAAGATCGACCGGCATTCCCAATGGGTGATCCCCTCTATGGCGTAGCTTTCGCGCACAAGGCCCTTGGGGTCGGCTTCGGTTCTGGTCACGTCTTGTCCTTTCAGGCCAATATCTTGGCAATCACCGCCGCCGCATCTTCAGCCGCCTGCGCCACGGCTTGGGTCAGGGCCGCGTCATCCACCGCATCCGTTTCACGCAGCAAAAAGGCCCGCGCCCCTTCCCCTACGTCTTGCGGGCTTAGGGCTTGGTCTGACAAAAGCCGCGCACTGGCATGAAGCCGCCAGAAAAGCCTTGCCGCCTTGGCCAGAAGCGTCTCGTCCGTTTGCGACAGGTTGCCGCCAGAACGGCCAGCGGCCAATTGGCGATCAAGGCTGCGGGCGGGGCTGGCGGAGTGCAAGGCCAGCATTTGGGCGCAAAGCTCAATGTCCATCAGCTTGCCGGTTCCGTCTTTGGCCTCCCACGCCGACGTGCCCGGTTTGGCGGCGGCCAGTCTTGCGCGCATGTCGGCGACATCGGCTTTCACTTGCCCCCCCTGCCCCTTGCGCGCCAAAAGGTCGCGGCGAAAGGCTTCGACTTCTCCCGCAAGGGCCGCATCGCCCGCAATCACTCTGGCACGGGTCAGGGCCAGATGTTCCCATGTCCAGGCATCGGTTTCCTGATAAGACGTGAACGCCGCCAATGCCGTGGCCACCGGCCCCTGCCGCCCAGAAGGGCGCAGCCGCATATCCACCTGATACAGCCGCCCTTCGGCCATTTGCACCGTCAAAGCCGTGACAATGGCTTGGGTCAGGCGGGCGTAATAGGTGCGCGTGGCCAAAGGGGTGCGGCCGGTGGACGTTTCTTGATCGAGCGGATCATAGATCACGATCAGGTCAAGGTCAGAGGCGGCCGTCAACCGCCCCGATCCCAAAGACCCCATCGCCAAAAGCACCGCCCCGCGCCCCGGTGGCGGGCCGTGGCGGCGGGCGAATTCGGCCAGAACCAAGGGCCAGAGCGCGCAGATCACCGCCTCGGCCAGATCGGCGTAGGATTTTCCCGCCTCGAAGGCGTCAATCAGGCCGCGCAGGTGATGCACGCCCACCCGGAAATGCCATTCCTTCAGCCACAGGCGCGCCAGCCCCAAGACACGCTCGTAATCGGCGGCACTGGACAAACGCTTGTCCAGATCCTGCCGCAATCCCGCAAGTCCCGGCCACGGGGCCCAGAACGACCCGCCGATCACCCCATCCAACACCGCCGCATGGCGCGACAGATACAGCGCCAGCGCGGGGGCTGTGCCTGCAATGTCGATGATCAGATCGACCAAGGGCGGGTTGGCCTGAAACAGGCTGAAAATCTGCACGCCCGAGGGCAGGCCCGCCAGAAACCCGTCAAAGGCCATCAAAGCCTCGTCCGCATGGGTGTGCTGCATCAGTTTGCGCAGCAGTTGCGGCTTCAGGCGGGCAAAGATCATCTGCGCGCGGTCAGAGCGCAGGGCGGGATAATGGGTCCACCCGTCCACCACGGCGCGGGCTTGGGGCGAGATGTCGGGCAGGTCTTCCGCCGAGACGGGCGAAAAGAAGCCTTCGGTCAGCTGATCGACCCGGCGCAGACGGTCCAGAAAGCTGCGGCGAAAGGTGGGCTCGTCTAAGCCGCAAAAGGCTGCGATGCGCGCGATGGCGGCGGGGGTTTCGGGCATGGTCTGGGTTTGCTCGTCCAGCACCATTTGCAAGCGATGCTCGATCAGGCGCAGATCGCGGTAAGATTGGCTGAGCTCTTGCACCACATCGGCGGGCAACCAGCCTTTGGCCGACAGCGCCTGCAAGGCCCCTTCGGTGCCGCATCCGCGCAGATCGGGGTCGCGGCCACCCGCAATAAGCTGGCGGGTTTGGGTGAAAAACTCGATCTCGCGGATACCGCCAAGCCCCAGTTTCACATTATGCCCTTCAACCACCAAAGGCCCTTTCAACCCGCGATGCTCGCGGATGCGCAGGCGCATGTCATGGGCGTCTTGGATGGCGGCAAAATCCAGATGGCGGCGCCAGACAAAGGGGGTCAGGCTGGCCAAGAACCGTTGCCCTGCCGCGATGTCACCGGCACAGGGGCGGGCTTTGATATAGGCGGCACGTTCCCACGTGCGGCCCTCGGCCTCGTAATAGGCGCTGGCGGCGGCCATTGACAGGCAAACGGGCGTGACAGAGGCATCGGGGCGCAGGCGCAGGTCGGTGCGAAAGACATAGCCTTCGGGGGTTTGGTCAGACAAAAGGGCCGTCATCTTGCGGGTGACGCGGATAAAGGCCGTGCGCGCCTCGGGCGCGGTGTCGGGATAGAGGGTTTCGTCAAACAGACAGATCAGGTCGATGTCCGAGGAATAGTTCAATTCCCGCGCGCCCATTTTGCCCATGGCCAGAACAACCATACCCGCGCCTAGGGCGGGATCACCTTGGGGCAGTTTTCCACGGCGCATTTCGTCTGCCACAAGGGTTGTCACGCACAGTTGCACGGCGGCATCGGCAAGTGCTGTCAGCGCCTCGGTCACCTGCGCCAGATCCCAAACCCCGCCCAGATCGGCCAGCGCAATCAGCAAAGCCGCCCGCCGCTTGGCACGGCGCAGCGCAGAGCCAAGGGTATCGGGTTGGGTTTGCGCCAGATCAGCCACTATCTGTGCACAGCCAGCCTCTGGCGAGCCAGAGAAGACCTGCCGCAGCCATTCCGCTTCAGAGCGCGACAAATCGCGCAGATAGGGCGCGCAAGACGCGCTGGCGGCGACAAGATCGCGCAAGGCGGCGGGCAGGTCGGCCAAGGCCAAGGCGACCTCGTCTGCGACCGCTTGGTCATAGACCAGCGGGCAAGCGGTGAGGCGAGAGGCGAAAGGTTCGGTCATAAAGGTGTTTTGATCTTCTGCGGCAGCAGGGTCAACGGGTCATGTCCGCAGGTGCAGGGCTTGCGCAAGGATGGGGGGAATGAAAATCATGGGGCAAAGGAGCAGCCCATGAGCAAAAGCGTGACCCGCGTGCAAAACGCCCTGACCCAAGCGGGGGTGTCGGCGCAGATTGTGGAGACGCCCGCCTCGGCCCGAACCGCGCCAGAGGCTGCGGCGGCGGTGGGGGTGGCATTGGATCAGATTGTGAAATCGATCCTGTTTGCGGGTCAAAGCGGCGGGCTTTATCTGTTCCTGACGGCAGGCGGCCAGCAGGTCGATCTGGCCAAGGCGGCAGACCTAGCAGGCCAACCGTTACAGCGCGCCGATGCGGCGGTGGTGCGGCAGGTGACGGGCTTTGCGATCGGCGGTGTGTCGCCGCTCGGGCACCTTTCCCCCCTGCCGATCTGGATGGACCCGCATCTGATGGCTTTTGCGCAAGTCTGGGCGGCAGCGGGCACGCCGCAGCATGTCTTTG
>Ga0114958_10003168_pt1 | contig 11918 bp, 12 predicted proteins | sample C_130208_EF_Meta_FD_89577 | JGI IMG/M metagenome (GOLD analysis project Ga0114958, IMG submission 89577) | Freshwater microbial communities from Lake Croche, Canada to study carbon cycling - C_130208_EF_MetaG | ecosystem: Environmental > Aquatic > Freshwater > Lake | place: Lake Croche, Canada... | reverse complement strand
GGCCTAAGTCAAATAATACTTTCGTCCACATTCTACTATAGAGTAAATGTCCTACAGCATGTTCTGTACCACCAATATAAAGGTCGACCTGTCCCCAATAATCGCTTGCTTTTCTGCTGCAAAATTCAGTCTCATTAGCAGTATCCATATACCTTAAAAAATACCAACTACTACCCGCAAAACCAGGCATGGTATTGGTTTCATAGTTTTCTGCTTTCCATGCAGCAATATTGGCCAAGGGGCCTTCTCCTTCTGGTCCTGGAGAATAATTATCAACGGTGGGTAATAATAATGGAAGTTCTTTTTCTGATAAAGGATAAGCAATTCCGTCTTTCCATTGAATAGGAAAAGGCTCACCCCAATAACGTTGTCTACTAAAGGCGGCATCGCGCATTCTATAATTTATCTTAGACTTGCCAATACCCATGGCCTCTAATTTTTTAGCCACTATAGCAATCGCATCTTTTTGCACCATCCCATTTAAAAAGTCGCTATTCGATAAAATACCTTCTTTAGTAGGATTAGCTTCTTCTCCGTTAAACGCCTCTCCAATAATATTAGTAATGGGTATATTAAAATGTTGTGCAAATTTAAAATCGCGATCATCTCCACAAGGCACAGCCATAATGGCTCCTGTGCCATAACCTGCTAATACATATTCAGAAATCCAAACAGGAATTAAGACATTGTTAAAAGGATTGGTCACATAGGCACCTGTAAAACAGCCTGTAATTTTTTTCTCCGCAATGCGCTCTCTTTCACTTCTACTTTTTACATATGCAATGTATTCAGTTACTGCTGCTGTATGTGTAGTGGGTGTAATGGTTTCAATAAGTGAATGCTCAGGTGCCACCACCATAAAATCCACCCCAAAAATAGTTTCCGGCCTAGTCGTATACACTTTTAAACTACTAGCATGTCCTTGTATGGCAAAATCAATTTCAGCACCTTCACTTCTGCCAATCCAATTAGATTGCATTTCTTTCATGGCTTCGCTAAACTGAATGGTCTCTAGTCCCGACAGTAGCCTATCTGCATATTCTGTAATTCTTAAATACCATTGACGTAATTTCTTTTTCTCAACAGGATGCCCTCCTCTTTCACTAAATCCATTAATGACTTCATCATTCGCAAGCACAGTTCCTAGGGCTGCACACCAGTTCACTTCACCATACCCACAAAAAGCCAAACGATAATTCATTAAAATAGTTTGCTTTTCTTTTTCAGAATATGTTTTCCAATCATTAGCTGTAAAAATTAAAGAAGCGTCGCCTGGGCAATTATGATTTTCATTACCCTGTTTTTCAAAAGCAGCCTCAAGCGTTTCTATGGGCATTGCCTTGGCTGCAACTTTATCAAAATAGCTATTGAATAATTGTAAGAAAATCCACTGCGTCCATTTGTAATAACTAACATCGCAAGTTTTTACTTCTCTATCCCAATCAAAACAAAATCCAATATTATCTAATTGCTTTCTAAAATTATTGATATTGTCATAAGTACTTTTAGAGGGATGTACTCCATGTTCTATTGCATATTGCTCTGCCGGTAAACCAAAGGCGTCATAACCCATGGGATGTAAAACATTAAACCCTTTTAGTCTTTTATACCTGCTATAAATATCTGAGGCAATATAACCAAGAGGATGTCCAACGTGCAAACCAGCACCACTTGGATAAGGGAACATATCCAATACGTAAGCCTTTGGTTTAGTAGAATGGTTACTTACCTTGTACGCCTTTTTTTCCTCCCAAATAGTTTGCCACTTTTTTTCAATGGCCCTAAATTGATACTCCATTTCTTAGTTTTCTTTATAATAGGTGGAAAAACTAACAATTCTTTAACCAAATTTTGGGTCACCCCCATTTTGCGTAAAAAATCTCTGAATTCACCCTCTGCAAATGTAAGCCATTAGCGTTCAAAACCCTACATTTGCAAAGCGAACAAGTAAAATTTTAATGCTATGGCTTCTACCGCAACATCGGCGCTAAAACGCAGCAAACCCAACTATATTTATAGTATTGTAGGGGTGGCCATCGTTTTATTTATTATGGGCATTATGGGCTGGTTATTTTTAAATCTTCAGTCTATTGGAGATAGTTTTAAAGAGGATATTCGTATTAGTGTTTATGTTAGAATTGCTGATAAAAACACGGTAAGTGCTATTGAAAAGTTTATAGCGAGTCAACCCTATGCAAAAAATGTAGAATACATTAATAAAGAAAAAGCGAAAGCTATTTGGAATAAAGAAAATAATGAAGATTGGGGTAAAATTTTAGATTCTAACCCCCTTCCAGAAAGTGTTGATTTTTTTGCCAAAGCTAATTATGTAAATACAGATAGCTTAACAAAAATTACAAATGTAATTGAAAATGCATTTAGTAAAGAGGTGGCCGATATTCAATATCCTAAAAGCTTAGTTACTAATTTAAATGAAAGAGCCACTAAAATTGGAATTATTTTTTTAGTGATGTCCATTATACTTTGCATTATTGTTATTATTAGTATAGATAATACCATTCGCTTAGCAATGTTTAGTAATCGTTTTTTAATAAAAACTATGCAAATGGTGGGCGCAACACGTAACTTTATTTCAAAGCCTTTATTAATTCGTGCATTATTGAATGGTTTAATTAGTGCTTTTGTAGCCATCTTTCTTTTATTTGGGCTCATTGAATGGGCCACTACACAGTTCCCTCAAATAGGTATGCTGCAAGGTATTAGTAATAGTTTAATTTTATTTGGAGGCCTTATTCTACTGGGAGTAGTTATTTCGGTATTGAGTACTTACCGTAGCGTTTTAAAATATTTAAAAATGAAGTTGGACGAATTATATTAATAGCACAGAAACTTTTATAAAAATTATTCAAAATAAAATTTGAAACCATGAGCCAAAAAGAAAAAACTAAATCACTTGATTTTTTTGGAAAATCTAATTATACTTGGATGCTTATTGGAGCAGCCTTAATCGTGCTTGGCATGTTCTTAATGTCTGGCGGTAAAAGTGCCGACCCTAATGTATTCAATGAATCCGAAGTGTATAGCTTTAGACGTATTACGCTTGCTCCTATTGTGGTCATCGCAGGCTTTATTGTAGAGATATATGCAATTTTCAAAAAATCATAAGAATGAATACTTTACAATCCATTATCATAGCCATTATTGAAGGTGTCACAGAGTTCTTGCCTATTTCAAGTACGGCACATATGAAGTTTGCGAATCCTTTTTTAGGAATTACAAGTACTCCTTTTGTGGACTTATTTGAAATTGTGATTCAATTAGCGGCTATAGCATCCATAGTTGTTATTTATAGAAAAAAGTTTTTTGATTTTAAGCATTATAGCTTTTATGTAAAATTAATAATTGCTGTTTTTCCTGCTTTAATTTTTGGTGCTGTTTTGAAAAAACATATTGATGCCGCTTTAGGCAATTTATGGGTCATTGCCATTGTGATGGTTGCAGGTGGTGTCATACTACTTTTCATTGATAAACTTTTCGAAAAAGCAGAGACTTCCAAAAGCCAAGCCTCAGATCATACCTCCGATCAAGAAGATGTCACCTATAAAAAATCTTTTATCATTGGTTGCTTTCAAGTATTATCTATTTTATTTCCTGGACTGAGCAGAAGTGCAGCTACTATTATTGGTGGCATGAGTCAGCAATTAAATAAAAAAACAGCTTTAGAATTTTCTTTTTTTTTAGCAGTACCTACTATGCTAGCTGCTTCTGCAAAAAGCACCTTGGATGTTTATCAAACTAATCCGGAAGTTTTTGGAAAAGAGAATCTTCTATTATTATTATTAGGCGCAGTAGTGGCATTCGTAGTAGCTCTATTAAGTGTACAATTTTTTATGCGCATTGTACAAAAGCATGGCTTTGCACCTTTTGGTTGGTACCGTATTGTATTAGGCCTGAGCATTTTAGGACTATTATATACTCATTATCTTAACTAATTTGTCCCTATAGGAGAGTTGCACAATTATTAGTATTTTTAAAAACTAAATAATTGTTTATGCAAACAGCTTCTAAAAAAGTAGTGAACGGTTGGGCTATGTATGACTGGGCCAATAGTGTATATAATCTTGTTATTACTTCTACTATATTTCCTGCTTATTACGAAGCAGTCACTGGCGATGGCAATGAAAATACTTTAATCGATAAAATTAAAATAGGTCCCTATGAATTTTCAAATACGGCGCTCTATAATTATGTATTAGGCATTGCTTTTGTGATTGTAGCCATTCTATCTCCTATTCTTTCTTCTATTGCCGATTATAGAGGTAATAAAAAACAATTCCTTCGTTTCTTCTGCACCATGGGAAGTTTAGCATGCGCTTCTTTATACTTTTTTGACAGCAATCATATTATGGGTGGTTTATTTTCAGTCATTATTGCTTGTGTCGGTTTTTGGGCTAGTTTGGTTTTTTACAATTCTTATTTACCAGAAATTGCAGCACCCGAAGACCGCGACCGTATAAGCGCCAAAGGATTTATGATGGGCTATATTGGATCGGTACTCTTACAACTTATATGTTTTGTCTTTGTCTTGAAACCTGAACTATTTGGTATTACAGTGGGTAAGGCTTCTCAAATATCATTTTTACTAGTGGGTATTTGGTGGATGGGTTTTGGCTGGTTATCTATATCAAAATTACCTGAAGGCATAGGCGTTAAAGGTGTTCATAGTAAAAACTTAATTACCCAAGGGTATAAAGAATTACATAAGGTTTGGATAGAATTAAAAGCATTACCACTACTTAAAAGGTTTCTGATTTCTTTTTTCTTCTATAATATGGGTGTACAAACCGTTATGTTGGCAGCCACTTTGTATGGAAAAAGTGAATTGAACATTCCTACTACTAATTTAATCTTGGCTATTTTAATTATACAGATTGTAGCCATACCAGGTGCGCATATAATGGCCAAACTGGCTAGTAAATGGGGCAATTTCAATACCATCATGATGGCCATTGTTATTTGGATTGGCGGTTGTATTATGGGTTATTATTTACCTAGAAACGCAATTGTGCCTTTCTATACTCTAGCCATAGTGGTAGGCTTTGTAATGGGAGGTATTCAATCGGTAAGTAGAAGTACTTATTCTAAATTAATGCCTGAAACACATGACACCACCAGCTATTTTAGCTTCTTTGATGTGACTGAAAAAGTAGCCATTGTCATAGGTATGTTTAGTTTTGGTTTTATTAATGAAATTACTGGTTCACAAAGAAATTCGGTATTGGCCTTAACTATATTTTTTATCATTGGTCTAGTGCTATTATACCGCACTTCAAAATTAAAAGGACATGCAGGCATTTAGTCTAGAGACCGGTAAATTTAAATTAGATGGTGGCGCTATGTTTGGTGTGGTACCTAAATCTATTTGGAATAAAACCAACCCAGCAGATGAAAATAATTTATGTACTTGGGCACTTCGTTGTTTAGTGATTAAAGAAGCAGGCCGAATAATATTGATAGACACTGGCATGGGCGATAAACAAGATGACAAATTCTTTAGTCATTATCAGCCTCATGAAACAATTACCTTAGCTGATGCGCTTCAAAAAATAAATATAGCAGTTGAAGATATCACCGACGTATTATTAACACATTTGCATTTCGACCATGTAGGCGGTGCTATTACTGAGGTAAACGATGAATTGCTGCCTACTTTCCCAAATGCAACTTATTGGATAAGTGAACCTCAATGGAATTTAGCCCTGCATCCAAATAGAAGAGAAAAAGCTTCTTTTTTGTCTGAAAATATTATTCCCATTAAAGAAAGTGGTCAGCTAAAATTAATTACCCTACCTGCTTTTCAAAGCAGTACTAGTTTACAAGAAATAAAATTTACTGATGCTATTAGCTGTCTAGTGGTGCATGGGCATACAGAAGCCATGTTGCTTCCTAAAATTAAAATGGGTAATGAAACTATTGTATACATGGCAGACCTTCTGCCTTCCACGGGTCATATACCTCTACCCTATGTAATGGGCTATGATATGCAGCCACTCATTACCTTAGAAGAAAAAGAAAAATTTTTAACTACCGCTCTTCAGGAAAATTATATTTTATTTTTTGAGCATGACGCAGTAAATGAATGCTGTCGTTTAATTGAAACAGAGAAAGGAATAAGAGCTGGGGCTAGTTTTAGTTTAAAAGAAATTATATAAGCTTCAAGAAGTAAATATTCATTATAGTATTCAATTTAATTATATACAATTATTATTCGGTATATAATTTCAATATAAATAGGAGTGTTAATTATTAACAAGCTCTATTAAAGAACTTAATGGATATCTAATATTTTCATACCCTACTAGGTCAACCTTTATACTGCCCACAATGATGGGGGTTTCAATTCTAACAGGTAGGTGGTTTTCATCATCTGTGACCCAAATAGTCATTTTTTCACCCCCTTCAAACATACTACCCTTTAATAACAAGGGGGCTAATTTAATCACTTTAAACTTGCCATATTTAGTCGTAATCAACTCTCTACCTAAATACTTAAAGTAGGAAGGATATAAATTTTTATCAAGAAAAAAATTAAGAGAAATTTTATCATTGATGGCTAAATTTGAATAATTAAAATTTCTAGCAGCATAAATAGCACTCACCACATCAAAAGTGCATTCAGATGTTTTATATACTTCCTCTTCAGTACTAACAGTTTTAGCTTTTTGATTAAACTTTACCATTTCTTTTTTATGAAAAGAACCTTCATTAATTTGTCTTGTGAATTGATATGGCAGTAAGGTTTTGGCGTCTACCACCGATTCATATTTATCTCTAACTTTGAATATCCAATCATATCTTCCATTGGATTTTCCAATAGCTGTAAAAATAAAAGCATCATTGTCATTCCAGTTAGTTGCCTGCACTGTGAAGTCTGTTTTACCAGCGTTCACATAAAGTCCAATGACATTATAATAAATAGTATAACTAATTTTCTCGCCTGGATTAAAAGCTGTATTACTTAAATTACATAAGCCTTTATCTGTGTTTGGTAAAAAGGAGAAAAAAGAGAATAAAAGAAATAGAAAATGCATTTATTTACTTTACTTGTTAGGTTGTTTATTTGTTAGGTTGTATACTACTTAGGAGGATCTACTGTAAAATTATTGCTTTATCCTGTAATTTATTAAGAGAATGGAACCTATTATGGCAGGTAATAAGAAATTAACAGTCCATATAATAGTGCTTACACAGATAAGCATTAAACTGTTGTCATAAAAAGGACTTAACAATAAAACAATAAGCTGCCCTCTTATTACTACATCCGTTAAAGCAATGGAAGGAATAAGACTTAAACAAAAAAATAAGACGGACAAGGCTACCCAAAGATCCAAAGTGTCAATGGGGATATTAAATATTTTAACCACCCAGGTATACTGAACTACAAAAATGCAATACTTTAAAAATGAAAATACGACCAGCTGCACTTTCAATTTATTTTTTATTTGCAGCAGGCTTAATTTTTTTAGCCATCCTGTGAATTGACCTGGATGAAAATAAACGACCAAGGAAGCGGCCACTATAAAAGGCCCCAACCATTTTAACCAAGGTAAGAAAGGTAGATTATAAAATAAACCAATGCTTCCAAAAAATAAACTAATTAATAACTGCGCATAGGAGGACCAAGCCATTTGAGCTAGCCCTTTTAATTTAGTACCTGGTGCTAAGAATAAAATTCTACCTACATAATCACCTGATCTAACGGGCGTAAAAAAGGCAAAAGCCTGGCCTACCAAAACAGATTTAAAAGATTTTAAAATGCTAATTGGACTTATTTCCGCTAGTACTAATTTCCATTTAATGGATTCCATTAAATAATTTAGAACAAATAAAATAATTAAAACTGTCCACTGAAAAAAACTAATAGTATAAAATTGTTTTTTTATGGATGGGCCAAATGAATTTAAATTATCATTAGAGGTTACTTTATTATAAATTGCCGCTGCACAAATTATGAATAAAATTAATCCAATGGAATTATTAAGGATAGTTCTAATTTTCTTGAAGGCTTCTTTATTCATTGTCACAAAGTTCGGAATTTGCTATGATATATGTAACTTTATTGTGCATGTCAAAAACACCCATTATCTTAGGAATTGATCCAGGTACTCAAATACTAGGATATGCAATTTTAAAAGGGGGGTCTAAGCCTACCTTAATTACAATGGATATCTTAAAAATGACCAAAGAAAAAGATATTTATGCAAGACTTCAAATGATACATGCAAGAATTATGGAATTAATAGAAACTTATCAGCCTACACATTTTGCTATTGAGGCTCCTTTTTTTGGCAAGAATATACAAAGTATGCTAAAGCTAGGGCGTGCACAAGGCGTGGCCATAGCAGCAGCCATGCATTTTAAAATTCCAGTGACTGAATATGCACCTAAAAAAGTAAAGCAATCCATTACAGGTAATGGCAATGCCGATAAAGAAATGATTTGGAAAATGTTGGAGCGTATTTTAGCTATTAAAAAACAACCAAAATACTATGATGCCACCGATGCCTTAGGTGTTGCCCTTTGTCATCATTATCAAATAAGTGGCTTAATACTACCTTCTGCAAAAGTGGTGAAAGGGAAAAAAGCTTCAAAAAAATCAAATAGTTGGGATGCGTTTATTACAAAAAATCCTGGTAGGGTAAAAAGTAAATAGCAACATTTTTCAGTAACTAATTACGTCTTCTAGCAGAAGTTTACTAGCCAAAAATTACTTACTCATTAAAGCTTACTTACAATAGATGCTTGTATGTCAGTAAACTCTTCTTTTGTTAATGATAGTTTAGGCTGTGAAAATTCCATATCGACTGTTGCATTAATGGGTATTAAATGTAAATGGGCATGAGGCACTTCCAAACCTACCGTAACCATTCCTACTCTATTACAAGGAAAACTTTTTTCGATAGCAGCCGCAATGGGTTTTGCGAATATTAATAATTCACTTAAATAAGTGTCTGGTATATCAAATATTTTATCTACTTCTATTTTAGGCACAATTAAAGTATGGCCTTTTTGCAAAGGGAAAATATCTAAAAAAGCATAAAACTTTTCCGACTCCGTAATTTTATAAGAGGGAATATCGCCATTGATTATTTTTGAAAAAAGAGTCATGGCATTTAGTTATGTAAGAAAATAATTACAAGATAATTAGATGGTAATATTATCTATTACAAATTTCATCACGCCATTAGGGGCTTGAATTTCTGCTAGCTCTCCCACTTTTTTACCAATCAATCCTTTTCCAATAGGTGATGATGCAGAAATTTTACCAGCTTTTAAATCGGCTTCTTTTTCTCCTACCAATTGATAAGTCATCGTTTTTTTAGTTGCCTGATTGGTAATAGTTACCTTGGTAAGTATCGTTACCTTACTTGTATCAATGGTGCTAGTGTCGACTATTTTAGCATTCGAAATAGTGGCTTCTAATTGCTTAATTTTTGCTTCCAACATACCTTGCGCTTCCTTGGCTGAATCGTATTCAGCATTTTCTTTTAAGTCTCCTTTTTCTCTTGCTTCTGCTATAGCTCTAGAAGCAGCCGGACGCTCAACCGATTTCATCTTTTGTAATTGCTCACGCATTTTATCAAAAGTATCTTGGGTCACATATACGGTAGTTTCGCTCATATCCTTAGTTTAGTTATAAAAAAAATACAACGCCACATAAGTGAAGCGTTGCATATTACAAAGATATAAAATATTGCTTAAATGATGCCTAATTTTTCCAATACCACCTTTGACATTTTATAGTAGGCCTCATGGCTATAGCCAGCAATATGAGGCGTTATGATACAATTTGGATGATTCATAAGTGCTTCTAAAACAGCCATTTCTTGGCTTGTATGAAGGTAAATAGGCTCTTTTTCTAGCACATCTAGGCCTACCCCCCTAATTTGCTGATTTTGAAGGGCCTCTAAAACAGCAGCGGTTTGTGTTACCAACCCTCTGCAGGTACTTATAAAGTAAGGCTTCTTTTTAAGGCGGTTAAAAAAAGCAGTATTGGCATAATGATGCGTTAAATGAGTAAGGGGTAAATGCAAGCTAATCACATCTGCTTTGTCTTGAATCATTTCCAAGCTTGCCGGTTTTATTTGAGCAGTTTCAAATCCAGTTTTATATATATCGTGTGCTAAAATTTCTACATCAAAACCAGACAACACTTTTGCAAAAGCAGATCCTGTATTGCCTAGTCCTATAATGCCAACGGTTTTTTCTGTAAGTTCATCTGCTCTATTGGCATCTCGTATCCACTTACCTTCTCTTACTTCTGCATAAGCACTATGAATGCGGTTCATTAAACTTAATAATAAACCAAGGGTATGTTCTCCTACTGTGGTGCTATTTCCCTCAGGGCTACTTACACATAGTATATTTCTGGTAGCCGCAAATGCAGTATCGATTAATTCCATACCACTTCCAATACGGCCTATCCATTTAAGTTGATTCGCTTTTACTAAAATAGCAGCATCTATTTTTAAACGCGTAGTTACAATTAATCCATTGGCTGTATCAATACAATCCATTAAGTCTTCATAACTAATAGCAGGTTCATATTGAAGGGTATATCCTTTTTCTTTAAAAGTTTCCAATAAAAAAGGATGTACAGGCGCTGTTATAATAATTTTCAAAGCCATCTTATTCTATATGCATTTTAAAAGTTAAGGCAGCATAGTCATCATAGGTAAGGTTTTCAGCTCTTTTAGTAAATAGCGGATCCTGCAATTGCGCTGCACTAAAATAAGGCTTTAACGGGTTTCTTAACATTTTTCTTCTTTGCCCAAAGGCCATTTTAACAATATGATAAAATAGTTTTTCAGAAACAAATTGGGGGAAGTTATTTTTTCTAGTTAATCGAATCACCCCACTCATGACTTTAGGAGGCGGCGTAAAAGCAGTGGGCGGTACATCGAATAAATAGGTAACATCATAAAATGCCTGTGTTAAAACACTTAATATTCCATATGCTTTTGAATTAGGCTTGGCTGCAATTCTTTCTGCTACTTCTTTTTGAAACATACCCACCATCATTGGCACTTGCGCTTTCCACTCTAAAATTTTAAACACAATTTGAGTAGAAATATTATAAGGAAAATTACCCACTACCACAAAATCATTGTCAAAAGGAATGGAGGCCTCTAAAATATCGGCCAGTATTAATTTGTCTTTTAACTCGGGGTATTCACTGCTTAGATAAGCTACTTTTTCCCTATCTAATTCGATGGCTTTAAATGACTGCGTTGGAATGTCTTGAATATACTTCGTTAAAGCCCCAGCGCCTGGACCCACTTCAAGCAACTGTTCAATGGGCTGCGCTAGCAATACTGCCTGAATATCCTTACAAACTTGAGCATCATTTAAAAAATGCTGCCCCAATGATTTTTTTAGCGTGTACTGCATGAGACAAAGTTAGGTTTTTGTGCGTACTTTTACAGCCTAATCAAATGGACATGAACCCAGACATCAGAAAACCAATTATAGGCTTTACCTGCGGCGATTTAAACGGAATTGGTATTGAATTAATCATTAAATCACTATCTGATAGCCGTATCTTAGATTTCATTATACCTGTCATTTTTGCCAATAATAAAGCTATCAATTTTTATAGGAAAGGACTTCCAGAATATGCTATCAATTTTGCAGCCGCCACCGACCTCTCTAAATTAAATACCAAGCAAGTAAACTTAGTGAACTGTTGGGAAGAAGAAGTGGCTATTACGCCAGGTGAGATGTCAGAATTAGGTGGAAAATATGCATTGATTTCTTTGGAAGCTGCCGTAGCTGCTTTGAAAAATAAACAAATTGACGGACTAGTAACTGCCCCTATTCATAAAAAAAATATTCAATCCCCTAATTTTAATTTTAGTGGGCATACTCCCTATTTGCAAGCAGCTTTTGGAAATACT
>Ga0114958_10003167_pt1 | contig 11919 bp, 24 predicted proteins | sample C_130208_EF_Meta_FD_89577 | JGI IMG/M metagenome (GOLD analysis project Ga0114958, IMG submission 89577) | Freshwater microbial communities from Lake Croche, Canada to study carbon cycling - C_130208_EF_MetaG | ecosystem: Environmental > Aquatic > Freshwater > Lake | place: Lake Croche, Canada... | reverse complement strand
TACTGAAAGGGGTTTCCCATTAATTTTAACAACTTTACATCTTCCACTCATATAAGTTGATATAGGTTTTAATTTGTATCCAATTTTTTTAAAAACTTTTTCATTTTCAAATACATAATTAGTGTTAGGTAGATAATGAGTTATTATTACAAAATCACAATTAATTATTTTATCTTTTGGTATAGCTGAAAGTATTGTTATCATTGTATGTATTACCTTTTAGGTTCGTTTATCCAATAGTTACAGGCAAGTGTTAGCACTCTGCACATCAACGACAGACTGCGGTATATTACGTTCTTGTTTTCGTTCTTTCATTTGCCAATCGTAATTCAATAAATAGTTATGACTGTTACCAGTCAAATCATATTTGTCTTTACTAATTGACACTTTTAAAAAGGCTCTCATTCCACCTTTGGTAATTGGTGCAACTTTATGAATGTTGAATTGATTAAGCCTTATAAGTTGATTTTCTTTGTAAGCTACATCATTAAATGGCATTGCTTGTTTTTCCATTTCTTCCATTGAAAGCAAATCGTCTAATGGTAAATCAAAATCTGTTTTATTAAAAATGGTTGGGTATTTATCGCACCACACATAGTTAATATCATCAGTCAAAAAACCATCGCTATGCCATCCAGTTCTATTAAAAGAACAATTAGGCGTTTGATAAAGATATTTTGCAGTCAAATAGACGTAAGAGTTTACATAGTTATCTAAACCAAATTCGCCAATATAATCACAGCAAATTGCACCAATCAATTTATCAAAGCATTTTAATCGTGGCTCATAAATCGGTTGTGTTTCATTTGGCATTTTAATAGGTAAATATTGGTAGAACATCATTTCTTTACATTCTACTTCAAATATTCCTAATTCCGTTGGTAGTTCACCGTATTTCATATTGCATTGATTTTATCAGTTTCAAAAGTGTTTTCAAAAACGTAAAGGCATAGTTCCTGCATTATGAATAGTTTGCAAGTTCTTATATAGTTAAGCCTTTCAAGTGGCGTTTCTATTGGTTGCCCTGTTTTATAAAATTCCAAACACCTTTTTTCTTTAGGGTGTTCTTCATCAGTATTTACAATTGCCCATAGAAAAAACAATCCATCCACATCTTCAATGCGAATGATGTTTGCACCTTTTGGAAGTTCAATTGTGTGCTTCTCTTTTGTCGGTATTGAGTATTTAAAAATCTTATTCATATTGAAAATTGTTTACTAATTAACCCACACCTGCCTGTAACAAGGGTTTTGCAAAAGCAGGGCATTAGTGGTTTATTGAACATTTGTACTACTATTAAACATTGTGCTGGCTTGGAACTTTGGTACTCCGAAGCCCTGCCTTCGCAAAGCCCCGAAACCGTTAGATGTAATTTTTTGAATGATAAATAATATGTTATTGCATATAATTTGGTTAATGAATGATAAATCATACGCAAACGCATATAAAAAATACACAAAGCAGCAAACCGTTATACCCCCACCCTTTCGCCAAGCTGCACAAGTTGTTTTTCTATTTCGGGGCGAAGAGTTTGTTCTACAAAGTCATCAATATTATAGGTAAACTCATCTGCTTCGTATGCTTTTTCGGGGGGTACTTCTTTATTGTTAGCGTAGATTTTATCAAGCATAAGTATTACATAGTCAATCTTATGGAAAGCATCCATAACATTCTTTGCTGTATTCCTTGTTTTAAAGAACTGCATATTCTGTGAAATGAAATCTCTATCGTGTTTCGCAGCTTTCAATAAAGCGTGAATCCTTACGAAGCTAAAGGCTATTACCTTTACTTTTTCTTCCCACTTCTTGTCAATTCTTTCTGCTTGCTTACGCATAGCTAAACTTAACTCTTCTTTGCTTTCCATAATTTTTACAAATGTTTAATTTATTATTGATTTATTTAATTAAAATGTGATTAAAAAGGAGCAACATCATCATCGGCAAGATTATCATTAAACTCATCTAATTTTTTTGAAGGCTGTATTGCTGATGGCTTTGTTATTTCAGAAAGAATATAATGTGTTTCATTTTCTATTAATATTCCTTTTTCTATATAAAATTCTCTATAAATTGCCGATTTAGATATTGGATATTTATATTTTGTCATTTGTTGTTTTAACTTTGGCATAAAACTTTTCTTTAAAATCTCCACGTTGTTTCCAAAAGTATCTCTAATTAATATTAAATGTTCTGACATAGACATATCGTAAGGATTCGTAGTATCTTTTCCTATACTATTTATTTCTTTTGGAGCTTCAAAATAAACCTCATCTTTGTTGTGATTAAAAGGATTGTTTTCTAATGGATTTTGATTATCAATATAATATCTTCTTTTCTTAAAATCAAACATCATCTGAACAGTCCCCTCTTGCCCTACTATTTTTTTCCATCTAATTTTTGATGTAGTAAATTCACAAAGTGGATTTTTAGGTTCTGATATTTTAAGTGGTCTATGAACAAAAGCAATATTATCCATTCCATTGTTCCACATTGCTCCTCCTGCAATATTAAATATGTTTGGACAAGCATAATCTTTTTCTTCCAAATATTTTTGAAGCTTTGTAGGATGCGCTATAATAATAGCGAATATATCATGGTGTTTTACGAAATTTGAAAAATCTGCAAGAAAACTTTGTAAAAATAAATCATCCCTTTCAACATCCCTTAATAATTTATTGAAGGGGTCAATTAATATCCCTTTGATTCCAAATTTCATAATAAGTGCAAGAAATTTAGATTTTACAAATTCAGGAGTAGCTTTGTTTTTAATAGGATTAATAACAATAAAATGCTCTTTTAACCATTCTTGTATTTGTTCAACGGTTGACCTATGGGGGCGATGTGGATTAATTGGTTCAATAGAACATCCTACCAACATTTCTGTTAATTCGGAATAAAATAGTTTTGCGGGCATATTTTCGGGAACAAACATTGCCCACTTATCTCCATTAAATATTGATTTAGTGAGCATAAGTTGTAAAGTAAAACTACTTTTGCCATGATTTCCTATTCCCGAAATAAGCGTTATGTCCCCCTTTTTCCATTTAAAATGTGGGTCTATTTTCTCAAAATGAGTAGTTTCTGCTGAATCATATCCATTATCATAAATATCTAAAACACCTTCGGCATCCCCAAAAACAATATCAGTAAAATCCTCATTATCTTCAAAATAAGTTATTTCCCCTTTCATATCAATCATTTGGGTAAACTTCTCTTCTGTTTCAAATTTCTGAGAACCAAAAAGACTTTGACTTTTTTTGTATCCGCTATTTATTGCGGACATCATTTCTTGATGTGAAAAATCCCTACTAATAGAAAACTTTGTCAAAATCATGCTTTCAGCAACGTGTTTGTTTACGCCTGTCCTGCACAATGCACTTGATAGAACAAATATAAATGTATTCCTACTACCACTTTCAAAGTACCTAGATTTGTTGTATAGCCATGTAATAAGCCTATCAAAAATTATTTGCTCATCTGTTATTGGTTTTGTTGTTTTAAACTCAATTTCTTTCTTTTCTATAAATTTTGAAAAGATTTTTGAATTTTCGTTTATGTATAAATCAGGGTCATAACTTTCATAACAAAACCTACTTGGATTTATGCAAGATTTATCTGCTAAAGGATATTTTTGTAATAATGCCTCATAATACCTTCTATGATTATCATTTTCAGCAGGTATTTTAACTAAACACTTTATTCCATTTCCTCTCGGAGAAATCCAACAAGCATAAATATATTCATCATTGCGAAAATCAGAAAGCGTTTTAAAGAGTTCTAAGACACTATCAAAGTCTAAGCAAGCAAATCCACTATGCGATATTATTTTATCATCTCTACGCTCACTAAAAGTACCACTAAAGGTAATGCTCGGTAAATCTCCCTTGCGTAAAGAATATTCTTCGGGGGGCAGCGACCGCAACATTTCAACAAACTCTTTGCTCTTACCTTCTTTTATTCTAGCAAGAGCGTCATTTATCGAAATGGTATATTTGCTTTTGGTGTCTAATTTGTTTTTATATATTGATACATTGCTCATGAGTTTAACCATTTATCTAGTTTGTCTTGTCTTGTTATAAATTCGGGTGTTAGATATTTGAATTTCGTATCAATGTGGTAAACATCAATTACTGCCTTTTCTAAAGCTTCTAACATTTGCGATGAAGTATAACCTTGCTTTATTCTTGCAATAAATGCAGATTTTACTTTTTCAATAGGTTTATAATTTTTTCCAACAATTATATTGAAACTTTCTATAAAATCATCAAAGTCCACATTGATATTATTTTTTATATTATTACTTATTACTTTACTATTTATATTAGGTTGGAGGGTATCATCAAGGGTAGTCTTAGGGTTGTCCAACCCCCCTTGAAGGGTATCATTCTTATTCGCTTGTATTTCAGCACGTTTATCTCCACCTACTTTGCCTTTTTCTCTTGCTTGTATTACAAAGTCCATTGTTTTAGTGTACGCTGCAAAATACTTTTTTACAATTTTTGTTTTAATTGTGAGAGGTTTTTTAGAATAATAGCGAGAAACATTTGCTAAAAATTCGTCTAAGTGTTTATCATTTTCAAAAAAAACTTCTGCTATTTTAATATCTTGATTGGATATTTTGGAGTAATTTAGTTCATCCATAATAATATTTAATATTTTATACTAATTTTAGTAATCTTTCTAAAAACTCTTTTTTTGATGTTAGATAGAAAGAAATACTTGCAAATGGTTTTTTAGAATAATCAACCCAACAAAGTTTTCCTAACGATGTTTCAGAAAATTGTAACCATATCTCTTCTCCTCTGAAAGTTTGTCTATCAAAAATCATCATTGGATGTTTCCAATATCCATGATATAGGTTATCTTTTATTTTTTCGCTGCTTACAAATTGCTTGTTAACATTTTGGTCTATAACATTATGTACCCAAATTATTCCATCATTGGCAATTGTTGACCTTTTAAGAACATCAGAAATAGATATAGGAGAGTTTTGAAATTCAACAACACAATTATCTTTAAGTAAAACATCTGCTCTTCTTTTTTTATTTACATAAATCTCTACGTTTTCTTTTGGGAAATGAGATTGCCATTCAATATGCCATTCAGACATTGGTTTTGAATCACAATTTATTTCTGTGGTAATATGCGCCCAATGGTGTGTTTTTATTTGACCCATTTTAGCAACAACTTTACTTTCACAACAAGGACAAAAAAATTGCTTATTTTTAGTAGGTAAAAATTTTTCTTTTAATTCATTAACAGCGTATAACATAACAAAAACCCACCCTCGAACACAAAGGCTATTCCGTCTATCCGAGAGGATATTTTGGCAATGTGTAAGAAGGTGGAATTATTTTTAATATTTTTCATAACGAAACTGCGGTACAAATATAACCCCCGAAACAATAAATACAAATGTTATTTATTTATTAAAGCACATTTATTTCAAATAAAACTTGTTCTTCAAAAGAATCTTCAATATTCAAATCTTTTAGTTTTTGCAATAGAATTGTTTGTGCAATTAATGCACATTCTTTGGCGAACTCTGCCATTGATACTCCTCTAGTAAAATCTTTTCCTAATTGCTCGTACTTATTGTACAACTCCTTTGCTTTGTCTTTTGGATTACTCATAATATTTTTTTATTATCGGTTTTAAAGTTATTATCAATACCCACACATGAACAAAAACTATTATTATTTTTATAAATATTGTTTGATGTTCGTGCATATTTTATCCCCCGTATGTTTCTTTGTAGTAGTCTATTTTACTATTACCATTATCTCTATAACCATCAGCATAACCCTGATTATGTGCATCCATTATCTGCTCTTCTCCATTTCTTTGGCTTGTTGCCAATCAAACTTATCAGGTTCTCTTTGTTTTGCAATTTCATGTAACCACTCAACTGCTGTCTGTTTACTCATTTGTTACCTCCACTTTGCTGTATAGATACTTTATATTCTCTACGATTTGGCGTTTATCAAACGATATTCTTCTTTTTTCTTTTTCCATCTCAGCCAAAATTTCGGGGATATGATTGTACAAGTCCCCGTATTTGTGGTTTCTAAGTTCTTCGCATCTTACCAAGTAATCATCTATTTGATTTTGTTTCTCTTGAATACTATTCAAAAGAGTAGTTAAGTTTTCGTTAGCCATTGCAATTTCTGTTAGGTTCATAGTGTTATAGTATTAATTTTTTCGTGATGTAATAGTTCTTCTTCGGCTACCTCATAATAAGTAGCTATTAGTTTGAGAGTATCGAACTCGGTTAGCTTTGGGCTTTTACCTCTTATCCAATTGGTAGCTGTCAATAGCGTAACTCCATTAAGTTCTGCGATAAGATTTCTTATTCGAGAATCGTTAATCATCAATCTGCTGTACTTATCGTTTATGGTGGTCTTCATTAGATTAATCCCCCCCACGAAATCATATACCTATCGGTGTACCCTACCTTAAATCCTCTTGCTCTTAGACTTTCTAAATGCCTATCGGTTAGTGCTTGAGATGGTTGAAGCATAACGATATTAGCAAAGGGTGCTGTTTCTTTAATAAGAAGATTAACAGCATCTATTGAAATGTTTTCTTTACTTTCCGAGAAGATTTCTCTTGCTTCTTCGGCTGTTATATTTGTTATATTTGTTGAATCCATAATGCAAATGTATTATTTTTTTAATGATTAATAAAATTAAAATGTGATTAATCTGTGAATCTATCCATTATAAATAATATGATAGCAACGATAAATATTGTATATCCGAGAACCATTTAGTCTAATCCCCTTTCTGCTACAATTCTTTCAGCTTTATCTTGTTGTGCTTGTCGGATAAAATCCCTTTCATCAGATTGGTCTTCTTGTTGTTCTCTGCGATACCTTTTAGCTTCAAGCCTTTGAAGGTTTTCGTCCATTTCGATTTTGATTGTTTCTGTTTTCATAATTAAAATTTAAGTTTATAGTAAAGTTGTCTTGTCATTCTTGCATCGTATAAAGCCCCATGCGCTTGTTTAGGGTCAAAAGGTATTCCCATTTGCTTGCAAATATTTTGAAGTGATAACGACCCCAAAGAATGTCTTTCATCAATAAATTTATTAGCAGCTAACACTAAAACATCTATACTATGAGAGTGAAAATAATCAGTATATTTCTTTTTAGCTGTCCACAAAAACTTATTAACATACTCGGTGTCAAACTTTTGAGAGTTAAACCCTATCATAGCCCCCTTCTGTCCTCTCAAGTCTTTTATTAATATTTTTACGGCTTCTTCGTGAGGAGTAAATCCCCTAAGTTCTTCTAATGTTATTTTGCAGAACTCTAATGTAACCGCATTTATAAGGTCATACTTTGAGGGGGCAATTTTAATTTCACGCTCTAATATTTCGCCATTATCGTATTCGATAATATAGCCTAATTGCCAAATAACCCCACCTCTGTCGGTTTTAAGGTCTGTTGTTTCTGTGTCTAAAAATACTTTCATTGCTTTTTTAATAATTGTTCTTTAATATTGATACACTCTTCGTAAATCTTCATAGACTTTCTATCTCCCGTTTCCCACATTTGATGATGTTTAACGCATAGTATTTTGTGGTTAATCATATTTGTATATAAAGCAGGATTAGCCCCCTTAGAAATGATGTGAGATACGTTTGCCCCAACGGGATATAATATCTCCTCTCCACATTCTTCACAAATACATTTTCCTTTGTTTTTTACGATATTAATTCCGATAGCCATTCGGTAGTAGTTGTTGCTTTCTTTCATTTTAACCTTTCCTTTTTCCGATACTTTTTTTATTGGCTTTTTCGTGTCGTCAGGGTGGTGTCCTTTTAGGTATCCACTTTTCCAATAGTACCCCATTTGATTGCATCCGCATTTGCAGAGTTTCTTTTTAAGTTCCATTTATTGTGCATTTTCAAGTTTATCAAAACATTAATTATAACATCAAACATAAGAAATGGGGCGGGCTGCAAATGAACTTGGATGCCACCCAAGAGCGTTACTTGTTCGTCAACTTTTACGGATTGCGTGTAACATTCCCCATTTCTTATATTTGCATCACGTGAGCGGTAATGGCTACCATCCATCTCCGAATAGAGAATTTTGTTTAACATTAGATTTTAGTATTACGCCCATAGCTGTTGCAAATATTGTTTTTCCGACTTCGTAATCTACAAGGTTACAAGCAATTTTATCTTTTCGCTGTTCGCCTTTATAACTACTTAAATCTATTTCGTGAAATATCTCATTAGGTTTGCTTCCTGTTTCAATAAATCCTTTTGGTTGTGGTCTGCCATTTAATTCATTTGGCAAGTTAAAATTGCACCAATATAAATGCCTACCTCTTTTTTTTGCGGGTATTAGTGGCTCATAAAATGGTATTACATTTTCAACTACATATTTACCTTTATAGTAATTATCCAAAAAAATGATTTCTTGATATAAAGTCATATCGGGATAAATTGGATTATAATTTTCTCTTTCGCTATTAGCTTGTCCAAATCTTATTCTGCTATGCGATGGGCAAGGTGGCGAACTCCATATAAAATCAAAATTCATATAGTTGTTAAGCAAGTATTCGTGAGCATCAGCAACTATAACCGTATCATTTGGAAATCTCTCTTTATACATTCGTGCCAATTCGGGGTCAAGTTCTATTGCTGTTACTTCAACATTTGCCACTTCATCCCACTTGTAACGATTACCACCAAGACAAGCGTATAGGTTCAAAACCCGTACTGCCTGTAACACGGGCTTGGCAAAAAAGCCGTTTTGTTCTTCGTTTGACATTCGTTTTTAATTTTAAAGTTTAGTAATTCTATTGAGCATCGGGTTCAGCCACTTCGCCAATTGCCACCGTTATAAAAAATACTACTGACCGTACTTAGATTTAAGCTGTGCAAGTTGTTTTAACTCTCTTTGTCTATTTTGCTCTTGATGTGCCTCAAATTCTTTTTTACGAAGTTCAAATTCTTCATCTGTTTCAATTCTTCTACAAATTGCGTCAATTATAGTATAAGGGCAATCATAACTTACTTCAGACTCTATATTTACATGAGTTGCCCCAAGTTTTTCAATTTCTTCAATGTCTTTTTTTAATTGACTTATTTTTACTCCGTAAGTCCAATCAAGCGAATATTCTAATTTAAAATCTTTTTCTTGTTTTTCCATTTTTATTTAGTTTTATTTAGTTTTTAAAAAATAACCCAATGTGAAGGATTCGATACCTACATCTATTACGATTAACGTAACGCTTATCTTAGTTGAACAAAGGGTTAATATTGTTTAGAAATCTTTATCGTAAACTTCCTTAATCTTAATACCATAATACGCAGATACGCACTTGGATTTTAATTTATACAATGGGGTTGCTACGCCTTTTACATCTACATACTCCACTCTATCAGGATATTGCACTTCAAAGTCTAAAAGATATTTAAAGCAAGTAATACCATTTATGATAATTGGAAAAGGCACTTGTTCTTTAATACTTAACACTTTATCGTTACCCTTTGCTTTGGTAAGTAAGTCTAAATGCTTTCTGTATCTCATTTCAAGTTTACTCATGTAAGTAACTCCTTTGAGGGTACGCTGCGACTTGGGGGCTATGTTGTACTTTCCTTTTCTCATCTTAATTTATCTAAACCTTTTTTTCTTAGAGTTTCTAAAACCTCGTCAAGCTTATCTTGAGGAAATTTTTTAACTTTTGGAATCCCAATCTTTTTGTAAACTCCATTTACTCTTGCCATACCTTTATTTTTAAGGTCGTTCATTGTCCATTTAGCCATAATTATCCTTTTATAAGTACCTCCAAAAGCCTACTTAAATCACATTTTAAATACTTCGCTATACTTTCGGTAGCTACTACTTTATCATTAGGGTTACTTGCGAGAATACGACTTATAGTTCTCCTTTGGGGTGGCGTGAGAAATTCTATGTGTTTGTTGATTAGAGGTATTATTTCTTTGGTTGTCATTAGTCTATCCAATTTTCTTTAAAAATAACTTCCTTGAAAAACTTTTTTTCAGAATCGCTATACTGCTCAAGGTTATCAATATCTTTCTTGTTCTTGTAGATAGATATAATATCACTCCAAGCTGTTTTAAAAGCAACTCCTAAACATAGCATAGTGGGTATTGAAACCGATGCTATAATGATTATTTGATAATAGTGTTTCATAATTACTAATCTAATAAATGTTTTGTTATTTCATACAAGGGCATAAGGTTATTATCTTTTATCTCCAAAAGGTCTTCTATTCCATTTCTTGCGTGAATTACGGTTGAATGGTCTTTATTGCCTATCTTCTTACCTATCCAAGCGAGAGAACCTATTCTCTTTTGATAACAATAGTATGTTATGAGGTGTCTTGATAAAACAACTTCTCTCCTTCGGCTTTTAGAAAGAATATCTTGACGATAAACACCCGATGCTGCGGATACGGTTGAAAGAATATCTTCAAAAATAGTATTAGAAATTTCTAATTCGGGATAATGCTGTACGGATTTTTGAGAGTTTTCTATAGTATCCATATAATTGCTATAATCCTTCGTCATGTCTTCTATGTTATACTTGTTTTGCAAATACTTGAAAAACCCCTGCACTTTAAATTCTGCTCTACGCTTTGTCATATTATTCTCCTATAAATTCGATAGTTAATTTGTCTTGACCTCTTACAACGTGTTCCAACATAACTTGCCAATTATTCTTTTTAGCTATCTCTAAGATGTATTTAAGTCTGTCGTTACCAATACTTTCTCCATGCTCCAAGCAAATAATACCTAAGTCGGGATTTTGTGCCATCTTCATTTTAAAGCCAAGTTCTATAATCTCACTTGTAGCCATACTATTGATATGTACGGGAGTTCCATTATAAACTAAACCTTCCTCATCAAAAGAAAGCCCATCTACGATAGGGTCTAAAGACTTAACACACTCTTGTAGTTCATGTCTTTTAGTTTCAATCCTAACGGTATAGTTACCCGCTTCTTCTTTTAGCTTTTCTACTTCGGCAACCTTTTTCTTTTGTTCGGCTGCCTGATGAGCTATTTTATTATGCTCGCTGATAGTATCAAATTGAGATGTAATAGTTCCAATATCTATCTTCTTGTTGGTAAATAGCCATTTTTCCGCAATCTCAATATCTGTTTTATCTTTCTCGCATTTAGCCATTAAAGCAGCTATTTCTTCCTCCCATTTAGCTATATTCTGTTTGCGTGTTACTATTGAGTTTGTGGCTCTATCCCACATATCGTTAATCTTATTAGCCTTCTCAAGTTCGTACTGAATTTCAGAAGCATCTTTAGGCTTAATATCTAAATCTTTGCCGAACAAAGGGCTTTCTTTGATAAAGCCTTCCAAAGTTTTGATTTTAGAATTAACACCCGCCCTGTCTTCAAACTCCGCTTTAATATCGTGTTCAATTCGTGCCATCCATTCGATAACCTCTTGAGGCATCATATTCTTATAGATAAGAACTTGTTCCTTACGTCCCTTTTCTGTTTCGGATAGCTTAACGAACTCGTCAATATCAAAGTCAATCTTACCTACAATAGCAGCAATAGCAGACTTGCTACTATCTTTCATACCATCGCACTCAACTACTACTTTTGTCTTACCATCTTTTAACTCTAAAGAGAAAACATATTGCTTTCCATCTTTATCAGCCCAAACGTGTCCACTTCCGTTAGTGTTGGGGGGTATAGCATTCTTACTACCTAAAGCAGCTTCGATGAACTGCATGAGGGTTGATTTCCCCATGCCGTTCTCGCCTTTTATCCATATATTTTGACCATCAATCTTTAAATCAATGTCTTTGAGTTTCTTAAACTCTTTAATCTTTACTCTCTGAATTTTCATGTTCTATTTGTTTAAGTTGTTCGATTTCTGCATTAGTGAGCAATGATTGCTCGTACTCCCTCTGTT
>Ga0114958_10003166_pt1 | contig 11919 bp, 8 predicted proteins | sample C_130208_EF_Meta_FD_89577 | JGI IMG/M metagenome (GOLD analysis project Ga0114958, IMG submission 89577) | Freshwater microbial communities from Lake Croche, Canada to study carbon cycling - C_130208_EF_MetaG | ecosystem: Environmental > Aquatic > Freshwater > Lake | place: Lake Croche, Canada... | reverse complement strand
GTTTCGGTCAGCTTGGCCAGCGTGCCCTAGACCTGGTGGAGGCGGAAATCAACGCTCGACCACGCAAAGTATTAGGTTACAAGACACCCCTCCACCACGCACATCAATTAGCAGCGTAAAGACGTCGCCTTTTTGCTAGAAATTATTCCTTAGAATATCAAATCCGCCATGCTAGGTCTATGGCTGTTAATAAATCATTTCTGCTGTCAGAAACTAACCTTCCAAAAAAAATCGGCATCGATCTGTCTGGTGCGGATGAGATATTGGAGTTGTTTCAGCCGGGTATAGGGCCGGAATTCAAAATCCTCTCGGGTGAAGTCGATTTGTTGAAAAAGTTGCTGGAACTGGCGGGCCCCCTTGGCTACATCCCAGTCACAGAAGAAATCCGGCAGGTGCTGCGCCAGTTTATCGAAATTTACCCGGTAGCTGCGATTGTCCGACCCATGCGTGCCGAATGATGTCGTGCATCCTGGAAAACATCTGGCGACTATTTCCGCAACTTCCCTGACACGATAATTCTGGAGGTTCGAGCCGAGGTTGAATATCTGGCCGTGAACCGCGTCCGTGGGCGCTTCCAGTGCACAGCATATCGCCTTGCCAACGTCTAGGCCATGAATCAAGGGCCGCCAGGGCGACCCATCGCTGGTCATTTTGATCTCCCGCGAGGTCCAGGCCAGCCCGCTAAGATTGTTCACCACCAGATCGAATCGCGGGCGGGGGGATGCCCCGAACGCCGTGGAATTGCGGAAGCATATCGGTGAGAATCCGGCATCGGCCAGCGGCAGGATGTCCCGCTCGCACAGGGTCTTGCACACCGCGTAGGCGGTTTGTGGGTTGGTTGGAGTCTCCTCGGTCACCGGCACGTCACCATTTGTCACGCCGTAAACTGAACATGAAGACATATAGATAAACCTGTGCACGCCCGCCTTCTTGGCGATTCTGGCCAAGCGGACAGATCCCTTGTGGTTGATGTCATAGGTGATGTGCGGAGACAACTCCCCGGTTGGATCGTTAGAGAGTTCAGCCATATGCACGACTGCGTCATGTCCGGCCAGATCCTCTGCGCTGAGGTGACGGATGTCTTTGACGAGGGTTTTGGGTTGGTCGCCTCTGGCGTTATATAGGTAGCCGGACTTGTAGTAACCGACATCTACTCCTGTGATATCGTGGCCGCGCGATTGTAGTTGCGGAACTAGCAGGGAACCAAGATATCCTTCCGTACCGGTAACAAGTATTTTCATGGATTTGATTGGGTGGTGGGGATTAGATCGTGATGAGAAGGTGATCCGTGCACGTCAGGAAATCTGCAGGACGATGGATTTGCCGATTTCAAGCGCTGCGGTCGCCGCGGGCGATGGAGCATTGCAGACATGTAGAATTCCCTTTCTGTTAACCATCAGAAAATCATCCACCATCTTGCCGTCAGGCAGTACAGCCTGAGCTCTAACACCAGACCTACAGGGGACGAGGTCCTCGGTCCGTATTTCGGGAACCAACTGCTGCAGGCTATGTACGAATGCGGATTTGAAGAATGATCGGTGCATTTCCTTGAGTCCTTCGCCGAGGTTTCGACTGATGAGTTTCCAGAAGCCTCCGAAAGCCAGGGTTTCGCTGAAATCCCGCAGATTCAAATCGGTCTTGGAGTAGCCCTCGCGCTTGAGGGCTAGCACCGCATTCGGACCGGCATGCACGGACCCATCAATCATCCTGGTAAAATGAGCACCCAGAAATGGAAAATCGGGATTGGGAACCGGATAAATCAGTGTGCTCACCAGATGGCGCTTTTCCGGCACCAGTTCGAAATACTCACCGCGAAAGGGTACTATGCGCGCGCCCGGATCGGAGCCGGCCATTCGCGCCACTCGGTCGCTGTGGAGGCCGGCGCAATTGATGACACACACCGACTCGAACTCTTCGGCCTCGGTTGTGACGATCTTCACGCCGTCACAATCCCTTATGCCCTGGACGGCCTGCCCGAACCTCACCTCTCCACCCGCTGCCTCGATCAGCTCGAGGAGCTTTCGACAAACCTCTACATAGCTGGTGATTCCAGTGGATTTCACCAGCACCCCAGCCACACAACTGACGTGTGGTTCGATTTCGCGCACGCGCTCTGCGGACACCTTTTCCACCGGCACCCCATTCTGAAGTCCCCGCTCATAGAGCGCCTCCAATAATGAAATCTCGATTGCCTTGGTCGCTACAATTACCTTGCCACATACCTCGTGGTTTATATTATGCTTTCTACAAAAAGCAACCATGCTCCGGGCACCGGACTTTGCAAACCGCGCTTTGTTACTTCCCGGCTTGTAATAAATTCCGGAGTGGATCACCCCCGAGTTCCGTCCTGTCTGATGCATTGCTGGGCCAGACTCTTTCTCCAGAATTAACACGCGCGCGCTTGGAAACGATTCACACAGTTCATATGCAGTGGCAAAGCCCACAATGCCCCCGCCAATAACCAAGTAGTCGTAGGGTTTCATCACTTCTATTTTAATGGTCTAAGTTTAATCCCTGTCGGTCCCATATGTTCCACGGTTCACGTCCTTTCGCAAGTAACTCCTCAAGATAGAGCTTGTCTCGCAAGGTATCCATCGATTGCCAGAAGCCATCATGTCGCCATGCTCCAAGTTGACCGCTGCGTGAAAGCAGTTCCATGGGTTCGCGTTCCCAGACAGTGGAATCTCCGGCTATACACTCAAGCACTCCGGGTTCAAGAACGAAGAATCCTCCATTGATCCACGCGCCGTCGCCTTTCGGTTTCTCGCGGAATGATTCAACAGAATTACTTCCGGACGGAAGGGTAAACGCCCCATAACGGCCTGGTGATTGCACAGCCGAAAGGGTGGCCAGTTTTCCGTGAAGCTTATGGTAAGCGATGCTCGCTGTAATATCAACGTCGCTTACTCCATCGCCATAGGTGAGGCAAAAAGTCTCGTCGCGGATGTAGTCGGCCACACGCTTGAGTCGCCCACCTGTCATCGTCTTCTCTCCGGTTTCAATGCAGGTTACACGCCATGGTTCGGTGTCGCAGCGGTGGATGGTTGACTGATGATTCTGCAGATCATAGCTAATATCCGCAGTATGAAGGTGATAATTAGCAAAATAGTCTTTGATCATATAACCTTTATATCCACAGCATATAACAAAATCATTGATGCCGTGTGCGGAATAAATTTTCATTATATGCCACAAAATTGGTCGGCTGCCAATTATAATCATTGGCTTTGGCCTGACGCTGCTCTCCTCGTTGATGCGGGTTCCAAAACCTCCCGCGAGTATGACTGCTTTCATGGTTTTGCTCTTCTAGTCTGTGATTTTCACCGGCGCTGACCGGAGGCCTGGGTTGCGATTGGAATGGCTCATGCTAGCCTCGGGCCGGTTGGTAGGCCGTGATCGGACTACCCTGGCGGGAACGCCGGCTGCAATGGCATTGTCAGGCACGTCATGAGTCACCACTGCGCCTGCAGCGATTACCGCGCCCTTGCCAATCGAAACGCCTTGTAAAACCGTGACTCCATGGCCGATCCACGCGCCGTCGCCCACAATAATTCCTCCCTTGCTTGCTAGCGGCTGCGTCATCATGGGCCGGTCTGAGTCCATTCCGTGATCATAGTTGTAAAACGCGCAGTTGGACGCTATCTCCACTTGTTTTCCAATTCTAATATCTGTTATAAATGCATGAATGTGACATCCGGGTTGGATGTGTGTACCCTCGTCAATGTAGATGCGTCCGCTCTTACCGGTCTCGATGAAGGCGTCACCGTAAAGGTGCACGCCGTTCTGGATCTCGATAGGGCCGCCCTCATTGGTGTGGTAAATGATTACACGATCCCCAAGATACGTATGGTTACCAAGGTGAAAGCCTGAATGTGGAAGTATGGCGCTGGGTGCCACGAAGCCACGCTCCGAAATATCAGCTAGATGCGACCGTGAGTGATAGGGCCCGGTGTGCCTGGATGCGAGCCAGGCTGCAATGCGACCAAATCCCCGCGGCCCGGAATGTTTTAGCCAGAACATTCTCCAATGATAAACTATCAGTCGGCGGATAATGTCATAGAGCGAGCGCATACTGCGGGGATTTCTAGCTGGGACAAACCTTCTTAGACCTTCGAACGACTGTCTTCATGGTGCATAAATAGTAACCCCGAGACGCGCGAAGAGCCGGCCTTTCATGGCAAGTGCGCACGGCAGATAAACATCGACTCGGTCCACACCTACGCCGAATGCATCCTTGAATTCAATAACTACGGTTTCTGTGGTCCCATTGACTCCCGCCCACGGGCCACCAGGATCATTTGACCACTCGGGCTGGATGGTAACCGCTGGATTATTATTCGAACGGGCGGTCCGACGATATGAAAAAAGTAAATATCCGGAACTTGGTGAAATACCGGATGGATTGGCAGGGACGCGTGATACGGCGGGAAGTAGATTGGTATCCGTGCCTCCTGCAGGATTTCCGCCGATGACATATTCAACTGCGTTACTGAGCGAATCCGAGTCAGAATCTACCTGGGGGTTAGCGACAAGACCATAGCTGGCCAGCCACCTGATAAAGTCACTTCCAGATACTGCGGAGATTGTGATCGATACCGCTGCTGGCGCTGAAATGGAGGCGCCGTCGTGGGCCGAGAATTCGAAACTATCTTGCCCAATGTAATTCGGCGTCGGCGTGTATGTTAGATTCGGGGACTTGCCCGACAGTGCCCCGTGCGCGGGCTCGGTCGTCACAGTGTATGCCAGGTTGTGACCAGCGACATCGTTGCCAGCTAGCGTGATGTTAGCCGTGCCGCTCTCTAGCAGCGTGATCGTCTGAGCTGTTGCCACCGGCGTGTCATTAGCCGGAGTGACCATCAGGAACACAGTGGCTCTGGCGGTGCCACCGTGCCCGTCGGAAATCGTGTAGTCGATAGTCGTGGAGCCGCTAAAGCCTGTCGTCGGCGTGAAGACCAGAGTTCCGTTGATGTTGATCTTAACCGAACCATTAGACGAGTCAGCCCAAGTGACTGTCAGAGAATCGAGATCGACGTCACTGTCGTTTGTGAGCACCGCGATCGGAGCGGACGGACCCGAGTATTCTGCCACCGTAAGAAACGGCGAATTGGAGTTACCATCGTTCACTGCCACGGGATTGTGGTTGACTCCGCTGATTGCCACTACCTGCACATTGTCGAGCAATAGGTCGGCGTACTGGCCCTGGTATTTAGGCAATGTCCAGGAAGCGTCACTTAGGGTTAACGTGGTCGCAGCGCTGTCGGCTACGAATGTGTACGTCATAGACGGATCAACCCAGTACGTGGCAGGGCCGGTGGCGGTGATTCCGGGCTGTGCCGATGCCAGTGGGGTGGGCGCTTCACCTGTGACCGTGACTTGCAGTGCCTGGCTGCGTCCAGCAATGCCTGTGATTCCCATGTCGAACTTGAGCTGATAGGTTTTTCCCGCGATGGTAGCAAATCGCTGGGAGATCATTCCATTGAAAACATTGTTTCCTCCATTGAAGACGACAAGGCGGTTGCCGTTTCCTAACTTTGGAGCATAGCTGGGTGGATCGGACAATATGCCAGCCACATTGCCGCTGGCCGTCCACCCGTCAAGGGGCCCGAAATCAGCCGGATTGCCGAATTCGAAGCTGCCATTGGTGAACTTCGAGACATAGGTGACTGCCACATAGACCGTCGCGCCGGCCACGCCCCCACGGCCGTCTGTGATTGTATAGCTGATGGTCGCAGCCCCACTAAAGTTGGCCGCCGGCATGAAGGACAGCGTGCTAAAATTGTTGATCGATACCGATCCGTTCGGCGAGTTCGCCGTCGTAACTGATAGTGTATCAAGGTCTACATCACTGTCATTGGCCAGCACATTGATCGGTGCCGAGAGGCCCGAATTCTCATCCACCGTCAGCACCGGCGATTCGAGGCTGCCGTCGTTCAGTGCTATGGGATTGTAGTTGACAGGCGCTACCGCGACGTAGGCCGTAGCGCTGGCGGTTCCGCCAATGCCATCTGAGATTGTGTAGCCGATGGTCGCTGTTCCATGATACAGCGGAGTTGGCGTGAAGGCCAGGGTGCCGTCAATATGGATTGTGACGGTGCCATTGGGCGAAGTCGCCTTCGTTACTGATAGCATATCAAGATCCACGTCGCTGTCGTTGGCCAACACATTGATGGGAGCGGAGGGTCCTGAGTCCTCGGCCACCGTGGCGTACGGAGAGGTGGAGCTGCCATCGTCCACAGCCACGGGAATGTGGTTGACTGGAGTGACTGCAATGTAGGCGGTCGCGCTGGCGGTGGCGCCCATTCCATCGGAAATGGTGTAGGCGATGGTCGCGGCTCCGCGGAAAAGGGGAGTCGGGGTGAAGGTCAGGGTGCCGTCACTGGTGACTTTTACGGTGCCGTTCGGCGAACTCGCCGCAGTCACGGTCAGGGGATTGAGGTCCACGTCGCTGTCGTTGGTGAGCACGGTGATGGGCGCGGAGGGTCCGGAATCTTCCTCAACCGACATGACCGGTGCGGAGACGCTACCCACATCCACTGCCACCGGGTTGTGGTTGACTCCGGTGATTGCGGCAAGCTGTACGTTGTCTAACAACATATCAGTTTGCGTCGTCTGAGACAATGGCATAGCATAGGATGCATCACGAAAGGTGAGCGTCGTCGCCGTGCTATCGGCGATAAACGTATGGCTCCTGGATGGATAGGCCCAGACGGTGGAAGGTCCTGTGGCGGTTATGACCTCTTGCACAGACAGGAGCGGAGTGGGCGATGCTCCCGTGGCGGTTACGTTAAGGGATTGTTTGTGTCCGGTGACTCCTGTGATACCCATGTCGAACTCGATTCGATAAGTCTGTCCAGCGATTGTGGCAAACCGTTGTGATAAGACGCCATTATAGACGCTATCACCGGAATTAAAGATGGCAAGACGGGCGCCGTTTCCAGGCTTAGCGGCGTAGTTTGGTGGATTCGAAGCATAGCCCACGACATTGCCGGTCACCGTCCATCCGTCGAGCGGTCCGAAGTCAGTCGGTGTTCCGGATTCGAAGCTTCCGTTGGTGTAGGGTGAGACCGGGAGTATGGTAATAACAACCTTAGCCACATCGGAAATTAGACCGCCGTCGCTCGCGTGATAAGTGAATGAATCCTTGCCCACGTAGCCGGCGCTCGGGGTGTAGGTAAATGCTCCGTTTGGATTCAGGGTCAGGATTCCGTAGGAGGGTGCGGTGTCAAGCACTGCCATGATTGGGTTAGTCTCCGCATCCGTATCGTTTTCTAACATTCCTGGATACGCCACTTGCAGCGGCCAATCCATTGTAGTCGCGTAGAAATCCGCGTTTGCCACCGGGGCGGTGTTAGGTCCGTAGACTGCTGTCACCGTATGGGTGCCATCGATAGTCAGTTTCAAGCTAGAGCTTGTAGTTATAGTATTGCCATCCATTTGCCATTTCTGGAAAATCGTAGCGCCGGAAAATACCGGCGCCTTCAGCGTGACAACCGCTCCGGTGCCATAAGAACGAGTAAAGCCGGTTACTCCGCTGCCGTTGTGGTTGAGGTCGGGCTGGTCCACCGTCACCACCAACCCGATAGCTGGCGATGTTGCAACCGTCAGTGTCTGGGCAGTTGTTGCCGCCGCCTTGACATTTTCCAGCAGCAGGTCAGAGTTAAATGCCGAGCTTAAGGGTGTTAACGTGGCGGAGGCGTCACTGAAGGTAATTGTTGTGGTGCTGCTATTGGCGATAAACGAGTAGCCCTTGTGATACCACTGGGCCGGCCCTGCCTGGGCGGTCAGCTCTTCCAGCCGTGTGATCAGATTTGTGCTGCCGGTTATGCTCGCCTGCAGCAGTAGTTTCTGGCCTGCCGTGCCCAATATTCCAACGTCGAACCCCACCGTGTAGAGTTGTCCGGTTACCGTTGGGAATGTCTGGTGGATAATGCCGTCGAAGTTGTTGTTGCCAGGGCTGAAAATGACCAGACGTTTGCCGCTTGTCGCGGTGTAGGTTGTTCCTGTTGTATCGGCAGTGATTCCGCTAACGTTGCCACTTTGTGTCCAGCCGTAAAGCGAACCCATGTCAGCCGGATTCCCTAATTCAAAGCTGCCGTTGACTAGCAGTCCGAGAGTGGCGGAGTTGATTGTAAGTGAGACGGTAACTATGTTAGAATCTAATTCGCCGTCATTAGCGTGATAAGTGAACGAGTCCGTACCAATGTACCCGGTTGTGGGCGTGTGAGTGAAGCTGCCGTCGGAATTAAGAGTCAAGCTGCCATGGGACGGAGCCGCGTCTAGGATTGCTCTCATCGGCGCGCCATGCGAATCCGTATCGTTGGCGAGTACGCCCGGTGCTGCCACCATGATCGGCGTTTCGATGAATCCGGAATAGGAATCCGAATTCGCCACGGGTGCCATATTAGTCACGTAGTTGGCTGTCATTGTAATGTTGCCATCCATTGTCACGGCTGTGCTGCGGGGAAGCGTGATATTAATTCCGTTTTTCTGCCAGTTCAGGAAGACGGATCCATCTGGGGCGAAGAGCGGCACGGTCAACGTCACCACCGCAGCGTCGTCATAGGACCGAGATAATGAGGTTGGTCCGTTACTGTTGCCTCCAAGGTCCGATGGGCTCACCGTCACGGGCACCGGGTAGCTGGAGGTATTGTTCACGGTTAGGATACGAATTATTTCCGCATCAATGCGCACATCGTCTAGCATGCAGTCTATATTATTTGTTAGTGTGGACACATCCGTGAACGTGAGCAGGGTGTTCGCACTGTTTGCCACGAATTCAATCTTGCAAGGCTTCCAAACAGTTGTTCCACCGCCCGTGCCACTCAAGGTTTCGGTTTGCTCTATAACCGGTGTTCCGCCCGATGCGGCCGCCACCGTTACATGCATTGTTTGTGAATAAGTGTTATATGCATGGACTCCCATGTCGAACGATAGCCGGTATTTCTGGCCAGGCTGGGTGGCAAAGCTCTGGGATAGCATGCCATTCGGTGCCGTTTGGCCATCATTGAATACCATCACCTGCACGCCTTCCGTCGCGGTAGCCGGCGAGTTCATAATGGATACATTCCCGCTTCTCGTCCATGATGAGCCGCCGGCCTCGAAACTCCCGTCAATAATACTGCGGGAGGTAAAGGTCATGCTGGAGGCGGGAGTGATCGTGTGGTGCTGCGCCGTCCGGTCGCTAACGCCACTGACTGTCAATGAATAGGCGGCAGCAGGCGTTTGCGCACTGGTGGTGAGCGTGACAACCCGTCGGGTTGTCGCGTCCAACTCCGCCGCCAGGACCGAGACCCCTCCGCTCAACGTGAAATTGGCTGGCACGGCGGAATTGTCCTCGACGGGCTTGGTAAATCTCACCGCGACATGCGTCAAATCTACCCTTGCATCTAAACCCGCGATTTGAGGCAGCTCGTATGAGCCAAGCGGAGTGATGACATGGTTAATCGCCGGAACCCATTGGTCGGCCATCTTGTCATAACCGCTAGGGGTTGGGTGAACCTGGTCTGACAGGTCGTCGGGCCAGAGCAGTGAGGAGTGCATATCCACCAATGATACCTGCCTCCCCAACATGACCTGATCGCTGACAATTGCGGGCAGTGATGAGTTGTACTGCGCCTGTATGTCCTCGTAGCTGTCGGTCCGGGGGATGAGGGTCGCGACAATAATCTTCGCATGGGGGCGCAGGGCCGATAAGTCAGCGAGCAGGCTTTTTAGGCTGTTCTGCGTCTCCAGGAGGGTCCTGCCCGCCCAGAAATCGTTGGTCCCGATATGCAGTAAGATGACATCCGGGTCTTCGATTTTTTTTAACCACCACGCAATGTTAGTCCGTATTTGTTCAATTTGGTCCCCTCCATGCCCCTCATGGTCGCGATCCGGCAATAGCGGATTCACGTTATAGTCCGATAAGGTACCGATAAAGTCGACATTAAATCCCTGCGCGGGTGATGTCAAATTTATGTAAAGCTTTGTCCGGTATCCCCCCTCGGTCGCGCTGCAACATCCTTGCGTGATGGAATCTCCTAACGGCATAATTCGTACTGGCGGAACATACTGCGCACCACATTCAGCGACTCCATGATTCATAAGCAGGCATAATCCTGCCAAGTTTATAATTTTATTTGTGTAATTCATGACAAATGAATGAGTGTAGTAAAATTTACATGAAATTGCGTGGTCAAGGTATACAACGTCACAGTTTAATTTAGGCCTTTCGCGCTGCGAATCAGTGCCGGGTATAAAAAACGGCGCTGAGGAACATTTAGTGGGTAGCAGCTGGGTGGCTTTGTATCACTAAACCGCCTGCTATCCAATAGGCCATGGCTGAAGTTGCGGAATGTGCGGTAGCCTCGGGCTCTGCGGCGCGCGAGTTGCAGCAGTCCGTTGACGGACTCGATAGCCGCAGAGGTCGTGTAGTGTTTGAAGTAGCCCAGAATGCCGTCCATGTGCCTTCTGAGTGACTTGCCAAGTTTCACGAAAGGCTGCATGCGCCATCGGACGCGCCATGAGATCACCGACTTGAGGTATTCCTAGGCGTCCTCCAGAAGTTGATCGTTCCACGTGTCGGCAAGGAACTCCTTGATGGAAAGGGCTCGCGCTATCTTGCCATGTTCCTTGCAGATTTGCTATCGAAGTTCTCGCTGGCCTTCCTTGAAGTTTTCAGGATTTCCGCGCAACGCCCACATGGCTCCCCGTGGCAGGCCGCCACACTCGCTCGCGGTTTCCTTGCGGATCTGATCGAGCGACTCGCCACAAAGCTTCATAACGTGGAAGCGGTCGAAGCAAAGTTGCGCATCAGCGAAATGCTCTCCGGCTGCTGCTATAAACGCTTTGGACATGTCCAAGGCAATTTCGTTGACCCGTGCGGTTGGCACTCCGCGCTGCTCGAACTCGGCGGCGAATTCCACGAAGGTTTCCTAGCCCTTGCCTGGAGTGAAGAACAACAGCCTGACGGCTTTGGCAGCGCCATGGCCGCGATGCGTCTCCTTGCCGGTGATTTCCAGGAATACCGTGCCGTATTTGTGGCCCTTGCGGGTGGAAGTTTCATCTACACCGAGGCGCTCCAGGGTGCTCCAATCAGTCTGCTTCCACGCCTCATCGACCCGGCTGCGGATCAGAAGCCAGATGCGATCTTGGCTGATGCCGGTCTGCCTAGAGACCTCGGCAACCGCGAGAAACTTGGCCATCACCAGCAGATGGGCTTCCATCAGCTGGGTGAACCCGCCATTGGGCCTCGCCCACGGCACCTCGAGGTTTTTGACCGATCCCGACGTGGTTTGATGCAGGGAGCCCGGGCGCGGATTGTGGTGAGGTTCTCGAAAAAACCTCGGGTGTTCCCAGCTTTGCTGAACGGTGTCGTGAACGGGACAGAGCTCGCCGGTATCGGGATTGGCAAAGCGTGTGCCACGCTCGAAATCAATAACGAATTCCAAGGACTTGGCGGCGGGAACGAAATTGCAGGTTACGACCCTCCATGGGGATGCCAATCCTAACCCTGAGTAAAGAGATGTTCAACAGCCATGGCTGGGAGCTTCGGCTGTGGGGCTCCGGCAATCCAGTCCAAAACCGCTACGCCACCAACCGCAGGTCCGGAAAGTTGACCGCAAGAACCCGCCGCTCCGACCAACTCGGTGTGACGGCCCATTCTCGTGGCGGAACCTTGTGGATAGCTTTCCTGCGCAGGGGAATAGAGCAGATTGACCAGCTTGAGATTATGTGTGAATCGCCAATGTGAGAGCTATTTATACACTATATTCTTAATTGTCTCTTATTCTTGCTGGAATACGCATTAATATAACTGGCGGTTTCAGTTTGTTAGCGAATAAAAGTTAGATTGGCAGAGGCGGGGATTCATTTAGTCTGGTTTTACTACAAACTGACTATGAGTAACAAATACCGCCGCCTCTGCGCGGGAGATCGTGT
>Ga0114958_10003165_pt1 | contig 11920 bp, 24 predicted proteins | sample C_130208_EF_Meta_FD_89577 | JGI IMG/M metagenome (GOLD analysis project Ga0114958, IMG submission 89577) | Freshwater microbial communities from Lake Croche, Canada to study carbon cycling - C_130208_EF_MetaG | ecosystem: Environmental > Aquatic > Freshwater > Lake | place: Lake Croche, Canada... | reverse complement strand
TTGTGTGTTGAAAGGGGTAAATTTTTTCTTTACCCTTTTTTTTTAATTCTTTTTTTTGTGTTTGGGTGTTTTTTAAATTTTATTTTTTTATTTTTTTTTTTTTTTGGTTTATAATGAATATTTATTAACTTGCTTCAAATAAGCAATTAAGACGGGTGTAGCATCATTAATTTGATCCACCCGTTTCGCTTTTTGTGACATTGTCAATGTCCATCAATAATTGTGCTGTGCGTTTTTTTACCTGGTAATTAAAATCATAAATCTCATCATCCAAAAGTTTTAAAATTTCTTTTTTGCTGAATAATGTAAAACGCATTGTTTCTGTCTTATCCCATAATTTATTAACACGATGCAATTCGCGCTGTAATGTCTTTGATGCTTCCAATATATCATTGGTGTATGCAACTTGTACTTCGTGTATTTTTTTATATAATTCTGTCATGATTAAAGTTTAATAAGGTTTTCAATTAGTAATGAAATAATAATAATTACTGTTACTGTTACTGTGTCTTTTTGTTTTTGTGTCATTGTTTTTAATTTATGGATTAACGTGAATAAATGTTTTCTTTTCTTCGTTGTACATCAGTTCAATAAAATCAAAATGGCCTGCTGATCGTAGCAATTTTGGTGACAATGTAAATGTGCCTTCTTTTGTTTTTTCAACTTCCAATGTACTTTGTGCGTACCGATCTGATGCTGATCCAATGTGACCTATGCTCATTTTATCTTTTTTGCTTAAATGCAAAACTGTTATGATTAACACATCATGTTTTTTTGCAAGCTTGCGGATTAGCTTAATTACGTTTTTGGATTCTATTTCATTGTTCATGTTATCAATGCAGTCTAATAAACCATCCAGCACCAATACCGCACATTCCGGTGTTGTTTCCAAATAATGTTTCACCAGGTGCAAGATCATGCGGCTGCCATGCTCAACAACAGAAAATACATCTAACTTTTCATAAATGTTGTCAGTCTTTGCCATGCGCTGTATGTTCCGGGCCTTTGTCTGAAAATCAAAACTTGATTGTTCGGTGTCAAACAAAGCAATTTTATACTTATTTAAATGGGGATATGTAAGAATGTTAATGCCAAATATTTCACGTTTGCTTATGCCGGCAGCAATAATTGCAGAAATAAAATTTGATTTGCCTGATTTTGCAGCACCAACTAATGAAACAAAATTACCTGTTGATCCTATGCATTTATTTTGAATTACAAAATAGATTTTATCATCCGGTATAAGTGTGGATGCATCAATTCTGCATGTTTGCAGTATGTCTGTGAAATTGGGGATTTGCATATCCTGTTATTATCCTAAAATTAGGTATTAATTCAATAGTACCAAATTTATTTTTTAAATAGCAATGTGCCTGCTATTAATCCAATTATAACTAATGGCAAAGCTGCCATTGTCAAATTAGTTTTTTTTTTAGCTAATGCAGTCAGATCAGCATATTGATCTAAACGTTTATTAATTGATCTTAAACCACCAGCATAAACAGTAATTGAATCAGTAAAATAATTATTTGCTTTTAATCTTTGTGCAAAATCAATTATATCTGTTGCATCAATTGGTTTACCATATATTGATTGCTTTGATAAAATCCTAATCATGTCTTTTGATCCTGTTGTATAATCATCAAAATGAACATAATTACCGCCTTCACGTCCTCTACTTATTCCAATTGATGTGCCTGGTCTTGTTTTATAATTAATGTTCCAGGTAATGCCGGCCGGATTGTGATCCTTTAAAAATGAATTGCTACTAAAATAATTAGTTTCAAATGCAATTTGTGATACAATAAAAGGTATTGCATCAGGATTAACACCCAATTTCAAAAAAATATCAACAAACATTGGTACATACAATGTTGCATTTTTTTGTTTTTGTTGTGTTGTAATATTACCCATTTGCTTTTGTTAATTCCTGTGTTATAGTTTGAAATGCCTGTGCAACAATTGTCGCATCTGTAATTGTTGTAAATACACCTTTTGCTGTTGCCTGGTCCAATGCTTGTTTGATTACTTGCAATGCTTGTTCTTTGTTCATTTGTTTTTATTTATGGATTTAATAACTGTATTTTATATGGAGTTCCATTTACGTAAAGTATTAAATATTGTCCTGAATTACCACCAGCAGACGCTGATTGAATATTTCCTGTAAAATTAATATTTCTATTTAAATCATCAACTATAATTGATGTAGCATTAAATACATCTAATACATCACCTATACCTGATCTGCGAAAATTTATATTATCTTGCTGCATATAAAAACCAAATATTGTTGGTTGTACAAGCAATACATCACTTTTTCCTGTAAATATTGAAAATTGATTATTATCAACAACAAAAGTTAATCCATTTGTATCTTTATTAGGATCACCAAATGAATATTTGTCAATAGTAAATTGACAAATTACACCTTTTTGAATTACTCCTAATGCTGTTGTTATAACTTTATCTTCTGTAATATACATTCGTGTTCCTGAATTATCATTACCATAATCACCTATCACAGTATACGGTGTACCATTATTAAAATCTATATAAAAACCATATCTTGAATAATCAGTACCTGACTCTTGAAATAATGATGTTTTTATGATATATGCAGATTGTTGTACAATTAATTGTGTACTCTTATAAAAATTACTAAAATCACCAAGATATGTATTATCTAATGTTAAATATATACCTAATCCATTATTACCAAAAATAGTTACTATATTTTCTGCATCTGCATTAATAGCTATTTTTGTACCATTAGCATAACCATCCCAATCACCAATAAATGTTACATTGTTTGCTAAATTAAATCCTGCGGCATTAATACCTAATTGGGAATAATTATTATTTATTTTAAAAAAAGCACTTGCATTTGTAACAGTACTAACATTAAATTCATCACTTAAAACACCAAAAGATTTTACGTTATTGAAATTAATACTATAACTATTTGAATTACCATCAATATTAGTATCATTTATTAATGTGCCACCTAAACCGATATTAGTAGTCCCGTTTAAACCATTTACACCTGTGCTGCTACCACCACCTCCGCCACCTGTATATAAAATCCATGATCCAGCAACAACTTGATAAATTGCTGCTGTGTCTGTAGAAAAATATAATGTACCTGGTGCAATATCAATTGCAGATGGTCTATCACTAAAAACACCTGATATTGCACCAGGTGTTCCTAAAATGTTTTGTACTCCGTTATTTACTATTATGCTCATAAATTAAATGTAAACTTTTCTAAAAATAATAAATTTTCTAATACCTACACCACTAAAAAAATATGTGTAAATGGTTCTATCAATCTCACCGGCATTTGCAGCTAATGTAATGGATGATCCTGGATTAATTGTTAATGCACCATTTAGCACAACGTTTGCAGTACCGGCATTAAAAAAAGTAATATCAGCACAATCACTTCTAACACTTCCTGTAGGTTCATATAAATTTAATACGTCTATTTTATACTGCTGCATTATTGTACCTTTTTTTAATTATTATTACTTTGTTTGGTGGAAATCCGATTACCTGTTCCTGCATTATAATTCGTAAAACACCGGTAATAAATTCATCTGTATCACCTTTTAAATACACAACACCATTTGGCAAAATATAATTTGCTGTATTATTCCAGCTAACTATGTTTGATGTAGTGTTGTTAATAATTGTTATGCTATTGCATCCTTTAATTTTAATGTCCTGCGCTTCTTCTGGTGCGCTTGGTGTTATCTTTGTTACTGTCTGAAAATCATTTACAAATTCACGCATATATTAAAGGTAAAATAAGCAATAAAATTATTTTCTTTCGCCTGTGTATCCTGGTGCATAGCTTGCATAATCTGTTGTTGTTGTCTGATCAGATAATGGTGCAAATGGTGTAAAACTTGATTGCAACGGTCCAAAACTCAATTGTGCTTTTTTATGCCTTCTGCGTCTTTTGCTTTTTGGTTTTTTTGCACCCTGTGTATAAGATAAATCTTTTTGACCTTTTGGTGTTTTAATTAATACTTTTATATCTTTTACACCCTGTGCAATTTGTTTTGCTGTTGCAATTGCTTGACTAACTGATTGACCTGTTTTTGTAGTATCAATAACAGTATCAGGTTGAGCCGCTTCTGCCTGATCTACTTCACCACTTGGTTTTGCACCAAATAATTTATCCTTAAATAAATATGCGGCCAATGCTGCTGCACCAATTAAGTATATGGGTTTAATCTTTGCCATTTTATTTTTTTAATATTTTTGGTAATAAATATCCTGCTGCCAAAACACCTGCAGCTATGTAAAGTAAATTTTTTGATGTTTTGCTTAAACTTGCAAAAAAATTTTCTGCTGGTGTCTGTTGTGCTGCTGCTGCTTGCTGTGCTAATTGCACATCAGTTTGTGCACCCTGCTCTTTTAATTTGTCTAAACTGAATCTGCCATCAGGTTTTTGTATTACAGCATAATAATTGCGATCATTACCATAAAAAGTAAAATATGGGTTTGATCTTGCTGCATAACGTGTACTGTATTTGGTATAACTTTCTGTTGGCAATAAAAAACTATCTAACACAAAAGAATATCCGCGTTTTAATTTATTACTTACCGGCTTTGCTGCATCACCAAACGCATTTACATCAGCCACACGATAAAATTCCAATGGCCTGGTAATAAAAAATGTTTTGCCGATCAATTGACCTGGTGAAAATATTGCCATTATAACATTGTTAATAGCATTTGGATTTTATCAGCTGGCATTGCTGCCAATTTCTGCAAATGTTCCAATTGCACACCTTTTGAAAATAATATATTGATTGTGTCCTGTAATGTTTGATCAGGATTAACACCAGCTAAATTTTTAACCGGTTGTTGTAACCATTTGTTCAACATGCCAACAATTAATGGGTGTTCCAATATTTGATTAACACCTGACATTAAACTGTTTGGTTCCTGATCATCATCATCTTCTTCTTCTTCCTGTTGCTTTGCAGCTTGCAATGCTGATAATTCAGATTTTAATCTGTTTAATTCAGCATTCATTGCATACATGTTGTATGCTTGATGTGGATCAACACCTGCAACTGCCGCACCAGGTAATTCAAAACAACGAAAACCAATTACTGCATAACTTTCAGATTTACGTGTGTAATCCTTTTCTTTTTTATTATGCAAAAATAATTCGTGTTCGTGTGTTATTTGACGTTTGATACCAAGTTCAATTTCTTCCTTTATTTTTTCTATTGCATCTTCCATAGTATCACCATCACGATATTGTACTATAGATTGACCTTTGGTCCACAAAGAAAAGTAAGGTGTTTTGGCTTTCTTTTGGAATGCTTCCAACACCTCATCCAATCCTATATATCTTGCTTGATAACTCATTTGTTTACTTAAAATAAACGTTCAATAATATTGATGCTGGATCTGTATTGCCTAATGCAACAGGAAATGTTACATAGCATTTTTCCCAATAAACAACTTGACCAACTAATTCGTACAAGTTACGTACAAATGGTGTTGGTGTTCCATTTTGTACACGATGTAACAAGTTAAATGGTATTTGTTGAATCCATTCACCAATTGAATCCGGTGCATTAACATCATTTAAATACAATGTCAAATATGCCTGTGCAAAATTTGCAGCTGTCAATGGTGTGTTGTTTGTTGGAGATGCAGTCATATCTGTACTGTTGATTGCTTCAATTCCAAAAATCTGACGCTGTCTTAAATACGGCTGATCATTAAACTGAATCTTTGTCAATCCGCTGTTTGCTGGTATGATTTGCTCAATCAGCTGTGATCTGTATACTTTTGGCATTTTTTAATTTTTAAAAAACTACCTGATCCAAATGCCAGGTAGTTTTGTTATAAGATAGATTTGTATAAGTAATTGAAAATCAATATTATACGACTGACGTGACATTCTGAGCCAATATGCCTGACATCACGCAAGAAATTACGGTTGTTGCACTTGCTTGTAATGTTCCAATAGCTGCTGGCAAATTTAACACTAATTGATTGCCTTTACTACCAATTAATACCCAATTTGGTTCACATGCCAATGCTGTTGCTTCCATGCCATCAAATGCATCTGTGTTAACACCTGATGCAGCTGCCGCATTTTGTTGCAAAATTGGTACATACTTGTGGCGCACCATTGGTAAATTAGGTGTGATTACACGATTGTTAACAGTCAATGAATAGCTACCATTGTAAAAATTGTTCAACGCTAATGCTGCACCAGATGTTGTAAAATTAAATTGATTGTTCCAGGTAATTGGCGCATAATCTGTTGCTGTTGCAGATGATGCCAATCCTAAAAACCATTGGATGCTTCCACAATAAAACGCATCTTGCAACTGCAAGCGGGTTTCTGTGGCTCTTGGGGCTGTTGAATTGGTGCTGCTATCGTTTACCAATACACCGAAACGATATGACGTTACGTTGTTTGAAACTACTGCTTCCAATCTCAAAAATGATTGTGATAAAATTGCTGTGCTTGGATCTGCACCAGCTCTCTGAATTGCTCTTAAAGCGTTTTTGTAAACTAAACGCGCGTTAACTTGACTCATAATTTGGTCTTTTTAGTTTTTGTTGTTTATAATTATATTAAAGGTAAAATAAGCAATTAATATTAATAGTCCGTTTCTTCATCCATGTATCCCATGTCTTCCATGTCACCAGCTAATACTGATAAACGGTCCACATCACCTGTCATAATTCCCTGATCAGTAACACCAACACCACCGGCTAATACCGATAAATTGTCTGTTCCTGCTACATAGTCAAGTGAATAATCGGCACCAATACCTGCAATTGCAGATACAACACCAAATTGACTTGCTAATGTTACACCACCATTAACTACCATTCCGGTACCAATGCCTGCAACAAACTTGTTTTTGATAAATTTAGGTAAAAATATACCTGCTGCGATTTGACCTGCTGCTACAACTTTTGGATTTGTTCCACCAAATTTGTTTTGCACCATACGGCCTGCGATTGCACCAGCTACCATAGCCAATACATGTGTCATGTCACCACCAACTCCAGACATTGCTGAATGTCTGCGTCTGCGTGATGTGTGTCTTTTTTTGTGATGTCTGCGTTTTGCCATCTTATTTGTTTTTTTTGTTTATTTAAAATTATTGTTCACTTGTGTTATGATCTTTTGCAAACAGGCCTAATAATAATGCACCAATGCCGGCTAATATATGGCCAATGTTATGTGTTTGCGCACCTTCCAAAATTGTTGGCAAACCTGCAATGGTTCCAAACAATGTTGTTTTTAAATTTCTAAAAATGCTTTTCATTTACTAAACTATTTATTTTTTCTTCTAACCTGGCTAACTTAATTTCAATGTCCTGAAATTTATCTGTTAGTTTATTTAATGTATCAATTTTATTTTTGTAAACACCGGCTAAAAAACCAAATGATACTAAAATATTTACTATTGTAACAATTAATTCAATGTTCATGGTACTTGGATTTTGATGTGTTAGGTTCATAGGGTTCGGTTTGAACTAACAAAATCAAAAATCAATCCATTATTTAACTTTTTTTAATTCTTTAGATAAATTTGTTAATACAAATTTTCTTTCTCTTAATTCATATTTAATTCTATCTAATTTTTGTTTAGCATAAAATCTTAAAGTAAAATCTTTTGCTTTATTATAATTTTTTTCAGCTTCTTTCAATTCAGATTGTAATCTTTTATATGCTTCAATTGATCTGTTTACATCTTTATTTACTCCACTTACTACACTAATTCTAACATTGTGACTTGCTGTATCTTTATGACTTCCGTAATTTCTTGTTGTAGCTTTCTTTTTTGCTGCTTTCTTTTTTACTGATCCAATTGTAACTGTTGCAGGTAATTTCATTGGGAAATTTCTGCCTGTCGTTTTACCTTTTGCACCTTTGCTCAATATATCTACAAACGCCTTTAATTTATCTTCTTTTTTTGCTGGTGTTAATTCCTGCTTAATAGCTTTTGCTGTTTGTAAAGGTGTTAATTTACGATCAAAACTATCTGAAATAAATTTTAAAATATTTTGATTATTATTTACAAATGCTTGTGTGTATGATAATGATTTTTTTAATAATTTGGCTAAACTTTTTATTGTAGCAATTTCAAATTTTGCATAATCACCGGCAGCACCAATTTTTCTGCCATGTGATTTTTTTGGTTTGCCTTTTGCTGCTCTCAATTTAGCCATAAATGCTTTTGCTGCTGCACTACCTTTTTTGAATCTATTTGCCATTATCTAAAAAGTTTTCTTTTGTTTTTGTAAATAAGATACCCGGCTAATGCTAAACCACCATACAACAAATATGGATCAACTGCGCCAACACTTTGTTGCTCACCTGATTGTTCCTGTCCCTGATCTGTAAATGCTTCTGCCGCCTGTGTTACTGCTTCTGTTGCTTCATCAATTTCATCTGCGCGTTCCGGTTTTAAAAATTTTAATAATGTTGCAATTACCGGTGCCGCTGCCGCAATTACTGCTGCTGCTGCTGGTGCTGCGCCAATTGATCTACCTGGATGCTTACGTTTATATTTTGCAGCTGCTTTATTAACTGTGCTAATTAATAATTCAGGTTTACCACCCAATTGAATCCACTTTTGTAATAATTCAGCTCTTTGTGGTGAATTTAAACGTCTATATAATTTTATGGCAAATTTTTTAAAATTGATTCTAACCAATAACAAAAATGCTTTTCTTGCCGGAAACAATGCAATTTTAGCGCCTACACGTTTGCGTGTTCTGCCTATGCCTGAAATACTGTATAATGCCATTTTTCTATCTATTTTATTAATGTATGGTTTGCGTTGGTTCCAGGTATCCAAAACAGGATCACACCAATATTCAACACCATTTATTTTTACCACAACAAAAACATGGTGTGGCATTACTTGAAATAATTTGTAATTAGCAAAACGGTAACACCAATCAATTTTATATCCTTTTCTGCTTAAACTATCCAATATTCCTGCTTGAAATAATGAATAATGTTTGCAATCATTACCACCATTTGCATAACGGCCGGTTGATAATATTGCAGCTGGTGATTTTACCGACTGCCTGTAATCAGGTTCAACATCATATTTTACATTTGTTTTTAAAAAATCAAACAAATATTTGCATGTTGCTTTTACTGATCCCTTCCAAAACTGTTGACTAATTTTATCATAGTCATTTTGGTATTTTTTATGCGTTTCAATGATCTGTTGCATGATGTCTTTTGTAGTTTGATTTTCTACAATCATGCTTTTGGTGTTGCCAAATGGACTTAATATGCCTAATAAATTAACGGCCTTCATATTAATTTACAAATATCGTTTCATTAATTGGCAACAAAAACCCACCACTATTTGCCGTTCCAACAAAATCCACTTTAATGTTTTTTGTTTTTGCTCTCAACAATTGTACAACTGTTGTAAGCGCATTAAATATGGGTGTTTTGATATTAACAGTATATAATGATTCAGACTTTGCCGGTACCGTAAATGATTCGTTATTTGACAAAGTTGAAAGTAATTTATTGTTTACCATCAGATCACCAGCTAATGAATCAATTGTTAGTGTTGATGATGTCGGATTAACAACGCGGAATGTGGCCGTAATTGTAGGAAAATTTAAACCACTTGGTTTTTTCATGCCGATGGTTTGAAAATAAATACGTAGGTTCTTTGCTGCCGATGTTTTGCTTAACAAATACAGTACGACTGCACCAATGCCTAAATAAATAAAACTTTTATTTTTCATCGTATTGAATATACAAAAAAATAGTGAAAGCAGCAAAAAAAATTGAAAAAAACGCAGAAAAAACACACTTTAGCTTGCGTGCGCGCTGATGGGCGCGCACGCAAGCTAATATATATTTTTTAAATAACCAAATTTTGTATTTATTGCTTATTTTACCTTTAATAACTATAAAATATCAATATAAAGATGTATTTTGTTTGCATTCACAATAGGTTTGTTTTTATTTTATGAATTAATCAATCAGGATGTTTCTACATTCTGATTTTTTTTTTATCTTGCAGCTGCATAGTTTTTTTCATTTTTTGAGAATACAACTTTTCTTCTTGACTGCATATCCTGGAGAAAAAAAAAACCATCTGATTTTTCAGATGGTTTTATTATTTTTGGTAATGATGGGATTTATGTTTGCTATAATTGCATGTTTTCTGCTGTTTCCTGTGATGATATCAATCATCATATGGTTCTTGTATTACATGATGATTATAGCTGAAAAAATCAAAGATATGATCGCTTGACATAGGCCTTTGTTTGCTTGTCATAATAGTTAATGTATTTGACATTGCGCAATTTGGCAAAACGTTCAAAATTTGTTGTCCTATCTTCACGAATGTTGCGATACTTCATCCATTTACCTTGCTGATCACAGCACAATGCTGTTAAATATTTACTGCTCATTATTCCAATTTTGATTTTTACACCAATCAATCCAAAACTGAACTTGTTTTGTTGAATCCCAAATTACTTTACCATTTGCTTCAAAAGATTCTGCCAATGGCATAACACCAGGATTTTCGCGTGTGTGTGACCATTTTAGTGTTTTGCCGTTCTGTGATACAAATACTGTTGCTTTGTTTTCACGTTCGTTATATGATGGTTCTAATGTGTATATATCATGTATATCACCTGACTTCATGCTATTGCACATTGCTTTAAAATATTGTGTATTGCACTTCATTGATAATATATATTTTTCATCACCATCTTCAATTGTAAACATTGCAAGATCATATTCCTGTGTTTTGTAAAAATCTTTTTTAAAAAATACACCGGTAATTAATCCTGTCAAACGTTTGTATGTTTCATCCTTATTGATGGATTTTACAAATAAACCTTTGTTGATGTTTAAAAACATGATGTTGTCTGTGTTGTTAGTTAATGCCATTGTTAATTGTTTTGTTTAAATTATTTAATTCTATTTAATTCGTAATTATAATTTGTTTCAATCCATGTTTGTGCATCCATTAATTGTTTTGGGCAATTCTGTCCAGCAATAAATGCATTTTTAATATTATCAATTTCATTTGGAATTTCTTCTAAACTTACAATCAATATATTTTGCAATGTTTCAAAAATTGCATCATAAGTTTTTTCATCAAAATGTTTGTGACCATTTACTATATGGCATTGTAATGCATCTTTTGTTTCTTGTGCTAATTGTACTAAAATAAATTGTTTTTTCATTGTTTTTATTTTTTAATTTTTATAAAATATGTATCGTGACCATCCTGGTGAATAATAAAAAAATCAGCAATTGCATCATATTCATCCAATAATTTAAATTGTGGAAATGTGCATGCTTTGTAACCTGATTTTACTGATGTGTTTATTATTTCTTTATCGTGTACTATGCTAATAAATTTTATTGCATTGTCTTTTTTTAATAGCATTTGTTGCGCATCATAGGCCGCTTCAATTGTTTCAAATACGTTTGGAATTTCAATGTAAGGTGATTTTAACGTGTACATGGTTTAAATTTTTATTAGTTTAGATTCAATTGTTGGTTCCTGTTCTAATTCAAGATCAATCCTGGTGCCTGTGCATGTAATGGTGTATTCTTCAACAACACCGGATGCCAAATTAAATAAATTGTATTCGGCATGTACGCAGCTTGTGCTGCATGGAATGCGCATGATTGCTAATCCACCCATTTGTGATTGTGTCGGAATTGCCGGTTGAAATGGGCAAATAGCATCTTGACCATCTTTACATAAAACTTTGCCATGTGTTTGGTCGTTTTTTAACGTGTACTTTGTCATTTTTTTTTTTTTTTGGTTTTTAATGAATATTTATTAATTTTTTTTAAATAATTAATTAAGAAGGGTGTAGCATCATTAATTTTTTTCACCCTTTTCTCTTTTTTTGA
>Ga0114958_10003164_pt1 | contig 11920 bp, 8 predicted proteins | sample C_130208_EF_Meta_FD_89577 | JGI IMG/M metagenome (GOLD analysis project Ga0114958, IMG submission 89577) | Freshwater microbial communities from Lake Croche, Canada to study carbon cycling - C_130208_EF_MetaG | ecosystem: Environmental > Aquatic > Freshwater > Lake | place: Lake Croche, Canada... | reverse complement strand
CGTTGTGAATGAGCAAGATGGTGTGCACTTAACTTTCGTGTACAGCATGCTCAAAGACTCTCAATTGCCCCGTGACTCGGCGCGACGCAGCCACCGCACATACAGCGCCCAATTCAAAGCCGATATGGTCGCAGCCCGCCAACATCCCGTGGCCTCTATTGCCGCACTGGCGACATTGCGATGGCGTGAATGTCATTGCCGGAGATAGTTAATTCCACTTTAGGCGAATGTCACAGCCCGGCCGTAGCCGACGTTGCGCAAGCGTGGAGGCGAGGCCGGGGTGTGACGTGAGCCGTTGAAGCAGTCCCTTTTATTGGTTGTGGTGACTGCCCACATTGCTGCGCAATATGAGCAGTCCCCCATTCATTCACCTGCGGCGAATGAAGGTGACGTCAGTACATTGCTACGCAATAAGAGCAGTCCCCCAACCATTCAAAAGCTTCGCTTTTTAATGGTTGTCCTTCGGCACAAAAGACCCACGCTTACCGCGCAAAAAGTCCAAGTCAGCACCTTCGTCTGCCTGCGTTACGTGGTCTATGTACAGCTTCCAATAACCCGAGTCCAGCGCCGGTGCAGGCGCCGCCCATGACGCACGCCGCTTGGCCAATTCCTCATCACTGACCAGCAATTGAATGCGGCGTTCAGGCACATTCAACTCGATCATGTCGCCGTTGTGCACCAACGCCAAGGTGCCGCCTGCTGCTGCCTCGGGCACCGCGTGTAAAACGACCGTTCCATAAGCCGTACCACTCATGCGCGCGTCGCTGATACGCACCATATCGGTGATACCTTTGCGCAGCACTTTCGGCGGCAGCGGCATATTGCCCACCTCGGCCATGCCGGGATAGCCTTTGGGGCCGCAGTTCTTCAAAACCAGCACGCAGTTTTCATCCACGTCCAGGTTTTCGTCGTCGATGCGGGCGTGGAAGTCATCGATGTTTTCAAACACCACGGCGCGTCCAGTGTGCACCATCAAGTGGGGTGAGGCCGCGCTGGGTTTGATGACCGCGCCGCGCTCGGCCAAGTTGCCGCGCAATATGGCAATACCCGCTTTGTCTTTGAACGGTTTGTCAAATGGCTTGATGACGCGCTCGTCGTAATTCACAGCATCTGCCATGTTGTCAGCCACGCTGTGACCGCTGGTTGTGACGATGCTGGTGTGCAGCAAATGCGCGATTTCTTTCATCACCACTTGCAAGCCGCCGGCATAGCAAAAGTCTTCCATCAAATGGTCGCCCGAGGGTTGTAGGTTGAGCAAACAAGGCAACTCGGAGGCCAGACGGTCAAAGTCGTCAACGCTCAGCGGCACGCCCAAGCGGCCTGCAATAGCGATCAAGTGCACCACGGCATTGGTTGAACCGCCAATGGCTGCCAAGGTTTTGATGGCGTTCTCGAATGCTTCGCGTGTCAACACGCTGGACAACTTTTGGTCGGTATGCACCATCTCCACAATACGCCGTCCGGCGTTGCGTGCCAGCACATTGCGCCGTCCGTCCACCGCCGGGTAAGCCGCGTTTCCTGGCAATCCCACGCCCAGTGCTTCAACCATGCATGCCATGGTGGAGGCAGTGCCCATGGTCATGCAGTGGCCGTGGCTGCGGTGCATACAACTCTCGGCTTCAAAAAAGTCTGCCAGTTTCAAGGTGCCTGCACGCACTTGTTCGCTCATGCTCCACATGCCGGTGCCGGAGCCGAGTTCTTGACCGCGCCATTTGCCGTTGAGCATGGGGCCGCCGCTGACACCGATGGTGGGCAAATCGACACTGGCTGCACCCATGATGAGTGACGGGGTGGTTTTATCGCAGCCCATGAGCAGCACCACCCCGTCGATGGGGTTGCCGCGAATGCTTTCTTCAACGTCCATGCTCGCAAGGTTGCGGTAAAGCATGGCGGTGGGGCGCAACAGGGTTTCGCCCAGCGACATCACCGGAAACTCCAGCGGAAAACCGCCCGCTTCGTAAACACCAATCTTGACCTGTTCGGCCAAAGTGCGGAAATGAGAATTGCAAGGCGTGAGCTCGCTGAAAGTATTGCAAATACCAATGACTGGGCGTCCATCGAACTGGTCGTGTGGAACACCCTTGCCCTTGACCCAGCTGCGGTAGGCAAAACCGTCGCGGTCTTGACGTCCGAACCATTGCTGGCTGCGGAGTTCTTCGGGTTTTTTGCGGGGAGGAGAGGTCGTCATTGAAATTGCCTGTGTCAAAAAATGTGAGTGTGCCTATACTACCTTCGCCGAAGCCAGATGAAGCGTGGTGTTTACACGGAGCCAGGCACAAAAAGGAGTCACCATGATCGAAGTACTGAGGGTCACCAACTTGGCCGCCACATTGATGGCAGATTTGCAAGCCAATTACTTGGTGCATGACCGCGAGCACATCACCGACCCGAACGCTTTGCAGCGCATCCGTGCCATGGTTGGCGGTGGCGACGCAGTGATTGATAAAAAATTCATGACCTTGTTTCCAGCACTGGAGTTCATCTCCATTTGCGGCGTCGGTTACGACGGCGTGGATGTGGCAGCTGCCAAGGAGCGCGGCATTAAAGTGGCGCATACACCGGGTGTGTTGAATGACGATGTGGCTGATCTGGCCCTGGGCTTGATGTTGTCGATGGCGCGTCGTTTACCGCAAGCCGACAAATTTGTACGCAACAGCGATTGGGTCGAAGGCCCGTTCCCGCTCAGCAGCAAAATGAGTGGTGCGCGGCTGGGTTTGATTGGTATGGGGCGCATCGGTCAGGCCATTGCCAAACGTGCATTGGCGTTTGACATGTCTATTGCCTACACCTCGCGCAACATCGCACCAAGCGTGCCGTTCACGTATTTCGCTTCAGCCAAAGAATTGGCAGCGAATGTGGATTACCTCGTCGTCATCACACCAGGTGGTGCGGCGACCAAGCATCTGGTGAATGCCGAGGTGCTGGCGGCTTTGGGTCCCAAGGGTTATTTGATCAATGTGGCTCGCGGTTCAGTGGTCGATCAAAACGCTTTGATAGAGGCCTTGCAAAAGAAAACCATTGCAGGTGCTGCTTTGGATGTGTTTGCCGATGAACCGCGTGTGCCCGGGGAATTGCGCCTGGACAAAAACACCGTGTTGACTCCGCATATAGGCAGCGCTACCCATCAGACCCGCAAAGCCATGGCGGATTTGTGTATGGCCAATATGGCCGCGTATTTCGACAATCAACCCATTCCAGCGCTGGTGCCGGAGTGCGCATGAAGATGCAGTGTTGAATGAAAGAGGACTGGATCAGTTCTTTTTTTGAATCTCAATTTGACTGTTTGATTGGATTCAGTGGCCGTGACCGCAGCCACTGTTCAATTGTCAATGAGCTTTCATCGGCCGTAGCCACCACCGCCACCACCGCTGCGCTTGGGGCCGCCGCTAAAACCGCCTGGTTTGCCGCTGCCACCACCGCCGCCGCTGCGGCGTTTAGCACCACCACCACCACCACCACCACGGTTGTTGCGACTGAGCACATCTACCGACGTCATGGTGGGGTCGGGTTGACGGCCTGCGCCGCCTCCTGACTTGTGGCCGAAGGCATTCACACCGCTTTGGGTACCCAAATGGGCATTGGCGCGAGGTTGAAAGTCATCCTCAAAATGGCGAGGAGGCTGTGAATCATGGTCATCGTGGCCTTGCGCATGCGCTGGCGCCGCAGGACGTGGGCCACGGTCGTTGCGATCGCGCCGAGGCTGGGGCGGGCGCGAACCAGGGTGAGCGCCTTGCGGCTTGGCCGCTTGCGGTGGACGAGCAGGGCGGTCGCCACGGTCGGCGCGTGGCTCTGAACGCGGGCCTTCACTGCGTTGTTCTTGGCGCGGGGCGCTGCCTTTTTTCTCGCGAATGCGTTCCATCATTTCCTGGCGGGCGGCGCGGGCAGCGGAAGCCATCACGTCACGGCTAGGCGGTTTGCCGACACCGCCCCACAAAGTCTGGCGACCCATGGCAATGGGTTCGGCGCGTTCATCCGGCGCCGGACCAAAGCCCTCGACCTTCTCAACCGCGATGGTCTGACGTGTGAATTTTTCAATTTCTTCCATAAAACCTTCCTCGTCCAAGGACACCAAACTGACTGCTTCCCCACTGGCACCGGCGCGACCTGTGCGGCCGATGCGGTGCACATAGTCTTCGCTGATATTCGGAATTTCGTAATTGACCACATGCGGCAAATCGTCTATGTCGATGCCGCGCGCCGCGATGTCGGTGGCCACCAGCACACGGATGTCGCCGCTCTTGAAACCCGCTAGCGCCTGCGTGCGAGCCGTTTGGCTTTTGTTGCCGTGCAGCGCCATGGCGGTGATGCCTTGTTTGTTCAAAAACTCGGCCACGTGGTTAGCGCCGAACTTGGTACGGCAAAACACCAGCACCTGGCTCCATTGCTTGCGCTCGATGATGTGCGCGAGCAGCGCTTTTTTCTGGCTGCGGCCCACCGGGTGAATCACTTGTGTGATCAATTGCACCGTGGTGTTTTCGGGGGTGACTTGAATGCTTTGCGGGTTGTGCAGCAGTTGCGCGGCCAGGTCGCGGATCTCTTGGCTGAAGGTGGCTGAGAACAACAGGCTTTGTTTGTCCTTAGGAACCAGCGCCAGCACTTTTTTCACGTCATGGACAAAGCCCATGTCGAGCATGCGGTCGGCTTCATCCAGCACCAGAATTTGCACGGTGGATAAATCCAAGAAACCTTGTTGCTGTAAATCCAGCAAGCGACCGGGGGTGGCCACCAAAATGTCCACGCCTTTTTTCAAGGCCTTGATTTGCGCGGCCATGCCAACACCGCCAAAGATAACGGCAGATTGCAGTTGCAGGTATTTGCCATAAGTACGCACAGACTCTTCGACTTGCGCAGCAAGTTCGCGGGTAGGTGTCAGCACCAAAGCGCGAACCCCGAACACGCCAAAGCGGTTGGTGGCGCTGCGCGACATGCTGAGTTTGTGCAGCATGGGCAAGGTGAAGGCCGCTGTTTTGCCAGTGCCGGTTTGGGCACCTGCCAACAAGTCTTGTCCGGCCAGAACGGCGGGAATGGCTTGGGCTTGGATAGGGGTAGGTGTGTCGTAGCCTTGCTCGCTCACAGCTTTCAAAATGGCCGGAGCCAGGTTCAATTCATCAAAATTCATAAAGGAGCGCGCGGTTGGGCAACGCTTGGAGTGTCGATCTGTTCTGCCAAAAAGAGCGGCAGCCAGCTAAAGACCGAGGAAACACATTTGGGCAGGTAGGTAACAAACGCTTGGTTTGATCCGGCCCCAGCAGAAGCGCTGATGTTGAAGCAACTGGTGGCGTCAACTGGTATGTATTGTGGCATGAAAGTGCCCGAAGACATTCTAGGGTCTATGGGTCAAGTCAGCGGTACCTGGAAAAGCTCAATGCTTGGTGTCTGGCAACTGAGATTTGCTTGCAATCTAAGCCGAGTTTCAACTTGCCTTTTCCATAGTGCCCTTGATTGAGTTGATTCAAAACTACTCTGCAGACTGATAGAAAACCTGATGGCTCAATGTTTGTCATGATGCTGTATTCGGCTTATTTATTACTTGCCGCTGCTACAAATTCACTCCAAACATAAAGCCTTCACTTGAAGCAGAGATAATCCCCAGTTACCCGTCGCCACGCTGTGTGGCGCACCGTCTAGAGAGTCATTCCATGTCCCAATACGTTTTCACCATGAACCGGGTCGGCAAAATCGTCCCGCCCAAGCGCCATATTTTGAAAGATATATCGCTCAGCTTTTTTCCAGGCGCCAAGATCGGTGTGCTGGGTTTGAACGGCTCGGGCAAGTCCACGCTGCTCAAAATCATGGCCGGTATCGACAAGGAAATCGAGGGCGAGGCCCAGCCCATGCCAGGTTTGCGTATCGGTTATTTGCCGCAAGAGCCGAAGTTGCGCCCCGAGCAAACCGTTCGCGAAGCGGTGGAAGGCGGTATGGAAGAAGTGATTCAAGCCAAGCAGCGCCTGGAAGAGGTGTACGCAGCCTATGCTGAAGAAGATGCCGACTTTGACGCTTTGGCCGCCGAGCAAGGCCAGTTAGAAGCCATCATCGCCGCCGCTGGCAGCGACAACAGCGAGCACCAGTTGGAAATCGCCGCCGATGCGTTGCGCTTACCGCCGTGGGACGCCGTGATAGAGCATTTGTCCGGCGGTGAAAAACGCCGCGTAGCCTTGTGCCAGTTGCTGCTCTCCAAACCCGATATGTTGCTGCTGGACGAGCCGACCAACCACTTGGACGCCGAGTCTGTCGATTGGCTGGAACAGTTTTTGTCGCGTTTTTCCGGCACCGTGGTGGCCATCACCCACGACCGCTATTTCCTTGACAACGCTGCCGAATGGATTTTGGAACTCGACCGCGGCCACGGCATTCCCTACAAAGGCAATTACACGACCTGGTTGGAGCAAAAGCAGGACCGTTTAGAGAAAGAACAAAAGGGAGAAGAGGCGCGTGCCAAGGCCTTGAAGAAAGAACTCGATTGGGTGCGTCAAAACCCCAAAGGCCGTCAGGCCAAGAGCAAGGCGCGTATTGCACGCTTTGAAGAGTTGTCAGATTTCGAATACCAAAAGCGCAACGAGACACAAGAGATTTTCATTCCCGTGGCCGAGCGCTTAGGCCATGAAGTGATCGAATTCACCAATGTCAGCAAATCGTTCGGTGACCGTTTGTTGATTGACAACCTGAGTTTCAAAGTACCAGCGGGTGCCATCGTTGGCATCATCGGCCCCAACGGCGCCGGTAAATCCACCTTGTTCCGCATGATTGCAGGCAAAGAGCAGCCCGACAGCGGCGAGATCAAACTCGGCCAAACCGTGAAGATGGCTTTTGTCGACCAGAACCGCGACGATTTGGCGAATGAAAAAACCGTGTGGGAAGACATCTCCGGCGGCTTGGACATTCTGACCGTTGGCAAGTTCGAGATGGCCAGCCGGGCGTATTGCGGACGCTTTAACTTCAACGGCGGCGACCAGCAAAAACGCGTGGGCACGCTCTCCGGCGGTGAGCGCGGGCGCTTGCACCTGGCCAAAACCTTGATTGCTGGCGGCAATGTGTTGATGCTGGACGAGCCGTCCAATGACTTGGACGTGGAAACCTTACGCGCGTTGGAAGACGCTTTGCTTGAATTCGCCGGTAGCATCATGGTGATCAGCCACGACCGCTGGTTCCTCGACCGCATCGCCACCCACATTCTGGCTTGCGAGGGCGATTCGCAATGGACCTTCTTTGACGGCAATTACCAGGAATACGAAGCTGATAAGAAAAAGCGTTTGGGCGAGGAAGGTGCCAAGCCCAAACGCATGCGTTACAAGGCGCTTAAGTAAAATAACAACACTTTTTTTGGCTTTCAGTTGAGGAAATCAAGAAATATTTTATTAATTCTTAAAAATTAATAAAATGGAGATGTTTTCATTTAAATTACAATTAAAATATTCATTTTTAATGACAAACATCTTTCTTGGTTAAACCAAGCTCAGCGGAGACTCCATGAGCCACAAAGCAATTCCTGATTCATCTGATGAGTATTGCGGAACCAGTTACGCTGCCAAATTGCTCAATTTGTCAGTGGGTTCTATTCAATCTCTGGTGGAAAAAAATGAACTCATCGCCTGGAAAACACAAGGTGGGCACAGGCGTATTTCCATTCAGTCTATTTACGAATACCAAAACCGGGCCAATATTTCCCCCAAGGCGCAAAGCCATCAAGGCAAATTTCTCAAGGTCATGGTGGTGGAAGATGACGACAACACGCGAGCCATGTACCAAGCCCACTTTGACGCCTGGGATTTACCCCTAGATGCCATATTGCAAGCGTCGGCCATAGAGGCCTTGCTCGATATTTCAGTGGTCAATCCTCAAGTTTTGTTGACTGATTTACGCATGCCAGGCATTGATGGTGTGGCAATGCTGCGCCAACTCAGCGCCCATCCCCAATACGCTCACATGTCCGTGATCGTGATCACAGGCTTGAATGAGGCGGAAATCAAGGCATATGGCGAATTACCTCCAGGCACGCATTTGTTGCAAAAGCCCATAGATATGGGCTGGCTCAAAGGGTATTTTGAAGCCATGTTGAGCCTGCGCACACCTGCCAAAAAACCGTCCATACAGCTCGATATCGTCTAAATCCGGCTTCATCACCCATTGTCAAGTCCGTCCTTGGTTGTTGGTCTTGTTGCAGCAGTCATGCAGTGACCTGCTGGCGACATGTACTCAGTGCGTTTACTCTTGCTACTTCTGTCCACTGCCGCTAGCCTTGGCAGACATGAAAACTCACTACGCACATTGGCCGCTTCGCGTGCCGCACAGCTTGACACCTGCCCACACCACTTTGTGGGACAACCTAGAGATCAGCGCGAGACGTTTTCCTGACAAGGATGCGTTGGTATTTCTTGGCACCCGCCTCAGTTACAGCCAACTGGCACAACAGGCCGAGCGCATAGCCGCGTGGTTGTCCAGCTTAGGTGTTAACAAAGGAGACAGGGTATTGCTTTACATGCAAAACTGTCCTCAATGGGTGGTCGCACACTTTGGCATATTGCGAGCCAATGCAGTGGTGGTGCCTGTCAATCCAATGAACCGCGCCAAAGAACTTGAACATTACATCACCGATGCAGGTGCGGGCATTGCGATTACCACGGCTGATCTGGCGGGCTATATGGCTATGGCCAGCAACGATGTCGGAAGCCCTGGTTTGAAGCACATGTTGGTGACACATTACACCGATGCTTTTGATCCTCAGCATCAGTCAACTGAGCAATGGCCTGCAAGTTGGCAATCATGGTTGACTGCTACTCATGAGGATTTTGATTTCAAGCTTGGCCAAATTCACAATTGGCAAACGGTGATGGCGAATACAGCGTCTGCGCCTGAGTACAACGTACGGCCCGATGATTTGGCGGTGTTGCCCTACACCAGTGGCACCACGGGTTTGCCTAAAGGCTGTATGCACCCGCACCGCAGCATCATGCACAACGCCATGTCTGCCACCATTTGGCATAACGTGACGCAGGAAAACATCGCCTTGTGCGTGGTGCCTTTGTTCCACATCACCGGCATGGTTGCTGTGATGCACACCTCCATTTATGCCGGCGTCACCCTGGTGCTCATGCCGCGCTGGGACCGCGATTACGCAGGGCATTTGATTTCTAAGCGGCGCATCACCCATTGGACCAATATTCCCACCATGGTGATCGACCTGTTGGGCAGCCCTACTTTTGACCAATACGATTTGTCATCGTTGATCGCTATTGGCGGCGGCGGTGCTGCCATGCCGCAAGCGGTGGCCCAGCGTTTGCTGGATTTGTACGGGTTGCGTTATGTCGAAGGCTATGGATTGACCGAAACCGCCGCGCCTTCGCACAGCAATCCACCAGACCGGCCCAAGCAACAGTGTTTGGGAGTTCCGTTTATCGGTGTGGATGCCCGCGTGATTCATCCAGACACTTTGCAAGAAGCGGCGGTCGGGGAACAAGGTGAGATCATCATGCGCGGTCCACAAATATTTGACGGTTACTGGCAGCGGCCCGACGCAACGCAGGCGGCTTTCATGGAGTTGGAGGGCCAACGTTATTTCCGTTCAGGCGATTTGGGTCATGTCGACGAGGAAGGGTATTTTTTCATCACCGACAGGCTCAAGCGCATGATCAATGCGTCAGGCTTCAAGGTCTGGCCAGCCGAAGTTGAGGCCTTGATGTTTCGCCATCCCGCAATTCAGGAGGCCTGTATCGTCTCTGCGCGGGACAGCTATCGCGGTGAAACCGTCAAAGCATTTGTGGTGCTACGCCAAGGTCAGCAAGGACAGGTGAGTGAGGCCGACATCATGGCCTGGTGTCGCGACAACATGGCAGTGTATAAAGCGCCTAAGTTGGTGGAATTCACAGACGCATTGCCTAAAAGCGGTAGCGGCAAAGTCATGTGGCGCAGTTTGCAGGAAGCGGAGATGGCCAAGACCGCTTAATCATCGCGACAGGATTACTGAATCGGTTTTCCGCTGCTGATCCATTCGTCAATTTGTTGTTCTAAGGTTGCACTGGTGGCCGAATAAGGATCGAACTCCGGATGTTGCATGACCACCATCGGGTCGGTGTCAGACAAGTTAATCAATGCCATGGACCATTGGCTGAATTTTCTTTGTTTAATTTCTTCATACTTGACCAGTTCCACGTCTTTGTGGCGCGAGTCCCGCACGATCCGTCCATACAACTGATTGACCACACCGCGATCGCCTTCGAGCATTTGCAGAAAAAAACCGTCGCCTTGACAAAGCACGCCGCTGATTTGGTTCACCCGGTTAAATACCATGGCCGTTTTGAGAATGGAACCTGTGACCACACTGGTTTGTGGACCGGCGCTGCGACTGATGTAAAAAGCTCTAACCAGCATGGATAACTCCTTTGATACTCCAACGAGAAATGAAGCTTCCGCTGTACAAGCGCATAGTAAACGCAAATGCAAGACTCAAAAGGGCAGGAAAGCCCTTAGTTAAATTGCTATCCAAGGGATTGAATGACCTGAATTTGCAGACAAAGCTGCTTGCGTATGATCAATCCCATGTTGAAACTCTCTGTGCTTGATCAATCTGTCGTTTCTCACGGGCAACCGCAAGATGCCTCCATTCGCCAGACGCTGGCTTTGGCGCAGCGTTGCGAGGAATGGGGCTATGGGCGTTTTTGGGTCAGCGAGCACCACAACCTGCCCAGCATCGCAGGCACCGCGCCTGAGGTGTTGTTGGCGGCGATTGCGGCGCGCACCACGCGCATAAGACTTGGCAGCGCAGGTGTCATGCTGCCGCATTACGCACCATTCAAAGTGGCCGAACAATTTCGTGTTTTGGATGCGCTGGCCCCCGGTCGCATAGACCTGGGATTAGGACGCGCACCTGGCAGTGACGGGCGAACCTCGCAGTTGCTCAACCCGGACCGCTATGCCTCCGAGCGTTTTCCGCAACAGGTGATGGAATTGCAAGCTTGGGTCAGCAACCATGGTTTACCGGCGGGTCACCCTGGTCACGGCGTGATTGCACAACCGACCAGCGACACCACCCCTGCGCTTTGGATATTGGGCAGCTCCAACTATGGGGCGCAACTCGCAGCACACTTGGGTTTGCCTTATGCGTTCGCGTATTTTTTCAGTGACGGTGTTGGCTGTGAACAAGCGCTGGATTTGTACCGCAGCCAATTCAAACCCAGCGCGTATTTGGACAAACCGCAAGCCACGATTTGCGTGTCTGCGCTGGCGGCTGACACCGAAGCGCAAGCGTGGTTCCAGTTTCAAAGCCGCGCACGTTGGCGACTCGAACGCAACCGGGGCAGGGTGACAGCTTTGCTGCCGCCAGATATGGCAGTAGCAGATTTGAGCCCGCAAGATGCTTTCGCCATGGAAGCCATGCGCGACGATGCATTGGTTGGAACTGCCGCCCAAACCGCTGACAAAATGCGCGCCTTGGCAGCGCATTTGGCACTCGATGAACTGGTGGTCTGCACTTGGGCGCACGACCCGCAAGTGCAACTGCGTTCATTTGAATTGTTGTCGCAGGTATTTTCTTTGACCGAAAGGGCGCATCGCTCGCCTGAGGTCGCGCTGGTTTGATATTTTTATAACGGAGACTTTCCATGTTTGCAACTTCAATTGCGGGCAGCCTGCCCAAACCCGAGTGGTTGGCTGAAACGCAAAAACTCTGGCCGCAGTGGAAAGCCGAGGGCGATGCACTGCGTCAAGCCAAGGCAGATGCCACGCTGTTGTGGATCAAAGCGCAAGAAGATGCAGGACTGGACATCATCGGCGACGGCGAACAGGCGCGGCAACATTTTGTGCATGGTTTTTTAGAGCAGGTTGAGGGCATAGACTTTGAAAATAAAGTCAAGATGGGCATTCGCAACAACCGCTACGACGCCATGGTGCCGCAGGTGGTATCAGCCTTGAAACTCAAAGGCCGTGT
>Ga0114958_10003162_pt1 | contig 11932 bp, 7 predicted proteins | sample C_130208_EF_Meta_FD_89577 | JGI IMG/M metagenome (GOLD analysis project Ga0114958, IMG submission 89577) | Freshwater microbial communities from Lake Croche, Canada to study carbon cycling - C_130208_EF_MetaG | ecosystem: Environmental > Aquatic > Freshwater > Lake | place: Lake Croche, Canada... | reverse complement strand
GAAATGCAAGGTCGCGATACTGGAACCGAAGGACAAAAAAAAGAAGGACGCTATCTCATTGATTTTTATAAAAAAAATGTTATTAGTTATCCTAAAGGAGCTGATAGTTATTACCAACACATTCCTGCAGCATTTTTAAATGAAAAATATAACGAAAACCTTCCCGATTCTGAAAATATTTGGGCGTTTATAGAAGGTTCTGAAAAGCCCAATGAAATTGTGGTGATTTCAGCTCATTATGACCACATTGGAATAAAAAACGGTGAAGTTTATAATGGTGCTGATGATGATGGTTCAGGAACTGTAGCCATTATGGAAATTGCGGCTGCCTTTCAAAAGGCAAAAAATGAAGGTCACGGACCAAAACGTTCAATACTCATCATTCACATGACTGGAGAAGAACATGGATTACATGGTTCCCGTTATTATTCTGAAAATCCTTTATTTCCAATAGCTAATACCGTTGCCGATGTTAATATAGATATGATTGGTCGTCGTGATGAGTTTCATCAGAAAAGTAATAATTATGTCTATCTAATTGGTTCTGATTATTTATCTACTGACTTATATAAGTTATGCGAAGCCGTAAATAAGCAAAATAAATTACTCACTATTGATTATAAATTCAACGACAAAAAAGACCCAAATCGTTTCTATTATCGTTCTGATCATTATAACTTTGCGAAAAACGGAATTCCATCTGTTTTTTTATTCAATGGTGTTCATGCCGATTATCATCAAGCTAGCGATGAAGTAAGTAAAATTGAATTTGATGCTTTGACTAAAAGAACGCAATATGGATTAGCTATTGCTTGGGAAATTGCTAACCGCGAAAAACGACTTGTAGTGGACAAAAATGATGGTCAGTAAAAAGTAAATTTCAAAAAAAAGTCCCGAATTATCGGGACTTTTACGTTTTTGGGTGGCTGACCGGGCTCGAACCGGCGACCCTCGGCACCACAAACCAATACTCTAACCAACTGAGCTACAACCACCATTTTTAACGAATGCAAATATATTACAATTCTTTTCTTTTGCAAAGAATAGTTTCAATTTTTTATAGCAAATCCCCTAAACTATTGACAGCCAAATATCTTTCTGTCGTAAATCCTTCTGCATATTCTACACCCACTAATCGACCAAAATCTTGAGAACGATAATTGATACTTTCCAGGAAATTTTTAGTAGCAATTGGCGTAATTGGTTCATTGGAGTTTTCGGAATAAAACTGCGAACTGTAAGCCAAAATAGATTCCGTTTTTTGTTTAATGAAATCAGTAACATCAACCACAAAATCAGGTTCAATATTCTTCCATTGGATATAATGATATACCACTTTTGGACGCCAAGCTTCTTGAATTTGACCATCAAATTCTGTTTCTATTTTTCGCAAACCAGATAAAAAACAAGAATCCGAAACCAGTTTGCTTCCTTTTGCATGATCAATATGTCTATCTTCAATGGCATTACAAATTACAATCTCTGGACGGTATTTTCTAATTTGTTTAATAATTTCAAGTTGATGTGCTTCATCGTTTACAAAAAAACCATCACGCATATTCAAGTTTTCACGTACTGAAACACCCAAAATTTTAGCTGCCAATCTAGATTCATTATCTCTGATTTCAACAGAACCACGGGTTCCTAATTCACCACGAGTTAAATCAATTATACCAACTGTTTTCCCTAGTGAAACCTCTTTAGCAATTGTTCCACTGCAACCCAACTCCACATCATCGGGATGTGCACCAAAAGCAAGAATATCTAATTTCATATATTATTAATTAGTCATTTAATCAAAAAATTATCAATTATCAATTATCAATTATCAATTATCAATTATCAAATACAATTTACAAAACTTTCTTCATAGTCATAGATTTATTAACCGTTTCCTTATATTCATCTTCGGCAATACTATCTTTGGTAATGCCACATCCCACAAAAAGTTCTGCTGATTTATCTTCAATTTTCATACAACGCAAATTGACAAATAAATCGGATTGATCTGTTCTAAAAGTAGCTAAATCAATATTCAATTCACCCAAAAAACCAGAATAATATTCTCGGTCATATTTTTCATTTTCTAAAATAAACGCTTTGGCTTTCTGTTGTGGCAATCCACACACAGCAGAGGTTGGATGCAAAATCGAAATGATTTCTTCAATATCTTTTTCCGATTTTAATGTAGCAGTAATATCTGTTTTAATATGCCAAAGATTTCCTGCTTTTGAAGAATAAGGGCTAGAAACTACTATTTGATCAACTTTTCCAGTAAGACTCGATTTGATAAAATCAGTGACTAATTGTTGTTCTGCAATTTCTTTTTTACCCCAAATAACATTATCTAAATTACCAGCTACTTGAGTTCCAGCTAATGCAACTGTTTGTATGGATTTTTGATTAATTTTCAAAAACTGTTCCGGAGTGGCACCAAACCACATACCAACTTTAGGATGAAAAAAACAATAATTGAAGGCTGAAGAATAATTGGTAATAAGTTTTTTAAAAATAGATTCTATATTGAAATCAATTAATTCAACTCTTTCTTTTCTTGATAATACAACCTTCTTGAGCATATTTTTTTGAATAGCTTCTAGTCCTTTTACCACTAATTTTTCAAATTGAGACTTATCACTTTCTTCCGTGAAAGTTTTGAAATTGGTATCAAAATAAAAATCTGAAATAGCTACTTTTTCAATCAAAACATCGGAATGTTTTTGAGGAATATATGGAATTGAATCTCCATCAAAAGGAGCAAATACAAAACCTAACTCTTTAAAATTTTCAAGAAAATAAAGATGGTAATTATTTTGAAACAAACCAACAATTTTATCTGAATTGGGCTTACAAAACAGCACAAATGGTAATTGTTGTTCGTGATGTATTTTGACTTTTGTGAATAAATCCGTCATTTAACGTCTAGGTAAAATCATGTTCGTTAGTTTACACAAAGAAATAAGTTTTTCGTTTTCATCAGTAATCCTTATTTCCCACAAATGAATACTTCTTCCTTGATGAATGATTTTAGCTGTGCAAAAAACAGTTCCTTCACGTTTACTTCTCAAATGATTAGCTGAAATTTCTATGCCACGAACTTCTTGTTTCTCAGGATTGATAAACATAAGAGATGCGGCACTTCCCACACTCTCTGCCAAAGCTACTGTAGCGCCACCGTGCAATAACCCCATAGGTTGATGCACTTTTGAGTTCACAGGCATTTTAGCTGTTAAAAAACCCTGGCCAGCATCTATATATTCTATATCTAAGGTTTCCATCAAAGTATTTTTGCACCATTCGTTGCAAAGTTGCAATACTTTCTCTTTATCAAATTCCATATTTTTTTTTGTAAAAATACTATTTATTTGGCATTGATAACTTAATGAAATTTCAGTTTTAAAAATCAGTAATACTAAAACAATGTTTTTTTCGTTATTTACATATGATTTGCAAATTATCACATTTCCAAATTTTAAAATTAATACGTATATTTACCACCCGAGGGCGTTTGGCCGAATTGTACAACGTAAAAATTAATGACACCAATGCGTAATTTTCTTATTCTTTTTTTTGTTGGTTTAGCTATTACCGTTAGTTCGTGTCGTCAAGACTTTGTTTTTGAATCAAGTACTGGCGATTTAACTTTCTCAAGAGATACGGTTTATTTGGATACGGTTTTTACTAATATTGGTTCTAGTACTTATTCCTTGAAAGTGTATAATAAAAGTAGCAAAGACATTAAAATCCCAACCATTCAGCTAGGTAAAGGACAAAATTCTAAATACAGAATGACAGTTGACGGCATGGTAGGAGAAAATAATAGAGTTTTTCATAATGTTGAATTATTAGCCAAAGACAGTCTGTATATTTTCATTGAAGTTACCACAGATGTTGCTAATGCAAATCCAACTGATTTTTTATATACTGACCAAATTCAATTTGATAGTGGGCAAAATTTCCAAAAAGTTGAACTAGTAACACTTATTAAAGATGCCTATTTTTTATATCCAAAGATTATTGATGATGAAGGTCATACAGAGTCACTAACAATCGGGACTGATCAAATATATGGGTTTTTCTTAGATGAAAATGACCCAGTAAACCAAAATGAATATGAATGGAAGAATGACAAACCCTATGTCATCTATGGCTATGCTGCTGTTCCTTCGGGAAAAACCTTAACCATTAATGCTGGGGCTCGAATTCATTTTCATGCTGATTCAGGTTTAATTGTAGGTAGTGGAGGTTCTTTACATATTGAAGGTGGACTATCTTCAACAGCTGCCTTAGAAAATGAAGTTATTATAGAAGGAGACAGATTAGAACCCGATTTTTCGGATGTGCCCGGACAATGGGGTACTATTTGGCTGACGGATGGGAGTACAAACAATGAAATAAATCACCTCACTTTGAAAAACTCAGTGGTTGGTTTACTAATTGACCATAATAATGGAACAACAACTACCATAAAAAATACACAAATCTACAATAGTTCTAATATTGGAATTTATGCAAAAACCGCAAAGATTAAAGGTGAAAATATTGTAATAAACAAAGCTGGAGAAGCTGCTCTTGCTTGTTCATTGGGAGGAAACTATGAATTTAAGCATTGTACTTTCAACAATAATTGGTCAAGTTCAAGACAAGTGGCTGTTCTCGTTGATAATTATTATAAAGATAGCACAACAAACGAACAAGTTCCTTTTGTACTTGAACAAGCTGCATTTAAAAATTGTATTATTTTTGGTTCTAATCAGGTGGAATTGCTATTAAATAAAAGCACTAAAAATCCAGAAACTAATTGGACTACACCAGTATTTAGTAAATGTCAAATTAAATTCAATAACACTTCAAATCAATTCACGAACAATCCAGATTATGCTTTTTTAAACGATGCCAATCAAATTATTAAAAATGGTAATCCCGATTTTCTTGATAGCTACTCCAATAAGTTGAACATTGGAAATGCATCTGAAAGTAATGGCTTTGGTGATGATTTAAATATTCCATTCGATATAATTGGAATTCATAGACAAGTAAACGGTGGAAAAGTTGATATTGGTGCCTATCAACACATTACTTTTCCAACAAATTAATTTTAAAAACAGATTTTAGGTTTCATTTTTTTACCTTAAATTTGCATCTATCTACCTGTCGGCAGACAGGCAACAACAACTAATAACAACACAATGATTCATTTCTTCGGAAACGAGAGTTCGACTGTTTTTGCCGTGCAGACGCAAAACGAACTTTCGTCAGAAACTATTTCAAAACTAAACTGGCTATTTCAATCTGAACTTGTTTTAGATTCACAAAATAAACCGAAATCCGTCCTTGCGGATTTTTTTGTTGGACCTCGTGCCACAATGATAACTCCTTGGAGCACCAATGCTGTAGAAATTACCCAAAATATGGGAATTGAAAGCATCATAAGAATTGAGGAATTTCAGAAAGTTTATGAATCTTTCTCCGATTTCGATCCAATGCTTTTTCAAAAATATTCCGAATTAAATCAGGATATTTTTACCATTCATATTCAACCTGAAGCCATTCTTGAGATTGATGACATAGCCACTTATAATCAACAAGAAGGATTATCATTAAGTCAAGAAGAGATAGTCTATTTAGAAAATTTATCTAAAAAACTAAACCGAAAATTAACCGATTCAGAAGTTTTTGGCTTTTCGCAAGTCAATTCAGAACACTGTCGTCATAAAATCTTCAACGGAACCTTTGTGATTGATGGACAAGAAAAACCTTCTTCTTTATTTAAATTAATCAAAAAAACATCAGCCGAAAATCCTAACGAAATTGTTTCGGCCTATAAAGATAATGTAGCCTTCATCAAAGGTCCCACAGTAGAACAATTTGCCCCAAAAAGTGCTGACAAACCCGATTTTTATACTAAAAAACAGTTTGATTCGGTGATTTCTTTAAAAGCAGAAACCCATAATTTCCCTACAACTGTAGAACCTTTTAATGGCGCCGCAACTGGTTCTGGTGGTGAAATTCGGGATCGATTGGCTGGCGGGCAAGGTTCTTTACCACTTGCTGGAACTGCGGTTTACATGACTTCGTATTCTCGTTTAAATAAAAATCGTTCCTATGAAAATGGAATGGCAGAACGCCAATGGCTGTATCAAACGCCAATGGATATTTTGATAAAAGCATCGAATGGAGCATCTGATTTTGGAAATAAATTTGGTCAACCACTGATTACTGGTTCGATTTTGACTTTTGAACATGAAGAAGAAAATAATTCTGAAACAAGTTCAGAAGGACGAATGTTAGGTTACGATAAAGTCATTATGCAAGCAGGTGGAATTGGATACGGAAAACTAAATCAAGCTATCAAAAAGAAACCAAAAGCTGGCGATAAAATTGTAATTCTAGGAGGTGAAAATTATAGAATAGGAATGGGAGGCGCAGCAGTTTCATCAGCCGATACTGGTGCTTTTGGTTCTGGGATAGAATTAAATGCCATACAGCGTTCGAATCCTGAAATGCAAAAACGCGCTGCCAATGCCATTCGTGGTTTGTTTGAAAGCGATGAAAATCCAATAGTTTCTATACACGATCATGGTGCTGGAGGGCATTTGAATTGCCTTTCAGAATTGGTTGAAGAAACTGGCGGGATGATTGATTTAGATAAATTACCGGTTGGAGACCCAACGCTTTCAGCTAAAGAAATCATCGGAAACGAATCTCAAGAAAGAATGGGGCTGGTTATTGGTAAAGAAAATATAGCTATTCTACAACGCATTGCCGATAGAGAACGTTCTCCAATGTATCAAGTAGGTGACGTTACAGGAAGTCATCGTTTTACTTTTGAAAGTAAATCGACTGGAGAAAAACCAATGGATTTTGCACTAGAAGATCTATTTGGAAGCTCACCAAAAGTAGTAATGAACGACAAAACTGTTGTTAGAAATTATAGTAATTTAGAGTATTCTGAAGAAAAAATACCAACATATATTGAGCAATTATTCCAACTAGAAGCGGTGGCATGTAAAGACTGGTTGACCAATAAAGTAGATCGATGTGTTGGCGGCAAAGTAGCCAAACAACAGTGCGTTGGTCCATTGCAATTGCCATTAAATAATGTTGGTGTTATGGCATTAGATTATAACGGCATAGAAGGAATTGCAACTTCTATCGGACACTCGCCTATCTCAGCGTTGATTGACCCAAAAGCTGGAAGTAGAAATGCTATTGGAGAAGCTTTATCGAATATTGTTTTTGCGCCTTTGAAAGATAATTTAAAAAGTGTTTCCTTATCTGCCAACTGGATGTGGGCTTGTAAAAATGAAGGCGAAGATGCTCGTTTGTATGAAGCCGTTCAAGCGTGTTCTGATTTTGCCATCGAATTGGGAATCAATATACCAACAGGCAAAGATTCGCTTTCTATGAAGCAAAAATATCCGAATGATGAAGTAATTGCTCCTGGAACGGTTATTATTTCAGCAGCTGCAAATTGTTCAAACATCACCAAAGTTATAGAACCTGTTTTTCAAAGAAATGGCGGTTCCATTTACTACATTAATTTATCTCAGGATGATTTTAAATTGGGTGGCAGTTCTTTTGCTCAAACCTTAAATAAAATTGGAAATGAAACACCAACCGTTAAAAACGCAGCCTTTTTTAAAAATGCTTTTAATGCCATTCAAGAGTTAATTAAAGATGGTCAAATAATTACTGGTCACGATATTGGAAGTGGTGGATTAATTACCACTTTATTCGAAATATGTTTTGCTGATGTCAATTTGGGCGCTAAAATTTCTTTTGGCACTTTCACAGAAAAAGATTTGGTTAAGATTTTATTTTCAGAAAATATTGGAGTAATACTCCAAGCAAAAGAGGATATTACATTTGAAAAAGGATTAAGCGGAATTGAATTTTTCAAAATTGGTGAAGTTACAAATTCAGCATATCTCGAAATTGTTAATTATCAATTATCAATTGTTAATTATAGAGACAAATGGTTTGAAACCTCATTCCTACTCGATCAAAAACAGACTAAAAACAATAAAGCCAAAGAGCGTTTTGATAATTTAGGAAAACAGCCTTTACAATATAATTTCCCAAGTCATTTTACTGGAGATTCTTCAATGCTCAGAATGACAAATTCGATTCGTCCAAAAGCCGCGATTATTCGTGAAAAAGGAAGCAACTCCGAACGTGAAATGGCCAATGCCATGTATTTAGCAGGTTTTGATGTCAAAGATGTGCACATGACCGATTTAATTTCTGGAAGGGAAACGTTGGAAGACATACAATTTATTGGAGCCGTTGGCGGATTTTCAAATTCAGATGTTTTGGGTTCAGCTAAAGGTTGGGCTGGAGCCTTCAAATACAATGAAAAAGCCAATACCGCTCTAAAGAATTTCTTTAAAAGAGAAGATACTTTGTCGGTAGGTATTTGTAATGGATGTCAATTGTTTATGGAACTGGAATTAGTAAATCCTGAACATGAAATTCACGGAAAAATGCACCACAATGATTCACAGAAACACGAGAGTATTTTCACATCGGTGAAAGTACAAGAAAATCATTCGGTGATGTTATCCACTTTGGCTGGAAGCACTTTGGGAGTTTGGGTTTCTCATGGAGAAGGAAAATTTAAGTTGCCTTATGATGAAAATCAATACAATATTGTTGCAAAATATGCTTACGAAGGTTATCCTGCGAACCCTAATGGATCTGATTTTAACACCGCCATGATGTGCGATAAAACAGGACGTCATTTGGTAATGATGCCTCATATTGAACGTTCGACATTTCCTTGGAACTGGGCGTACTATCCAAACGATAATAAAGATGAATTTTCACCTTGGATAGAAGCGTTTGTTAATGCTAGATTGTGGATTGAAAACAATAATTAATTTGGAAAGTGATAAAAATTATCTTGTTTATCGTATAAATTTTTACAGTCACTAACTTAAAAAATTTAAAAAAATCTAATTTTATTGGCTAAAAATCCTAAATCATTATCGCTATCTTTGTAACGCAAAAAATTGGAAAATGGAATCAGTATTAGATACTAATTTACCTATTGGTAAACCAAAATGGCTAAAGGTAAAACTACCAATTGGTCAAAAATATACAGAACTTCGTGGCTTAGTCGATAAATATAAACTTAACACTATTTGCACATCTGGTAGTTGTCCTAATATGGGTGAATGTTGGGGAGAAGGAACTGCAACTTTCATGATTTTAGGTAATATTTGCACTCGTTCTTGTGGTTTTTGTGGCGTAAAAACTGGCAGACCCGAAACCGTAGATTGGGATGAACCAGAAAAAGTAGCACGTTCTATAAAAATCATGAAAATCAAACATGCGGTAATCACTAGCGTAGATAGAGATGATATAAAAGATATGGGATCTATTATTTGGTTTGAAACAATACAAGCCATCCGTAGAATGAACCCTGAAACCACACTTGAAACACTTATTCCTGATTTTCAAGGTGTTGAGAGAATTATTGATAAGATTGTAGAAGCCAACCCAGAAGTAGTATCACACAATATTGAAACTGTCCGCCGTTTAACTCGTGAAGTTCGAATACAAGCTAAATATGACAGAAGTTTAGCAGTATTAAAATACTTGAAAGAACAAGGAGTAAAAAGAACAAAATCAGGAATTATGCTTGGCCTTGGAGAAACTGAGGAGGAAGTTATTCAAACCATGCAAGATTTGAGAGATAATTATGTAGATATTGTAACCATTGGTCAATACTTACAACCAAGTAAAAAACATTTGCCCGTAAAAGAATATATTACACCCGAGCAATTCGAAAAATATGAAAAAATTGGCAAGGAAATGGGGTTTCGCCATGTTGAAAGTGGAGCTTTAGTTCGTTCATCGTATCATGCTGAAAAACATATACTATAGTTACAAGTTATAAAGTAGGAATTTCAAAAGACTTCCACACTATTAGAACTAAATTTATCACTTTATAATTTATGACAAGAATAGCCATTAATGGGTTTGGAAGAATTGGCCGCAACTTATTCCGATTACTTTTAAACCATCCATCGATTGAAGTAGTTGCTATTAATGACGTAGCTGATAATCGTACGATGGCGCATTTAATTAAATACGATAGTATTCACGGTGTTTTGTCTAATGCTGTTACTAATGACGATACTTCAATTAGTATTGATGGTAAACCATTTCCCTTTTTTCATGAAAAAGAAATAGGCAAACTACAATGGGATAACATTGATTTTGTAGTTGAAAGTACAGGAAAGTTTACCACTTTTAAAGATATAAACAAACATATTTTGGCTGGTGCAAAAAAAGTTATTCTATCTGCGCCTTCAGAAGTTTCAGAAATAAAAACTGTAGTACTTGGCGTAAATGAAAATATATTGGACGGAACTGAAACCATAGTTTCTAATGCTAGTTGTACTACAAATAATGCTGCCCCAATGATTAAAGTTATTAACGAACTTTGTGGCATTGAACAAGCCTATATAACAACGGTACATTCTTATACTACTGATCAAAGTTTGCATGACCAACCACACAAAGATTTAAGAAGAGCTCGTGGTGCAAGTCAATCTATAGTTCCCACAACTACCGGAGCAGCAAAAGCATTGACTAAAATTTTTCCTGAAATGGATGGAAAAATAGGTGGAAGTGGTATTCGTGTTCCTGTTCCCGATGGTTCTTTGACGGATATTACTTGTTATGTAGAAAAAGCTGTAACTATTGAACAAATTAACACTGCTTTCAAAAAAGCCTCTGAAACCTATCTCAAAGGAATTCTAGCCTATACTGAAGATCCAATTGTATCTGTAGATATTATTGGCAATACGAATTCTTGCCTATTTGACTCGCAACTTACTTCGGTTATAGATAAAATGGTAAAAGTGGTAGGTTGGTATGATAACGAAATTGGATATTCTTCTAGAATAATTGACTTGATTTTATTTATAGAAAGAAATTAGCTAGTATTGAAGAATTAATTCTTTAATTAATTGTCTCAATTTAGGTTCTGCTTCGTTAACAGCTTTTAAAACTTCATCATGAGTTTATAGATGCTAAATATTCTTCACTACCCTTATCTGTAATTATAGAAATACCAAAAGTATCCAAATCCATTTATCGTGCAACTATTACCACTGGAATAGTTGACATGGCAACACAATCCGCATACTGCAAAGTGAACTCAATAGTACTATCTTCTGTAAAACTGCCTAATCCAGAACCTAAAATCACGCCATATTCTGGGGTGAAATTTGTTTATCTCTTTATAAAATTAACGGTTTCTTGAACAATTTCCCATATAGTTTAAAATAAATTTATCAAAAGTCTCTTGATTTGAAATCAACTTATTTTTGATAGGTAAATAATATAATTGTTTTGCTAAGATTTTCGTTTGTAAACGCACAAAATCCTTTTCGGTAGTTATTATAATTTTATCTTTTGCTATATTTTTAATATTTATAATTTCGCTTTCGCTAAAATGATGATGATCAGAAAAAGTGAAAATTTCGTCATTTTTAGTTTTTAAATAATCGAAAAAAGGCTTCGGATTTGCAATTCCTGCTACTAAAACTTTTTCTTTTAATTTAATTTCTGAAACTTCCAAGGTGTTATTTTGATTATAAACCTTGTCATCATAGTCTATACAACTAAAAAATATTGGAACATCAAAACCTATTCTCTTTTTAATAGTTTCTTGCTCTATTGGAGAAATTGATGGCGGACATTTACTGACAATTATCATATTAGCTCTTTTTGCACCATTTCTTGTTTCCCTTAGATTTCCCATTGGTAGTATAAAATCATCACAAAACAAATCATCATAAGATGTTAAAAGTATATAAAACCCAGCCTTTACTCTCAGGTGCTGAAAGGCATCGTCAAGTAAAATAACTTCGGGTTTTTCTTTTTGGTTTAACAGTTGCTTAATACCATTTTGTCT
>Ga0114958_10003161_pt1 | contig 11934 bp, 15 predicted proteins | sample C_130208_EF_Meta_FD_89577 | JGI IMG/M metagenome (GOLD analysis project Ga0114958, IMG submission 89577) | Freshwater microbial communities from Lake Croche, Canada to study carbon cycling - C_130208_EF_MetaG | ecosystem: Environmental > Aquatic > Freshwater > Lake | place: Lake Croche, Canada... | reverse complement strand
GTGGCGGTGGTGCCTTTGGGCACAGCGACGCCGAATTTCTCAAAAAGGGCTTTGGCCTGATACTCGTGGATGTTCATGCGGGGAAAGTTGGTCGGTATCTTTGCCAGAATGAAGCGGGGGGTGGCACGCACAAAAACGAGGCCGGGGGTAGTCAGCACGTTTTGTAAGAGCGGGCGCGCGCAGGATTGCGTTTAGCTAATGCTCCGGTAGGCTCGTTTACGTCATGGAATCGCACGAAGTCATCCGGGAAGTTCTCAAAAAAACGAGCGCGAAGCAGGTCGCCGCCGATCTGCAACTCTCGCTCTCGCTGATTTATAAGTGGGCGGAGCTGCCCGAAGTGGATGCGGGAAGCGCGGCGAATAATCCCCTGGACCGAGTCGGCCAATTGATCCGCAGTACGCGCGATGAACGGATTGCGCAGTGGGTGGCGCAACAAGCGGACGGTTTTTTTATCCGTAATCCGGAACAACTGGCGCCGAATCAACCGTTGATTCCGATGACCAACGGGATCGTGCAGGAATTTGCCGATATGTTGGCGACGATTGCGATCTCCTCGGCCGATAGCGTGATCACTCAAGACGAAGCCAAAAAAATCCGCGCGCGCTGGGAGGAGCTTAAAAGCGTGACGGAAGGCTTTGTACGAGCCTCGGAAGAGGGGGCTTTTGGCGCGGTCAAAGCCAAGGCCAAACCTATCGCTAAAAAATAAAACCCGCCGTACGCAGAAAGGGCTAAGGCGGGTCGAAGTTGCGTGCGAGCCGGGCGCTGGTTAAGGGGAAGAGGCGGCTTAAAACTTCAGCAACTGTTGCGTGAGAAAGGCAGTCTGCAGCGCGGAGAGTTCTTTTAGCCCCGTTTGCGCGAGGGCGAGTAAGGCTTGGAGTTGTTCGCCCGAGAAGGTGGTTTCCTCGCCGCTACTTTGAACTTCTACGAATTGACCTCTACCGGTCATGACGATGTTAGCGTCGACCTCGGCGCCTTTGTCTTCGATGTAGTTTAGATCGAGGAGCGCTTGGCCGTTAAAAATACCGGTGCTGATGGCAGCGACGGAATCGAGAAGCGGATTCTCGGCGATTTTTTTGGCGTCGAGCAACTTTTGGACGGCGAGTCTAGCGGCGAGGTAGGCGCCGGTGATCGAGGCGGTGCGGGTGCCGCCGTCGGCTTGGAGCACGTCGCAATCGAGCCAGAGCGTGTTTTGGCCGAGCTTATTCAGATCGATGACAGCACGCAGTGAGCGGCCGATGAGGCGTTGGATCTCGACGGTGCGCCCGTCGATTTTGCCGCGAGAGATGTCGCGCGATTTACGCTCGAGCGTGGAATACGGGAGCATCGAGTATTCGGCGGTCAGCCAGCCGCCGGGTACTTTTTGCTGTTTCATCCAGGTGGGTACGCCGGGTTCGATCGTGGCCGCGCAGATAACGCGAGTGGCACCGAAAGAGACGAGGACGGAGCCGGTCGCGTGCGGGGCAACGCCGGCCTCAAAGGTGATCGGGCGAAGTTGGCTGGGGCTACGGCCGTCGAAGCGGGAAGTGGACATAAGGGAAGATCGGAACGACGGGAGCGGGTGGTGTCGAGCGCGGCGCGAAGTCGGTTGGAAAGCGCGCTCGGTTTAGGAGCCGGGCGCGCGTTCTTCGCGTTCGGTGGGTTTGATTTTGGTGACGGGGGCCGCGGTCTGTTTCGACATGAAGGCGATCAAGCGGTCGTTGAAATCGCGGGCGGGGTCGTGGCCCATTTTTTTGAGGGCTTGGGTGAGGGCGGCCACTTCAACGAGGCGGGCGATGTCGCGGCCGGGTCGCACGTAGAGTTCGACGTGAGGCACGCGCATGCCGAGGATTTCGTAGTAGTTTTCCTCGAGACCCGTGCGTTCTTCGATGACTTCGGGGGTCCATTCGCGCAGAGAGACGACCAAGTCGATGCGTTTCTCAAGGCGGATGGATTTGATGCCGAACATCTCAGCGATGTTGATGATGCCGATGCCGCGGCATTCCATGTAGCCGCGGTTGAGCAGGCGGCTGGAGGCCATGAGTTCGCGTTCGTCGAGGAGCTTGATGATCGTGAGATCGTCGGCGACGAGGGAGTGGCCGCGCTCGATGAGGGCGAGGGCGCATTCGCTTTTGCCGACGCCGGAATCGCCGCGGAGCATCACGCCGACGCCTTTGATGTCGAGGGTGGTGGCGTGTTCGGTGGAGGAAGGAGCAAATTCGTTATCGATGCACAGCGTCGCCAGATTGATGTAGTTCATCGTGATCATCGTCGTGCGGATCAGAGGGAAATCCAGCTCTTGGGCGACGCGGAGCATCGCCTCGGTGGGGTTGAAATTACGCGTGAGGATTAGGCAGGGGGCGCCGGCCTTGATCATTTTGCGAAAGGTCTCGGCCTGGTTTTTTTGAGAGCGGGTCTTGAGGTAATTCATCTCGGCGGCGCCGAGGACTTGGACGCGGCGGTGCGCGAAATATTTGAAGAAGCCGGTGAGGGCTAGCGCAGGCCGATTAATGCTCCCCTCGCGAATGAGCCGGTGTAGACCGACTTCACCGGTCACAAGCTCCATCTTGAGTTTTTCGCGGTAGGTTTCGAAAAAATGCGCGACGGTGATGCCTTGGATGGCTTTTTGCATGGGGAATGGTTGGTCCGTTTACTCGCGAGGGGCCGTCAAAAATGGGGGTGATGATAGTGGGCGGCTGTGCTGGGGGCGTTACATATTAAAATCTTCGCCGAGGTAAAATTTGCGCGCTTGATCGTCTTTGATGAGTGCTTCGCCGGTACCCTCAAAGTGGACTTTGCCTTTCTCCAGAAGGTAGGCGCGGTCGACGATACGGAGCGTCTCGCGGACGTTGTGATCGGTGATGATAACACCAATGCCGCGGGTTTTCAGTTCGAGAATAATTTTCTGCACCTCGGCGACGGAGATGGGATCGATTGCGGCAAACGGTTCGTCCATGAGGAGGAACTTCGGCCGGGTGACGAGGGCGCGGGCGATCTCGAGGCGACGACGTTCGCCGCCGGAGAGCGTGAAGGCTTTTTGTTTGGCGAGGTGCGTGAGCGAGAGTTCGGCGAGGTGATGCGCGACGCGGGCGGCGCGCTCGGCTCGCGGCACGTTGATGACCTCCACGATGGCGAGGATGTTTTCCTCGACGCTGAGTTTGCGAAAGACGGAGGCTTCTTGCGGGAGGTAGCCGATGCCGTGGCGGGCGCGCTCGTGCATGGGCAGGCGCGTCAAGTCGTGGCCATCGAGAAAAACCGTTCCGGCGGTGGCAGGCACAAGGCCTACGACCATGTAAAACGCCGTAGTCTTACCCGCGCCGTTGCGTCCGAGTAGACCGACGATCTCGCCGGCGCTTACGCGTAGGCTGACGCCATCGACGACGGTGCGGGCGCCAAACGTCTTAACGAGACCCTGGGTGATGATCTCGGAGCGCGGGCTCGTGGGGGCGGGGTCGCTCATGGGGTTAATTTGGGCGACTCGGCCGTTGTGCTAGGACTGGCGGATTTCGGCGCGGGGTTGGGCTTTAGTTTTTCGAAACCGAGGTCTTTGATGGTGGGGCCGGTGAGGCGGACGCCGACGCCATCCTCGGGCTCGACCACGGCTCGGCGTTGACCGCGGTAGAGGATCATGCGCGGGCCGGTCATGACCGTTTTATCGAAGGTGACGGAGGGGAAGGGCTCGGTCTTTGCTTCGCGGCTGAGGACCACGCGGTCTTCGTCGGGGAAAATTTCGGCCCGACCGCAGGTGGCGATGCGGTCGCTCTGCAGGAGGCGGACGTGACCGGTGGCGAGGAGAGATTTGAAATAACTTTGTTTGCCGATGATGGCCTTGGGATCGCCTTTGCGCGAGGTGACAACTTTGAGGTAATCGCAGGTGAGTTTGAGATTACTGGCGGTGACAACGACGCGGTCGCGGAAAGTGGCAATGCTCTCGGTTTCCGTGCTGGTGGTCTCGGCGAGGCCGGCGCATTCGATGATGGTTTCTTTTGCGGGCTCGGTCGCGGCCGTTTGAGCGCGGAGGGCAGCGGGCACAACACTGAGCGCGGCGAGGAGGGAGAGGAGCGAGCGAAGCGTCATTTGAGAATATCGGGCAACTGCGCCTTAAAGGTTATGCGAGCGTGGCGGCCGAGGGAAACTTTTTTGGCGGCGTGGTCGTAGGTCCATTGTTCGCCAGTGATTTCTAGGTCATCGCGCACGAGGCGGACGCTGGATTCGCCGCGGACAACTTTTTCGTTCGGGAAGAAGCTAGCGAGTTCGCGGCAAAGCAGGATCGAGTCGACTTTGGCGGCAGCGTCACCGTTGAAGGTGGTAATATTGAGATCGATGATGTCGATGCGTTCCGCGCTAAACGTGCGCGCCTCGCTGCCTCGGAGCGTCATGCTGCGGTGGCCCTCTTTGGTGAAGAGGGGAAGGCTCCAATTTTTGGCGATTACGGGTTGGGCGGTCCGTGTGGGTTCGGCCGCGCGCGTCAGGTTCGCGAGGAGTAAGAGAAACCAGAAAACTGAAGCAGGCCGGAGCACTTAGAAAGGGGAGAGCAATTGTGCGCTAGCGGCGAGGTTTGTTCCCGCGAGCGGCGAGGAGGTGGTCGCAGATTTCCCGGACGGCGCCCAGGCCGGCTTCGCGTTTCGTGACGTAGTCGGCCGCGGTGCGGGCTTCCGTGATGGCCCCGGGTACGCTGACGCCAATCCCGGCAGCGCGGATGGCGGGCACGTCGATCACATCGTCACCCATATAAACGCAGGCGGACAGAGGTAGGTTAAGCTGGTCCGCTAGCTCGGTGAGGGCGGCGAGTTTATCCGAGCGGCCTTGAATGAGGTGGGGGATTTTAAGCTCGGTGGCGCGGGCGGTGGTGGCGCCGGACGCGCGGCCGGAAATCCAAGCCAGCGGGAGGCCGGCGTCGCGGAGGCGGGCAAGGCCTAGGCCGTCTAGGATCGAGAAGCGTTTGGCCTCGGTGCCGTCCGAGGAGATAAGAACGGTGCCGTCGGTGAGGATGCCGTCGACATCCATGGCAAACAGGCGAATGCGGGCCCAATGGGCGGTGGTTGGACGGGATGATTTGCGGGGGCCGGCTTTCGATTGGAACATAGGAAAACCCTAGATTTTTACCGGGCGCAAAATCACCCCATCCACTCGGTGATGCGCTCGATGATTTTATCTTTGGTGGGGCGAAAGGCTTGCTCGAGCTCAGGGGCGAAGGGCACGGGTAAATCGAGCGAGGCGATGCGTAGCGGGGCTGCCTTCATCGAGGAAAAGTGCTTCTCGGTGAGGCGGGCGACGAGTTCGGCGCCGAAGCCGTGCGTGCGGCGGCCTTCATGCAGGACGATGAGGCGACCGGTGCGTTGAAGGGAGGCTTCGATGGCGTCCAGACGAAGTGGCGCGAGGGCACGTAGGTCGAAGATATCTAGGCTAATTTCGTATTCAGCGGCGAGGTAGAGGGCCGCTTCCTCCGCGAGGTGGACCATGTCGCCGTAGGTGACCAGGGTCGCATAGTCGCCTGAGTGGAGTTTTTTCGGCGACCAGACGTCACGGTAGTTTGCGTCCCAAGTGACGGGGGCTTTGCCGCGGCGGTAGAGAGCTTTGTGTTCGAAAAGGATTACGGGGTTATTGTCCTCGTAGGCAGCGAGGAGGGCATTGAAGGCGTCTTGCGGCGTGCTGGGGTAAAGCGCTTTTAGGCCAGGCATCGCGAGGAGAAATGAGTCGAGTTCCTGCGAGTGAAATGAGCCGAAAGTGAGGCCGCCGCCGGTGGGAAGGCGCAACACCAGAGGCACAGCGGCGCCCGAGCGGAAGCGGTAGGTGGCGGCGTTGAGGGTGATTTGCGTGGCGGCCTCGGTGACAAAGTCTGAAAACTGAAATTCCTCGATGGGGCGGTGGCCGTTGAGTGCAAGACCGATGGCGTAGCCGGTGCAGGCGCTTTCGGCGAGTGGGGTATTAAATACACGAGGGCGGCCAAAATCGGCGAGGAGGCCTTCCGTGACTTTAAAAGCGCCGCCATAGGTGCCGATGTCTTGGCCAAGAATGAGGGACTCCGGGCGCTCGGTGAGGATTTTGCGCAAACCAAGATTGAGGGCTTGGGCGGCGTTGAGATTTTGCGGCGTGGCGGGCGAGGGTTGCCAAGGGAGCGGGGCGCTCGCTGGGGCGTAAACATCCGCTAGCATTGCGGTCGTATCGGCGGCAGGCCGAGCGATGGCGAGCGAGACATGAATGGACGATTCGATGAAAGCGTTGAGCTCTGCGTCGAGTAAGTCGAGGTGGGCGGGGCCGTGCGTGGCTACAAGTTGCGCCCGCAGTTTAGGGAGGGGATCGCGCGCGAAGAAGCCCTCGGCTTCGCCGGGTTTCAGGTAGTCGCCCGTATCGTAAGCCGCGTGGCCGCGGAGCCGCAGCGTGTGGGCTTCGATCAGTAGTGGACGTGAGGTGGAGCGGACTTTTTCGATCGCGGCGGCAAAGGTGCGCGCGGTGGCGGCAACATCGAGCGTGGTATCGAGCGCGAAGCCCTCGATCCCGTAACCAGCGGCGCGTTGCCAGAGTTCGGTGTTACCGGCAAATTGCTCGGCGACGGGCGTTGAGTACGCATAGCGGTTGTTTTCGACCACGAAGAGGATGGGCAGCGAGAGGAGTGAGGCGAGGTTCAGGGTCTCGTGGACATCACCGGTGCTGGAGCTGCCGTCGCCAAAGAAAGCTAAGCCTATGGCGGGGCGGCCGAGGCGACGCTGCGAATCGGTCGCACCCACGACGTTGCTGAGCATGGCGCCAAGGTGGCTGATCATGGGCAATGAACGCGCGGCCGGGTCGCCGTGGTGAATATTGCCTTCACGCGCGAGGGTAGGGCTCTCGGCGTTGGCGAAATACTGGTTTAAATGATCGCAGAGGTGACCGCTCCAAACCAAGTGGCCGCCAAAACCACGGTGTGAAAACGAGATGACGTCGGTCGACTTGTCCGCAAGCAAAGCGAGGGGAACAACGAGGCCTTCGTTGCCTTGGCCACCTGTGACCGTGCCCTTGATTAGGCCCTGGCGGAAAAGATCGAGGATACGGTTATCGCTGGTGCGGGCAACGTGCATCCACGCATAAAGGCGGAGTAAAGCCATGGCCGGATCGTGGGCAAAATCGGCCGGACGAAGCTCGCGGGAGCCGAGGAGCGCGGGTGGTAAAGGAAACGACATGAACGTTGTAGGTACCTTGGGCTGATTGCGCTGGGGTGAGCAAGCTTTGGGGTAATTGTTACGATTGGTTGAGCGGGAGGTAATTGGCTAGGCGCCGCGCGGAATCTTTGTTGGGGTGCCTGAGTCGCGCTCAAACCAGTTCTACGATGAACATTAACTATATACTTGGATTGTTTTTATGGCTGGCTGGAGTTGCCGTGGCGGCGGAAACGCGGCCGCTTGTCATCGCGCACCGTGGTGCGAGCGGTTATTTGCCGGAGCACACGCTCGCGGCCAAGGCGTATGCTCATGCCCTCGGCGCGGATTTTCTTGAGCAAGATTTGGTGCTTACAAAAGACGACGTGCCCGTCGTGTTGCACGATATTTACCTTGATACGGTAACGGACGTAGCGGTGCGTTTCCCGGAGCGGAAGCGGGCCGACGGCCGTTTTTACGCGCTCGATCTCACGCTGGCGGAACTCAAGCAGTTGCGCGTAACGGAGCGTTTTAATGCGAAGACCGGCGCTGCGGTGTTTGCGGGGCGGTTTCCCCCGGGGCTGGCGGAGTTTCGCATTTCGACCCTCGAGGAAGAATTACAGCTCATTCAGGGCCTCAACCGCAGCACGGGCCACGCGTCTGGAATTTATCCCGAAATCAAGCAACCGCAATGGCATCGCGCCCAAGGCCACGATATCAGTAAAATCGTGCTCCCCTTGCTTGCGCGTTACGGCTACGCCACAAAAAACGAGGCGTGTTTTCTACAGTGTTTTGAACTAACCGAAGTGAAACGTATCCGTCGTGAGTTGGGTTGGAAGGGGCATATCGTCATGTTGATTGAAGCGAGCCCGAAGGGCGACGACGGTACCGATTTTACGCGCATGTGTACGCCGGCCGGACTGCGGGAGCTAGCCGAAGTTGCCGATGGCATCGGTCCCTCGCTTGGACGCCTCGCGACGTGGACGGATAAGGGTGAAGCAAAAATTTCTAATTTGGTGAAGGACGCTCATGCGGCCGGACTGGTGGTGCACGCTTACACGATTCGCTTCGATGAACTACCCAACCATTGTCCCTCGGCGGCGGCGTTGCACTCGGCCATTTTTAGCGAGGCGGGTATCGACGGTGCGTTTACGGACTTCACGGACCGCACCCTTGCGTGGTTACAGTCGGCTAAAGCCAGCACTCCCTCTTCCTTAAAGTGAAGATTCTGCGAGCCAAGTGGTCGCGGCGGTAAGATCGGCCGCGACAAGCCCGTGGCTGGCGTGGACGAAAGTTTGTGTGACCTCAGCCCCGCCTGTGCGCAGGAACTCAGCCAGACGAGGAGGGTGGTCAAGCGGCACGATGGGATCGGCGCTGCCGTTGAGCATCAGCACGCGTTTGCCGGTGAGCGAGCCCGGCGCGGTGGGCGTATCAAGTACGACCATCGAACGCAGTAGCAGGGCTGCATTAAGCGTTGCAGGGCGAAGCTGGAGCAGGGTGGCGGCGATGTTGGCGCCATTGGAGAAGCCGAGCGCGGTGAGGCGAGTGGCATCGAAACCATAATGCGTGGCGGCGGCTTGGACGAAATCCGCGAGGGCGTGGGTGCGTCGCGTGACTTCGGCGGAATCGAAGACGCCCTCGGCGAGGCGGGCAAAAAAGCGGCGCGCGCCGTGTTCGGAGACGTCGCCGCGCGGGCTGAGTACGGCGGCGCCTGGAGCGAGTTTGCGCGCGATTGGCAGTAGATCGTTTTCATCGCCGCCGGTGCCGTGGAGCAAGAGCAAGGGCGCGGCGGCGGGATTCGTGCCGGGTTGGAAAATGTGGTGAAAGGAAAAGGCCATGGGCGTGATTACATGAGCGGCGGCAGGTGCGCTTCGATCGCGGCGCGTTGGCTCTCGTATTGGGCGGGGAGTTTGAGCGCGGTGCCGAGCGTGGCGAGCGGTTCGTCGATGGTGAAGCCGGGGTTGTCGGTCGCGATTTCAAACAAAATGCCCGCGGGTTCGCGGTAATAAATGGAATGAAAATAATTTCGGTCCATCACGGGACTCACGCCCAGATTGAGCGCCTGCAGGGCTGCGAGCGCATGGGTTTGGGTGGTGTCGTTGGGGGTGCGAAATGCGAGGTGGTGAACCGTGCCCGCGCCGGAGGTTCCGCGCGGGAGTTTGGGGTCAACGAGCACATCGACATAGGTTCCGGGTCCGCCGGCGGCGACGCTGAAGCGCGTGCGGTCATCGGTGTTGGCCGTGGTGCGATAACCCATCGCGTGGGTGAGGAGCGCGGCGGTGGGCGAGGCTTCGGACACAGCAAGGGTGACGCTATGAAAACCACGGACGCCATTTGCCGCGGAAATTTCCGGGTGGGTGGGCGCGGTGCGGGCATCAGGCTCGGTGGTGGCGACCAGTTCGAGAACGAGGCCGTCGGGATCAGTAAACGAGATGACTTCGTCGCCGAAGCGCGTCGTGAGCGCGCTAGGTGTGACGCCGTGGGCGAGGAGGCGTATGCGCCAAAAATTCAGGCTGCCCGCGGGTACGGAAAACGCCGTGGCGTAGGCTTGGCCCGTGCCAGGACGGCCGCGTCGGATGCCGGCCCAAGGGAAAAACGTGAGCACGGAGCCCGGCGTGCCGACGCTGTCGCCGTAGTAGAGATGATAGGTGGACGGGTCGTCGAAATTGACGGTGCGTTTGATCAGGCGCAGGCCGAGCGCGCCTGTGTAGAAAGCGAGGTTGCGGCGCGGATCACCCGCGATGGCGGTGACGTGATGTAAACCAGAGAGCTGCATATTATCGGACGGAGCGGACATGGCGGGAGATGTAGGATTGATCAATGACGGCGCGCAAACCTGGCCAAAGCGAAGCTTAGGCCGGGTCAAGCGCCGTCATTGATCAATCGCCTCAAGTTGGGAAGCTCTGACAAGTCGGCGGCTTGTTGTCAGCCGATTTTCTTCGAACCAAAAGGATCCCACCAATTGTGAGCAGCGATAGATTGCGCGCAATTGGATGATTGTTGAGCACAAGCGCGAGGTTAGGGGTCGCGCCAAGATCGAAACAGCGGCACTGCTCAGCTCCGGAAAACACAAGGAATCCGGTGTAAATCAGTAGCATAGAAACGCTTCCAATCAAGCTGACGCGGTAACACGAAGGGGGCGCAACTATCACGTGAGCACCAAAGTACAACTCTGACGCGACCAATAATACCGCTAACCTAACCGCTACCGTCTCCGAAACGGAAATTGCGGAGGACAAAAAAACAGAAAACTCGATAATCTTACCGGTCTTAGAAATTCCAGCAAGAAGGAGAATTGATCCATACAACAACCTTAGAACCGGGATCCACAGTGTCATATTAATGTAATGCAATTGGTTGGGATGCAAAAATCCATTCATCCCAGCCCCCAACATATACCTTTATGTTTCGCATTCCATTCCTCGCCATTCTTTGCGCGAGAAAACTACTTCGGCTACAAAAGTCATTTTTGCAATAAATGACCAGCGTAAGTCCGTTTGCGTTCACAACCTCTAAGTCATTTGAGGAGGTGTATAGTTTTGCCTGCGGAATGTGACCATCGGCGAATTCCGAAGCGGACCGAGCATCTAGGATGACTAGTTTGCCATCCGGCAAATCGGCCTTCAGATGCAAAAACTGCGGCAAATTCAACTCCTCGATATATGGACGCGTCGCCTCTGCCAGAAGCAAAACCCAGAATTTAGGCTCAGTCTGGACTAAGCAAACAACTACTAGAAAAACCAAGTAGTTAGCGAGATATGACGATACGGCGCGGAAGCTGAATAAGCGACCAAGCTTCACAATGACACTACTCTGCTTCAGGGGATTTAGACAAGCGCACCTTAACCCGCATAGAGGCCGAAACCACTATCAGCATTGCACTGGTGTACAAGATCGTGGTGTTCGCGAGACTTGTCTGATAAACCGCAAGAAATGCAGAGCTGCAAAGCATAACAATAGACGATATGAGCAACACCGTGTACGCACGCGCTTGCTTTTGCGCAATGCTCAAATTGGACCAACGGCGCACAACAGGTATTCCGACAACAATGATCATAATCGCTGTCGTGATAAAAACTATAGGTAAGATTTTCATAGTGTTATTAACGACCAAACTAGGAGGAGGACCCTCCTAGTTTGGATTAAGTAGCTAGGTCTATGGTTGAAAAGCTAATGTGTCAATCCAACCGGTGAAGCTTCCTTGAACAGGGTCCTCACCCCAGATAGAAAAATCGTTATCAAAAGTCGTGCCTTCCAGAACTCCCGGATCCTTAGGGAATGGCTTTATTCCCGGAGGGGCGCTCGGCGTGTTGCAGGCGTCAACGATACTGAAGTAAGAAGCGAGCAGCGCCAAACCCGCGCCACCGCAGGTCAGCACATAGACAGGACTAGGAATGCCGCAACCAGCACCAACGCCCAAGATTGCAGCCTCGTGACTGAGAATGGCTGAAATGCAGCCGGCAGTACCTGCATACGACTTATTGGAAACAAGCACGCATGACAGGATCGATATTATAACTAGTTTTCTCCAAGTTTTCATTTTTTATGGTTTTCCGAACGTTATTTGACACTTCGCATTGCGAGTTTGAGCTCTGCGAGATTCTTAACAACAACCGGTTGAAGGGTGTCATTGGGATAGAAAATTCTGTCGGACAACTGATTATCTTTTGATGGCCGCCGAAACTTGGATTGGCTTATAAGCTCTCCGTATAAATTGTATGGGTCTTTCCTAGCTGAGCAGAGCAAAATCTGTTTAAGTCTATGAAGGGCAATGAAAAATAAGTATCAATTCAGGTCACGCATTTCCGAGAGGTTATTCAGGGATATTTTACGCATGTTTTAT
>Ga0114958_10003159_pt1 | contig 11936 bp, 16 predicted proteins | sample C_130208_EF_Meta_FD_89577 | JGI IMG/M metagenome (GOLD analysis project Ga0114958, IMG submission 89577) | Freshwater microbial communities from Lake Croche, Canada to study carbon cycling - C_130208_EF_MetaG | ecosystem: Environmental > Aquatic > Freshwater > Lake | place: Lake Croche, Canada... | reverse complement strand
TAGATGTCCAGATGGGCATGGGGACGTTCCGCTCAGACCCTCCTAGTATGCTCGCACCTCCGCGCAACCTGAAGCCGCTGCTGCTGTTCCCTCCGTCCGAGGAGGACCTCGCAAAGCTCTCCGGTCCGCCGGCAAGTCTTCAGTAGTAACAAATGAGTTCATTCAAAAAGTGGTTGTTGATTATCATCGTCACCCTTGCACTGCTTCATATGGGCTTCGGTAGCATCTCCGATATCCTGCGGACAGGCCGCCTCACATCTCAGCACGGATGGACGGAGGCCCTGATTCTGATGCTTCTCGCGATTGTCGTTGCGATTGCGGTGAAGTAGGGGAAGCCCCTGGGGATTCACCAGCTCAACTCCAGCTCCTGAGCCGACCAGAACTCCGCATTCCCGTTGGGCATAAGACGCTGAAACACATACGGCAACTTGCGCTGCTCAATCTCTCGCTTTACGACCTGATCCAGAAACTGCGGATCACTTGTCCTGAGTCCATCTAGGCTCACAAGTGGCTTCGCACCCTCTGCAATCTGCTGCTGACGAGATGCTAACAGCACCGTGTATTCATACTTGGTGAAATACGGCTTCGTGATGCGCGGCGACTCCATAGCCTTCACAACCTCTGAACGGAACACGGGCTTCACTTCGGGGTGGTCAGTTGGGTGTGCCGAAGGTACACTTAACGAAGGTGTAGAAGACATTGTGCTCCTCTTGTCTAGGAACATACTCTTTCGTTTTCAATAAATGCCGATCATCCGTGGAGCAGCATCGGACTTCACAACGTTTCAAAAAAGCAGTGCACAGGCGAACAGTTTCTACACGTGGACGTATTCGCGTGTTGGCCAGGTGGTCCAGGCACCGTCGATTACGTCTGCGCAGTCACTTGCCTCGAAGGTTTCGCTGACTGCATCGGCAAACAGTGCTGCGTCTTTTATCATCAACACTCGTGGTCGGTCGACGGGGACGGGTGGTGCTGACCAGTCGAAGTCCCGCCTGTTTCCCGGAGTTCCCAGATATTTCCTGGATTGAGAGTAATGCCTACACGCTCTGCGTCCGACTACCTTAGCTACCAAAAAGCTGCGATCATCACGGCCACTGGATTTCCAGCTGCCCAGACTCGTAATGTTCTGCGATATGAGGGTGCTGGACAGTACCTGAACGCAGTTACACAGTTATCGGAGATGAGCTATGCAGTGACCGGACGCGCTGTTCCGGGTCGTATTGCGCCTCGTCAGTTTGTTCAGAACCGGTCGAACCCTAAGGCTCTGTCGCAGGTTGCTACTCTCAGTGGAGGAGGTGTTCTTGGATCGGTGGTCAATCGTCCAGTGGCCAGGACATCGGGTACATCCAGTCTGATCGTGCTTCAGACGAACCTGATCCAGAACCCGAATGCATCGGCACGCGGCACCACGACGTTCACCAACACCAATGCTGCGATTACACGGGCTTAATCCCGGGCACGTCGCTTACGCTCCTCCCCGCCGATCCTTTCAGGATCGAGCGTTCTGCTTCCACATCGCATCACATACTGCACACTGGTACATCCAGGTTACATTCACAGAGTCCAACTTCACACCCACAATGTCCGACTCCTTACCTTGTGTAGCGCAGGTAGGATTCAGACACACCATATTCTTGAAGCGGGGCAGCGTAGGGTCGTGCTTCAGGTAAGGATTTATCGAATACTGAACCGATGTATCTTGATGTAGGTCATGTTCGTAGATCACCGCAGTCGACTCCTCTTCATAGGGACAGGCGCGGCACTTTAGGTAAGCCTTCCCATCATGCTCCACAATATCATACAGGAAATTCGAACAATCCTTGCAGAACTTCATTGCTCACTGTTTGTTACCAAACACATGTTTCGTTTTAGACTCCAAAACCCAGATTTATGCGTTCAAAAGGAATCCGGCCGGCATAATTCGTCGGGAGAGTAATCAACGATGCAGGCCGGACACCTTCAAAAGTTTCTGGACGCTCACCGTGCTGAAACCAAAAGTGGTCTTGAAACTCATCAGCTCTTCGGACATGGAATTCTGTACACGATTCCCGAGGAGAAGATGGATGAGTTCTATCGACTCTACTGCGCATACGTAGCAAACAATGGTCCTCTGACCATCACGGAGAAGATGACCCGTATTGGTCCTCTCCGTGTGGATCTCGACTTCCTGTATGAGGGACACGTCGAGGACCACAAGCACACGCAAGCCATGACGATCGCCTTCGTCAAGGCGTACATGACGGAGGCCGCCAAGTACATTGAGATCAAGGAGATCACGGACGTCTACGTGATGGAGAAGCCCGAGCCAACCTTCTACCCGGGTAAGAAGGAGTCGAAGTCCGGTATCCATCTCGTGGTTCCGGAGGTGAGGACCAATCGCAATGTCGAGCTGGCGATTCGCAACACGCTTCTGCCTCGAATGGACGAGTTCTTCCCTGGACTGGAGATGAAGAAGGACTGGCGCGAAACCTACGACAAGTCTCCACTCAACCACACCAGCTGGTGGGCTTTGCTCGGTTCGAAGAAGCCGGCCGGTGAGGGTGCGACACCGCAGCCGTATCAGCTCAAGTATTCGATTGAGTGGGATCCGAGTGACCCTGCAGTTGCGATCGATGAGGAGGTGAATCGTGAGGTCAAGCCGGACAACATTCGCAAGTTCTCGATCCGATCGCCCAACAACTCTGAATCTCCGGCCACGGAGCTTGGAAAGACCTATGCGCTGAAGGAAGAGGAGGTTCGCATCTCAGGCGGAGCTGCGGTTGTGCCTCAGCGTGGTCGCCCGGCTCAGCGCAATGGTGACCCTGGATCGCGTGGTTCTTCGCCGACTCGCGTGATCTACCTTCAGCCACTGTCTGAGTCCATGATGAAGTATTACGAGGGACACGTCTTCAACCTGAGTGCTGATCGGTTCAACAGCCACGATGAGCGAACACATGTAGGTCACTGCCTCAAGAACATTCATCCGGACTTAGAGAACCTGTGGCTGGAGTTCTGCTCCCAGCGCCAGGACGGCAAGTATGATCCACGTGAGGCCATGGCGAAGTGGAACGGCTTCAACTTCCGCAATGACGGTGCGAAGCTGGGTGTGGGTAGCCTTCGTCACTGGTCCCGCACGGATGACCCGGATGGATACCTGAAGGTCGAGAAGCTGAACATCGAGAGCCTCCTTGATGCCGCGACAGATACGCAGACGGAGCACGATATGGCGCAGGTCGTCCACGCCAAGTTCCGCGATGAGTTCAAGTGTGCGCGGTTCAGTGCCTCAGCGTGGTATTGGTTTGCTGGACACACCTGGCGTGAAACGGACAAGGGTGTTTCGCTTCAGTGCCGCTTGTCGAGCGACGTCTTCCGCGAGTTCTTCCGCAAGGAGACGGATATCAGCAACATGATGAATGCAGATGGGTTCCCGCAGTGCCCGGAGGGAAAGCACGAGCCGAGTAGCTGTGACTGGTGTAAGGCGGACAAGAAGCGCCAGGCCTACGCTCACATGCGCAAGCAGCTGCGCATGACCCGATTCAAGGAGAACGTGATGAAGGAGTGTCGCGAGCTGTTCCTCGATGAGGACTTTGCGACCAAGGTGGATGAGAACAAGAACCTGATCGCATTCGCGAACGGTGTATTCGACACTCTGACCTTCGAGTTCCGCGATGGAAAGCCGGAGGACTACATCTCCTTCTGCACCAACCTCGAGTATCACCCCGATCGCCCGCACGATTCGTATCCGTGCTGGGCAGAGCTGAACAAGTTCCTTCACGATGTGCTTCCCGATCCAGATGTCCGCGAGTATTTCCTCGCCTACCTGTCGACGTCACTGTCCGGGAACAACGAAGCGCAGAAGTTCCACATTCTCACAGGAACGGGTTCGAACGGCAAGTCGATGTTGATGAACCTGATGTCGACGGCGATGGGTGATTATGCGTGCAAGGCACCGATCTCGCTTCTGACCCAGGCGCGTAACAAGTCCGCTGCTGCTGCACCAGAGCTGGTTCGCATGAAGGGTCGTCGCTTCGTGACCATGCAGGAGCCGGATGAGCAGGTGCCGCTCAACACGGGTCTGATGAAGGAGTTGGCCTCTTCGGAGAAGATCACGGCTCGCGACTTGTATGCGGGCTCGAAGCAGATGATGGACTTTGACCTCCAGGCCCGCTTCAACCTGGCGTGTAACGAGAAGCCAAAGATCAATACGCAGGACGGAGGCACGTGGCGCCGTCTGGTGGTGATCAACTTCTTGAGCAAGTTCGTTGCAGATCCGCGCCTGCCGCACGAGAAGCCGATTGATGAGTCGATTGTTCAGAAGTCACAGAGCAAGGAGTGGGCTGAGGCGTTCCTGAGCTACATGGTCTTCCTCTACACGAAGGGCAAGGGCTATCGCAAGCTGGTCCCTCCGGAGAAGGTGATGGAGTACACGAGCGAGTACAAGGATGATAGTGACGTGATCGCCAAGTTCATCCGTGAGAAGATTCATAAGGTTGAGGCTGAGGCAGACGAGGCGGTGGCGATGATGAGGTGGTCAGATGTTACACGGGAGTTCATTGAGTGGCGCCGGACGAATGACCCGACAAGCAAGGCGACGACTGCTGATCTGAAGAAGCAGATCGAGTCTACATGCGGAAAAGCCGCCCCAGGAAATCGCTGGACCTCCTTCCGGTGCGGCGATGCGTAGACTTGCGGTGACGACGTGTCTTGCGACGACCGCCCACAACTGCAGGCACAGGTGCCGGCCCACCTAACCATGCCGGACGCTTTGACCAGTAATCAGACGCAGTGCTAGTGGTGTTCGTCCATGCGTTTGTGATGTAATCCATTGTTCTTCAAACTTATTTTTTTACTCCTCCCCGCCCTTGCGACGGGCGGCGCCGATCTTGCTCAGCACATACGAGCGGAGCAGGCCGATCGTGAAGACGACGAGCGCGAACGACACAATGAGGTTGACCAGCTCCGTGATCACCTGACCAACCTTGAGCTCAGCCGAGCCGACCTTGATGGAGAAGCCGGACACACCCTTGCCCGCCGAGGCGGCCGGCGCGAGCAGCGGCACGAGGATGCCGTCATTCAGCGACTTGAAGAACGCAGCCACCACCGATCCGAGATAAAACGACGCCGTGAGGATGATGATATCCTTAGTATCGAGCATTTATTGAGTGGTTCAGAATGTTTTTCAGCGAACGACATAATGCGGGGGTTAGACAAACTTGCCGGAAAAGCCACATCGCTGCTGGCGTTTGACTGCGAGTTCTGGCATGTAGGCGCGACGTTCCTGCCCCGCGAGGTGGGCGGATACCACCTGACTCGGAAAGGGGGGTCGTGGACCTCTACACAGTTCTTCGTTGTCCTTCCACCCCCTCCGCGACAACTGAACCGCGTATCCTCGAGCTACTCCACCGTGACGCCCGCGACGTCGATCGTGTTGGATATCCTTGAAGAAACAGAGCGGTCGGCGCCCGAGTTTCTTAACCAGGACGACAGTGTGAAGGCTTACTTTGCGGACCCGAAGGTGAAGCCGCACGTGAAGCCCACCTCCTGGCTCAAGGGATTCATTGAGAAGATGAGGGGGTCGACGGTGATCGTGAAGGGTGATATGGATTTGAAGGCGATCCGGTCTGCGTGCTCAAAGTACAAGATCGACTACTACCCGCCGATGGGTATCATTGATATCGCTCGCAGTAACCCGCTCTTTAGCAAGCGCTGCGGGACAGCGAAGTTGGAAGGTACCTATCACTGCATCGCGAAGGAGTTAGACCCTGCATTGAAGAAGGCATTCCCTGTTGGAAAGGCTCACAATCCCGTGTCCGACGCCGCCATGACGATTCAGATCGCTGCGTGGTTGGAGAAAGATGTGCGATGAATACAATGGATACCTCCTACTGGGGGCCGAGTGGGTGGCAACTGTTTCACCTGATTGCCGAAGGTTCACCGACACCTGGTCGAACGTTGACGCATATGCACCGCATTCTCCCCTGCAAGTTCTGTAGGGAAAGCACAACTAGGTTTGTAACGGAGCATCCGTTGAAGGGTGATGCAGGTCACTGGCTCTACGAGATTCATCGCAAGGTCAATCACAAGCTGAAGACGCAGGCAGAAACGGACCCAAAGGTCATCTTACCGGATCCCGACCCGACCTACGAAGACGTTCATGAGAAGTATGCGCAGATGCTGAAGAAGCCCCCGCATGGTGTGCCTGGTCGTGATTTCCTGTTCTCGATTGCATACAACTTCCCCGAGAAGCCAGAGGCTGAGGATGTGAATACACAGCAGGTCTTTCTGAACGAGTTGAGTCGCACGTATCCGTTCCCGAAATTGCGAAAGGTCTATGTGCAGTATATGCACTCGCACCCTATTGACTTGGGTTCTCGCAGTGCGTATCTCCACTGGATGTATGGTCTGCTGCGGCGCCTCTCGGAGAAAACGAACTCATCAATTCGCAGCTTCAAGGGATACACGCAACATGTGGCTTACTACAAAAGCGGGTGTTCTAAATCAACGTATCATGGAAAGACCTGTCGACGAGTCAATGGAGGATACACCAAGCAACGTGACCATAAACGTACACGACGAATCGTGGCCGGAGGTTTACTTTCGTAATCAGAAGTTCGAAGAAACCCCTCTGAGTATGAAAGTGTATATGGCTTGTCTAGTGGTTATTAGTTTGTTCGTGGTTCGCGCAATGTTTGTATGAAATATGTATAGCAGGTGATAAATGATCATTCCTATCGGGGTGGACTGCGGGGTTTCCGGGCTATTTAAGAAGTACGGCCTACGAACTGCGTCATTTCCATTTGATTGGACTGTGACATATAACGGTGTATCTGACTGTATATCGGATAGGTTCCAGTCTTTCATTCCTACATTGGGTAGTAAGATTAACGACCACGATGTATATTTTAATCATGACTTCGCATCTGCTACGTACGCGGAAGATGTAGTCAAATATGACAGGAGATGTCAACGGTTACTCAGTCTTCTAGATAGTACATCCGAAACTGTGATCTTTTGTAGAAAGGGACACGCTAAACACCACCACGATGAACATGCTGGCAAGTATCAGAAGATTCGAAACGATATTGACGATGCCGAACGTCTACATGCAATTCTTGCAGATAGATACCCGAACTTGAAATATAGAATACTTGTTTTCATTGTATGTGGACAGTGCTTCGATGCGAATGAAACGTATCAAAGTAGTTCTCATAAGATCGAGTTATACAATATTGTAACTCCTACCTTTGATGACGAGAGGTTCGAAAAATCTGTTCGTGATGTTCTTGGGTTTTAGAATATCGAGCGACGGCTCTTGCGGTGGCGGCGCGTCTTCTTCGCCGGGCCACCCATGCTGTGCTTCTTGTAGGTCTTCTTCGCCTCGAGAATGACCTTCTTCAGCCCGTCACCCTTCTTGTAGGTGCCGCGGTGCTTCATCTCCGACATCGTCTTCTTCACATGAGAAAGCCAAGGATTCGCCATTTTTGTTTAACCGCGCGAAATGAATCCACGGTCGTTTCAAGACTCCCTTGGGATGAACCCCGGGCGCCCAAGTGGTGTCGGACAGAGGTTCCACTGACATCCATACGTATAGACGTCGTCCATGACCTTGAACTTTGAAAAGGCTTGGTCAGGTGCGACAATCGCAATGTGGGACTGCGTGAACTGACGCAGCTCCTGTGGCTCACGTGGGTAAGCTGCCTGCTGGTAGCTGAGGCGGCGTAGATGGCTCTCATTCCACGACACATTCACTAACGGCTCGAGCTCTGTGCCGCGCGCCTCATTGCCCGAAACAATCACCACCTTGTCCGCCAGTGCCTCTAGCGGTGTTTCTTCGATGGAACCCTGGAACAGCTGCTTTCGTACCGTGGTCTTGAGGTGGTGGGCTACACGATTCGCAGTGAAGCTCTTGTCTGTATGAAGGACGAGGCTCAGAATCAGGGGGTCGCGTGATGGAAACGCCTTCTGAAGAATCGTCACGCAGCACGACTCGAAGGTCCGATGCCGAACCTGGTCATAGTTAGGAACCAACGCAACAACTGGCTCGTCCTGTGCGTCTGAATAGATGTGGAGCTCGAGTAAGCGAAACCCCTTTGCTAGCGCGCCCTCAATGTCTTCGAAGGTGCTGCCCTGAGCATAATAGTCAACCAGTGTCTTTCCACGGTCCTCGTGGACTGGCTCTTCTGTAGACGCAAGGATATAGCCTGCCGTAACCAGTGCTCCGACCACAATCAGCGGTTCCATTACGTAGTGTCCTTACTTTTTTGGGGCGCGAACAACGATGGGACAGATGCTCCAAGCACAACTTCGTCGTGATAGCGCAGACGGTTTACGTCATCATCTGTAATCCGCTTGTTCATCGGAAACTCCATCAGACATGCGTAGTGGAAATACAGGCAATACATTCCACACTCCGACTCCTTGAACTGATGCCGCGTAGTGTTGTAGGTCAGCTTCATCGGCGTCTCGTTGGGGTGAATCGCATCCCACTGGTCCTTCCAGCGAAACATCAAACGCTGAATCTCCTTCTCTGGCTTGCTCGCGTAGGAGTCAAAGTAGGTCATGCGAGGATACTGCAGCTCATCTCGCATGTCGAGGAAGGCGGCAATCCAGTGTTGGCCCGGTCCATCGTGAACATCCGTGTTGAAGACGATTCCAATACGCCGAATCCCCTTCTTGTAGAGGGTGGCCAGCTTCATCGAGCACAGCGTAGATACGATGCACTTGGACATCTCAGACTTCAGGTCAAAGTCAATCGGTACACAGCCTACGAAATGATAGTCTTGGATGACCTTCTCGTATTGACGCTCAACCTTATCAATATCGTCAGACGACAGCCACTCGGTCGGGTTCTTCTTCCACGAACTCGGTGCACGAGGACGCTTCATCATCGAGCTAACGATGCAGGCCGGTGCACCGGTCTTACATTTCGAATGAAGGCGGCTCTTCAATTCGGACCATATGGCGGTAACCCCCCGCTTCTGGATTTGAGGTTCAGTTGGGTGCTCTTTGTTGTAGACGGTTCTCAACCGTTCAATCTCATCTTCGTCGAAGAGCATCTTGCTTAAAACGGATACTTTCCTTGCGAGGTGAATCATCTTCACAATGGACGCTCTTAAGGCAATCCTCTCCAAGTACATTCGCATCAACAAGAACCTATCCGAGCTGAATGCTCAGACATCTGAACTTCGCGACAACAGGCGCACGGTCGAGTTGGATCTCGCAGCCCTGTATGCACATACAGAGTTACCAGACCAAATTCATCTGAAGGAGTCTGAACTGATGTTTAACGTCAAGCGCCCGAACAAGTGGAAGAAGGGTTGGACACTGTCGAAGAAGGACCTGGAACTCTATCTCAAGGATATTCTGGGTGACCGTGGGTCTGAGGTCATGAAGGAGATTGTGCGTCGTCACGAGCCAAAGCTGATCGCAGACGACTTCGGTTTCGAACTGAAGTCATCTGGCTCCTCCTCCGACACCATGTCCGACAAGTGAGTGCTTGACCGCGACACCTTTAGAGTTCCAAGACGACCATAGAGTCTGGCTAGACCTGCTAGACCACATCCACACACAGCAATTCCAACGATAGCAACAATCCCAATTGGCTCCATTACTTTTTCGGTTGCGGCTGCTTGTAGACCGTTTTTAGGGCTTCGTCGATTTCGCGAAGGAGTTTGGTCATATCTCGTATATGACGTGACGCCTCAAGGGTGTTTTCAGCCGGCAGGAATCCATGCTGGACTCGAGTCACTGCGACCGAGAGTAGTTGCTGCTGTTCGACCACTTGAAGCGCCAATGTCGAGAGCTGTTTTCGCATCAATGCCGAGATATGTAAGGGACGGAGAAAATGTTTAAACTCCGTCATCCTCTCGTGAGGTGAAGTATTCTCGCATCTTCGATTCCACAGCCTTGTCGGTAAGCTCCCAGACACCGTCTGCGTTAGGTTCGACGATGGACCTTACGTCGCGCACACCATTGAGAATCTTGTGCCGGTCCACATACTTGCGGTTCTTCGCAGTCCCGTGCCACAGATGATATACCGTGCCGGTTGCACAGGCTAGCTTAGGCAAGGCCATCTGCGAATACTCCGTGTAGGACGGAACTAGCGCTGGGTGAACGTATCCCACTGGGAACTTTATGTTCATCCACGCAGCTGTCGACATCGTATCTCCGCTGCCCGTGATTCCGTGCGCGTAGAACCCAACTTCCCTGAACCACTTTCGCTGGAAGGCCCAAGCGAATCCTGGATGATAGTTGTGATTGTAGAGGTTGAGGCGGTTCATATACGCAACCGATAAGCGTGTTTGGACCAGCTTCGTGTAGGTGCTGTCCAGCCACACGCAGGATGCGAACGGTTGAACGACTTCATAGGTTGTGAGCAGGCGTGAAACCTCTTCATACCAACCGGGATGTCCGAAGATTACATCGGCATCCATGAAGAGCAGCTTCTTGTAGTAGCAGGGAATGCGCTTTTCCAGCAAGCCACAGAGCACCTCCTTGTGGAACAGCACGCTGTTTCCCTTCACATGATACGCATCGGCGAGTTCAGGCTCGTGGTCATCGAACATTAGTTCAAGCGTATAGTAGGGTATCTTCGCAAGCTTCAGCTTTTCGATAGTGTAGAAGTAGTTCATGAGCATCTTCTTGGAACGCGCCGGGTTGAAAAACACGAAGCAAACCGCCATATCTTTGCGCTTGGGGATCTCGTAGCGACAGGCTGCGACATCTACAATACAGGTTTCAAGTGGAGGGGCTGTTTCAGGGGTGCGGACGACATTATAGGCGAATGACTGGATCTGTCCCATTACTTATACGTTGCGTTTTCGATATTGGCCTTTTGCTCGAGATACTTCTCTTGTAGCCGGCGCATCTTGCGCTTGCGAGAGAGGGCATACATACGCTTGTTCTGCTTCTTAGTCTGGTACAGTGACTTCACTGCCTTCTTGATCCCGAGGAAACCACCGCGGACCCGACGTGTCTTCATTGTTATGAGCGGATAAAAACGAATTTACCCGCTGGAGGAGAAGGGAACTCATGTACTCGCCTTACAATGCCTCCAATCGAACCTTTACCGAAGACGATATCCACCGCATTGTTCGCCGTCACGGACTCCCTCATTATCGGGTGTCTAACCGCCGCGTCTTCCAGACTGCAATGGTTCACACCACCTACGTTAGACGCTCTGAATACACCACGCCTGATGGAGAGCCGGCCACACTTGCCCCCTGTCCATCCGGTGTTATGCCCCTCCAAGACGAGAGCTACGAATGTTTGGAATTTGAAGGCGATGCAGTACTCGGCGCCTGTATCGCGACATATCTACGCAAGAAGTTCCCCGAGAAGAAGCAGGGATTCTTGACGGACGCCCGTAAGGAGCTCGTCAACAATGACCGGATCGGGGGCTTGTCGAAAGAGTTGGGATTGAATAGGTTCTACGTCATCTCTCGTCATAATGAGGACTCGGTTGCGATTGCTGGGCGAACCAACACCAAGAAGCTGGGCGACATCTTCGAAGCGTTCTTGGGTGCGCTGTGGACAGACTGTGGAAACAGGTTCAATATCGTGTATACCTTCGTGACCACCGTGATGGAGGCGTATCTCGATGTGGATGAGATCGTGAACTCGGCCACGAACTTCAAGGACCTGTTTCAGAAGTATTGTCAACGCGAGTTCAAATGCACCCCGGAGTACGAGATGCGATCCAATGACCCGAAGAAGAATGAGATTGTGGTTGCGGTCATGGTGGTAGGAAAGGTCTATGGGATTGGCGCAGGGACCACGCGCAAGAAGGCAGAACAGATGGCATGCCAAGAAGCCCTTACACGAGTCGGGGCAGTCGCCGCTTAAAGGAACGACGACCAGAACCAAGATTTATCCCCTCCTTTACGCCCAGCTCTTCAGGTTTCGTAGCTTTCGCGATATCCGCCATTTCAGGGCGCCCCTTGAAGTCGGGCACGGGT
>Ga0114958_10003158_pt1 | contig 11937 bp, 9 predicted proteins | sample C_130208_EF_Meta_FD_89577 | JGI IMG/M metagenome (GOLD analysis project Ga0114958, IMG submission 89577) | Freshwater microbial communities from Lake Croche, Canada to study carbon cycling - C_130208_EF_MetaG | ecosystem: Environmental > Aquatic > Freshwater > Lake | place: Lake Croche, Canada... | reverse complement strand
TGTTAGAAAAACAGAAGAAAGGAAAAAAGAGAATGAGGCAGGTGGGAAATGTTGAAATTCCACAAGAAGCCTTTATGGCAGTCTTGAAATTAGATTAAGACAAATAATTTTTTATAAATAATTTTAAAAGAAGCGTTTAAAGCGTAATTTTAAGATTCAAAATAAATAAAATGGCTCAAGTTATAAGAATGCCCAAGATGAGTGACACAATGTTAGAGGGTGTCATTGCTAAATGGTTAAAAAAAGAAGGAGATACAATTAAGTCAGGTGACATCATAGCTGAAGTTGAAACGGATAAGGCTACCATGGAACTTGAAAATTATGAAGATGGCACATTACTTTATATTGGTATAAAAGCTGGAGAAGCAGCCCAAGTAGACGGAATTATCGCTATTGTTGGAACAAAAGGTGAAGATTATTCAAGTTTATTAGTAGAACCTAAACCAGTTGTCGCAAACGAAGTCGTAGAAAAGGCGGCAGAAGTAATTACAAATCAACCTATAATTGATTTAAGCAAAATCAAAGCTAAGGCAGTAAGAATGCCAAAAATGAGCGATACGATGGTAGAAGGCGTCATTGCGAAATGGCTTAAAAAAGAAGGAGATAAGGTAAAGAGTGGTGACATCATTGCTGAAGTTGAAACAGATAAGGCAACGATGGAATTAGAGAATTATGAAGACGGAACCATATTGTATATTGGGGCACAAGAAGGAAAAGGAGTTGTAGTAGATGGAATTATAGCTATTGTAGGTGAACCAGGGGCAGACTTTAAAAAGATTTTAGATGCTGAAAGTGTAGTTAAAGTTGACGCACCGGTAGTCGTACAAGCCAATGCGCCTGCACCTATCAAGGCTGTTGAAGAGGTTAAACATATTGAAACAGTTCAATCCACCCAACAAACTGCTTCTAATGTAGTAATAAAATCATCTCCGTTAGCACGGGCATTAGCTAAAGAAAAAGGATATAATTTATCATGGATTCAAGGGACGGGTGAAGGTGGAAGAATTACAAAATTTGATATAGAAAGTTACAATCCCAACCAAGGAGGAATTAAAAATAGCCACTTTAGTGGAGGAACTGAAAGTTTTGAGGATATTCCCAATAGTCAAATGCGAAAAACAATCGCAAGAAGACTTTCTGAATCAAAATTCAGTGCACCAGAATTCTATTTAACCATGGAAATTAATATGGACAAAGCCATTGATGCGAGAGTTAGCATGAATGAAGTTTTCCCTGTTAAAATTTCATTTAATGATTTCGTCATTAAAGCAGCTTCTTTGGCGTTAGTAAAACATCCAAAAGTAAATTCATATTGGATGGAAGATCGAATTAGAATTAATAAACATGTCCATATTGGAATGGCAGTGGCGGTTGAAGATGGATTATTAGTACCTGTCATTCGATTTGCAAATGAAAAATCCATCGCTGAAATTTCAGCTGAGGCGAAAGATTTAGGCGGAAGAGCTAAATCTAAACAACTGCAACCGAAAGATTGGGAAGGAAATACTTTTACAGTAAGTAATTTAGGGATGTTTGGTATAGATCAATTTACCTCCATCATTAATTCACCTGAATCATGTATTTTGGCAGTGGGTGGAATTAAAGAAACAGTAGGTGTCAAAAACGGTCAATTCTATGCGACTAATATCATGAAATTAACGTTAACATGTGACCATCGTGTCGTTGATGGAGCTACAGGAGCCGCTTTTCTGCAAACCCTGAAACAATATCTAGAGGACCCAATAAAATTGTTTTTATAACACCTGATTAATTGGCAAGCCTCGAATATATCGGGGCTTGACTATTTAAAATAAGTATGATTATGAGCACGGAAAATATTAGAATAGCGATTCAAAAATCAGGTCGATTAAGTGAAGACTCTTTAAAGCTATTTAAAGAATGTGGAATAAAATTTGAGGCCCATGGATCTAAATTAAGATCTGTGTCAAGTAATTTCCCCATTGAGTTTTTGTTTTTAAGAGACGATGATATTCCTGGGTATGTAGAAGATGGAGTTGCTGATTTAGGTGTTATCGGATTAAATGTCCTTATGGAGCAAAAACGTAAAGTTGAAATCGTTAAAGAATTAGGCTTTTCTAAATGTCGTTTATCTTTAGCTATTCCTAGAAATGAGGTATACACCGATTTATCTTATTTTAATGGAAAGAGTATAGCGACCTCCTACCCTAACCTAACAGATTCATTTTTAAAAGCTAATGGTGTTCAAGCGGAAACACATGAGATTTCAGGATCTGTTGAAATCGCCCCAAGTATTGGCTTGGCAGAAGGTATTTGTGATATCGTTTCAACGGGAGGAACATTATTAAGTAATGGGTTAAAGGAAGTGGCTGAAGTATTTCAAAGCCAAGCCGTATTAATTTCAAATAAGCAGTTAAATAAATCAAAGAAAGATCTTTTAGATAAGATCATTTTTCGAATTGATGCCGTTCAAAAAGGGCAAAATGCAAAATATGTAGTATTGAATTCGAGTGAAGAAAATATACCCAAAATAATAGCATTACTTCCAGGAATGAGATCGCCTTCGGTTGTCCCTTTAGCTGAAAAAGGGTGGTTTTCGCTTCATTCCGTGATATCAGAAAATGATTTTTGGGAAATAATTGAGTCACTAAGATTAGCAGGTGCTGAGGGTATTTTGGTCTTACCTATTGAAAAAATGATTTTATAATGATTCAGTTAATAAAATTTCCTACTCGACCAAATTATTCAGAATTGTGTGCAAGACCTCAAATAGAGTCTTCAAAAATAGACAGCTTAATCGAATCGATATTTGAAAGGGTACATACTGATAAAGATGAGGCGCTGATAAGTTTAACTCATGAATTTGAGAAAAGAAATATTGATGCTATTCTTTATACAGAAAAGGAAATTGATGCCTATTCAGACAAAACCGATGAACATTTAAAAAAAGCCATACAGATAGCGTTTGACAATATTTGGAAATTTCACGAGGCTCAAAAACTTATTGAAAATAGAATTGAAACGAGTCCTGGGGTGATTTGTTGGCAAAAGTCAAGTCCGATAGAGAAAATTGGCATTTATATCCCGGGAGGAACGGCCCCTTTATTTTCAACCATTTTAATGTTAGCCATACCGGCCAAAATAGCGGGTTGTTCCGAGATTGTATTATGTACCCCTGGAATTCACCCTGCTATATTTTTTACTGCTAAATTATGTGGAATAACTAAGATGTGTAAAGTAGGTGGCGCACAAGCTATTGCCGCATTAGCTTTAGGTACACCATCCATTCCCAAAGTATATAAAATATTTGGTCCAGGAAATCAATATGTTACTGCGGCAAAGATGCATGCAAATTCAATGGGCGTGGCCATTGACATGCCGGCTGGTCCTTCAGAAGTAGCCATTTATGCAGATGAAACATCAAATGCTCGCTATGTCGCCTCCGATTTATTATCCCAAGCGGAACATGGAATAGACTCCCAGGTATTTCTTGTGTCAACCTCAGAATCAGTGACTCAAGAAATTATACGTGAATTAGAAAGCCAACTAAAAGATCTACCTAGAAAAGAATTAGCAAATGGGGCTATTTTAAATTCTAAATTCATATTAGTTAAAAATCAAGAAGAGGCTATAGATCTACTAAATGAATACGCGGCTGAACACTTAATATTAGCATGTGATAATTCTGAAAAAATGTCAGACAAAATAATTAATGCTGGATCAATATTTTTAGGACATTATACGCCAGAATCAGCCGGTGATTATTCATCTGGAACCAACCACACATTGCCAACTAATGGACATGCAAGAGCATATTCAGGGGTTAATTTAGATAGCTTTTGTAAAAAAATTACATTACAATCGATCAGTAAAAGTGGATTAAAAATTTTGAGCGAGAGTATCATACCCATGGCAGAAGCAGAATCATTACAAGCACATGCGAATGCAGTAAAAGTCCGATTAAATAATGGATTATAAAAAATACATATTACCCCATATTTGGAATTTAAAGCCCTACTCATCTGCTAGAGATGAATTTAAAGGGAACGAAGGAATATTTTTAGATGCCAATGAAAATCCGTTTGGATCCGGTTTAGTAGAATATTACAATCGGTACCCAGATCCGCTTCAATGGAAAATAAAGGAACAAATAGCTCAAATTAAAAAATGTTCCGAAGACGAAATATTTTTAGGAAATGGGTCTGATGAAGCCATCGATTTATTGATCAGAATGACCTGCACGTCTGATTCCAGTTCTATAATCGTATGCCCGCCTACCTATGGAATGTATGAAGTAAGCGCAGCCATTAATAACATTCCTTTGACTAAGGTTAATTTAACTACTGAATATCAACTGAATGTAGATTCAATTTTAAAAACAATTGATTCGACTACACGACTAATATTTATATGCTCACCCAATAATCCAACGGGTAATTTAATGAATAGAGAAGATATTATTAAAATTCTTGATTCATTTAAAACTGGTTTTGTGGTAATCGATGAAGCCTATATAGATTTTTCCGACCAGCCAAGTTTTGTTCAAGAATTATCCAAATTTCCACAGCTCATTGTATTGCAAACCTTGTCTAAAGCTTACGGATTAGCTTCTTTGCGCTTAGGAATGGCATTTGCTAACCCGACAATCATTAAACTATTCAATAAAATAAAACCACCTTATAACATTAGTGGATCGACACAGAATTTAGTTCGAACAGCATTAGAAAATAACCATTTTGTAGCTGAGTCTATCAAACAATTAAAAATCAACAAATATCATTTAATAACTGAATTAAAACATATTATTGGCGTTTCAACAATATTTCATTCTGATGCTAATTTTATTTTAGTTAAATTTATTCGTGCGCATGAACTATTTAATTATTTGATTTTACATAAAATAATTACCAGAAATAGATCCAATGTAGCGCTATGTAATGATTCGATAAGGATTACCATTGGATTAGAAAGTGAAAACAAAGAATTAATCGACAAAATAAAGATTTTTTATACCAAAAATGATGTGTAAAAAAGTATTGTTATTTCTTTTTTTACTGATTGTCAGCCATGAAAATTATGGACAATTGCAGGATTGGGCCGCAGGTTTTAGAGTAGGTGAACCTGGTGGATTTATGGCTAGAAAATATTCTGAAAATGGAATTAATGCGATTGAAATCAATATAGGTACTTATGGAGGTTTATGGGGTACAGATCGAAATTATAAAGATGGCGAATTTCGTAATATTGGATATTCAATCAATATGCTCTATTTATGGCATTACCCTACGCTGGTTAATGCCGATTTACACACATATTATGGATTTGGGCCAGAAATAAATTCAAGAGATTTATATGAAAAAAATTCAACTAAATCAACTCGCAACCAAGGAATGGGAGCTGCAGCTATTGGGGGTTTAGAATATTTCCCTATTGATGCACCTAGCCTATCATTTTTTGGTGAAATTGGTTTTTATAATGAACTTTTACCTAATCCATTCTTCTGGCATTTGCAAGGGGGTATCGGAGTAAGAGTAAATTTTTGATGAATATAGGAAATCAAAAAGATAAGTGGCAATTTTACAGCGCGGGGATGTAGCTCAGTTGGCTAGAGCGCTTGCATGGCATGCAAGAGGTCGTCGGTTCGAGCCCGATCTTCTCCACAAAAAAGGACTCATATAATGAGTCCTTTTTTTATAGTCGATCTTTAAAGGAATCGAATCCAAAATGCTTTAATCTTATGTATTGGTCGTTGACATCAATCATACCGATGTCCGGAAGATTAACCCCATTAAATGTCGTTGTTTTGACCATGGTATAATGAATCATATCTTCAAATATAATTTCATCACCAATTTTCAATGGCGAATCAAATGAATAGTCCCCATAAAAATCACCAGCCAAACAAGTCATTCCTCCAAACCTATAGCTGGGCATTCCAGAAATAGGTTCCATAGAAGCATGTCGAATTCGAGGTTTATATGGCATTTCAAGCGTATCTGGCATATGTGCCGCAAATGAAACATCTAAAATAGCCACATCAATGCCCGCAGAATGGACTATATCCAAAACAGTAGATTTCAAAAAACCTGTTTGCCAACCCACTGCAGAACCAGGCTCTAAAATAATTTTTAAATGAGGATATCTCGATTTAAAAGACTTTAACAAGTTAATCAAATGGTCTACATCATACCCCTCTTTGGTAATTAAATGTCCACCTCCTAAATTTAACCACTTAATTTGGGGCAATAAATCACCAAATTTTTCTTCTATCACCTTCAATGTCCTTTCTAGTACGTATGAATCGTTTTCACAAAGTGTATGAGAATGCAAGCCTTCTATGCCCATAGGTAATGAATTTCCTAAATCAGACCGTCTAATCCCTAATCTAGATCCTGCAATACATGGATTATACATATCTGTTTCCACTTCAGCATATTCTGGATTAATGCGAATTCCACAAGAAATTCCATTATTGACCGCCTGATCTGCAAATTGATTCACTTGATTCAAAGAATTGAAAGTCATATGACTTGCATAATGCATAAACTCATTAAATTCTGATGCAAGATATGCTGGCGTATATGCATGACATCTAATTCCCATTTCTTCAAATGCTAACCTGGCTTCATTTAATGAGCTAGCCGTTGCACCCGATAAATATTTTTTGATCGTATTAAAAACATGGTAAAAAGAAAAACCTTTTAGGGCACAAATAATCTCCACTCCCGCTTCTTTTTGAACCCGCTCAAGTAATATTAAATTATTTATTAATAATTTTTCTTCTAAAACATATGCAGGTGAAGCAATTTCAGGATATTGAATATACATATTAATAGGTATGTGGTAATTCACCATTTATTTCCTCATGCCAAGGAAGCCCATGAATATTCAATAATTCCATAAATGGATCAGGATTAAATTCTTCCACATTGTAAACACCTGGATTAAACCAGACGCCTTCACACATTAAAGAAGCTCCAATCATGGCAGGAACACCAGTTGTGTAGGAAACACCTTGCGCCTGTACTTCCTTGTAGCAATCTGCATGATGGCAGTTGTTGTACACATAATAACTCACATCTTGACTGCCTTTAATCCCTTTAATTTGGCAACCAATGGAGGTTTGGCCCGAATAATTTTCTCCTAAGGTACCCGGTTCAGGCAAAACTGCCTTTAAAAATTCTAAGGGAACAATGTCCATTCCATTAAATTTAATCGGATGAATAGAAGTCATCCCCACATTTTGTAAAACTTCTAAATGAGTTAAATAGGCCTGACCAAAAGTCATCCAAAACCGAGCTCTTTTTAATGTAGGGAAATTCTTAGTTAACGATTCTAATTCTTCATGATATAACAAATAGGATTCTTTAAGTCCAATATTAGGGTAACTAATTGGCTTATGAATAGACATTGCATCAATTTCTACCCAATCTCCATTTTCCCAATACTTACCTTTTTGAGTTATTTCTCTAATATTAATTTCAGGATTAAAATTTGTAGCAAATGCTTTTCCATGATCGCCTGCATTACAATCAATAATATCAAGATAGTGCATTTCATCAAAGTAATGCTTATTCGCATAAGCTGTATACACCCCAGTGACTCCAGGATCAAATCCACATCCTAATAAAGCCATCAAACCAGCTTCTTTAAAGCGTTCTTGATATGCCCATTGCCATGAATATTCAAATTTAGCTACATCTTTAGGTTCATAATTAGCCGTATCTAAATAATGTACTCCAGTAGCTAAACAAGCATCCATAATCGTTAAATCCTGATAAGGGAGAGCCACATTAATGACCATAAATGGCTTTTCTTGATTAAATAGTTGAACTAAGGCCGTAACATCATCCGCATCTACTTGCCTTGTTTGCACAGAAATTGGCAAACCTATATGTTTACATTCTTCGGCGATTGCATCGCATTTTTTTAATGTCCTAGAAGCTAAAATCACTTCTGAAAAATACTGCGGATTCATTGCACATTTTTTTGCAACAACATTACCGACCCCACCTGCACCAATTATAATTACTTTTTTTCCCATATTCATTTAAAAAGAATTCAAAAATACGTATTGAAAATTATATTCCATATCGGATGTTAAAATTTAATCTTTTTAAAGGGTCTTATCACCTTAGCTATTGAATTATGCCAATACCCCCTTAATAACTCATCTTCTCTTACTCCCTTGCTTGTACTTGCATGTAAAAACAAAATTGAGTCCTTGTTGATGTTTGATACAATACCTACGTGATTGATTATTCCATTTTGATTTGAAAAAAAAACCCAGTCACCTCGCTGAATTTGATTAATTGATACACGAAAACCAAATTCTAATTGCTGAGAAGTAGTTCTTGGTACCTGGAAAGAATTATTTTTGTACATTGAAAATAATAACCCAGAGCAATCTAACCCATGATTATCCGATCCTCCTACTAGATAAGGAACGCCTAAAAAAGAAAATCCTGTTTTAAACAAATGATTTAAATCGTCCTGATTAAACGTATTAGTTTGATTCTTTGCGCAGAATAAATGCCATGAGCCGTGAAAGATTTGACAACCTTGACTTAAGAACAAAATCAAAAGGATTATTAGAAATTTCTTAAACATAGACAACGTCCCTGGTACTCAAATAGATCAAAACTCCTCTAGGTTCTTTGAAACCCATTTCATTAAGAATATGGCAATAATTCCCTAATTGTATTTTATGTTGATCGTCTCTTTTTCCTGATTTAAAATCAATTATAAAAATATGTCCATCTTTGTTAATTACTCGATCAGGCCTAAATATAGAACCATCAGGGCATAAAATGTCTTTTTCAACAAACAACAACTCTTCATCGATAAAAAAATCGCGTATTAATTTATCTTCTAAAAGCTCATTTATATCAACCATATAGTCAAAAGAATTAGTAGCATTAGAACAATATAAATTCCAATCGTTAATACCTTTTAATTTGGCCAAAAAATCATGAAGTATGTTTCCCTTTTCTCTTTTTTTATCTGCCGAATTGAACAAATCTGATTTTGAAGAATCAACCCGAAATTTAGGAAGTACAAATAAAGAAGACTGAATGTCAACTTTTTTACCAACAAATTTAGCACCATTAGATTGACCAATGCATTCAGGAATTTGATCTTCGCTAAAAACGTAGTGAGAAATGAAATCAACATACGTACTTGAATTCAAATAAGATTTATCCAGTAACAATCGGCCTTCTTTTTCAGCCATTTTATATAATATATCACCTACAGATTGATTAAATAATGCTTTAGTCGTACCATGTGCTTCCTCTGAAGGTTTGGCAACAATCAAGTGCAAGTGAAATTTAGCGCGAGTTGTTCCAACATATAACATATTAAGTGCATCTAAAAATACGGCCTCTTTCTCGAGTATACTTTGCTCATTTAACTCATCAAAACCGCTCAAAGCTTTAACGCCCACCTTACTATAAAAATGTGCTAATTTTTTTTCTTCATCAACCGTTAATTCATCAAATACTAAATTTTTCAAATCAAACCATATTTTTTCTGAACCTATATGATGTGACCAAGTGGCAAAAGTAATGATCACAATTGGATATTCTAAACCCTTAGATTTATGAATACTAGAAATGGTAATTGCATTTAAATGTTCCGGTGAAGCAATACAAAAACTAGATTTATTTTCATCGTAGTACTCCAAAAACTCACTGATTGAATTCGATTGAACTAGAGCAAATTCATTTAAAATATCTAAATACTTAAATAGATATTCCGATCCTTCCTTGTGTGTAAATAAATTAAACTTGTCAACTAAATAATAAACAAACGGAATCAATAAAGAATCATTTAATATAGTTGAATCCAATGAAATGGAATCGGCATTAAAAAATTCAATACAATGACCCAGGTAATCTCCATTCACTTTTGAAATATTTGCATTAAAAATTTCTGTCCGACCTACTAACTGATTATACTGAAAAAAAAGTTCGTAAAGCGTAAATTGATCTGGATTGTTGGCCAATTTCATGAACGTATGGATAAAACCAACAATGGATGAATAATGGACCAAAAGAGAGTCAGAAGAAATCACTGGATATCCCAATTCTTTTAACTGAATAGCCAAAAATTTCGAATCCTTATTTTTTCGAGTTAATATTGCTATATCTTTAAAATTAAAACCATTTATAACGCTTTGCTTGATTTGGTCAATGCAAACATCGAGCATCATAATTGAGTCAGAGACTTTAATAGGCGAGGTATTTGGAATAGAATTTAATACCACAATATCCACAAATCCTTTGCCTTTGCTAGGATCTAAACGGGGATTTTGCTTCATATTTTCACCATAAATAGGAATTAATAAGCTAGAATAAGCTTGATAAGTAGGTTGATTTGCAATAAAATCAAAAAATTTATTATTAAATTCGACTACCTCACTAGCGCTCCTAAAATTATTAGTTAAGCTAATATTTTGAGTATTACCTACTAAATAATCATATCTAATCTGATCAAGTTCGTTTGATCCAAGTTTATCACCTAATAAACCTGAATTATGATTTGTCATAGAGGCAATCAAACCAACCTCTCCGCCACGAAATTTATAAATGGATTGTTTAGGATCGCCTACGAGCAAATTTCTTTTATTGATACTAACAGAATTTTCAATCAGGGGCATAAAATTTTGCCATTGTAGTATGGAAGTATCTTGAAATTCGTCAATCAAAATGTGAAAATACCGATCTCCTAATTTTTCATAAATAAATGGCACAGGATCCTGAGAAATAACTTCGTAAATCTTTTTTGAAAACTCTGAAATAGACACCGCATTATTATCAGCTTGATAAATACTTAATTCGTCAACCACAGTGCTCAATAAGGCTATTTTCTTAATATCTTTTGTTATTAAAAGTAATAAAAGGTATTTATTAATTACCTGATCGTGTAACTCAACAAAAGATTGACTCAAAATGGAAAGTTGGTCCGCAATCCCATCCATCTGTACCTTAGATAGTGGAGAAGCACTAGCTGAATACCATTTACCTGAAGAAATTGCTTCTTTTAAGTAAGTGAATTTATTTGCCTCAAGTTCAGCATTTAAAATAAATTTTCTAAAGTAATAAATGGGACCCTTGGCACCACGCACAAATTCATGATCAGCTACTTGAATGGAATCCACTAGCATAATAATTTTACTAGCAATTTCCTTTAATTCAAATTGAATAGAAGATACAAAATGAAAAATCTGATTTTCAATAGTCATAAAATCAGTGATTTCAAATGATCTGATATGGTCTTGCACCCGTAAAAAATCTTCCTGAAAGCAAATCTTTAAATACTGATGGAAGCCAGTTCGAATTAAATTCCAATTTCTACCTTCATTTACTTCATTGCGTGCATAATCTAATATTAATGAAGTTAAATGTGGATCGCCATGGAGATTAACTTTGTCCATTAATTGATCTATAAGCACTTTGATAAGTTTATTCGAATCTAAAATAACTTCAAATTGGCTTGGTAGGTTTAACTCCTCGACAAACGAGGCACTTAATCTTTGAACAAAACTATCAATAGTCATCACTGAAAAAAGCCCATAGTCTTGAAGAATTTGTTGCAACGTTACTTTTGCACGATTCGAAATTTCTTCCTTAGAGATTGAATCTCCAGAAATAATGAAATCTTGATGAATGGTATTGATAATCAATGAAAACTGACTTACTTGATCTTGAGATAAATTAAGAAATAAAGGGTATTCTGATATGCCCGTTAAATATTCAATAATGCGAGTTCGCATCTCCTCTGCAGCTTTTATAGTGAAAGTTACAGCTAAAATTCTTCGAAAGTATCCCCTTTTTTCCTTTTCAAGCATGGCTAATTTTATATACTCTATAGTCAAAGTATACGTTTTTCCAGAACCAGCAGAAGCAGAATACAATAAAATACTCATGTAGATTTAAAAAAATAAATTGTTTATGC
>Ga0114958_10003154_pt1 | contig 11949 bp, 9 predicted proteins | sample C_130208_EF_Meta_FD_89577 | JGI IMG/M metagenome (GOLD analysis project Ga0114958, IMG submission 89577) | Freshwater microbial communities from Lake Croche, Canada to study carbon cycling - C_130208_EF_MetaG | ecosystem: Environmental > Aquatic > Freshwater > Lake | place: Lake Croche, Canada... | reverse complement strand
GTCGGGGCCTTCGTTCCCGCGAGTTACGGCAACCATGTCCAGACCGCCAGCGACGAGGGAGTCGTCTGGCAGGAGAACCGACCGCACCGGGTCGTCCGGGTGGTCTACAACGAACGCGCCAGCTTCATCAACGGTGATGGCAAGCGTGTCGAAATCGAGCAACCAAGAGTGGAATACATTCTCGTTCCGGAAAAAATTGATTGATTCGAATCCAGACAAAAACCTCGTTCTACGACGCTTCTAGTACATCCGCCATGAAATACGCGACCCACACACTCAGACTCGCCGGAATCGTCTCGGCGCTTGCGCTCCGGGCCATCGCCATCGAAGCGCCACCGGAGGAGGCGCAGGCCCCAGCGGCTGCCGCTCCTGAGCAGCCAGCCGAGGCCCAAGTCGAGCAGATGCCCCTCCAACAGGAGAAGGCCGCGCCCACCGCTTATCTGGGTCTTGGCGGTGGCCAGGTCCCTGAAGTCCTCGGCGTCCATCTCGGGCTCAAGGATGGCGAGGGACTTCTCATCCGTGCGCTTGATCCGGAAGGCCCTGCGATCAAGGCCGGGTTCACCGTCAATGACATTATCACCAAGATCGACGAGACCCAGATCGGCAGTCAGGCCGATCTGACCAAGCATGTTCTCGGGAAGAAGCCCGGTGACGAGGTTTCAATCGACTGCATCCATGAGGGCAAGCCCGGCAACCGCAAGGTGATCCTCGGTGGGCGCGCGAGTCCCGCCCTTGGCATGAATGGAGCCGCTGATGGGCCGCTCGACAAGTTGTTCCAGGACATGCCTGAGGATCAGGCCAAACGCATTCGCGAATCGATCGAGAAGTCCATGAAAGGCTTTGGCGACATTCAGGGCGGCCTCCAACTCCAGGGTCAGGCCGCCATGCCGGAGGATATGGACAAGGCGATGAAGGAGATGGAGAAGAAGGTCGAAAAGATGCTCGGTGGCGTCGGCGGAATCGCTGGCGGCCAGGGTGGCGTCCGCATGAATTTCCAGTCCGCGGGCACCGTCAAGCTGCTCGATGAAAAAGGCTCGGTTGAATTGAAAAGCATCGATGGCGGCAAGGAGGTCAAGGTGCTCGACAAGGAAGGCAAGGAGGTCTGGTCAGGTCCTTGGGACTCCGAGCAGGACAAAGCCGCCGCGCCCGATGACGTCCGGGGCCGGATCGAGCGCCTGAATATTGACATGGATTTCAAGGGCAATGGCATCCGTCTTCGGATGCAGCCGCAGGTGCCACCGCCGATTCCGGGCGAATAAGCCCGATTCTCTCTCAGCAAGGTTGGCAAAACGCCCGCGTCGGATCCGTCCGGCGCGGGTTTCGCATTTTCAGTTCCGGTTTCCAGATCGCTTGTCTAGGGTGGCGGCGTGAGCCAACCGGTCATGATCGAAACGAAGGATTTGCATCGCAGTTACAAGCTCGGCCGGAAGTTGGTCGAGGTGCTGCACGGCATCGACCTGAGCATTTCCGCCGGGGAAAAGGTCTTCCTCTGCGGCCCCAGCGGCGCGGGAAAAACCACGCTCCTCTATACCCTCGCCGGACTTGAGCATCCGGAGCGCGGCAGCGTCAGGATCGACGGCACCGACCTTTACAGCATGGGCAGGCGCCAGCAGGCCGCCTTTCGCAATGCCCGGATCGGCTATGTGTTTCAGAACTACCATCTGCTTCCCGAGCTTACCGCGCTGGAAAACGTGATGGTTCCCGGATTGATCGGCGGCAAGGATCGCGAGGTCGCGGCCAAGGATGCGTTGGAGCGCGTCGGACTCTCTGAACGTGCGGATCACCTGCCAGCGGAGCTTTCCGGCGGCGAGCAGCAGCGGGTGGCCATCGCCCGTGCGATCGTGAACGAGCCGAAGGTCCTCTTTGCCGATGAACCGACCGGCAACCTCGACTCTGCAACCAGCGCGCAGATCATGGACATCCTCCTCGGCCTCGCCGCCGAACACGGCGTGACCTTGATCGTCGTGACCCATGATCAGGCCCTCGCCGCCCGGGGAGATCGCACGCTGGTGATCCGGGACGGGAAGATCAGCGGGTGAGGAATTTCGCGGGCGGTGTTGCGCTCGGTGAACACCACGAACTTTTCCAACGGGAAATACAATCATGGTGAAGGCCCCTGAATCCAGGCGATAAGCAGGCAGGGACTCGGCCTCCGGACGGTCCAGCGGGGGCAGGCTCACCAATCCCATAGGCCCGAATTCCCTATCAGGCCGACTCCAGTCATCTCGTCATGAGATTCAGAAGCAGCCGACCTCCCAATCAGGCCGTCCCCCGCCGGACCTTTTCGGAGACAGGTCCCTACCTTTTGAGGCGTTGCGCTTGGAAAGCGCTGCCACGATTACTGCCCTGCAAGTGCTTCCAGTGCCTCCCAGCGGGTGAAGAGGGTGTGGACGTGGGCCTTTTCGGCTTCGAGTTTCGCGATGGTTTCCGGCACTTCGGCGAAGCGGTTGAACTGGAAATCCGGATCGTTCAGAAGAGCCTCGATCTTGGCGACCTTCGCTTCTGCCGCGTGGATCACTGCCTCAATGCCTTCAAGTTCCTTGCGCTCGGCAAGGGTGAGCTTGCGCGGTTTTGCGGGTGTGTTCGCAGTCTTCTGTCGGGCGGCGGCTTCCTTGGCGGCGGCCGCGGCGTAGAGCTTGTCGCGCTGCTCGCGGGCTTGGCGCTTTTCGAGGTAGTAGGAATAATTTCCCGGTTGGACGATGACGCCGCCGTCTTCGAAGGCGACGATCTGATCGCAGATGCGGTCAAGGAAATAGCGATCGTGGGAGACGACCAGCACGCTGCCGTCAAAGACCGCGAGGGCCTCTTCCAACATGCGCAGCGAGGGCAGGTCGAGGTCGTTGGTGGGCTCGTCGAGGACCAGCAGGTTGCCGCCGGTTTTCAGGACTTTGGCAAGCATGAGCCGGGCACGTTCGCCGCCGGAGAGGAGATCGACGCGTTCGTTGATGCGCTTGTCGTCGAAGAGGAAGCGCCGCAGGTAGGCGCGGGCGCCAAGGGTCTGGTTTCCGAACTGGAGCTTCTCGTTGCCATCGGAGATTTCATCTAACAGCGAGCCGGTGCCATCGAGCGCCATGCGGGTCTGGTCGATGTAGTTCACCCGCACGCGCTTGCCGATTTCGGCCTTGCCTTCGGTGGCGGGAATGTGGCCGAGGCAGAGCTTAATGAGGGTGGTCTTGCCAACGCCGTTTCGACCGACGATGCCGGTGCACTGGCCGGCGCGGAGGGAGAGCGTGAGCTTTCGGAACAGCCAGCGTGGATCCGTTTCCGTGCCGATGTTGACCGAGGCGTTTTCGAGTTCGACGACGGTGTTGCCGAGATCAGGCGGTGGCGGAATCAGGAGGTCCATCTCGCGCTCCTCAGGCGGGGCTTCCATGCCTTCGATCTCATAGAACTTGTCGAGGCGAGTGCGTTGTTTGGTGCCGCGGGCCTTCACGCCGGCGCGGACCCATTCGAGTTCCTCGCGCAGGAAACGCTGGCGGCGACGCTCGGTCTGTTCGGCAATCTGGTTACGGACGGCCTTCGATTCGAGATACGCGGTGTAGTTTCCCGGATGGGAAAAGGCGCGGCCGTTGTCGATCTCGATGATGCGCGAGGCGATGACGTCGAGGAAATAGCGGTCGTGTGTGACGAAAATCGCTGCACCTGAGAAGCCACGCAGGAAGTCCTCCAGCCAGCGGATCGAGTCGGCGTCGAGATGGTTGGTCGGTTCGTCTAACAGCAGTAGATCCGGCTGGGAAACAAGCGCGCGACAGAGGGCGACGCGGCGCTTTTCCCCACCGGAAAGTTTCTCGGTCGCAGCATCAAGCGGCGGGGTGCCGAGGGCGGTGGAGATCGACTTGATGCGGGATTCCAGATTCCAGCCATCGGCGTGGTCGATGAGGTGCAGCAGGTCGGAGAGCTCGGCGTCGGAGCCTTCGCCATGCTCGTAGCGTCGGATCGCCTCGACCAGGTCGGCGGCTCCGGCGGCGATGTTGTCGAAGACGCTGAGCGAGAGATCGAGTTCGAACTCCTGCGGCAGGTAGCCAACGCGCAGGCTGCGGCGGATCGAGATCTCTCCGGAGTCGGCGGCTTGCTGGCCGGTGAGGATTTTCAGCAGCGAGGTTTTTCCGCAGCCGTTGCGCCCGACGAGGCCGACCTTTTCCCCAGCGGAAACGGCGAGGGTCACGCCGTCGAGCAGCGTTTGATAGCCGTAGGAAAGGCGGAGTTCGTTGGCGGAAAGGAGAGAGGACATGGCGGGAAGCGCAAGGGAGCTTGCGGGCGGGGAAGAGGATGGGGAAACTCGCCCGTGCTCAAGGTTTACCTCTACAAAAACTGCTCGACCTGTCGCGACGCCAAAAAGTGGCTGCAGAGGAAGGGTATCGCGTTTCAGGAACTGCCGATCCGCGAAACCCCGCCGAGCCCGGCGGAGCTGAAGGCGATGGTCGCGGCCCGAGGCGGGAAATTGTCCGCCGTCTTCAACACGTCGAGCGGCGACTACCGCGAGGTGGGCCTGAAGGACCGTTTGCCGGCGATGACGGCTGACGAGGCCTTCGCGCTCCAGCAAACGAACGGGAATCTTGTGAAGCGGCCGTTCGTGATCGGAAGAGGGATCGGGTTGGTCGGGTTCAAATTGGCGGAGTGGGAGAAGGCGTTTGCGTGATTGCGGCTTGGGCAAACTACTACTGCCAGGAACTTGCTTTTGGCGGGAGGCAACTAAAGCAGCGGCCGGGCCGAACCGGAGGGCAGGGAAAAGCAGGGCCTTCTTCTACTTTTTCTTCTTCGTCTTGTCACCGCGACCGCTGCCCTCATCTATGAAGCCAGCTTCGGGGTTTAGCCCTGTGAGCGCATCGCTGAGGCGTTTGCGCGCAGCCACGGCAGCGGCGTCTTTGGAATCAGCAGCCACAGGAATTTCCTCAAAGGGCGCATTCTTCATGTCGAAGAGCTGGCCAGCCTGGTTGAGTTTCCATCCCGCTTCACGGACATGATAGTTTGCTCCAAGTTGGGTGAAGGCCCACGTGCGGGGCGAATTCGTTGCGCCTTTGATCTGCGGGAGCAGGCTCTTGCCGTCGATGATCCGATTTTCCGGAAGCGCCGCGCCGGCAATTTCGGCCCAGGTGGGCAGCAGATCCGAAGCGTCGGTCAGGTTTTCATTCAGTTTCCCCGCAGGGGTCCCGCCCGGCCAGTTGATGATGAACGGGACGAGTCCGCCGCCTTCTTCCATGCCGCCCTTTTGCCCGATCACGCGACGTCCGCCGATGGTGGCGAGATCGGAAGCCGCCTTGGCGGTGCCGTTGTCGCCCATGAAAAAGATGACCGTGTTGTCGCGAAGCTTGAGCCGGTCCAGTTCGGCGAGGAGTTTGCCGATGAGCTTGTCCATGTAAGTCAAATTGTCGTGATACAACTGGACATAACGGGCCTGAGCCTCCGTGCCTGCAGCGGGAGGTGCGCTGTCGGGCGTGGGCAGGATTTGCGAATGCACGAACGACAGCGAGTAGTAGAGGAAGAACGGTTTCGCTTTGTTTTCGTTGAGAAAAGCCATGGCGTCCTTGTGCATCAGGTCGGGCATGTATTCGTCGTCCGCCATCATCAGCTTTTTCGCGTCGATATTGTAGGGCCCGGGCTTGGCGCGGACGCCGTCGTCGGCGCCTTTGTCGCCGGCGAGTTCATACTTCTTCACCCAAGCGGCGGCGGCGCTCTTGTTCCAGTAGATGCCGCTGGCCTTGAAGCTCATGATGTGATCGAAGCCCCATTGCGCCGCATCGCCCGAGGGCATGAGCTGTCCCCATTTGCCAATCATTGCCGTGGTGTAGCCGGCTTTCTTCAGCACCGTCGGAACCATGACCTCGGCCTTATCGCCCGTGCGGATGATCGAGGCGCAGGCGTCCTGCGTGACGGCACCCGAGCGGAAGGCATAACGTCCGGTGAGAATGAGCGCGCGCGAAGGCCCGCAGAGCGGGGCGGTGTAGAAATGGTTGAAGCGGATGCCCGTCTTCGCGAGCGAGTCGATGTTCGGAGTCTTGTAGCGATCGGATCCGTTCGCACTGATTTCGGCGAACCCGAGATCATCGGCGAGGATGAAGACGATGTTGGGCTTTATCTCCGCCGCAAATAACGATGGCAGAATCAGGAATACCGAGACGATGAGGGCGAGGCGGGGGATGAACTTCATGGGCGCTGGTTGGGAGTTACCACTACTGAGCTTTTGCTTTTACTGCTAGGAATTTGCTTCTGGCGGGAGGACCCTGATAATGCTGTTGGGCCGGACCGGAGGAGGGAAGAATAGGTTTTTTTGCAGGTTGCCTTCCAGGCGAACTCTTCGCAGGGAGCCAACCGAAGACCTTCCTGCGTCATGGATGGTCTCGGATGATCATCATCAATGTTTCGCATTTGCTAGCTGACATGCTGTCTGGATCGAGCGATGGATGCGCCGTCGCGGCATGGACACCTTTCCAAAATTTCAATTCTGGAGGGCCTTCTGGTTAACGCTCGACTTAACCACGGTGCGTTTCGACTTGGCAATGGGAAAATCGTCATGAGTCGGGTATCGCGGACTCATTGTTTCCGAAGAAATCTCCCACGCCATTTAAGAAACGGCCTTTCAACGCCCAAATTGAGCAGCAAGGCCCCAGCCAAGCAGAAAGTGAGGCAAATCAGGAACATGGTCGTGCTGTTCTTCTCCACGCCGTAAACCAGCGCCATTTTTTGTGACGAATGGATCAGGATCTTGTGCGACAGATAGAGGCCGTAGGACAGGGTTGAGATGAAGGCCGTGATTTTGGAATTCCACTGATATAAAAAGCAGGTTGGACTGACGGCCCCAAGAACAAGGAATCCATTGCCAAGTGCGATGAGAGGGAAGCCAAAGATCGTAGTGGAAAAGGTCCCGAATTGTGCACAGTAAAAATAAGCAACGGCCAGAACCAGAATTCCTGACAGGATTAAAGAGTTACCATGTCTGGTGATTCTTACAAAGAACTGTGGACGGAGATGACAGATTGCTGCAATTGCTATTCCCACAATCAGCGGATCCAGCCGGGTATAACTCGGATAATACAGAACCTCGTGCCATGACACCCCTCCGGCTTGATATTGTGTTGGCAGGTAGAGACTGCTCCAGATATAATACCTGATCAAGAAACCTGACAAGAAAAGTGCCAGAAGGCAGAACAACAGTTTTTTGAAAAAGTGTCGACCAAGAAGACCAATCAGGATCAAGGGCAGAAAAAGATAAAAATGCTCTTCGACGCAAAGCGACCATGCATGGGAGAAGGTGCCAAATTGTCTTGAGTTGATCCCCAGGTTTTCAGTGAAGGTTAAGAACTTCCAGAGCGGTGGCAGAGACTCCCTCTCCCGGAGAAGAGGAAAGCAGAAGTAAACCCCGACGACTAAAAGATAGAGGGGCAGAATCCTAAAGCTGCGCTTGAGGTAAAACTGCTTCAGGGAAATTCGACCGCTATCCTGAGCCTCGGCAAAGAGATGCGAGGAGATCAAGAAACCACTCAAGACAAAAAAGAGATCAACCCCTGTCCAGCCAAAGCCGATCAATTCCGGAAACCACTGGGGATGGCCGAAATTTTTATCATAGTGAAACAATAGAACCATCGTGATGGCCAGTGCTCGTAAATGATCAAGTCCGTGAAGTCTAGGCGGTTGACTGGAGGTCATTGTTTCCATGGTTATTTTTAATTCTCTTTATCGAAGATATATGACCTTATCCATCATCGAATTGGATGAAGTCGATAGAAGGTTCGCTGTATGCGGCTGGGCGAAAAAATCTTTCATTCAACTAAAATCTGGCGATGACGGCAGGTTATGCGGTGTGGACGCGAGGTGACGGTTTTACTGACAAGGAATGGTTTGTTGCGAGGAATTTGTATTTGGCGGGAGGCTCCTGAACCAACCGGTGGCCGGACCGGAGGCGGGGAAAAGGTGTCACGCTGAAAGCTGAAATGAAGAAGCTTCCCGAAGGCCGGGATTATTCGGAATTGGAAGAATACACGGCAGGTTTCAGTCGCCGCGAACGTAGCTCTCGGGGCTTCTTTGCCAAGATCGTTCTTGGGAGCGGCCTTTTGGCAGTCCGGCGGACGGAATCGGGAATTTCCGAGAACCAAGATGCGGCCGTCCGTCCGATTGGATTTCTGGTGCGTTCCATGTCAGCGCTTGGTCGAAGCCGTCAGAAACAGGAGAACCTTCTTTCGACTCGTGCTCCTGTGGGCGAGACGCCCACTCTCCTTGGGGATTTCTGGGGCGGTTGAACCAGTCGAGATTGAGGTCGTCGTCGGGTATGCATTCCTCGATGGCTTGCCAGGGCGTCTCGATGGGCTCGGCAGTCTCGATGTCGTAGGGGCGTGGTGGTGGATGGTGGAATGGAGATGCGGGATTTCCGATTGACGATTGTTGATTTGAGGAAAGTTCCGGGAGGCAGATGATAGCTTTGGGGATGAGGGGGGCTGCGGGCATTGTTGGAGCAACTACCGCGGTGAAGGACGGTTTGCTGCCCCCTGGGCGGGAGGTGGAGCAGTGCTGCTTGCGCGAAGTCGAGGGCTTTGAGGATTTTGACGTTCCGTTTGGTGATGGGGTGTCATTTGGAGCGGTAAATGACGGGATCTCCAAGTGGCTGAATGGCTGAAGGCGTTTGCGTGATCGTGCCGGATCGTGCTTCCGGGTTTTGACAGACGGGCAGACATTGCTATGTTCCCGCCCCTCATTCACAACCACTTCCTCCCATGAGCGAAACCACCCTTGAAAAGCATACGTTCCAAGCCGAGATCCGGCAACTGCTCGATCTCGTCGTCCACTCCCTCTACACGGATCGCGAGATCTTTCTCCGCGAGCTGTTGTCGAACGCCTCCGACTCGTTGGAGAAACTCCGCCACCTCCAGGGCACCGAGAAGGATATCAGCGATGCCGAGCTGTCGCTTGAAATCCGCATCACCAGCGACAAGGAGGCTGGCACGCTGACCATCGTCGATCACGGCATCGGCATGACCCGCGAGGAGCTGGTCGAGAACCTCGGCACTATCGCTCACTCCGGCACGAAGTCCTTCCTCCAGGCGATGAAGGAAAGCGGTAGTACGCCGGGCAATATGATCGGCCAGTTCGGTGTCGGCTTCTACTCGGCGTTCATGGTGGCGGATGCAGTGCAAGTTTTCACCCGCAGTTGGCGTCATGAGGGCGAGCAACTCGTCTGGACCAGCGACGGCGTCGGCGGCTACACGATCGAGGAAACCGAAGGCGTTTCGCGCGGCGTGAAGATCGTGCTGAAGTTGAAGGCCGAATTCACCGAGTATGCCGACAACTACCGGCTGAAGCATCTCATCGAGCGCTACAGCAACTTTGTCGGTTTTCCGATCCTGCTCGATGACAAGCGAGTCAACGAGGTCGAAGCACTGTGGCTGAAGAACAAGTCCGACATCAGCGAGGACGAATACAAGGCTTTCTATCAGTTCACCGCGAAGGCCTACGACGAGCCGGCCTACCGACTTCACTTCAGCGCCGATGCGCCGCTCGCGATCAACGCACTGGTGTTCGTGCCGACGGAAAATCCCGAGAAGCTCGGCTTCGCGAAGGTCGATGGTGGCGTTTCCCTTTATTGCAAGAAGGTCCTCATCGACGCCGATCCGAAAGGCTTGCTGCCGGACTGGTTGCGCTTCCTCAAGGGCGTGATCGACAGTGCCGACCTGCCGCTGAACATCTCCCGTGAGTCGATGCAGGACAGCGCCCTGGTGCGGAAGCTCGGCAGCGTGATCAGCAAGCGCGTGATCAAGATGTTCGAGAAGGAGGCCGAGTCTGATCCGGAGAAATACGTGGCGTTCTACAAGAAGTTCGACCGCTTCTTCAAGGAGGGTGTTGCCACCGATCATGCCAACCGCGAAGGCCTGGCGAAGCTGCTGCGCTTCGAGTCAACTCTAACAGATTCTGGCAAGTTCGTCGGCTTCACCGATTACGTCGGCCGCACCAAGGACGGCCAGGACAAGATCTTCTACCTCGTTGGCCCGAGCCGTGAGCAACTAGAGAGCAGCCCCTACGTCGAGGCATTCAAGACCCGCGGGCTGGAGGTGATTTTCTTCACCGATCCGGTCGATGAATACGTCGTCGAGTCGCTGGGCGAGTTTGATGGCAAGAAGCTCGTTTCTGTCACGCAGGCCGGCGTCGAGCTTGAGGATGCCGCTGCTGAAGGGGAGTCTCTCAGCGCCGACGAAATTGAAGAGCTCTGCGCCTTCCTCAAGAACGAGCTTGGAGATCGCGTCACCGGGGTTTCCAGTGGCAAGCGTCTGGTGGATAGCCCTATCATTGCGCTGGTGCCCGAGGACGGCATGACCCCGCAGATGCGCCGAATGATGAAGGCGATGGACGAGAACTTCAAAGACGAGGTCAAGGTCGAGTTGGAGATCAACCCGCGTCATTCGCTGGTGCGGAAGCTGTCCGATGCCCGCGAGAAGAATCCTGAAGTCGCCGGACTGGTGGCCCGGCAGCTTCTCGACAACGCCTTGATCGCCGCGGGTCTTCTCGATGATGCCCGAGACACCATTACGCGCATGAACACGCTGATGGAAAAGGCGATGGGCTGATTGGGCAGGTGAGGACAGTGTTGGTCTTCCGGTGCGTCGCTGTCATGCCTGCTCCATGAGCAGACGTGACGCGGCATTTCCAGCCAGTGTACCCGTGGCGAAGCACCCTTGCATCAGATAGCCTCCGGTGGGGGCTTCCCAGTCGATCATTTCGCCTGCGACGAAGAGACCGGGGAATTTCCGGATCATTAGATTGTCATCGAGTCCGTTCCAGCAAACTCCCCCGGCACTTGAAATCGCTTCCTCGATCGGGCGCGGGCCCGTGAGTGGGATCGGGTAGGATTTGGCCCGCCGGGCAAGGGTTGCGAGATCCACATTGGTGGTGGTGCCTGCGCTCAGGACGGCATGGGCGGCATCAGAGAGGTTCCATCGCTCGCGACAGGCTTCCAGCAGGTCGAGTTTTACCGATTCCATCTTACGGACGAGCTGTTCCAGGGTGAAGGTCGGCTTGAAATCGATTTCGATCAGCGACTGATCCATCGACCGGAGTGCTGCGCCCAACTGGTAGATTACTCCACCTTCCAGTCCGTAGGAGGTGACCATCAATTCTCCGGCGACCTCGATGCCGTTTGCCCGCGCGGCGATGTTTTTCAGCGGTCTTCCTTCGGCGATCCCGAGAACGGAAGTTGGCCAAGCATGTTCCCAGCCGCAGTTGGCCGGTCGGAGTGGATTCACGGCGATGCCGAGTTTTTCCAGAACAGGCACCCAGCTGCCGTCTGATCCAGTGACCGGCCATGAGGCGCCGCCGAGAGCGAGGATCACGGCGTCTGCGTGGTACGTGCGGAATTCACCGCCGCAATCAAAGCCGAGTTCGAAACGAGTGCCGGGTTTCAGGACCGTCCAGCGTTGGCGGGTTTCGAATTTCACTCCGAGTCCGCGCAGGCGTTCGATCCAGCGTCGGAGAAGGGGGGCCGCTTTCATTTCGATCGGATAGACGCGACCGGTTCGTTGTTCGAAAGTCCGGATACCGAGGACATCCGTCCACTGTCGAAGATCGGCAGGTGAAAAATCTGTTAGGACCCTCCTCCAGAATCCCTCGGGTTGATCGGGGGTCGGGTAGCGGCTGACGAACGACTCAAATTCTTCGCCGTGGGTGAGATTCAGCCCACCACGGCCGGCGACCAAGAGCTTGCGGCCGACTGATGGCTTTGCGTCGAACAGGGTCACGCGGATACCCGCTTGCGCGGCGACCTCTGCCGCCCGCAGGCCTGCGGGGCCACCACCGATGATTGCCAGTTCCATGCGCGACGGAGAGGTGTCAGGAACGGGCGATCACTTCAACCTCTAATCCGCAGTTGAGGTTGATGCGGAGGGGCGCAAGTGCTTATGGTAGCAGCGTTTGAAGACGAAATCCAACGCACAACTGGTTCACCCAATGGGTGAAGGAGAACTGGATTTC
>Ga0114958_10003153_pt1 | contig 11949 bp, 11 predicted proteins | sample C_130208_EF_Meta_FD_89577 | JGI IMG/M metagenome (GOLD analysis project Ga0114958, IMG submission 89577) | Freshwater microbial communities from Lake Croche, Canada to study carbon cycling - C_130208_EF_MetaG | ecosystem: Environmental > Aquatic > Freshwater > Lake | place: Lake Croche, Canada... | reverse complement strand
GCCATCACCGCTTCGGAAATGGAAAATTTTAAAAATGATCCCCTCATCAGAAAGGCCCTCGAGCTCTTCAAGGCGGAGATCCTGACCAACCCATAAAAACAACGACCCATGAACATTGCGAAGATGATGAGCGCGGCCGCAAGCGCGCAGAAAAAAATGGCCCAGATCCAGGAAGACCTCGCCAAGCGTGAGCTGGAAGCCTCTTCCGGGGGAGGCAAAGTCACTGTCAAGGTAACTGGAGACGGGGAAATCCGCTCCGTCAGGATAGCCCCCGAGGTGGTGAGTGCCGGTGATGTGGAACTGCTCGAGGATCTCGTTCTGAGTGCGGTCCGGCAAGCCACTGGTGACGCCAAGAAACTCGCGGCTGACGAGATGGGCAAGCTGACTGCCGGTCTGGGAATCCCAGGCCTGCCCTTTTAACGTTCGTGGTCAGTTATTGAACCTGAGAACAGAACAAGAAATGCCGTCGCGATGATATTCAGACGCTTTTCCGTCAACTCAATATGTCACTGACAAATCTTTTCACCCCGCTGAATTTGGGGTCGCTGGCCCTGCCAAACAGGATCTTCATGGCCCCACTCACGCGCTGTCGGGCTTCGGAGGGTCATATTCCCAATGATCTCAATGCAGAGTATTACTCCCAGCGTGCAGCAGCAGGCCTGATTATTTCGGAGGCCACATCCGTCTCTTCCCGTGGGTATGGATACCCCAACACGCCGGGGATCCATACCAAGGAACAGGTGGGCGGTTGGAAAAAGGTCACCGAGGCGGTGCATGCCAAGGGGGGCCACATCTACCTGCAGCTCTGGCATGTAGGGCGCATCTCGCATCCCGCTTATCAGCAAGATGGGGTGAAACCCGTTGCGCCCTCCGCCATCAAGCCCAAGGGACAGGTCTTCACGGGCTCCACGATGGAGGAATATGTAACGCCCCGTGCCTTGGAGACCGACGAAATACCCGGGATTATTTCAGAGTATGTTCACGGAGCCGCCCTTGCCAAGGAGGCTGGGTTTGACGGTGTTGAAATTCACAATGCCAACGGTTACCTGCTGGACCAGTTCTTACGCACAGGAACGAATATGCGCGGTGACCGTTACGGCGGAACCGTGCAGAACCGGGCGCGCCTGACACTGGAAGTTACCGAGGCGGTGGTCGGCGTCTGGGGTGCCGACCGAGTCGGAATCCGGTTTTCTCCTGCCGGCATCTTCAACGACATGCACGATAATAACCCCCTCGAGACCTTTGGCCACGTGTTGTCCGAACTCAACCGGTTCGGGCTTGCCTACGCCCACATCACCAAGGTGACGGCCCAAGACATTGCGCATGGAGCGGTGGAAGGGGTTGGGCCCAAAGAGTTGCGGCCGTACTGGAGGGGAAAGGTTGTTTCTGCTGGTGGTTTCACTTTGGATTCCGGGAATGCCGCTCTTGCCGAGGGGTGGGCCGATGCGATCGCCTTTGGGGTCCCATTCCTTAGTAACCCAGACCTGACGGAACGGCTTCACAGGGGGGCTCCGTTGAATACACCTGATGAGTCGACGTTCTATGCGAGTGGGCCGAAGGGATATACCGATTACCCGTTTCTCTAAAATGACAGGGTCCCCCTGAAAATCCGGAAAAGAAGCACTTAAGGTTTCTTGGCAGACGCTTGATGAGAGAGTTTGAGAACTCCAATAAGGAGGATGGCCGAGGGAACCACTAGCGAGAGGAGATCGCAAAGGGAGTGGATGATCTCTCCGCGGACAAGGATCCCGTTGGGTGATTTTCCAAGTGGAAGCAGGTTCCAGGATCCAAGAAAAGTGAGCGCCGTGGAAAGCAAGACGCATCCCGTAGCAATGCGTGTTTCAACAGCCATGGGAGCATTGTTTCCAGAGAGACGGAATGGCCACACGCCCATCACGGCAACACTGACGGCAATAAGAAGGATGATGGCCAGAAGGGAGGAAAACGGTGCGATGATCGCAAGCCCCAGGAACAGGAGGGAGATCTTCTCCAAACGGAGTCCGTTGCTGATTCCGTCAGAGAGCCGAATCATTCCAAAGCAAAAAAGAACAGCGGGCACGCCGAGCGACCAGGCAATAATGCGATCCTGACTCGCAAGGATGTGGCCGGTGACACAGTAGGAGGTTCCGGCAAGCTCAAAGGCATCCTTCCAGGCTACCCAGACACCTGATTCAAACCATGCCGCTCCGAAAAGCGCAACCGATGACAAGATCAGCGGGAATCGGAACTGCTGGGAAGAGCAGCTAATACTGAACAGCAGCAGGATTGCCATCATCCCAATCAGTGCCGTTGTCAACCGAAGGATCAGCTCCACCGCACTGTATTCCCCGATGGATAGGGTGAGGAGAGATGCCATAATGGAGGAATCCTAGTCCGATGGCCACATCCGTCCAGCGATGATTGGTGCCTGCGGGTGATCAGGTCTCGACGGGGTCGCCGAACTCGATCTGCATGTTGCGAGCGAGCCGCACGAGTTCGGGGGCCGGATGTTTTTTGCGACCGATCACCTTTTCCAGATCAATGAGAGTGGTACGTCCTTTGGCGAGTGCTGTCATGCAACCGGTTTCGGATTGCAGGAGCCCCATCACCGCCAGTTCCCCGAAGCGAGAACCGAGCATCCGGTCAAAATGCGTCGGGATTCCACCGCGTTGAACGTGGCCGAGAACCGTTTTGCGAATTTCCTGTTCGAATTTTGATTCGGGAACCGCCGAGTGCATCCTTTCAATAAAGGTATCCGCGTCGCAAACCCCCTCAGCGAGCACGATGATCGAGTTATTCCTAGTCTTCTTGTAGCGCCCGTCCAGCAGGCTGACGATGCGCTCCATATTGTAAAAATACTCGGGTATCACGGCGACCTCTGCGCCGCAACTGATCGCAGTGGTGAGGGCGAGGTAGCCCGAATTGCGACCCATGACCTCGATCAGGAAACAGCGCCTGTGGGAGCGTGCGGTATCACGGATCCGATCCAGCATCTGCATGATGGTGTTGGCGGCGGTGTCCACGCCGATCGACATTTCCGTGCCTGTCATATCGTTATCAATGCTCGCCGGGATCCCGACAACCGGGATGTTCCTCCTGGAAAGTTCGAGTGCGCCCGTTAGCGAGCCGTCACCACCGATGACGACCAGTCCTTGGATCCCGAGTTCTTGGAGCTTGGCTCTCGCCGCATCGACGCCCTCGGGGGTGTACATGCGCTTGCAGCGGCTCGATTGCAACACGGTGCCTCCGCGGTCGATCATCCCAGAAAGGATATGAGGGCCCAATTCCTCGGCATCCCCGTCGAAAATCCCGTCGTAGCCGTTGTTAATGCCCAGGACGCGACACCCGTGCTGCAGGGCGGTGCGGGCGACCGAACGAATTGCAGGGTTCATCCCCGGGGCATCGCCGCCCGAGGTGAGAACGCCGATGGTTTTTTTCATGATGATAGAGGGTCGTTTTACAGTGAAGGCGGCTGATTCTTGGCAAATTCGCGGTAAAAAAACAGAAGCGAAACAGATTTTTTGAACGGAACCGCCCCCTAGGGGTCAAAAGTTATAGGTTACAGTTGGGGGCGGGCCACTTTCACCTTGGTTTCATGGTTTTTTCCGAGGTGACATAAAGTGGCCCGCTTTTTATCCCGGGATGGAAAGCGGCGCTTGTGTTGTCCAGAGTGTCCCGCTAGCTCCTTGGGTGTACCCTCCCATACGCATCAATGTCCGAAACCATTCTACTTATCGAGGACGAGGCTGACGTGGCGGATCTCCTCCGTTATAATCTCAAAAGAGCCAAGTTTCGCGTCCTCACGGCCCGAGACGGAGCGGAGGGGGTGAGCATGGCCATCGAGGAGAAGCCCGATGCCTTGGTGCTCGACATCATGCTTCCCCGCCTGAACGGATTCGAGGTCATCAAGAAACTCAAGTCCGATTCCAGAACCGAATCTCTCCCAGTCTTGATACTCAGTGCAAAAGGAGAAGCTGAAAGCAGAATCAAGGGACTTCAGTTAGGCGCCGATGATTATCTCCCGAAGCCTTTTAGTCCGAAGGAACTTGTTCTCAGGATCCAAGCCCTCCTGCGCCGGAGTAAGACGCCAGTAAAATCGGAAATCAGCAACTCTGGCCCCTTTGTATTGGATCGTACGGCACTGAAGTTAACCCTTGAAGGGAGACGCTTGGACCTGACCGCAACGGAGTTCAAGTTGATGTCGTTGCTTGTTGCAAAAGCAGGTTCCATCCTGACCCGTGAGGAGCTTCTTCAGGAGGTCTGGGGCTATAGCAGCAGTGTGGACAGCCGCACCGTGGACACCCACATGAGAAGACTCCGGGAAAAACTCGGTATCCACGCTTGCTGTATGGAGACAATCCGCGGGGAGGGATACAGATTCAACACACCTCCCTCCTCGCCCTGATGAGCGGGGTTTTCTTGGGAGTCCTACTTGCAATCCCCGCCGTTGCATTGCTGTGGTGGGTGATCCAGGAAGTAATTCTGCCGATCAGGGATTTTTTGAGGGCCCTTCACAGCCTTGCCACGGGTGATTTTCGCCCCCCGCTGCTAGGAAAAACCCCTTGGATTCTGCGATGGGGCTCCGCGGATCTGCGATTGATAGCCGAAGAGTTGCTGAAGCAGAAAAACCTTCTGGCTCGTGAGGAGTTCAGCATTGCAGTGATCTTGGAAAGTATGGACGAGGGGGTCATCATTACGGGGAATGATCTTCGGATCCGCATGGTGAATAACGCGGCGACGCGCATGCTCAATCTTTCGGGAGAACTCAGGGGCCTCCTCCTTCCGGAAGTATTTCGCAGCCACGAATTGCACAACATGGCTCAACGGGTCGCGCAGACGGGTGAGTTTCAGCGAGGGGAACTCACGGCGATCGTCGAGGGGCGTGCCGAACGCGCCCATCTCGTCATCACGGCGGCCACCCTTGCAAGTGGTGAAACGGATGCGCCCGACGGCCTTCTCTTGGTCTTTCACGACGTGACACGCATGCGGGAACTCGAATCGGTACGCAGGGAGTTCGTCGCCAATGTTTCCCACGAGTTCAGAACCCCCCTTTCGATCATCAACGGATATCTCGAAACGATGGAGGAGGGTGGCATGGGCAAGGAAATGACCCGCAAGTCGATCGGGGTGATGCGCCGGCACTGCCTCCGATTGAACCTCCTGCTCGAAGATCTGCTGACCATCAGCCGCATGGAGGAGAAGGGACTGAAACTCGAGACCGCTCCTGCCGATGTGGCAGCACTGCTTCGGGGAACGGTTCAGCAACTTGAGAAGGAAATCGAACAACGTGGCGCCGATGTCAGGCTTGAACTTGATCCCTTACTTCCCGCGATCGATGCCGACGCCTACAGACTGGAGCAGGTGTTTTCCAATCTGCTTGCCAATGCGCTGAGGCACGGGGCCGCAGAGGGCGGTATTATACGGATCTCCGCGTCGATCATGGGAGGCGACCTGGTGATTTCGTTCAAGGATAACGGCCCCGGAATTTCCTCCCAGGATCAGGAACATCTCTTTGAGCGGTTTTACCGGGTCGGTGGAGACAGGGCCCGTGAGACGGGTGGTACCGGGTTGGGTCTTTCCATCGTAAAAAACATCATCACGGCCCACAGGGGTCGGGTGTCGTTGGAAAGTTCTCCCGGTGCTGGTTCCACATTCACGGTCACCCTGCCGTTAAAATATTTTCCAGACTAATCCCCAAGTGTTTCGGCTAAGTGCGAGGCTATCAGATCGTCGAGTTCGGCCAGAGAGGAGATGGTTGAGAGTGCTGCCCGCAGGGGCCGTGCCCCGTGCATTCCGCGCGTATACGCCATGAGGCGCCCTCTCATTCCGTGCATAGCGGTTTTTTCATCCTCGCGATCGTGGATTTCCTCCGCGCAGTGGCGCCTCACCAGATCCCAGCGTTCTTCGAGTGTAGGCGGCTGATAGGATTCGCCACGGAAAGCGCGGTTGATTTCGGTGAAGATCCATGGATTCGACATCGCGGCCCGGCCTATCATGAGACCCATGACGCCGCTTGAACTTCTCTTGAGAGCGGTCTCGGCATCGGTAATGTCGCCGTTGCCGATCACCGGAATGGAGACCGCTGCAGCCACCGAGGAAATCACCTCCCAATCCGCAAGGCCCGAGTATCCCTGTGCGCGCGTTCTTCCATGCACCGCCACGCGCCGGATGCCGACCCCCTCGAGAATTCTCGCCGTCTCCGGGGCATTCACCGACTTTTCGTCCCAGCCAATACGGATCTTTGCCGTTACCGGAAGGGGATCGCAGGCGCGGACAACCGCCACAGCAACCTTTTCCAGAAGAGGACAATCCCTCAGCAGGGAGGAGCCGCCGTGCCGGCAGACCACCTTGTTTGCGGGGCAACCGAAATTGATGTCGATGAAGTCGGGTTGAACCCACTCGATCACGAGTTTGGCAGCCTCCGCCAGGCGCTCCGGATCCCCTCCGAAGAGTTGAACTCCCATGGGGCGTTCATTTTCCAGAAAGCGAACGTATCCCCGGGTGCGGGCATTGCGGTGCATAATGCCGTCCGCAGAGACAAATTCCGTTGTCAGAATATCGGCTCCCTTCTCCTTGCAGATCCGACGGAATATGGAATTGGTAACCCCGGCCATGGGGGCAAGAAAGAGAGGAAAAGGATCCTTTTCCACGGCCATTGGATGGCGGCCTTTCAGGCGGCGCCCGCTCCTGTTTCTACGGTCGTGGCGTTTTCTTCGGCAGGCACAGAGGTGGCGGTAAGGCCGTTCAGCATCGCGGAGACTTCTTCCTGCACAGCAACAAGGTCGGAGAGGGAAAGTCCGGGATCCTCGATGATGAACGTCTCGCCGGTTGAGCCATGCTCGTAGAGCAGGGTGCTCTTGTCCGGGGATGGTTGGGGGCGCAGGATCCGCTTGCGCTCGAGCATGACCGCCAGCAGGTAGCGCGTATTGGTGTGGGCCGGATCATTGCTTTCCATCAACGTGCGCAGCATCCCCTCCGCATCGTTGCGCTGCAGGGCTTCGGGCGGTGGTGGTGCCGGCGGCTCAAACTTCGAGCGCCAGGAGGAAAAAAGCGGCTCCGAGGAGGGATCACTACGGCGGGCATTCCAAGCATCTTCGCAAAGGTCGATGCGCCGGAAACCCTCCCCATCCAGGAATAGGGATGTAAAAAAATATTCCCCCTCCACGAAGGGGCGTTGCGTCGCCTCGCAAGCCTCCGCGCGGGATTTGATATTCCAGTCTTGCTGCATATTGAGATGTCTCGGATTTTAAGCGGACATCATGTGCCGGGCAACCTCAACCTTGGCATTTCGCGGCCTGTCGCCTTGATCCAGAGGAGGTAGAGACCGAGGGCCAGAAAGATCATATTGGGTCCCCAGGCCGCCACCCACGATGGGATGCGGTCGCCCTTCCCCAGAGCAAGAAAAAGGCTACTGGAGAACAGAAGGGCTGCAAAAAGCGAAATGGCCGCGCCCACTCCCCCCATGATCCCGCGCCGTCCGATGACCACGCCCAGCGGGCCTGCAATGAAGACCACCACAAGGCAGACCCAGGGAAGGGACCATCGGTAGTGCCAGTGGGTGAAGTAGGGGGCCAGCCTCATCCTGGGGAACTCGGCGTTGAAGCGAAGGTAGTCGTTGAGTTCGGGAAGACCGAGAAAGTCCGAGTTCATTGTCGAGCTGGCAATTTTCCAGGGCGTTTCCTTCCATCCGGTGATTTCCAGTTTGGGAGAGGACTCCGAGGCGACAAGGTTTCCCGAAGCGTCCACGGTGACATGGCGGGCATTGTCGAGAACCCAGGTGGCCGTGGCGGGAACAAAATAGGCATGGGGAGCATACCACTTTTCGGTAACCGTTCCGGACTCGTCCTGCTGGATGATCTCGATATCGGTGGCCTGCTGCTGTTCTGTATAGAGTCTGGAGAGGAACCAGAGTCGACGGTTCTCGCGGTTGCGGAAAAGATGATTGGTCACGCCGTGTCCCATCTTGAATCCGAATTTGATCTCTCCCTTGATTTGCTCCCGGATCGCCCCCGCTTGCGGCGCAAGCTGATAGTTCATCAGTGCCAGCACGCCTGTCATCAGGAGTCCCAACGCAATCAGCGGGACAAAGATACGCCACAGACTGACCCCGGCGCACAGCATCGAGATGATCTCGTTGCGCCTAGACATCTGTGTCAGCGTGTAGAGCAGCGCCAGAAGCAGTCCCACGGGGACACTTAGAACGATCACGCTTGGGATCTGAAGCAGATAAAACTTGAGTATCAGTCCCAGGGTCGCGTGACCGGCTAGAAAATCCGGGGCGTTCACGCTCAGATCCCAGACCAGCCACACGGAGACGAAGCCGATCACACAATAAAAAAACGGCACCAGAACTTTATGGAGGAGGTAACGGTCGAGGATCGTCATGGGTCTCTCCGGCAGAAACCGATTGCAGGAGTCCGGAAAGGCCGTGATTGTGACTCCTTCACACCGGATTCTGCAACCGCAAACACCCCGCCATCAGCCCAAGACAAAAGCATGATTTCCATCAACGAGGAGTATCCCCGCAAGGAAAACGCTTTGCAGGATGATTTTACGCGGGAGATCGAGATGCTCTTCGGACCGAACGGCCGCTTATCGGCGATCGGGGGCTTCGAGTGGCGTCGGGAACAGCAACGCATGGCGGTGTCCGTCGCCGGGGCTCTTGAGGGTAGAGAGCATCTTGTGGTCGAGGCCGGCACCGGAGTGGGCAAGTCACTGGCCTATCTTCTCCCCGCCGTGCTCCATGCCCGGCGCACAGGTCGCAAGGCACTCGTCAGCACCCACACGATCAACCTTCAGGAACAGCTTCTCTACAAGGATATCCCGCTGGTGAAGGGGCTGATCGACGAGGAGTTCGAGGCCGTGCTGCTTAAGGGGCGACAGAACTACCTCTGCCCAGGGAGGCTTGCCAGGGCGCTGCGGCACGGTGCAGACCTCTTCACCGCCGAGGAGAAACCGGACCTTAATCGCATCCAAGAGTGGGCGGAAACCACTACGGACGGATCGCTCAGCGACCTTCCCTTCGAGCCGCCTCATCAACTCTGGACGCAGGTATGCAGCGAGCAGCATTTATGCACCCCCAAGACCTGCGGTCGTGATTCCGGTTGTTTTTACCAAGCGGCACGCCGCCGAGCACAGTCGGCCCAACTGCTTGTCCTCAACCACACGCTCTTTTTCACGCTTCTCGGTGATCCGGAAGAGGGCGGGGCGGGGTATCTTTTTCCGGATGATTTTGTCATCTTTGACGAGGCACATACCGTCGAGCAGGTAGCTTCCCGCCATCTTGGGTTCACACTTTCGCAGTACGGCCTCCGACAGTCGCTCCAGAGACTTTACAATCCCCGTACCCGGAAAGGCCTCTTCCAGCAGATACGTCACCCAGAGGCTATTGCAACGGCGTCGGATCTGATGCCCGAGTTAGACGGTTTCTTTGAGAAGATTGCCTCGGCCTGCGTATTCAAACAGGGCCGGGAGTGTAGGATCCGGGAGAATCAGGCGCCGGAGATTGCCGAAGCGGTCTCCGGAAGTCCCTTGTCCGAGGGGTTGGCGCGGTTGGCGGATTGGGCGGGGTCGGCCGCGGCTCGCACTGATGAGGAGGTTGTGCAGGGTGAGCTGAACGAGGTTGCTTCAAGGCTTAGGTCGGCCCGTGCTGGACTCTCCGACTTCCTCTCGCAATCGGATCCGGGCCAGGTCTACTGGGTCGAACGCACCGGCCGTTCCTCGACCTGGTGCAGTCTCCATGCAGCGCCGATCGCGGTGGCGCCACTTCTGGGCCGCATGTTGTTCCGTGAGGGAGGAACCGCGATCATGACCAGTGCCACGCTCTCAGTGGGTTCGGCGGAGCTCGATTATTTCCGCGGCAGGGTAGGGGCTGCCGAGGTGCCTGCATTGCAACTGGGATCCCCGTTCGATTACAACCGCCAGATGAAGCTGCATCTTGTGCGCAAGATGCCCGAACCGAAGGATTCCGCCTACGAGGATTCGCTGGTGAAGTGGATCGCCCATTTTACGGAGCAGACCCGCGCCCGGAGCTTTGTTCTTTTCACCAGCCATCGCACCATGCAGACGGTGGCTGGCAAGATGCAGGATTTTTTCGACGACAAGGGATGGGAACTTCTTGTCCAAGGTGGCGGGCTCTCCCGCTCACGCATGCTGGAGGCATTTCGAAGCGGGGGCGAGAGTGTGCTTTTCGGAACCGACAGCTTTTGGACCGGTGTTGACCTGCCTGGCGAGGCGCTTTCCAGCGTGATCATTACGCGACTCCCCTTTGCGACGCCGGACCACCCCCTGACGGAGGCAAAGTTGGAGGAGATCGAATCGGCGGGTGGCGACCCCTTCCAGTGTTATTCGCTTCCTGAGGCCATCCTGAAACTCCGACAAGGCGTGGGGCGTCTTATCAGAAAGTCTACCGACCGGGGATCCATCGTGATTCTGGACAGCCGGATTCTCTCGCGGCCGTACGGGAAGGCATTCCTGAAAGCGCTACCCGAGTGTCCCGTGGAGGTCTCCTGAAGCCGCTCGTAAGTCACGGCGCTTTGTAGTTCAAGCTGACCAAGCGGTATGCTTGCGGTGTCTTCTCCACGCAGTAATAGGTGAGTTCCAACACAACGGCCGGTTGATTCCAACGGTAAATGATCAGTGTATAGTTCATCTCTTCCGGGATTTTTTCATCGGCGGGATGCTCCTTGACCTTGTTGGTCTGAAGCGTTCCCGGACCGTATCGTTCGTCGACCCGTCTTCTGGTCCTGTCAAAGAAGTCAACGGCCTGCGCTCCATCCCACGTGGGGTCGTTGTACTGAAGTTCAACTTCGACGAGCGATCCCTCCCGGAAAGTGAAAAGCGATTTTTTGAGTAGTTTGTCCCCTACCGAGAGACCGGCCGCCTCGATGACCACCCTGCCGGGCGTTTTTTCCGACATGCCGGATTCCGTCGCCTTCACGGCCCGCAGCATCTCACGGATCTTCTCGACGCTGTCGCCCCAGGCCAGCGCATAGGGAACCTTGATCTCCCGTGATGCCGCCTGTTGGGAGTGGGCCTCCTGCTGGTACACCCCGAAGATCAGTAACGAAAGACCCAGCATCAGGCCTCCCGATTTTTTTAGGATGTCACTCCTCGGCATGAATGGATTCTTTGCTGCCATCGGGAGAAGGAAAAGCGCCCGCCGGGTTTTTGGCAATCTCGAGTGTGCCCGCTTCCATCGGAACGATTCCATTCAAGCCGGACAAAGTTTCCACCCTCTCCCCCTCGGGAGTGCTCCATGCAAGCATCACCGATGCATCTTCCTCCGACCGCACCAAGCGGACGGAAGTGAATTTCCAGCCCGGGGAGATCGTGATCAGCGGCAGTCCGTTGGCAAGGATGGTCGCAACCTCCCCCTTGGACTCAATGGTGATCGTGTTGAGCGGCCTCTCTTCGTAAAGTGCATCCTTGGGGGCCTTCACGGTCAGAGGAGTGATGGGCCGACCCGGTGCCTTCGCCGCATTGTTCAATCCGGCCGGGGCTGAGGGTTGCTCTGTCTGAAGTGACTGGGTGACTTGGACTAGCGAGGTCCGGGTGATCGCCCCGTGTACCAAACCTCGGGCACGGTATGTTCCTGGGGGGACTTCGACGCCGGAGTCATCGCGGCCATCCCAGTTCACCAGCAGGCCATTGAGTCCGGCCGGGATCGATTCCACGGGGGTATCGAGATAAAGCATCCTGACGAGGGAGCCATCGCCGGAAAAAACCCCGATGGTGACAGGCCCCTCCTTTTCGGGAAGGGCTACGGCGAACGTTTGGACATATCCCTTACCCGATGCAATGTCCGCTGCCATCACGATGGGCCCCATGGAGAAGCAGGGTAAACTGAGGCAAGCCGCGAAGAGACGCCGGAGGTTCGCTCCAAGAACTTGTTGCCATGCCTTGATCCCTCTCTTCATGCTTCCTGATCGTTGACCATCCACGCGATGCACCCCAAGACATTTCGCCATG
>Ga0114958_10003151_pt1 | contig 11963 bp, 9 predicted proteins | sample C_130208_EF_Meta_FD_89577 | JGI IMG/M metagenome (GOLD analysis project Ga0114958, IMG submission 89577) | Freshwater microbial communities from Lake Croche, Canada to study carbon cycling - C_130208_EF_MetaG | ecosystem: Environmental > Aquatic > Freshwater > Lake | place: Lake Croche, Canada... | reverse complement strand
TACACCAACAAACACATTAACACCTACAGTAACACCTACAGCATCTCCTTCAGGAACGCCATCAAGATCAGTAACACCAACAGTATCACCTACACAATCAACTTCAGGAACACTATCAGGGACCCCGTCAAAGTCAGGAACGTCTTCTGTGACTCCATCGTTGTCACCTTCAGGAACACTATCAGGGACCCCCTCAAAGTCAGGAACTCCTTCTGTAACTCCATCGTTGTCACCTTCAGGAACACTATCAGGGACCCCGTCAAAGTCAGGAACGTCTTCTGTGACTCCATCGTTATCACCTTCAGGAACGCCCTCAAGGTCAGGAACTCCCTCTATATCATCTACGCCATCAAATTCAGGAACACCTTCTGCTACGTCATCATTGTCAAGGACGCCTTCAATGACTCCAACAAGTTCGGTATCTCCATCAAGGTCAGTAACACCTTCAGTGTCACCATCAGTATCTCCAACCTTGTCTAGAACAGTAACACCCAGTTTTACGCCATCAAGTTCAGGAACACCATCTTCTGGAGCATCCTTAACTTCTACACAGACACCAACAGTTTCAGGGACACCAACACTTTCAGGAACACCCTCAGTATCACCAACACGATCAAACTCAGGAACACCTTCCGCTACGTCATCACTGTCAAGAACGCCTTCAGTGACACCAACAGTTTCACCTTCTATGACCCCATCAAGGTCAGGAACACCCTCAAGGTCACCTTCTATGACCCCATCAAGTTCAGGAACACCCTCAAGGTCACCTTCCATGACCCCATCAAGGTCAAGAACAACCTAGGCTATCTAATCAAATTCAGCAACACATTCATAAACCTAATACAAAGTGGCATATCTAATACGCACATTTGTATTAATTTCTATTTTTTCTTGTATTATTTGTCCATTTAGCCAGGGCACTTTTATAATAAAACCCTGAAGGAGGCTTGTGCGCATTTCTATAAATCTTACGAGACATCATAAATTGTCCAATCTTATTTGCAGCATTCCTTTCATTTATTTGAGTAAAGGTAAAATTATCTTTCATCACTCGTAAATATATAGAAATATTCTTACCATCACCTTTTTCAAAAGATAATGCTCCCAAATAATATTCTTTAAACACATGTGGTTTATTTTCAAATATCATAATTCTTTTTGCCTCACTACTTATATAAGGTTCTTCTATTGGTAGACCTGCGCGAGTAAGTGCCCGTTTTAGATTATTAGACATAATAAAATGTTCATCTTTTATAAAACCTTTATTAAGAATATATTTATTACCTGGAACCAAATCCTGCCATCTTACATTTCTTTTTAATGGCGGATTCATCATAGAATTTCGCCAATTAGCCCTTCTATTAGGAGGATAGTATGACATCTCTACTATTATTTATAAAATCCTAAAATCAAGTCTTGATTCGGCGCACTACAACTATCAGGGCGCTTGTGCTGATAATTATTTGTGCGCTGGGCATATGAACTCTTCTCAAGGCTGTGGCTATAATCTATACCATAACACTTCGCCGCAGTAGGACCAACTGCAACATGCGTAGACTCAGTCGGTTTAAGAACATCATCAAGTAGTTCATAATTCTTTAACTTAAGACCACCCGTATAATCCGCAGCATTCATTAAGGATCCAGGACACTCTCCAACCGCAGGTTTGGTTACAACTTCGGGAGAAGGAAGCCACTGTTGAAGGGTCATATTAGCAAACCCCTCTGTAGGTTTCATAGGCCATGTTGCTCTTACTGCAGGACGCGCGACAGGCCATACCGAATCCATTTGATAGGCCTCAATTGCCTGAAATAATATAATAACCCCCATTATCAAAAGAACCGCAAGCATTTCCATCTAAATAGTATAACTACAATAAAATTGACCAGTAAAACTGCACTACATACTGCACAAATGACGGCCCCAAGAGCAATTTCACTCTTTGCGGGATGTGGCGGGGATTCACTGGGCCTTGAAAAGGCCGGTTTTAAGGTAGTGGCTTTTAATGAATTCAAGCCTGCTCCAATCAGCACACATATGGCAAATTTCCCTGGTTCAATCCTTCTTAAGGATTCAAAAGGTTGTCCAGATATTATGAAGATTCCTGATAGTGTCTTTGAGGAACATAAGGATATCTCAGTTGTCTTTGCGGGCTTCCCTTGCCAAGGGGTTTCAAGTGCAGGAAAACGTAAACCAACTGATCCACGTAATCAGATGTATAAACACTTTGTGCGAGTTGTGAAGGCAACAAAGCCACCCTATTTCATTGGTGAAAATGTCGCCGGCCTTCTTACAATGAAGTCAGGTCCAAAGGAAGAGGACCCAAGTATGTTGGAAGTTATTCGTGCGGCCTTTGCGGAAATTGGATACAGTATGACTTATAAGATTCTAGAAGCGAATAATTTCGGAGTTCCACAGAGCAGGAAACGTCTTCTGATTGTTGGTTGGAAAACTGCTGAACCATTTGAACCAGAATCCTTCTGGGCCTCCGTATCTTCATGGGGCGCATCACAGACTCTTGTAAAAATGTCATCCTTTGTAACGCCTACTCTTGAAGGCGCGCTCAAACTGGACTCTAAGGCAATTCCTCCAAACTTTGATAATGTAGCACTCATGATTCCAGAGTCATTAACCCTTTCAGGCGCTCCTCATAGCTATGTAACTCTGAAAGCAACAACCTTTGATGAAACCTATATGGAAAAAAAGCATGACCGCCTCTTGTCATGTGGAAAGCGCGATAGCCCAATTCATTCAGAGATTCTAAATCTGAATAATCCTTGTAAGACGATTATCTGTACCTACGACCATCAGCCTCGTCTTCTTGTCGGTCTGAAATCTCCCTCAGCCTCCTATGTCCGCTGTCTTCTTCCAGATGAGCTAAAACAGATTCAGGGATTTCCACAAACCTTCAAACTCACTGGTAATCAAAAAGAGATGATTGTTCAGGTAGGAAATGCGGTTCCTCCTGCCCTTGTTGAGGCTATTGGCCGTCAACTACTGGCTAAACTAGTGCCACCGCCAAAGAAGAAACGGACGATTGTAAGGAAACAATTGTCTGCGCTACCTCAGCCGTAAATCCTTTCAGACTATACTGATTTGCGCAGCGCCAGTATACATTCAGATTTCCAACAACCTTTTTTCCTGAATTCAACTCAACCTTCTTTTCACGGATTTCGCGCATAAATTGTCGCTCTTCCTCAGTTGTAAATAGTGTTCCATATCCAATAAAGAATTTCACTTCTTTCTTGGAGGTCCAGGTAAATACATATAGCACATCTGCCTCAAACCATCCATCATTCAGCATAAGTTTCTCACTTGTGCTATGCTTACAATCAATCTTATATGATTCGCAAATAATACTATCCTTAACATACATTACTACAAAATCAATGGCCGCCTGGGGACCATTTGCCTGATAGATATAGTAATATCCTTCTTTTGGCAGAACCTTCAAATGGTCATTTTTCTTATTCTTAGGAATCCAGATAAATCCGAACTCTTCAAGGACAGACCCAAAAGCCGCCTCGTGATTTGTCACCTTATTACCAGTTCCTTCAGTCTCAGCATTTCCCTGGCTCTGAAGTCGCTTCATCATCTCAGGACAGGTCTTCTTAAGGGCAAGGGGAGTCCTAACAAGGTGCTGAACAACTGGAATAAATCTACTGGCCAGCATTTTATTATACTAGGCAGTCAACTACAAATCAATTTTTTCCGATTAAAAATTGACACCCAAAATCCTACGGTTTACATCACAAATGTCTTTCTCATCCAATCTTAGCATGCAGGTCGTGAAGCGGGATGGGCGCTCAGAAGAGGTGAGCTTTGATAAGGTTCTTGAGCGCATTCGGCGGGCGTCTGATGGTCTCTCAGTAAACCCGACAGCCATCGCGCAGAAGGTTCTTGGTCAGATTTACAATGGTGTTAAGACCACCGAGCTAGATGAACTGACGAGTCAGCTAGCTACGGGCCTCTCAACTGTTCATCCTGATTACGGCACCTTGGCTGCGCGTATTTCTATCAGTAATCATCATAAGAACACCGAGCCTTCTTTCTCAAAGGTAATCATGACCCTTGCAAATCAGACTATGCCAAAGACTGGTGAGGCGCTATCCTATATCAGTCAGGAGCTTATTGATACTGTAACTGCCTATGGTAGTCTAATTGACAATACTATCGTTCATGACCGCGACTACCTATTTGACTATTTCGGCTTCAAGACTCTAGAGAAGTCCTATCTACTGAAGGACGCGCATGGCAAGATTCTTGAGCGCCCTCAGCATATGTGGATGCGTGTTTCCCTCGCTCTATGGTCAAAGGATCTTCACAAGGCGTTTGAGACTTATGATAATATGAGTCAGAAGTATTTCACTCACGCGACGCCGACCCTCTTTAATGCGGGAACGCCTCGTCAGCAGCTCTCATCATGCTTTCTTCTTTCAATGAATGATGATAGTATTACAGGAATTTATAAGACGCTTGGTGACTGTGCCCAGATTTCAAAGCATGCTGGTGGTATTGGCCTCCATTGTCATAATATTCGTGCAAAGGGTTCACTAATCCGAGGCACAAATGGCACTTCAAATGGCCTTGTTCCAATGTTGCGTGTCTTCAATAATACTGCTCGCTATGTTGACCAGTGCTTTACTCCAGATACAATTATTTATACCGAGAAGGGTCCAAAGCCAATTGAGGATGTAAGTATCCTAGATAAGGTACTTACAAGCACTGGAAAGTATGAGAACGTAAAACTACCAATTCGTCATGAATATAATGGAAAAATTCTTGAAATTCAGGTAAAGAATGCTATTTATCCTGTGAGGGTTACTCCTGAACATCAGGTTATGGCTCTTAAGGGGCAGCAAAAGATGCTAAACTTTGATGTAATTCGTAATCGTCTGGAAAAGAATATCGTTTCCCCCAAATTCTATGATGCTGAAGAATTAGTACCTTCAGACTTTCTAGTATTCCCAATTCCATCATATGTGAAAGATATTGAATCTCTTTCTGAAGAGGATTGTCGCCTTTATGGTATTCTTCTTGGTGATGGGTATGTTTCAAATACTACTGCATATGTATCGTCAAATATTAAGAATAAGCAGGATACTATTAAATTCGTTATTGATTACCTTGAAAACCGTGGTGTAAAGGTTGATATTACTCCAGAAAACGAGAATGGCATTCGTATTAGTTGGCTTGCAAGTAATCCAGGATTTAAGTTTGTTCGTTCACAGCTTTACGACAAAGATAAGGTAAAATATGTTGAGCCATCAATGCTTCATCTTCCACTAAATAAACTAAAGCAGATTATTCGTGGTATTATTGAAACGGATGGCTGTGTTGGAGAAAAAGAAATCGCAGTAGAGGTTACATCATATTCAATTATTGAAGGACTACGCTATATGCTCCTTCGTCTTGGCGCCCTTTCATCTGGATATGAGCGGGACCGTATTGGTAATGTATCATCATATAAGAATATTACAACTAAACTTCCAAGTGTAGTTCTTCGTATTCCTCGCATTCCTGAGATTATGGAACTCTTTCCTAATGCTCCTAAGGGTGAATATTTCTCATATCTCAAATATGGTAATAATCTATATACACGAATTGAAACTATTAATGAAACTACATATTCAGGTATTGTTCATGATTTTGAGATTGAAGGTCCTCATGATTATACAGTGGCACATCTTGGTGTTGCGCATAATGGTGGCGGAAAGCGTAATGGCAGTTTCGCCATCTATCTTGAGCCTTGGCATGCCGATGTAGAAGACTTTCTCAAGCTAAAGCTAAATACGGGTTCAGAAGAAGAGCGCGCTCGCGACCTGTTCTATGCCCTTTGGGTTTCAGACCTCTTTATGAAGCGTGTAGAGGACGATGCTGATTGGACACTCTTCTGTCCATCAGAAGCTCCAGGACTTGCCGACGTTCATAGCGCGGACTTTGAGGCGCTCTACCTTCGTTATGAGGCCGAGGGTCGTGGCCGCAAGACTATCAAGGCCCAGAAGCTCTGGTTTCAGATTCTAGACAATCAGATGGAGACTGGAACGCCCTACCTTCTTTACAAGGACCCTGCAAACGCAAAGAGTAATCAGCAGAATCTAGGAACGATTAAGTCATCAAATCTTTGCACGGAGATTATTGAGTATAGTGATGCAAACGAATCGGCTGTCTGTAATCTCGCATCCATTGGCCTTCCAGCCTTTGTAGAGGGCGGTGCCTTCAACTTTGACAAGCTTCGTGAAGCAACAACCATTGCAACGCGTAATCTGAATCGCGTGATTGACATCAACTATTATCCAACGCCTGAGACAAAGCGCAGTAATATGCGCCATCGGCCCATTGGCCTCGGTGTTCAGGGCCTTGCGGATGTCTTTGCGATGCTAAAATACACCTGGGACAGTCCACAGGCAGCCGACCTTAATCAGCGTATCTTTGAACATATCTACTACGCTGCAGCAACAGCAAGTTGTAAGCTTGCAGAAGAAGAGGGGCACTATGAAACCTTTATGGGCTCACCAGCATCAAAGGGTCTTCTACAGCCTGACCTTTGGAATGTAACTCCACTTACAGACCTTGATTGGACCCAGCTCCGCAAGGATATTCAGATCAAGGGCCTTCGCAATTCCCTTCTAGTTGCGCCTATGCCAACGGCTTCAACAAGCCAGATTCTAGGGTATAATGAGTGTTTTGAGCCTTTCACAAGTAATATCTATACTCGTCGCACTCTAGCAGGTGAATATATTGTAGTGAATAAGTATCTTCTTAAGGAGCTTCTGGCGCTCGGCATTTGGAATGAGGACCTGAAACAGAAAATCGTTGCACGAAATGGTTCGGTCCAGGGAATTAACGAAATTCCTCAGCACATCCAGGACCTATACAAGACTTCATGGGAACTAAAGCAGCGGACACTTATTGATCACGCTGCTGCCCGTGGCGCCTTTATCTGTCAGAGTCAGAGTCTAAACCTATTTGTCACTGAGCCAAGTTATGCGAAACTAACAAGCATGCACTTCTATGCTTGGAAGAAGGGCCTCAAGACGGGCTGCTATTACCTGCGAACCAAGGCCGCAGTTATGGCGCAGAAGTTCACAGTAGACCCACGACTAATGGCCTCTCTTTCCGACCTTCCTTCTACAATCGCAGTAAAGGAAACCCGCGAAGAAATGCTAGAACGACTAGCGAAGGAGTATGAGGATGAACAGGATAAGGGATGCCTAAATTGTTCTGCCTAGACTAGATTAGATGGAAGGACCTATTAGTCAGGCTGAGGTTCTAAGGCAGATAGGAGCTGCGCAAAATTTTTTAAAGACTAAGCCAGAAATAAAAGAATATGTATATAATGCGATGAATGAAATTAGTAAGAGGCTAAGTAACCCAAAACAGAAAGGTGGAGCTGATGTATCTTCTCTTGTAGATTCTCATTTTCAAATACCGAAATCTGATGCGAGCCTTGATAGATTTTCAGGATCTGTTCAAAAGTTTTTAGTATCCGTGGACGAATTGAATCGTGAATTGGCGCTCGCTATTGGTCCAGTAGCAATGATACGAGAGATGAATGATCCAGAAGTAAGGATTCCAAAAATTCCAAAACCTGTCATAATTTCTAAGTATGCGATTATTCCTGCTATAAATATCTTTCTTGAGGCCTGTCGCCTGCTCGTAATTACCAATCGGTTTGACAGCCCTATGCTTCGTAAGATTCTTTCATTGGTCCTTGGTGTTTTTGATATTATTCGTGGAGAATGGAAGGCGGGTGTCTTATCTTTAATGGGTGTGTTCAGTCGTGAAATGTTAGTTATTGGTCTTATTGGAAAGACTATAGGTCTCATGTATAATTGGATAAGTCCAGATATACAAGGAGAGGCACAAGGGGCAATATATTCATCGGTTAAATCAATGATTATAGGGGCCTGGCTTCATGTGCTAAGTATTGTTGCTCCAGAACAGATTCGCCAGAAAATAGGACAGTTAGTTCCTCTTGGCGATTTTCCTCAAGATAATATTCAGAAAATCCAGACATTATTTCATGATCCTAAGATTGTCTGTGCCCTTAAGGATAAGATTGTATCGGCACGGGAAGAAGCACCTATAAGAATTGTTTTAGAACTACTGAATGTCCCTGATGATCTAGAGGCATTCTGTAATGGTGTTCAAGCTAACGCAGGGGCCTTGGCTGGGTTGGAGATGCCGAAGCTTCCTGAAATCCCCAAGGTCCCTGAACTACCAAAGCTTTCTGAACTAAAAGGAGGAAGAAAGCCTCGCAGATTTTCTAAGCACGACTACTAATGTTTACGACGAGTTTTTCTTGACTTTTTTCTGTGGCGTCTACTTTTACGACGACCACCAGTTCCAGCCCAATAGCCGGAAGGTTTTGCAGCACCTCTTGTTCTTGCGGCAGCTGCAGAAGGAGCAGCACTAAAGGCTCCTGCGAGAGAACCCCACGCTGTGGTGGCCGGCGCAGCTTGAGCGCCAAGGACAGGATTACCAAAGGGACCGCCAGCAGGAGCACCTACAGGGCCAGTGGCACGACTGGCAGGCACAGGAAAGCCTGTAGAAATTCCTCCTAATGAGGTCCCAAGCCATGATGGTGGATGACCCGATGGCCCAAGACCAAGAGCTGGAGCCGCCGCCGCATAACCAGATGGATTATATACATGTGGGGGTACTACTGAAGGGCGACCGGCCATTATACTAGTTGTATATATTAATGTCTACGACGAGTCTTTCTTGACTTACGGCGGCGAGTTCTACGTCGCCCTCCCACCGCACCGCGTCCAGGTGAACCACCAGGTGGGGGTCTACCACCATTTCCACGTGGCGGCGCCGGGCCACCGAAGAGTCTTCGCGCTAAACCGCCAAGATTAAGGGCAGGAGGTCTTCCTGGTGGTGGTGGAGGAGCTGGTGGAGCTACTAAAGGGGCGCGTGGAATACGAGGAGGTGAACCTGGTGGAGGTTGAGGTTGAGCATTCATTCTACTAGACCGCCTCAACTTTAACTCCAACAAGACCATGTAGAAACTCAATTAGTTCACGAGGAAAGCCCCAGAAACATCCAGGATCCCCCTCGGGCGTCTTACGACGCGATGTGTTTGTTCCATGTGAAAGAGCAACAATAATCTGCTGAGGAGGCATCTCGGCAACAAAGGCCTCACGTCCTTCCAGAAAGGCCTCACCCTCAGCCATATCCACCACTCCAAACTTCTTACCTTCCCAGAAACGCCGTGTAAAGGTTAATGTCGCCTCGCTACAGCGCTGACCGAGGCTCAAGTCAAAGGGAGGAACATTGACCGCACTCACTCCAGTACGTAAATCATACATCGCAATCGTAGTACATACTGCGCATCCCACCTGAAGGCGACTCTTAGTTAAATATGCTACGCGCCGCCGAAAGCTTGTCTCGGGATAATGGTCATCATCGTCCATCATAAGTAATATATCATTCTTGGCCCGTTCAACTGCCAGATTCCGTTTCACACCAATAGCCGTTTTCTTAACTAATGGAACATATACTACCGTTCCAGGAAATTGTCCCTGGAACTTGACAATCCAATCACTTGGACTCTGCTCAGCCTCAGAGTCATCAACAACAATCCACTCAATCTTATCCTTCGGATAATCCGTGCTTAGAAGATTCAGGCACGCATTTTCAATGAACTTTGGCCGATTATAGACAAGTGTAATAACTGAAATCGCAGGACAATCTTCAATCTTCAAGAGTGGTGGTAGAATAAGTGGTGACGGTCCCTGAACCTCAATAATCTCCTTGGCTTCACGCACTAAGGTTCCCATAGTCTCAGGATTAATTTCTCCCTTATCTATTTTGCTAAGAAAGGAATCATTATAACCATTCCAAGTATCTTTCCACGTATCAACAATCATACAAGAAGTCCGAGCCCAGGTAAACCAGACAGCATAGGGTTCACCCACATGAATACAAAGATCGCAGGGCTGAGGAGGCTGTCGCATATCAAAATATTTTAGGACTGAACCCTTCAGAAGTTTAGATAATTTTTCTGATAAAATATGAAGTACCTTATCCTCTTTATTGTAGACTATTATTACTTGAAGGCCCGGCATTGTATTATAATAGATTATAGGGTTTAGATAGGATGACAGGTGTTCCTGTTCGGCATACAAAATTTGCTTCATGGATTGATGAAGATGCTTGGATGGAAAAAATGTCTGGGCAGGCTTGGAAGAATGTTCTTAAAGAGGAAGCGGCCTTAATAAAAACCCACACAGACAAACCAGAAGTTAAAAAGAGAATAAATAACTATATTGAACTTTATAAAAAAACCAAGGATATAACAATACTATTTAATCAACCAACTATCACCATTGATTGGAAGAGTCCCTTTTTTAAAACTTGGTGGAAACATTCTTCACCAAATACCAGACATGAATGTCGTGATGTCATAGAGTCAGGAGACGCAGTATATTCTATTACAGACATTGGAGATGGCGCAGAATATTTTGAACTTCAGAAGTGGACAACGGCCTCTAAACCAGATTATAAGATTTCTCCTGTGGGTCCAGATGTAGCAGTAATAGGCGATACAGTTTATTATCTGGGAGTTGAGAATAAACTACAATACCATGAACTCTGGAAATTGGAGAATGGATCCAGAGTTTGTATATATAAGGAAAGTTCCCCAGAAATTAATTTGGCTATTCTACGCCTAGACGATGGTAGGGTTCTTCTCTCAAAAGAGAATAGTCAAGAGTTCACTTATTATACTATTCCAGGCTTGAAGAAGACTAGTAAACATCCTGATTGGACCTGGAGGGACTTTTCTATAACAAAAAATCATGGTCAAAAAACCCTATGGAAGGGTTCTAAGAAACTCTTAGAAATCCCTGCGGGAAATATCTTAGTGGACCCATATTCAGTCCATTCAGGTCAGATACCGTGTGATGTTTATGTAATAACACCATTAGGAACTTCTCAATACATATTGACAGAATCATCTATAAAACTAAAAGTCCAAGCCCAATCAAGTCTAATATCCAAGCGTATAAAGGGTCATAGTAAGGATGGAACCCTAGTTCATGGTATTTTAACATACAATAAAGCACCGAAACACTTATTTGCGATTGGTTATGGCGCATACGGACTGGAGAGTCAGACAGGGCCTGTAATGAGTCGTTGGGCCCCCCTTGTTAATTCTGGCTGGGCCATCTTATATACCTTTATAAGAGGTGGCGGGGACCATAATGATGCTTGGGCTAAGGCAGGACGTGTAGAAGGTCGTCATAAAACAATAGAAGATTTTGAAGCTCTTGTAAGGGCATCACAAGAATCACTTTCTATAGGTCCAGAACACACTACAATATATGGTCGGTCTGCGGGTGGTCTTCTTATGGGAGGTTCTCTAGCAAATCATCCAGATGGAACTCTTGCATCTGCTATTTATGCGGAGGTACCCTATGTTGACGAATTAAGAACAATTACAAACACTGAACTACCTTTAACAACGCTTGAACATAATGAATTTGGAAATCCAGAAAGGCTTGAAGATTTTATAAGTGTTGGATTATTAAGCCCGGCAGACTCTGCAATCAGTATTTTGAGCCCCTCTGTATTTGTTTTAACGCGGACTGCCGAGTTTGATAGTCAGGTTTTTGCTTATGAACCTGTAAAATGGATACGGCGTCTAAGAAAAGGTGGCGGACTAAAACTCTGTATTGTTGAATCCGGCCAAGGTCATTTCACACCCCCTGATAAAACACTACGGCAATGGGCCACAGATTGTGCCCTTCTAGATTCCTGGATGTTGCGCTAAAAAAATGTTGGCTATAAGTATAGAAGATGAACAACGGATTATCACGCAAGAATCGTCGCAACAACACGGTAGTAGGTGGCCGCCGTCGCCGCAACAATGTTGTCTCACGCAAGAACCGCCGCAATAACACGGTAGGCGGCCGCCGCCGTGGCAGCCGCAAGAGCCGCAAGGACCGCAAGAG
>Ga0114958_10003149_pt1 | contig 11964 bp, 10 predicted proteins | sample C_130208_EF_Meta_FD_89577 | JGI IMG/M metagenome (GOLD analysis project Ga0114958, IMG submission 89577) | Freshwater microbial communities from Lake Croche, Canada to study carbon cycling - C_130208_EF_MetaG | ecosystem: Environmental > Aquatic > Freshwater > Lake | place: Lake Croche, Canada... | reverse complement strand
CTAATACACATCAAAATGCTGCTAAAATTATTATTCAAGGTGATAAAATAACAACAGCTGTTGGTTCATCTACTGATGCAAGTGGGTATCCTTATCCTTCACCTTATGTATTTGATTTTTTATCAAATAAAAATAGTTTATTTAAAATGGTACAAAATCTGAAACCAGGTGAAACAAACACAAATATTAGCATTGTAATAACTCCTTACGATGATCAAGATTTTGCAGGGTTTCCTTTAACAATTATGTTTGATAAATATAATAAATCATTTATTTTTAATCAAGATGATATAGACCATTTTCATACTAGTCAAGTAGACAATTCTATAAATATTACTGATTTTAAATTAGGTTCATATGTTAATGATTTTTTTATAGTACCTGACGGTATAATTACTAATACCAATATTGATATTAGTGGATTTTGTAATAATAATGATTATGGTGTAAATTTTGTTTTTAAAACAATTAATACTGATAATGAAAATGCTGAATCTAATTTTATATTTAGTCTGTTTCCTTATTCAAATGTACCTGGTTTAAATTCTGATTTCCCAATTAGTTTTAGAGACCAAGATAAAAAATATTTTGGCACAATGTATGCAAATGATTCTTCAATTAGATTAATAACTGAAACTTCTAAAAGTAAAACTCCCGCTTCAGATTCACAAGATTATTTTAAAATATTTAATTTACCTAATACACTTATTTTAAAAGAAAATAATATAGGCATTAATTCATTAATGGAAATAAATAAACGATTCTTTCAAAATACTGTTATTGTACCTAAAACAAATCTTTCTTCATCAACTACAAAATTTATAATAAAGGCAAATAAAAGAGTGAAAGCTAGAAAAAATAATGTTATTTAAAAAGAAATTTATTATTTGAATAATGTTTACAACTATTGAAAAAATATTTAATATTAATTTTAATAATTTTTTTATTAGTGATTTTATTATAGATTCAGATGATGCAATTAAATATGCAAATAATGATAATAATACAAAATATTCATTTGTTAATCCAACTCTTAAAATAAATATTATCAAATTTGATGAAGAAGCAAATAGTAGGATATCTAGCTTTACTCTATTTGAAAAAGCAGTAGAAGATACTGAATGGAATCTCCTTCAAAAATTAGAAGTAGATTATTGTATGGTTTTAATTTTAAATGAAGATAACTTAAAAAATAAAGATTTAGATGATTGGTTAGAATCTTGTATTAGCTTAAAAGAATTATATAAAGTTGAAGACGATGGTAGAATTTGTTTATATTCTGGTTTTGGTCCTGGTGTTTATAAATTACTGTGTAAGAAAGAAAACGATAAAATAGTTGCTTTAAAAATAGAATTTATTAAGGAAAATATTTAATAATATATATATATAATGAAACATGTTACAGATAATCATTACATTGTAATGTTTTTTATAATGATTTTATCAGGATTATTATCAACGATGAATATATGGGTTGATAAATACGATGATATTAGATTTAGTATAAACGATGTATATATGATATTACTCATGTGTGGATGGATGTTTTTATTTATGGGTATATTTTATCAAGACATAAATATATTGATAATAGGTTTAATATTAGTAATAATTAATTTATGGTGCATAAGAAATCAAGTTTTCATCTCAGAAACACAATATAAATTAGGTATGATACCTCATCATTCAATGGCCATTCATATGAGTAAAAAATTACTAGAAAAAGATAAAAATATGAAAAATTTTCTTGAAAATATAATAAATACACAAAAAAATGAGATAGTATTTATGAAAAATTAAAAAATATCTAATATATTATATAAATGGTAACAAAAAAAAAGACAATAATTAAAATGCCTGATTATGATCAAGGCCTTTTATCTGATTATGGGTATGCTTTAAAATTAAGTCATGAAAATCGTGTTAAAGCAATTAAAAAATCTCTTAAAGAGAACAATAAACTAAAAATATTGCAACATATAAATGCTTTAAGAACACTACATAAATCACACGAGAAACTATATAATAAATTAGATAAAGATTTAAAATGGATTCAATCTGTTTATGATAAAATTTAAAAAAGATCGAGAAGAATTAATTTAAACAAATAACTTATTATATAATAATGCAAAAGTTTATGGAAATTTACGGTGAAGAATCACGCTATGGAGAACAATTTATTGACCTTATAGTTGAAAACGGTCATGTATTCAAAAGATACTATTCTAAAATAAATCTTTTAACTAGAGATGAAATTAATGATCTTATTTCTAAAATAACTATCCAAGATCATTTTATAATTGATAAAGCATTAAATGAAAGAATAGAATTAGTTGATTCTAAAACAGGTAAAATAAGATACACTATTTGGAATGATAATAGTGTAGAAAAGTATTTTACGGAAAATTTAGGTCCTGTTAAACCTGAAAATTATTTATTAGAATAAACTAATACTAATCAAATGGATTAATATTATTATCTTCTACTTTATTAGGTAATGATTCAACCATTAAGCTTACAGATGTTACCATATTACCTTTATTAGATATTTGCCAATCATATTTTTCAATATGTTTGATAATTAATTCTTTTACCTTATCTTCTGTTTTATTATTACATTTAACTTCAGAAGTTTTTCCACATGCCGAACATTTTAAATCCAATAAAATATTCTTTTTTGTTTCTTTTCGTAAAATAGGTATAGTTTCTGGAATACAACAAGAAGGGCATAGTACAAATCTATTAATATATACTTGAATAGCATTTTGTAATTGTAATTCTGTATAGGAACCAGTTATACTATATTTTTCTTCATTTGAAATTGAACCAAAATAATTTGAAAGAAATTTTAAAAGTAAATTTTCTGGATGATTTATAGATTTACCTATATCATTAAGATTATTAATCATTGTAAAAATCCCATTACCTTTACCATTAATAGTAAATTTAATAGGATTCATTTTATATCTATACGAGGGATCATTTTTACCGTTAATATTGAGCATAATTTAAGAAATAAATATTAACTATATTTAAATACAATTTTTTATAAACAAAAGCGATTAGAAACACGACCTTATGAATCATAGTTTACTTTTTTTTATCAACATAATAATAATCACAGTTTTCTTTAGTAATATCTTCATTAGTATATTTTTCACTAATTTTATTTAGGAAAATACTAAATATTCTATGAATTGATTTACCAGTAAAAATTTCTTGTAATTCTGATATATATTTACGAGGTAAGTGATATTTGGTACTTAGAGTTGCTATAGATTTTAGTAAAAAAGTTAAATCATTATTTGAAACTGATGAATAGTGTTTCAAACTATTATCCTTTTTATAATCAAAATATTTACTAATGAAAGTAGTATCATTTTCTTGAATTTTTTTATTTGTTGTTCCCACATATGAAGTAGCAAAATCCCAAATTTTAGGAGTAAAACCAAATGTAGGAATTTCGATATTATATTCTGTAACATCAGTCGGGTCATCTTCGTTAAGATATCTTTCTATCTTATATTTCTTTGACTTAATATACGGTTCATTCTTGATTAAGATATTACCAGTATGTAAATCTTCATGTACAAATCCATCAAATTCTTTATTAAAAATATAAAGAGTATAAATAACTTGAAATAAAATAGAATCTAATAGTTTAATAATCTCTTCTTCTTTTTCACTAGATATTTCTTTAGTATTTTCCACCAAATTTGATTTTAATAAATTTTTGAAATCACCAAATACTTTTTCAACAACCATAATAATGATATCATTTGTAGTAATATCTTCTTTAGGAATTTTGTCAGAAATAATTGTATTCATCGGATAATCTTGTAGTAAAAAATCAGTACATCTTTTTTGAAGATAAAATGTAATGAAATTATCTGTGATTTTTTTATTTTCATGATTTAGAAAATAATCACTGATATAATGTGTTAGTCCAATTTCATTGATATTTACATCAGGTTTTCCTAATTCATAAATTTTTAATAGTTTGAAAACACATTCAATAGATTCAATCATACCACTAAATAGATAACCCCCACCAAAATTTCGAGTTATACCACTTGCTTCAGACATAGTCAAAATGTTATAAATACTAATATCATCAATAGTACAAATATTTTTATTAGCAAAATATTTCGAGATAGTTTCGTAATTTTTTTTCATTTCAGTTATATTGGAACCTCCTAGTTGTTTCAACTTTAAATATTTATATTTATATTTAACATATAAAACATACATTTCATCAATATGTTCAATATATTTGAACTTAATTTCTGGAAAGTATTTTCTTACAAAATCCTTATTTGTAAATTCTTTATTAATAATAGCATAATTGATTTTAATAGGATTTGTTAAAGCATCTTCTAATACTTCAAATAGAGGCTTCTTAACATATACAAGATTAATATGATCATTCATAATCGACATATTATATAATATAATATAATTAAATTATATTTTTCAATTTTTTTATTAGGTTAATGAATAATATTACCGAAAAATTTGAATTAACAATACAGCCTACTAAAACATATTTAAACATATATATATGATTATTATTAATATGACTAATATTAATAATTATGATTTATTCTTATTTGATTTAGATGGAACATTAATCAATACTGAAGAAATTCATTATCAATCTTATCTAGAATCATTGACTAAATTTGGATATACAAATAATTTTACATTTGATGATTACTGTAAAATATGTCATTTAGATGATATTGCTATGCAGAAATTTGTGGAAAACAATTTAAATATTATTTATGAAAAATTTTATCAAACAAAGAAGACTATGTATTTATCAAAATTAAATGAGTCACTATGCTTAATTAATGGTTTTGATATTTTTTTATCTGAATTGAAAAAACTCAATAAAAAGACTTGTATAGTAACACATTCAAGTAAAGATACGATTGAATTTATTTTAGAGAAACTACCTATTTTAAAAACAATAGATAAAATAATTACTAAGGATGACTATAAATTCAGAAAGCCAAATCCAGAATGTTATATTAAAGCACTAACTTTTTTTCCTGAATGTAAGAATCCAATTGGATTTGAAGATAGTTGTAAAGGATTTTTAAGTTTAAGAGATAGTAATATTACTACTGTATTTATTGGTGATGATACTTATGTTCATTACAAACAAATGAAACCAGTTAATATTATAAAAACATTTCAAAATTTTAATGAATTAGCTATTGTAAATGTAGATGATTCGAGTTTATGGATTAATAATAAAATAGAATTATATACAAAATATATTAGTTGTTTATCTAATACATTTGATGAAACATTTAAAAAAATAGTACCATTAATTAAATCTTGTAAGAACAATATTTATTTAACAGGAATAGGTAAATGTGGTCATGTGTGTAAAAAATCTATTTCAACTTGGCAATCAATGGGTATATCAAGTCATTATTTAAATTTAGCAGACTTATTTCATGGTGATTTTGGTATTCTACGTGAAAATGACATTATTATATATATTTCAAATTCAGGTAACACTAATGAATTAATTAATTGTACTAAATATGTAAATTCTAATTTTAAAGTTTTACAAATAGCATTAACAATTAATAATAATCCAATAGTAAAAGATTTCGTTGATTATAATTTTGTAATATCCGACGAGATTAAAGAAATAGATTATATAAATATGGCACCAACTGTTTCTTCAGTTATTTTTATGATGTTTCTAGATTTATTAGGTGTTTATATTGCTGAAAATAATAATATAACAGTTGAGAAATTTCAATTGAATCATCCAGGAGGTGTTTTAGGTAAAAAAACAAAAAATAAAATAGATTATGTAGTTATCGTTGCTTCAGGCAAGGGTTCTCGTTTAAATCCATTAACAAAATATATTCCAAAGATTCTAGTTACAGTTAATAATAGACCATTTATTGAATCTTTAATTGAATATTGGAATCAATATGCTAAAAATATAATAATTGTTCATAACACAGAATATAAACAAATTATACATTTTTATACAAATAAATATGAAAATATTACTTTGATTCAATTTGATGAACTAACTGGTACAGCTGATACAATTAATAAAACAATAACTAATGAATATTACAATAAAAATATTTTGTTCAGTTGGTGTGATATATTACCAAAAGAAAATATTAATTTAGATTTAATTAATGAGACTACTATATTTACCTATGGTAATGAATGTAGATATAATGCTGAAAAAAATAAAATTATTAAAAAATCAGGAGGTAATATAGTCGGATTATATTATATTCAAAATTATCAAGGATTAAAATATACTATTGGAGAAGATATATGTGATTGCTTTCAAAGAAATTTTAATTATTTCAGTACTTACCAATTAAATAATTTAATGGATATTGGTGATATGGACAAGTTCATTCTTTTAGAAAATAATAGTATGCAAACAAGATTTTTTAATAAAATAGATTTTTATGATAATTATGTTATTAAAAGCGCCTTGAATGAACAAGGTGTTCAAATTATTAAGAAAGAAATAAATTGGTATAAATTTATAACCGAAGGTGTATCCTATTTAGCCGAAGGTGTATCCAATTTAGCCGAAGGTGAATCCAAAAGAGAATATGATTTCATACCAAAGTTTAAAGAATTAGAAAACAATAAATTACAATTAGAATTTATAAAAGCAGAACCATTATACAAAAATTTCAAAAATGCAGATAAACAAAAAGTATTAAATAATATTTATGATAAATTAAAATTACTTCATAATAAAACAATAGATGTTAAAGAGACACAAATGATTGAAGATATTAACATAGAATCTAAAAAAAAAATTTATGAAAGAATAGAAAAAATAAAACCACTATTAAATTATTTTGGTAAAATTAATAAAGTTAATGGGGTTACTATTGAGAAGTTTGATGTAATTATTGAAAAAATGCATAGTATTTTAACTAATAATTTAGGTACTACATATAGTTTAATTCATGGTGATTGTCAATTTTCAAATATATTATTTAATTTAACTGATGTATTTTTAATAGATCCAAGGGGATATTTCGGAAATACTCTAGTATATGGTTTACCAGAGTATGATTATGCAAAAGTATTATATGCTCTAACTGGTTATGATGATTTTAATAATAATAATATTATTGATGTTTCCATAAACAATAATGAAATTAGTTTTAATATTAATAACTATTTGGATGAAGTCGATTATAAAAGTAATGATAAAATTAAAGCTTGGTTAATAATAATTTGGTTTGGCTTAGCTCAATATAATTCTAATAATATAATGAAATGTTTAGTTTCGTATTACAATGGATTTTATTGGTATAATAAATTATTTAATAACTAAGTATAATGGAATATTATTATACAGGACAATTTGGTTATTTTAATACAATCATTTTACCTTTATTAAGGAAATATAATGGTCCTACATTAACAATTTATACTTTCCTTGATTATATTTATATATTAAATAACTTATATAATAATAAATTTAATTATGTAGAGATACCATTAGTTCCTTTAAGAATAGGACATAATTGTAATGAAAATTTAAGTATTAAAACATTATATCCTTCTTTAGAAACATTATATTCATTTAGTGATTTAATAGATATAAGTGGTAATAATACTGATTTATCAAATAATTTACCATTTAATGATATAATAGATGCTTCAAGTAATATATATAATCCACCTGAATTTAGCACAACTATTAATTTAGTAACTGATTTAAGCGGTAACTATACAAAATATAATGTACAAACAATATTAGTTAATATTTATGAAATGAGTAATTTTGATTTTATAAAAACTCCAATTACATCTTTGATAGATTCTTCTGCAAATAATTTTATTTGTTATTTTCCAAGATTTAGAAATTCAGGTAATTTAGATACTGATTGGTCTTTAAGAAATGGTTCAACAGACCAAATTAGAAGCATAATAAATTTTTATAAAAATATTTATACAATTTATATAGTAGGTAAAGAAGTAGTACAATATAACTATAATTTAAGCGGTGTTGTTAGAATTATTGATTTAGAACCAACTATTTATTATTTGAGAAATTGTAAATTTTTAATTTCAAATGATAGTGGTTTTATTGATTTTGCTAAAAATTGTGGATGTCCAAAAGTTTTAATTTTATTACCAATTAATCAATATCATATACAATTTACACCAACATTAAATCGTATTTTAAATAAAGATTTATCGGGTAATATTGTAGATTCATCAAATCATGTTATTAATATGGATAATATAAGATTGGACAGTAGTTTAAATAAAATAATAGTAGATTTAAGTTATAATGTTTATTCACATTCAAATTTATTAATTAAAAATATAATTAATTATAATAACATACCTTCACCTTATTATTATAGTACTCTTACTGGAACTTTCATTTTTAATGGATATACAATGATTAATCCTTCAAAATCTTTTATAGCAACTAAGAAAGGTGCTTTAATAAAACAAAATTCTGATATAAATATTTTAACATCTTCAGCTTCAGGAAAATTAATAGCAGATATTCCATATAAAAAACTAGGTTATATTGATTTATCAGGAACAACAATTATTGATAGTTCTGGAAATAATATAATTGTATATGATATGTCAGGTAGATATTTTTTTGACCCTTCAGGTACTATTATTAAAGATAGTTCTGGTCATTATATTTTAAATGTTTTTTACAATTATTTTTTAAATACTAAAGGAGCATTATTAATAGATATTTCATCAACAAATATTATAAATTCAGCTGGAGGTTATGGTGTAATGATTTTAGATATTTCAGGTACTTATGCTTTCGATATTTCTGGAAATCATAAATTAGATAAATCAGGTAATTGGGTTTTAGATATTTCTGGTAGATATCTATTAAATGAATTTGGTTCTTATATTTTAGATGTATCTTGTAATTATTTTTATAATCCAATAACTTTTAACAATGACCCTTCAGGGAATGATTATAATTTAATAGATGTTTCAGATAATTTTATTTTAAAAAATACAATTAGTCAAGATATATTTTATTCTAATGATGGTGTAACACCTTATTATTTAAAATATTTACAAGGTAATGGATTATATTATATACATGTTCCAACAACAATAATTCCGATTAACTACGATATTTCAAAAAATGACCTTGCAAATTATTTAATATTATAAATCGTTATAAAAAAATAAATAATAATAAGAATAATGAATACTTATTATTATTCTGGTGAATTTGGATATTTTAATGTGCTTTTATTACCTGCTTTAGAAAAATATACTAGTATGAAAAGATTATCTTTAATTACACTATATACTTTCCCTGATTATTGTTATATAATAAAAAATTTATTTGGTGATAAAATTGTGTGTAAAGAAATTCCATTAACTAAATTAAGATTATACTATGATAATGTAGAAGATGGTTCATATAAAATATTTCCATCAATTAATAATTTATTTAATAGTCCAGCTATTTGGGAACTAAATTATTTTGAAAAAATATCAAAACCAATTACAACAAAATTTAAACCTAGTAATATAAATGAGAATTATATTTGTTATTTTCCAAGATTTAGGGATTCGGGAGAATTACTTACTAATTTTGGAGAAAGAAATTCTAATAAAGATGAATGTGAATTTATACTAAATTTATTTACTAAAAATAATATTAAAATTTACATATTAGGTAAAGAAATATTGGATTTTAATTATGAAAAGTACAATGTTGAAAAGATTCAAGATATACAGGAATCAATTTATTATTTACAAAATTGTAAGTTTTTAATATCAAATGATAGTGGCTATATTGATTTTGCTAAAAATTGTGGTTGTAAACAAATTATTATTTTAAGACCAATTGAAGATTATCATAATAGATTTAATCCATTTAATTGTAAACAATTTATTGTTGATGATGTAAAAGAATTAAATAATTTTTTAATTTAAAGATTATGTATATTTAAATAATAATGAAAGGAAATAAATTTTTATTTTTTCAAAAATTATCTTATAAATATATACCAAATAATTATTATTATTCTGGTGAATTTGGATACTTTAATGTAATAGTATTATTACAATTAGAAAAATACGAGGGAACTAAAATAACAATTCATACTTATCCGGATTATTGTTATATTATTAAAAATTTATTTGGTGATAAATTTGATTGTAAAGAAATAAAATTTGCTAAATTACGATTTGTTCATGATAATTATGAAGAAGAATCATATAAAAGATTATATCAACCAATTTCTAAAATATTAAAGCTATCTACATTTACAAATAATAAAACATTTAATTACATTTCAAAAACAATAACGACTAATTATATTGATAATTCAGAAAAATTTATTTGTTATTTTCCAAGATTTAGAACTTCTGGAAATATTAAATCAGATTTTAATGAAAGGAATTCCAATGAAAAAGAGTGTAAATATATATTAGATTTATTTAGTCCTAAATTTAAGATATTTATAATGGGTAATGAAACAATCAATTTTAATTATGATATTAAAAATGTAGAAAAAGTAGAAACTATTGAAAAAGGAATATTTTATTTGAAAAATTGTAAATTTTTAATATCAAATGATAGTGGGTATATTGATTTTGCTAAAAATTGTGGATGTAAAAATATATTTATTTTAAGACCAATTGTTGAATATCATAAATATTTTAATCCATTTGAAACTAATATAACAATTATCAAAGAATTAAAAGAATTAGAAAAAATAACTATTTAACTTTTTTATTTAGTAAACAAAAATAACATTCTTTAGTAGCTAATACATCATTTAATGCATTATGTGCACCAATTATTTTTTTATTAAATAATTGTAAATAAAGTTCATCCAATTTAATTTTTTTACCAGCTAATGTAATTGTGTCAACTATTTTAATATTTTCAAAAATATTTAACATAGGTGTTTTATCTTCTTTCATTATATTGATACCATAACTTCTAATATCATTTTGTATTGTTGATAAATCATAATGAAGATTATGACCAACAATAGTTTCACAAGTACCAATATCTTTTATTAATTCTTCAATAATTAAATAAAAGTCTTTACCTTCTTTTTTAATTTTATCAAGTGTTATACCATGTATTTTTATTGATTCAGTTGATGGTAATCTATTTTTAACATAACTATTTATTTGTTTAATTATACTTCCATTTAAATCACATATTATATAAGCCAATTGTAAAATATCATTATAAAATGTACTGGTTTCAGTATCTAAAATAATTATATAATTTTTATTATCCTGTTTATATAAAATTTCTTTTATAATTATTTTAGATGCATCAAATTTATATTCCAAAGAATTTAAGTTTAAAGGATTATTAGATGCTCTATGATTATTCTGATCTCTTTTAATAATTATTTCTATATATGATATTAATGAATTATAATTTATTTTTGGAACATCAAATTTATAATATTTACCATCCATTATATTAGCAATACCAAAAAATTTAATTTTAGATTTATCTTGTTCATTTAAAAATATATAATAAAATAAACATTGTAAATACCATTCCAATCTAAAATCTGATTCAGAACATTTAATATCAATTAAAGTTTCTTCTGTCCAATCTATTAAATCAATTTCTCCTAATAAAACAGCAGTATCTCTAAATTTATGATAAATTGTTTTTTTACAAGTTATTAAATTAGATAATTTTAAATCAATATATTGATTCATTTTATTTCTTATACCATTATTTAACATAGTTTCAAATAAATTAAAAATATTACGATAAACTAATCTTCTTCTATCATTATTTAAATTTCTACATAATGATACCAAGGAAATATCTTCTAAAAAGGCATTAGGTAATATATTTGATTGACATTTTGTAAACAAATCTGTTAATTTATTTATAAAATGATTTGGATAAGTATTTTCTCTTATGATTGAACGTTCGCTAAAAGCGAACGT
>Ga0114958_10003148_pt1 | contig 11980 bp, 12 predicted proteins | sample C_130208_EF_Meta_FD_89577 | JGI IMG/M metagenome (GOLD analysis project Ga0114958, IMG submission 89577) | Freshwater microbial communities from Lake Croche, Canada to study carbon cycling - C_130208_EF_MetaG | ecosystem: Environmental > Aquatic > Freshwater > Lake | place: Lake Croche, Canada... | reverse complement strand
ATTGTATCCTTTGGTTTTGGGCTAATAGGTTTTTGCCCTTTAACAATTGTAGAGGATAGAATTGAAAATAATATGAAGCAGGCCCATTTATTCATGATGCACAGAATCGGCTATAGGCTTATCTAATGGAGCAGATTTATCCTTTTTGCCAAACACAGATACATTGATATATCTTTTAGGATGTACTTTAACATCATCAATTAGGGTATTGATGCTTTTAAGTGTGCCTTGTAAATTTTGGTAAAAAGCAGTATCATTCATTAATTTTCCAGCAGTTCCATTACCTGAATTTATTTTTTGCAAACTAGTATTCAAAGTAGCCACTGCTAATTGAATAGTTTTAATGGTTTTTGTAAGGTCGGCGTCTTTTACCGATTTAGAAACGGTATCTAAGTTGGAAATAATATTATTTAGCTTCTCATTATTATTATTTAAATTCTTAGTAAAAGCATTTAAATTATCAAATGATTGACTCACTGAACCATTTTGTTTTTGCAACATTGTTTCAATATTGGCCATGGAGTTATTTAAACTTTTTGTTGTGGCTGCTAAGTTTTCTAATACCTGCGATAGATTTTGTTTGTTTTTATCATCCAAGACTGTATTAATATTATTCAATACCTTGTCTAATGAAGTTATTGCATTATTTGTTTTTTCACCTAAGGGAGAAAGGGTGTTAACAAAATCGCCCAATAAACTTGTAGCTGGTGCTGTTTTAATGGTGTCTCCAGAATTAATATAAGAAGTTGCATTGCCCAGTACAATACTAATACTACTAATGCCTAATGGATTATCTTGAATGGTAGCTACAGAGTTATTAGGAATTTTATAGGCTTCATTTAATTTAACAGAAACAATTATAGAAGCTAAATTATCTTTTTGATTTTCAATTTCAAAAACTGTTCCCACTTGAAATCCATTGACAAATACGGGGTTAGAAACAATTAGCCCTTTTGTATCGGAATACTTTGCATAAATATAGTTACCTGGTTGAAATATAGTTTTTCCTTTTAGAAAATTAAACCCAATGATCATTAAGGTAATGGCTATTACTGTAAGCGCACCCACCTTGGTTTCGTTTGATACTTTCATCTTGAATGAATTAAATAAACTTTATGTAAAATTAGCTAAAAAAGGGGAGCTAATTGGCATTTGTCTTTTTCTGATTTTCCAGTGAATTTTTATACCTAATCACAGACTTGGTAATAACCTCGCAGATCTGATTTTGTCCATCGTCGCTATTTAGGTAGTCCTCGTCTTCAGGGTTGGAAATAAAGCCGGTTTCCACTAGTACGGCAGGCATTTGCACGGCAGCCAATACCCAAATTCCTTTCTGTCTTTGTTTTGCCTCTCTACTTATACGACCTGCTGCTTTAAATTCTTCCTCAATAGTTAAGGCTAGGCTAGCAGCTCTTTGAAAAAATTGTTGCGTTAATAAACTTACCATCATTGAACGTGTAGGGTCGGCTTCTTCAATGGCCTTAATTTGCTTTTCTGAAATGGAGTCTAATTTTTCAACTACATCATCTACTGCTTCATTGGCCATATCCTTTTTTTGATCGGACTTACCAACATTATAAATAAAAGTTTCTGTACCCCTTGCTGTACTTGGGGTGTAGGTGGTTTTATATAAAGGAACTCTTCTAGTTACTTTTCTTTTAACTCCTTTTTTCTTTACAGTATAAGTTTTATTAGTGTAGCCAATAATTTCTCTATCTCTTCTTGGATCAGCAGAATTAGTATGTATGCAAATAAATAAATCTCCTTTGGCTGCATTGGCAATATTGGCCTTCTCCACCACAGAATTGTATATGTCTGTTCTACGAGTAAGCACTACTTCCACATCGGGAATAGCGTCCTTAATATACTCCTCTAGTTTCAGAGAAATAGCTAATGATACAGCCGCTTCAGTGGAATATTTGCCATTAGAACCAGGATCGGTACCACCATGTCCTGGGTCAATAATGATACGTTTTATGGTTTTGGGTGAATTTTGGGCTTCAGTACTTAAGCTAATTAGGGTAAAAAGGGCAACCAGGCTATAAGTAATTGCTAAAATCAGTCTATTTTGCTTCATAATCAGTGCCTTAATGCTGTTTTAGTTTATTTTTGCTGCTGTGATAATAGCAGGACACAAAAATAACGTAAAATACAGGCGTTCTATTGTAAATGGTAGCATTTTACTAACATTAACAGTAGTTTTAATGCCCATAATGGGTGTTTTTGCACAGGCCAAAATACAGGCCCCTATAAAAGATAGTATTTCTGCAAAAACAGACAGCCTTTCCAAGAAAAATGACACCATTTTAGTAAAGTCTATAAGAATTTCAAAAGATAGTATAGATACTCCAGTTAATTACAATGCAGAAGATTCTGGGGTGATGATTATGTCAACCAAAGAATTCTTTTTGTATGGTAAAGCCAAGACAGTATATAAAACTTCTCAATTAGAAGCGGCTACTATTTTATATGATCAACAGAGTCAAAATATTAAAGCTTATGGAGCCAAGGATACCACAGGTAATCCATTAAGTAATCCAAAGTTCAAAGAGGGTAGTATGACTTCTGTGAATGATTCCATTTATTTTAACATGAAGTCAGGGAAGGGCTTAACAAAAAATACCAATTTTCAACAAGGGGAAATTTTTATTAATGCCAACACTATGAAAAAGGTAAATAAAGAAGAAGCCTTTGCATGGAAAGCCAGATTTACTACTTGTAATTTAGATGAACCCCATTTTGCTTTTAGAACCAATAAGCTTAAAATTATTACTGATAAAATTGGTGTGTCTGGGCCAGCCTTCCCTGAATTTGAAGGAGTGCCTTTTCCTATAGGTATTCCCTTTGGCATTTTTCCATTATCAAGAGGAAAACATTCCGGTATGATGGCACCAGCATTTTCTTCTAGTGAAGATTTTGGTTTAGGATTTGAAGGCTTAGGTTATTATAAAGTATTGAGCGATAATTTTGATGCTACTATAAGAAGTAATATTTATTCTTATGGAGGATGGAGTGCTAATTTGAATAGTAAATATATTTTACGCTATAAATATATTGGCAACTTCAATTTGAGTTTACAAAATTCAAGAATTCTTAATAGAAATGTGAATATACCTAGTGAATTCACGGGGGGCAGAACCTTCATGTTAAATTGGTCTCATTCAATGGATTCTAGGGCCTTGCCAGGTACTAGTTTCTCTGCCAATGTTAATTTCGGAAGTACGAAGTACAATAGCCTTTTATTGAACAATCCATATCAGAATTATCAAAACCAAATTAGTTCTTCCATTAGTTACAATAAATCATGGAATAATAAGTATAATTTATCGGTGAATTTAAACCATAACCAAAACAATAATTTGGGTTTGGTGAATTTAAGTTTACCTAACATAAATTTTAATGCACTCACCTTATATCCTTTTCAATCTAAAGACCAAGTGGGTGCAGGTAAATGGTATGAAAAATTAGGGATAGGGTATAATGGAACTTTCCAGAATCAAATGTCTTTCTATGATTCAGCATTTAATATTAATAAATTACTAGACACTATGCAATGGGGTGCCACACATAGTATACCTATTAGTGTTTCTCTTCCATCACTTGGGCCCATTACTGTTACGCCTGCTATTGGCTTTGAAGAAAAATGGTATGGTCAAGAAAATACAAAATCTTGGAATAGCAAACTAAATAAAGTGGATACCAGTTATGAAAGAGGCTTTTTTAGAGCACCACATGTAAGCTTTGGCGTAGGAACAGCTAGTAGAATTTTTGGTACCTATAAATTCAAAAGTGATTACGTACAAGCTATTCGTCATGAATTAAGACCTAGTATATCTTTTAATTATTCGCCCGACTTAGCAAAATCTTATCATTATTCAACACAAATTGATTCTACCGGAAGAACCTACCGTTTTTCTAAGTTTGATGGAGGTGCTTTAGGAGGCGCTTATTCGGAAGGAACATTTGGGGGTTTAAGTTTTGGATTGGATAATTTACTGGAAATGAAAGTAAAAGACAAAAAAGATACTAGCGCTGAAAATTTCAAAAAAGTTAAATTAATTGAAGGCTTTGGTTTTAATTCTAATTTCAATTTCCTTGCTGATAGCTTTCAATTGGGTAATTTTAATTTTTATGCGCGTACTATATTATTCGATAAGTTCAACATCTCTTCTTCTTTTACATTAGACCCTTATGCCAACGACAAACAAGGTTTCAGGGTCAATAAATTAGACCTTGATCCTACTAAATTTAAGTTTGGCCATATTACTAGTGGGGGCGTTTCTATTTCTACTTCATTTAAGAGTAAATCAAAAGACGACGCAGCTTCTAAGAAAAAAGAAATTCCATTAGATCCTTTCATGACGCCCGATGAACAACAAAGACAATTGCAATACGTAAAAGCAAATCCAGCTGAGTTTACCGATTTTGATATTCCTTGGAGTTTAACCATTTCCTATTCTTTCCAATTTTCAAGAATGATCAAGCCCGATTATTCAGGGTTTAAATTACAAACCTATTCAAGTTTAAATTTTAACGGAGACTTTAGTTTAACACCGAAGTGGAAATTAGGGGGTACCGGTTATGTGGATGTAGCTAAGGCAAGCATTCAACAGTTAAGTATGTTTATTACACGTGAAATGCACTGTTGGCAATTATCTATAAACGTTACACCTATTGGTATGTATCGTTCTTTCAGTATTACAGTAAACCCTAAATCGGGTATATTAAGAGATTTGAAAATTAATAGAAGTAGAACCTTCTCTTCTTCAAGTTATTAGTTGAATACTATTTTATTACTTCCCATTATTTTCTAAGTAGTATTTAGCCATTATATCATAAACAGCTTGTTTCAAACTATCTTTATCATGTCCTTTCGGATAAATTGCAGGGAGTATATGCATCTCAATTTTCCCTGGGGTAAAATATAAAATTGGCCTTGCTGGTAATATTTTCTTTGTGTTTAATAAGACCACCGGTATAATGGGTTTTTGCGTTTCAAGAGATAATTTAAATGCACCATCATAAAATGATTTTAAAGGCTCTGTTGTTCTATTTCGAGTGCCTTCTGGATAAATTAACATATCTAATCCATTGTCTAAAACCTTTACCATATTGTCAAAACTTTCTTTACGGCTATTATGATCTTTTCTATCTACAAGTACTGATGCAAACTGATAAATCCATCCAAATAAGGGAACATATATAAAACTTTTTTTAGCAATGGTTTTATTAGCTCTTGGTAAAAAAGGGGTGCTAACCGGTATATCAATTAAGCTATTGTGATTACAAACTACAACAGCGTTTTCCATTCCTTCAAAAACTTCTTTTCCTTTTACAGTAAAACTACAGCCTGCTAAAAATAGAAAAACACTCATCCAGATTTGTGATACACGACGATGGTATCTTGTTCTAAATGGATCTGACATAAAAAAACATAATAAGTAGAACCATAAGAAAATAAACATAGTAGAGGCAAAAACTAGTAAAGCCCAAATGGCTAATACTCTTGAAACAATATTTTTTATAATCTTCATACTATATTTATTAAATGGCCCAATCAATAGGGTCATGGTTGTTTTGTACTAAGTATTCATTGGTGGCACTAAAATGTTTAGAACCAAAAAATCCATTATAGGCACTAAAGGGGGAAGGGTGTGCTGCTTTTAAAATTTTATGTTTAGCAAAGTCGATTAATTTAATTTTTTCTTGAGCAAAATTGCCCCATAAAATAAAAACTAACCCTGTTTTTTTTAAAGAAAGATGTAGAATTATGTCGTCAGTAAATTTTGTCCATCCAATTTTTGCATGGCTGGCTGGTTCATTTGCTCTTACCGTAAGCACAGTATTTAAAAGTAAAACTCCTTGCTCTGCCCAATGTGTTAGGTTTCCAGTACTAGGAATGGGCATACCAATATCTTTCTTTAGTTCCTTAAATATATTTACTAAAGATGGGGGTGGTTTAATACCATCGGGTACAGAAAAACTTAAGCCCATGGCTTGATTTGGATTATGATAAGGGTCTTGTCCTAAAATAACTACTTTAACTTTATCGTAGGGTGTTAAACTAAAGGAATTAAAAATTTGACCTCCGCTTGGGTAAATAGTTCTTTTTAAAGCTTTTTCAGCTTTTAAATGATCTGAAATTTGGATAAAGTAGGGCTTATCGAATAAATCCGACAATGCATTTTTCCAACTTTCTTCCATTTTAATTTCCATAGAGTATCAATAAATGTAGGTCAATTTCAATAAAGATAAATCTTGTTCAACAAAATAAGCATTATTGCTTTTGTAAATTAGCGTTTTGATAAGTGAATTTTAATAACTTAAATCGGTTTGTATTTTTTTCCATGTCTATAATTAATTCTTTTCTAGCCAAGGTTTTAAATGCTGGTAATATTGAATTATTCGCTTGCAATCGTTTTAAGTTATCTAAAGCTACATAACCAAAAGCAGCAATTACATTTAATATAATAGATAAATCGCTTTTTCGATTCTTTGTTACAGGTAATTGTCTAATAGTTTCATTTAAAGCTGCTGCATGACTATGATATAGTGCATAAATTGCTTCGTACTGTTTGGCTCTCACAGCAAGAGTAATAATGCCTTCTTGCATGTCTTTGTATATATCATACAAGTCATTGGTTAGTTGAATCACGCCACCTAAGGCATACCAACTGGCATCTGCTTCAGGAAGATAGGGTGTATCTAAATAATGCCTACACATTAGTAAACAGTAACCACCTTTTCTAGTAGTAATTGATAAAAGAGCTTCGTCGGTTACATTTGTGTTGAATTGTTCTAAAGAATCTTTTTGAGCAATATGAAGGCCTTCGAAGTCTTTGAAATATTGTGCTTTATCTGCTACATCATTTAATAAATAAGTATGTGTATAAATAAATACTTTCTCAAAAAATGTTTGAGGGCTAAATGTTTCAGAATGATAAAAAATACTGTCAATTTGATCAATCGTTAAAGTTTTATCGTCAAAAAAATCGTCGTAGACAGAAACCATAATAAAATAAAGTAAATTTCTTTCCTTTTCTTTTTCAACATTATTTCTTCCGAATAAACTACTGAAACTATCGTTGATAAAATGTTGTTGAATACTATACCTTTTTACAATTTTCTCCAAGGTTTTTTTATCAAATTTTCCATTAAACTTTTCTTCCACAGTATATAAATAGGATCTAGCCCATTTTTCAGACTGCTTCAATCCTAGAAAGGTTTTTAGGGTTAAACTGCCGATTGATTTGATAAAAGAGAATAAGTACATACTTATTAAAAGTATAATAAATTTTTTATAAATGCATTACATATTAAATTGACTACTTATTTTTTTTGGCAAGGGCAATGGGCTCAAAAGGGCCAAACTTATGTTGCTGTTCTGAAAAGGAATCGGAATAAGGGCAAAACGGGTAGTCAATAGGTTTTGTAGCAAGCAATGGCCAGTCCTTAGATTTATCTTTACTAGGTCTTGGTTGCGCATTTATAAAGGCAGCTATATTCCAAGCATCTTGATTGCTTAAACTAGGTGCATGATAATTTATTCCATTAGGCATATTGTTTTTTATAAAGCCAGCTAGTTTTGATAATTGAAATAAACCTGCTGCATCATTATAACTATGACTGCCCCATAATGGAGGGTATAAATACATTTTACCAGTAGAATCCAATAGGCCCTCACCATTGGATAAATGACATCTTTGACAATTTTGCATATAAGCAATTTTTCCTTCTTCTGGACTGGCTGCAGTTTTTAAGTAGGGTAAAATTTCTATGCCTGAGCCTTTTACTTTTTTGCCTTTAGGCACTTCATTACCTAACCATTGTATATAAGCATAAATAGCTTTCATTTCTTTGGAGTTAGTATCTAAGGCATTTCCATTTAAACTACGCTCCATACAATCGTTCACTCTTTTGTAAATAGTTTCAATACTTCCCGATCTCTCTCTAAATTTCGGATAAGTAGAATACACGGAACCATAATTTAATCCCCAGGGTTTAGTTCCAGCTTCTAAATGACAGTTTTGACAATTCATTCCATTGGTGGATTGTTGCACTATTCCATTTGGCCCTAAATACTTTGAAGTATGCGTAATTAATTCATAACCATAACGAATTAAGTTTCCTTTTTCTGTTTCAACAGGAATTTGATAAGGGGAGGAGCCCACCCATGCTGAGGTATCCATGCCTTCTATTCTAGTAAGCATAATAGTTTCTTGTTCTTTAGCACTTCTACGGAAGCTATAATAGGTAGAAACCAATGCAGCTATAAAGAAAAAACTAAAAAAAATACGTCGACGCATAGTAGATTTTTAAAAGCAATATTAATTCACACCAGCTTTTAAATAAGACCAACCTGCTTCTTGTTTTAAAATTACTTCTGCAACGCCGGAAGGAACGGTATTCGCTATACTTAATAATTCGCTTTTATCTATATGATGCTTGCGCATTGAATTCTCACAGGCCGAAAACTGTACATTGGTTTTAGACATTTCAACCACTTCATTGGCTAAATGCGTTTTAGCTGCAACTAATAAGTCTAAAGCTTTTCCATGCACTACCACTTCCACTAAAACATTATTCGGCCATAATTTTTGTAAATTTTTAATATTGCCAATGGTAGAAGACCAGGCAGAAGTGTCGGCTGTATTTAATTGAATAACTACTTTGTGTTTTACATCGGTATTTTGTGCCTTAGTGCTAGTAAAAATAAAAGCAGTCAAGAAACTTAGTATTATAAATCGCATCATTTTTTTCATAGAGATAATTTCTATGAATTTATGAAAAAAAACAATTCCAAATAACTTAAATATCCTTAATCACTCTCGTCAAAGTGTAAATGTTGATGATGTGCGCCTGCGCCTATATGAAGGGCAAAGGCTCCAATAGCCGTATTGTTTAGAATATTTATTAAAGCAAATATGCGCATATCGGCCATGGCTGCATTGAAAAAATTGGGCACATGTACTGTAATAACAAAAAAGAATAAGAAAAAGGATAATAAGTAGCTGGTGATTTTTACATAGTAGTTGGTGATAAAGGAGATACCTACTAAAATAAAGCAACTACCTACTAAATAGGCCCACTTAATACCTCCAGGTAAAAAGCTTGGAACATATACCAGTAAGTCATCTGGTTTGGTTAAGTGGTAAACACCAATACAAATAAGCACAATGGCTAATATGTAAATTGAAATACGAGAAAACAAGTGGTATTTGGTTAAATCGATTCTCATAATAATATGTTTTAATACCATAAGATTACGATTAATTTAAAGTGGAAAAACTGATTTTGGTTAGGTTTGGTGGTGATTTCAATTACAAAAGGATTAGCTCACACTTCGTGTTCGCTGATCCTTGTTCCTCAAGCTTACCCAAAGCCTTTCAAGAATCCCGATACTCGGGATCCTTTGCTTTGTTAATACTCGATAGCTTACAAGAGCAAGCTCTTGACGCATCTCGCATTAACAAAGCCTCTCACTTTCGTGAGAGGCTTTGTGATTCGGATTGGATTCGAACCAATGGCCCTCATCTTAGAAGGATGACGCTCTATCCAGCTGAGCTACCGAACCCTCTTGTTTTCTTAGGCTGCAAATTTAATGAAAAATAAGCCTGATTTCAAAGAAAACAAGCCTATAAATCAATCAATTGCCAATAAGTCTCTGATTACCACACTTGCCACCGTACAGCCAAAAATAGCAGGCATATAGCTTAAAGTTCCAATAATGGACTTCTTAGGGTATGCATTCTCCGTTTCTATAATACGAGATTGATCTGGTTTTTCAGGACTAAATACCACTTTCAAACCTTTTTTAATACCCAAGGCTTGCAAACGCTTTCTAACATATCTAGCCAAATTACATTCATGTGTTTTAGATAAATCGGTGACTTTAATTTGTGAAGGATCTAATTTTCCACCGGCACCCATCGAACTTACCATGGGTAATTTTCTATCCATACAACCTTTAATTAAATCAACCTTAGCAGATAAAGTATCAATACAGTCAACTATATAATCCCATTTTTCTTTTTCAATTAAATGAATGGTTTTATCCTCTTCCATAAATTCTTCCAAGACTGTTAAATCAAGTAAGGGATTAATATCTAATAAACGTTCAGCCAATACTTTTGCTTTTGACCTATTAGTGGTGGAATGCAAGGCAGGTATTTGTCTATTAATATTACTAGCATCAATTGTGTCATTGTCTACAATGGTCATTTTGCCAATACCAGCGCGTACAATCATTTCTGCACATATGCCTCCTACGCCACCAAGTCCAATAATTAGTACATTCTTGCTCATTAATTTTTCTACCTGTTCATCTCCTAACATTAATTGAGTTCTACTCATCCAATAAGGTATCATATTGTATCTTTAAGTCATTAAACAGCACTTGTATGAAAAAAGGCTTTATTGCTATATTTGCAATTTTGATTTTAGGTCAAAATAGCTTTGCGCAAAATTCGGGTAATAATTCCATAAAAATACTTACTCAGAAAAAAGGAGTGAGCATTAGAGGAATGGCTGTACCCAATATCAATACCATTTGGGCTAGTGGATCTAAAGGAAGTATTGCATTATCCGTAAATGGCGGAACCAATTTTGAGTGGATGCAAGTACAAGGTTATGAAACTAGAGATTTTAGATCTATTCATGCATGGAATGAGAAGGAAGCTATAATAGTGGCTGTGGCTGCACCTGCTGTTATTTTAAAAACTAAGGATGGTGGAAAGTCTTGGTATAAAGTGTATGAGAATGCCGATACCCTTATGTTTTTAGATGCTATTCATTTTAAAGATGCTTCTAATGGATTAGTTGTAGGAGATCCCACTTCTAATACTATTTTTCTTTTAAGCAGCAATGATAAAGGAGAACATTGGAATGAAGTTACTTCTAATTATTTTAAAACACCTTTAGAAAAAGGAGAAGCATTTTTTGCTTCAAGTGGTTCAAATATTGTAGCACTAAATAATAATACATTTCTAGTATCTGGAGGTTTAATAAGTAGGCTTTGGATAAATGGAGAGGCAATGAATATTCCTATTATTCAAGGTGGAAAATCGACGGGTGCCAATAGTATGGCCATATCACCTAATGGAAATAATATTATAATTGTAGGTGGAGATTTTATGAAAGATACTAGTCGTTTACAAAATGCGGTAGGTTTGAAATTAATGGATGAACCTAATAGCGATCAAAAATGGCAGTCAATAAGAAAATCATCATGGGTAGTTGAAAAGTTTATTGGACACCTCAATGGATATAGATCGGGTGTTGAGTACATTACTAATTCTATTTTAATTGCTTGTGGAACTTCAGGTGTAGATATTTCAAATGATAAAGGCAAAAGCTGGGATTTAATATCAACTGAAAGCTTCCATGTTGTTCGTAAACAACCAAATACAAATGCTGTTTTTTTAGCAGGCTCGGGAGGAAGAATTGGATATTATAGCATTCCCTAAAAATCATTTTTAGTTTTCAATACTTAGTGTACCTTAGTATAAGTTTATAAAAAGCATGAAAAAATACCAAGCAATTATAGCTTTCGAAATGGATGAAGATTTCATGTCTTTTGTTCCGCCTCACCGTACCTATATCAATTATTTACTCAATAAAGGCATCATAGACAGTTATGCTGTAAGTATGGAAACTCAAAATTCTTGGATCACCATCAATGCCAATAACAAAAAAGAAGTAAAAGATTACTTGGATAAATCTCCCTTAAATAAGTATTGGAACTACGAAATAGTAGAACTTTTTGTATATGATAGACAATCTACTAGGCTTCCTGCTGTACAATTAAATTAATTAACCTTTTTTTTGGGTATTTCCCTTTTGAACCCTATTTTTGCAATCCTCAAAAGGGGGCATAGCTCAGTTGGTTTAGAGCATCTGCCTTACAAGCAGAGGGTCCGCGGTTCGAACCCGTGTGCCCCCACAGAATAACAGAAAGGGTTTCAAGCAATTGAAGCCCTTT
>Ga0114958_10003147_pt1 | contig 11982 bp, 10 predicted proteins | sample C_130208_EF_Meta_FD_89577 | JGI IMG/M metagenome (GOLD analysis project Ga0114958, IMG submission 89577) | Freshwater microbial communities from Lake Croche, Canada to study carbon cycling - C_130208_EF_MetaG | ecosystem: Environmental > Aquatic > Freshwater > Lake | place: Lake Croche, Canada... | reverse complement strand
GTGGGGAAAGCTTGTGGAAGAGTGCTAAATAGTTTATATTTACACCACTATTATGGCCTTATCTATTGAACAATTATACGAATTACCAGCACCTGAAACACTTAAAAAGTTTCAAAATTTTTTGAAGCGGGTAGACAAACGAAAAATATTAAAGCAATTACCTGCTTTGCATGAGGCCGCCTTTGAGAAAATTAACTGCTTGGATTGTGCTAGATGTTGCAAAAACTATTCTCCCAGATTTAAGATGCCCGATATTAAAAGAATAAGTAAATATTTAAGAATGAAAGAAACCGCTTTTATTGATACTTATTTATCCATGGATCAAGAGGGCGATTATGTTGCCAATACTAAACCTTGTCCTTTTTTAGGCGCAGACCATGCCTGCAGTATTTACGAACACCGTCCCACCGATTGTCAAAGGTTTCCATATACGGATGAAGATGTTTTTTTTAAACGCAGCTCAATTACAATGAAAAATGTAGAATTCTGTCCTATAGTGCATGATGTAATGAATGGGTTGCTCGCTTAATATTCCATTTTTCTTAATGAAGGGGCTTTGAACCAAGTGATACCCACTACAATTAATGTCATGGCTCCTCCGAAAATAACAGAGGGGATGACCCCTAATAATTTGGCAGCTACACCACTTTCAAATTGTCCAAACTCATTGCTGCTATTAATAAACATGGAGTTAACGCTCATAACTCTACCACGCATATGATTGGGGGTTTTTAGTTGAACAATCGTGCCTCTAACAATCATACTAAATCCATCTAATATCCCACTTAATAATAAAGCAGCGAAGGACAACCAAAATAATTTTGACAAAGCAAAAACAATAATACACAATCCAAATCCACCCACTGCCAATAATAATTTTTTTCCTTGTGCTTTGCTTACAGGAAATAAAGTAACCATCAATATAATTAAAATAGCACCGATGTCTGATGCAGCATTTAGCCAACCAAACCCAATGGCCCCCACTTTTAATATATCAACAGCATAAACTGGAATCATCGCCACTGCACCGCCAAATAATACTGCAAATAAATCCAAGGAAAGCGCTCCAAAAACTTCTTTTGTGGTAAATACAAAACGTAAACCTTCTTTCACACTCTCTAAAGTTTTTTGATTTGCTATTAAGTCTTTATGAGGTGGAATCGGTTTTATTTTAGCAATAAAAAAATAGCCTAAAGACACCAGTGATACGACCCCAATTAAAGCGCCGGTATGCCCAAATCCTGCAATAATAAATCCAACAATGGCGTGTCCCAAAATGGAGGCAGTCAACCAAATTCCTTGGCTCCAGGTAGTCGCATTTTGAAGTAACTCTTTGGGCATAATATTGCCAACAATGGTGCCAAAACTAGGTCCTGTGAAGGACCTGATAATACCAGTACAAAATACCAGGAAGTAAATACCAATAGCAATGAGCAGGGGGCGATGTGCAATGAGGGAATTAGGCGTAGCGGTCTTGTCATTATAAATAGAAAGTCCTAATAATAATAGCGCGCAAATCCAATACAAGCTTACCCCTCTAAGTAGTAGTTTTCTTTTTTCACTCATATCAATTACATGCCCTGCATACAAGGCTAAGGAAACTGCGGGGATGACTTCGGCCAATCCAATTAATCCTATGGCAAAGGGAGCATTGGTTAATTCATATATCCACCAGCCTACCAAAGTGCCCATCATTCTGAGGCCCATGATAAAAAGAAACCTTCCTAGCATTAAATGGCTAAACTGTTTAATTTTTAGCGCAGCAAAAGGGTCTTTTTTAACTAGAGCATCTAAAGTATCCATTTATTAAAGTTAAGGCAAACTATAATAATGCTGTCCTGCTTCTATCTCTTTTTCTAAAGTAGAAGTAATTATTTTAGTGTGAGCGCTGCTTATACTTTTATTTTTTTATGCACAATGCAGGTATCCGTGCATTGTGTAAGTAAAGTGAGATTGCTTTTATTTAAGATGGGGTGTATGAAATTTGGTGCAATTTCCGCAAGCGGATTTAAAACAAAATTTCTTTTAAACATGTTTGGATGTGGAATAGTTAGTTCGTTAGTTTGAATAATATCATTGTTGAAATAAATAATATCGATATCCATGGTTCTTGGCCCCATTGGTACGCTTCTTTTCCGACCTAATTTATTTTCAATGTCTAATAAAATAGACATCAATTGGTTTGCTGAGTGAAGTGTTTCAATGAATAATGCTTGATTTAAGAAAGCGGGTTGGTTTACATTACCCCATGCAGCAGTTTCGTAAATAGAGGAGGTTTTTTTAATGCTTCCTGCATAGGTTCGAATACCATCAATAGCATCCTCTAAGTTTGCCAATCGGTCGCCCATATTGCCGCCTATCAGTAGGTATGCTTTGTTCATAGAAGTATGCTGAAAGTAGCTCAAATATCCATAATTTTACAGCCATACCCTATTTTATAATCCTCTATTTTGGGAAAAAGAACAAATAATTATTATTGTACATGAAAATTTTTTTCAAAACCTTTTTTGCCTCCTTATTGGCATTGTTTATTTTTAGTTTGTTGGGCTTTCTGATTCTTTTAGGCATTGCTGGAAGTTTTTCAAATGAAGAACAAAAAACAATAGCTCCTAATTCTGTTTTGGTCATAGATATTTCTGAAAATTTTTTGGAACAAACCAAGTCAGATCCTTTTTCAGAATTGGTTAATAAAAAGAAAGGGAAAGTGCCTAGTTTGTCTGAGTTGATTGGACTTATTAAAAATGCAAAAAAAGATTCAACCATAAAAGGTATCTATATAAAGTGTCAACAAAATCCAAATGGGTATGCTAGCACAGAGGAAATTAGAAAAGCCTTACTTGATTTTAAAACGACACATAAATTTATTATATCTTACGGTGAAACCATTACCCAAAAAGGATATTGGATTGGAGGAGTGGCTGATGAAATTTATACGCATCCACAAGGAGGGTTGGAGTTTAAAGGATTCTCCTATGAAACACTTTTTTTAAAAGGACTTTTAGATAAATTGGAAATTAAACCAGAAGTATTTTATGCTGGCAAATTTAAAAGTGCGACAGAGCCTTTTAGATACAACCAAATGTCAGACGCCAATAAACTACAAACAGGGGTTTGGTTAAATGCTTTATACACTAGTTTTTTAGAAGGAATTGCAGAAAATAGAAAAATTGATATAGCTACTTTAAAGTACTTGGCGAATGAAGGAAAAATTCAAAATGCCAATGACGCTTTAGCCAATCATTTAATAGATGGACTATTGTATGACGATCAGGTTAAAAAAGTCATTGCCAAAAAAGTACATGTACAAAAAGAACAATCTATTTCATTTGTAAATATTAATGATTACGCGGCTTCTGTTGCGCTTCGTGGTTCGTCTGGAGGTAAAATTGCAGTTGTTTTTGCGGATGGTGCTATTGAAATGGGTAAAGACCAAAAAGGAGCCATTGCAAGCGAAGATTATCGATTACTACTACAAAAATTAAGAAATGACGCCTCCATTAATGCAGTAGTGTTAAGAGTAAATTCACCAGGGGGAAGCGCTTTAGCAAGCGATATTATTTGGAGAGAAATAGATTTACTAAAAAAAGAGAAGCCTGTTGTAGTGAGTATGGGAAATTATGCTGCTTCCGGTGGTTATTACATAGCATGCGGTGCAGATTCTATCTTTGCAGATGCCAATACCATTACAGGCTCCATTGGAGTATTTTCAGTGATACCCAATGTGGAATTTTTTATGAAAAATAAATTAGGAATTACTTTTGATAGAGTCAATACAAGTCAATATGCCGATATGCCTTCTTCCACTCGAACCTTAAATGCTACGGAACAAAGGTTCATACAAGCTAGTGTAGACAGTGTGTATGCTTCTTTTAAATCAAGAGTTGCGGTGGGTCGTAAAAAAACCGTTAATTATGTTGATTCTATCGCACAAGGTCGTGTTTGGATTGGACAAGATGCGCTAAAAATAGGTTTAGTAGATAAAATTGGCACTTTAAATGAAGCCATTGTTTCTGCCTCAAAAATGGCACATTTAAAAGGATATAGTATTAAGTCTTATCCTGAGAATAAATCTTTTATTGAAGAATTGATTGATGGATATGAGAATAGTATAAAAGTAAAAGCAATTAAAGAAGAGATTGGAGAATTTCAATGGCAAACTTTACAACAAATAAAAAGCATACGAGAAATGATGGCTCAACCTCAAATGCGATTGCCTATCTTTGTGGTGAATCATCCTTAAAACTATGCGTCCTTATAGTCAACTTACTGCTATGTTGTCCATTACTAAAGCTAGTCTTCGGGCTACTTTTAGAAGTCCATCTGCAGTGGTATTCAGTTTTGCTTTCCCATTAATTTTTATTTTGGTTTTCGGCTTTTTAAGTAGTGGTAGTAATATTAATGTAAATGTGGTTATGGACAAGAATGCAGATACCACCAATACATTGTATGCTGCTATTAAAAATATACCAGGCCTTAGTTTTGTAAAAGGAGATGCCGATAAAATTGAGGGTGAATTAGCTAAAGGACGTATTACAGCGATGCTCTCCATACAAAAATCGGCCAATACCAACGCTCCTTATATAATTAATTTAACTAGCTCTGAAGCGGCTAATCCACAAAACATACAATTGGTAAAATCCATTTTGAATTCAGTAATTGGCAAAATAAATCAAACTGCTTTTCCCAATACACCCACTATTGCAGTGGTAAATAATACAGTTCAACAAGTACCTGGTCGCATTTACCGAACCATTGATTTTATTTTACCTGGGCAATTGGGGTTTTCATTATTAAGTGCAGGCGTTTTTGGGGTTGCCTTTTTGTTCTTTAACTTAAGGCAGCAATTGGTTTTGAAAAGATTTTATGCAACCCCTATTCGAAGATTGTATATTATATTGGGGGAGGCATTAAGTAGGGTATTGTTTCAATTGATTACTGCTGTTGTGATTATAGCCATTGGACATTTTGCTTTCAAATTTACCCTGGTCAATGGATGGGTAACTTTTGCAAGTATTATGGTTTTAAGTTTTATTGCTTTAATATTATTTATGGGCTTTGGTTTTATTGTTAGCGGGGTGGCTAAAAATGAAAGTACTATTCCACCTTTAGCGAATATTATTACCCTGCCACAATTTTTATTAGCAGGCACTTTTTTCTCTATAGATAATTTTCCTAGTTGGATGCAGCCTTTTTGTAAAATCTTACCTTTGACACATTTCAATAATGCGATGCGCAATATATCTTTCGAAGGAACCGGCTTGCTTGCTTGCTGGCCTGATATTTCTATTTTATTTGTTTGGATTATTATAGTGTATGCCGTTGCTTTCAAAATTTTTAAATGGGAATAAATGCGATTGATCAAGTTGGTTTTATTGAGTTTAATTTTTCTTAGTTTACTAGTCACTGGCATTTCTTTGTTATTCCCTTCTACGGTGATTGCTTCAAGAGCTATTGAAGTAAATACAACCGCCGAAAAAATCGCCTATTTCACCTCCGATTTAAAGCATTGGAAGGAGTGGATGAGTGATTGGAAAGAAAATGAAGTAAGGTTAGAAAACAATACGGCCTATATTGGAACTCAGACCATACAGTTTTTAAACAAGACCAATCATGCTGTTCAATATGAATGGGTAGCTAGCGGGCAACGTCCTTATTTAGTTCAATTTGAATGGACACTATTAAAGGATAGCACCTATGTAATTCATTGGTCTTTTGAGCAAAAAGTAAAATGGTATCCTTGGGAAAAATTTCAAACTTTATTAAATGACAAAGTATTGGGATCTAAAATGGAATTGGAATTACAAAATTTACAAGCGGCAATAAACAATAAAATCTTACCTTAATAAAGTAAAATTTTTTAATCAAGAAAGTCCCAATTTTTATTTTATTTTTTCCTGATTGCTCAAGTACTCAATATTCCTTTTTATTCCAAATAGTTTAGATCGCAGCAATGGAGAATGTTTAAATCGAGCTTTAAAAGTGTTTTCTTCCATTTCCAACCAATCGGATTTGTTCATTTGCAACAAATGGTTCAAAGGTTTAAATTGAATTTCTTCGTGTGGGGTACTAAATTTATTCCAAGGGCAAACATCTTGGCATACATCACAACCAAAGGCCCAGTCTTTATAATTTTTATCAGTATTAATTTCAGTTTTTTTTAATTCAATGGTAAAATAACTTATACAATGATTGGCTTGTATTACTTTATTTGGCAAGATGGCTTGCGTAGGGCAGGCATCGATGCATTTTGTACAAGTGCCACAAAAATCTTTTACCAAGGGTGTATCGTATTGTAATGGCAGATCTACAATTAAAGTAGCAATAAAAAAGAAAGATCCTATTTGAGGACGAATTAAATTTCCATTTTTCCCAATCCACCCTGCACCTGCTAATTTGGCCCAAGATCTTTCTAAAACAGGCGCAGAATCTACAAAGCCTCTACCTTCTATTGGTCCAATTTTCTTTCTTAGTATATCCAATAATTCTTTCAATTGATTTCTAATTACCTCATGATAATCTTCCCCCCAGGCATACTTTGCAATTTTTGCATCTTGCTTATTTGCTAGTTGCTGATCCGATTCATTAGGATAATAGTTCTTTAAAAAAGTAATGACCGATTTTGCTCCAGGTATTAACTTTCGTGGGTCTATTCTTAAATCAAAATTTCTTTCTAGGTAACTCATGTCTCCATGATATCCTTGACCTAGCCATTTTTCAAGACGTTTAGCATCTTCACTCAGTTCTGTTGCCGGTGCAATTCCACAAAAATCAAAGCCCAAGGACAGCGCAGCTTCTTTAATTAATTTGGTATTTGAAAACTCGTTCAATGATTAAATATTAATTGAAGTATTTTTAGCATTTGATAGGTAAAAATAGCAGAAAAACCTTGTTATAACTGACTTTAATGCCGGTTTGCTATTTATTTTATGACAATGTAACGGATATCATAGATTGGTCCTGCATTTGAACCTACCTTTCTACAAATAAACCATTTTATGAATTTAAGTCAATATACTATTAAAGCTCAAGAAGCCATTCAAGCTGCACAACAATTGGCCTACAATAACAAGGATGCTGCCATCGAAACCTTACATTTGCTAAAAGCGCTATTAACAGATAAAGATAGCTCCATCGCGTTTTTATTAAAAAAGAATAACTTAAATCCCCTTTTGATTCAGCAAAAGGTGGATGCAATGCTTCCTTCTTTGCCTAAACAATTAAGCGGAGAACCGGCTACCAATGTAAGCAGAGATTTAAATAGCGCCTTACTAAAAGCCAATGGGGCATTAAAAACATTTGGAGATGAATTTGTTACTGTTGAACATTTGTTAATTGCTGTATTGCAAACAAATGATGGCGCGTCCAAAATTTTAAAAGATGCAGGGCTAACTGAAAAAGGATTGGTGGCTGCTATCAAAGAATTAAGAAAAGGAGAAACCGTGCAATCTGCTACACAAGAAACACAATTTCAAGCTTTAACAAAATATGCAAAAAATTTAAATGAATTAGCCAACAAAGGAAAATTAGATCCGGTGATTGGCAGGGATGAAGAAATTAGGAGAACCTTACATATACTTTCAAGAAGAAGCAAAAACAATCCCATTTTAGTGGGAGAGCCTGGCGTTGGTAAAACAGCAATTGCAGAAGGGTTAGCTATGCGAATTGTGAATGGAGATGTGCCAGATAATTTGAAAAGTAAAATTATTTTTGCTTTGGATATGGGGCAATTGATTGCTGGAGCAAAATACAAAGGGGAATTTGAAGAAAGATTAAAGGGAGTTGTAAAAGAAGTGGCAGATAGCGATGGCGAAATTATTTTGTTTATTGATGAAATACATACATTGGTGGGCGCAGGTGGAGGAGAAGGTGCGATGGATGCTGCCAATATTTTAAAGCCAGCTTTGGCAAGAGGTGAGTTGAGAGCTATTGGAGCGACTACTTTAAATGAATATCAGAAGTTTTTTGAAAAAGACAAAGCATTAGAACGTCGTTTTCAAAAAGTGATGATTGATGAGCCTTCCAAAGAAGATGCCATTTCTATTTTGAGGGGTTTGAAAGAAAGATATGAAACACATCATCACGTTCGAATTAAAGATGAAGCAATTATTGCTGCGGTAGAATTGTCAACCAGGTATATAACAGATCGTTTCTTGCCAGACAAGGCCATCGATTTAATTGATGAAAGCGCAGCCAAGTTAAGGTTGGAAATGAATTCTATGCCTGAAGAGTTAGATACTTTAATGAGACAAATACGTCAATTGGAAATTGAAAGAGAAGCCATTAAAAGAGAAAATAGTCCAGAACAATTAAAAGCACTTAATGTTGATATAAGTAATTTGATGGTGCAACAAGATACTTTAAAAGCAAAGTGGTCTGAAGAAAAAGAAATGGTAGACCAAGTTCAAAATACAAAAGCAGCAATTGAAAAACTAAAACAAGAAGCCGAGATAGCAGAGCGTAATGGAGATTATGGTAAAGTGGCAGAAATAAGATATGGTAAAGTGAAAGAGCAAGAAACAAATTTGATTGAATGGAGCAAACAATTGCAACAGATGGGAGAACATGGTAAGCGATTAATGAAAGAAGAAGTGGATGCAGAGGACATTGCAGAAAATGTGGCCAAAGCAACAGGGATACCTGTGAGTAAGATGTTACAATCAGATAAAGATAAATTATTAAATTTAGAAACAGAATTGCACAATAGAGTTGTTGGTCAAGAAGAAGCCATTAGTGCAGTCTCAGACGCCATACGCAGAAGTAGAGCAGGTTTACAAGATCCTAAAAAACCAATTGGTTCATTTATTTTTTTAGGAACGACGGGGGTGGGTAAAACAGAGTTGGCCAAAGCCTTAGCCAATTATTTGTTTGATGATGACGCTATGATGACGCGCATTGACATGAGTGAATACCAGGAAAAACATTCAGTTTCTCGTTTGGTGGGAGCCCCTCCAGGGTATGTGGGTTATGATGAAGGTGGACAATTAACAGAATCGGTTAGAAGAAAACCTTATAGTGTGGTATTGTTAGATGAAATTGAGAAAGCACATCCAGATGTTTGGAATATTTTATTGCAGGTATTAGATGATGGGCATTTAACGGATAATAAAGGGAGAACAGTTAATTTCAAAAATACCATTATTATAATGACTAGTAATATTGGTAGTCATATTATACAAGACGCATTTGAAGGAGTAACGGAGAAAAATGTAGAAGAAAAAACAGAGCAATCCAAATTAGAAGTGATGACTTTATTAAAACAAACTATTCGCCCCGAATTTTTAAATAGAGTGGATGAAATTATTATGTTCTCTCCTTTATTGCAAAAGCAAATGGCGGCCATTGTAAAAATTCAATTAAATAATTTAAAAGGGTTGGTTGCTGAAAGTGGATTACAAGTAGAATTCACACCTTATTTAGTAGATTATTTATCTGAACAAGGCTTTGATATGCAGTTTGGAGCAAGACCTTTAAAAAGGTTGATTCAAAAAATGGTAGTCAACGAGTTTAGTAAGAAAATTTTAAGTGGCGAAATTGATAAAACTAAAAAAGTATTGATTGATGTCTTTGATGGGGTGGTCGTATTTAGGAACGAATCCTAAATTAGTAGATAATAATTTAATTTAAAATAGTTTATTAAAGGGTTCAACTTATTTTGCAATATAGGTTAACAAATTGAAAGCTTTTTTTACAGCTTTTTGAAATGTACTATAGGTCTTGTATATTTGGATAAATCATTCATCCAACTATTCAAATTTACAATGGCCAATAACAAACAAGCAGCTGTCGGATTTATTTTTGCAACTATTTTATTGGATGTAATTGGATTGGGGATTATTATTCCAGTCGTTCCTCAATTGCTCCAGCATTTATTACACATAACTGATAAATCTGACATCAGCTCTATTGCTAAACCTGCGATGTACTTAACTTTTATTTACGCTGCTATGCAATTTATATTTGCACCCATCTTAGGTAGTTTAAGTGATCATTATGGAAGACGGCCTATTCTACTTTTCTCCTTATTGGGCTTTGGCTTAGATTATATTTTTTTAGCATTCGCACCTACGATAGGATGGTTGTTTGTGGGTCGTGTTTTTTCAGGAATTACGGGTGCAAGTATTACCACTGCAGCTGCTTATATGGCGGACATTAGTGATGAAAAAAGTCGCGCCAAAAATTTTGGAATGATTGGAGCCGCTTTTGGTATTGGATTTATAATTGGGCCTTTATTAGGTGGATTGTTGGGAGAAATTGGTCCAAGAATTCCATTTTTAGTTGCTGCAGGTTTAGCATTAATTAATGCCTTATATGGGTATTTTATTTTACCAGAATCTTTAAGTAAAGAACATCGAAGAACCTTTGACATTAAAAGAGCCAATCCAATTGGTTCGTTGAAAAATTTAAATAAATATCCAGCCGTGTTTGGATTAATCATTGCCATGTTATTTATTTATTTAGCGGCTCATTCGGTTCAAAGTAATTGGAGTTTCGCTATTATTAGCAAGTTTGGATGGAGCCCTAAAACGATTGGTATATCATTGGGTGCGATAGGTTTATTAGTTGGTTTGGTACAAGGTGTTTTAATTAGAATTATTAACCCTAAAATTGGCAATGAAAAAAGTGTATATTACGGTATTACCTTGTATGCAGTGGGTCTAATTTTATTTGCATTTGCATCTCAAAGTTGGATGATGTTTTTATTTTTAATTCCCTATTGCCTGGGTGGGATTTCTGGTCCGGCCCTACAAGCTTTAATTTCTGTTCATGTTCCAAAAAATGAACAGGGAGAATTGCAAGGTTCATTAACCGGTTTAAATAGTTTAACCTCTATTGTAGGTCCGCCAATGATGATTGGCCTTACTTCTTATTTCTCAATAAAAAATGATCCCCACCATGTCTATTTCCCTGGTGCTGCATTCTTATTAGGCGCTTTTTTTATGCTTTTGAGTGCGTTTATTGCTTATTGGGTGTTAAAACATAAATCTACAACCGCTAAGGATTAGAATCTTGACTTATAATCACGTCCTGTCGTTATATTTGTGGCAAAATATAGGTAGCATGACAACGCCCTTTATGAAGCAGTTAAATGAGACAGTTCAATTTATTCAATCTAAAATTAGTACTTCAGCAAATACAGCTATTATTTTAGGTAGTGGTTTGGGTAATTTGTCAAAAGAGCTTAGCATACATTTTTCTATCCCCTATAGTGAAATTCCTCATTTCCCAACTAGTACAGTTAAAGGGCATCATGGAAGACTCATATTGGGAACTTTGAATGGTAAAAAAGTATGGGTAATGGAAGGGCGATTTCATTTCTATGAAGGTTATCTTGCAGAACAAGTAGTTTTTCCTATACGTGTATTAAGATTATTAGGGGTTGAAAATTTATTATTATCCAACGCTGCAGGAGGCGTTAATCCACATTTCAAGGTGGGCGATTTAATGGTTGTTAAAGATCATATAAGTCTATTTACAATTAATCCTTTGATTGGTCAAAATGAAGAAGCATTAGGAACTCGATTCCCTGACATGAGCGAACCCTACTCGCTCCGCTTTATTGAAAAAGCAAAAGTAATTGCTGCAGCCAATCAAATTGAGGTACACGAAGGGGTCTATGTGGGGGTAACGGGTCCCACTTTTGAAACCAAGGCAGAATATAAATTAATAAAAAATATAGGCGGTGATGTGGTCGGCATGAGTACTATTCAAGAAAACATTGCAGCAGTGCATTGTGGAATGAAAGTATTTGCAATGAGTGTGGTCACCGACTTAGGAATCAGAGAAGACAACAATGCCATTACCCATGAAGAGGTATTGGCAGCTGCTTATGCAGCCGAACCTAAATTGACACTTATTTTTAGTGCATTGTTAAAAGAAATTGCTTAAGACCAGTAAAGCATGTCTTTTGTGAAATCAATTTTATTGGGCTTGGTGTTATTGACATTAATTCAATTTGAATCACAGGCGCAAAGGCCTGGAGGT
>Ga0114958_10003146_pt1 | contig 11982 bp, 7 predicted proteins | sample C_130208_EF_Meta_FD_89577 | JGI IMG/M metagenome (GOLD analysis project Ga0114958, IMG submission 89577) | Freshwater microbial communities from Lake Croche, Canada to study carbon cycling - C_130208_EF_MetaG | ecosystem: Environmental > Aquatic > Freshwater > Lake | place: Lake Croche, Canada... | reverse complement strand
AGTAGGAGCGCCAGTACGAAGGGAGTAGGTTAAGGCACCGGTTGAGGTAGAAGTTGCGGTAACTGTGACGGTGGCATTGGTTGAGTAGATAATGCTCTGGCTGGTAGTCGGGGTGATGGCTGGGTTCCCCTTATTGACCGTGATGATGCCCGCGTTGGTCGGCGTAGTGACCGCAGCGTAGTTGCCTGCCGCAGCCTGAGTGACCTTAACGGTGATTGATCCGGCCCCGCCGATGGTGACATTGCCACTGCTGTCGACGCTGCTACCGGAGGGAGCCCCCGAGGCTAGCGAGTAGGTGAAGGCGCCGGTGGATGGGGATGTGGGAACCACATTTACGGTCGTCATACTGGGAGAATAGGAGACTGTCTTTGCGGTGGCAGGGGTAATGGTCGGAGTTCCAGCTGTGACCGTGATGGTGCCGGCTGGAACCGGGGTGGTGACTGCCGCGTAGTTGCCTGCTGCAGCTTGGATCGCCAGGACATTAATGGTTCCTGTTCCACCAATGGTCACGACACCCGTGGAAGCAACAATGGTTGTGCCTGCAGGGGCACCACCACTAAGGCTATAAGTAAAGGCGCCAGAGGAGGTTGAAGTTGCCTTAACTGTGGCTTTTGCGCCGTTTGAGTAAGCAACGCTCTGGGCGGCATTCGGGGTAATGGTCGGTGTCGCGGCGGTGACGGTGATCGTTCCCGCGGTGACGGCCGTGGTGACTGCGGCATATGAACCTGAGGCCGCTTGCGTGACTAAAACGGTGATGGGAGTTCCGGCGGAGGTGATTCCACCAATGGTGACGACGCCCGTGGAGGCAACGATGGACGATCCAGTCGGAGCGCCAGCCTTGAGGGAATATGTCAGCGCACCCGACGATGTGGATTTGGCTGTTACGGTTACCTTAAGGCCGCTTGAGTAAACAACAGATGAAGGTGCAGCAGGTGTGATTGTCGGCGCAGTTGCGGCAATAGCTTGAGCTAGCGAGATTGCGAAAACAGCCAGCGTGTAGACTAGGGAGGATTTTTTCATAGGTGGTATTGGGGATAGTAAACTACAACTAGTTCATCCTATTGCATGGAAAAATCAACAAGAAAGTCGTTCTCAAGCGATCTCCTCTGCCGATTTTCCGCAAGCAGCAACGAAAACTTTAGAAATTTCTTCCAAGTCCAAGGTAAAAATGAGGTTATGAATCAGTAAGGCCTCCTTTCTCTTGGCTGGAGTTGGACATCTTGAGTAAGAAAATGACACCGAATTATCCCGACAATCCAGATACCGATGCAAATCGGGGCTTTGCCTTGGGCGGGCTTCTTCCCGTGGCCTTGATTACCTCGGGGGCACTGGGCTCCGTGTTTCTGGCCGGGGATAGGACTGCATGGGGTTATGGCATTTTTCTACTCATCGCTGGAGCAACCCTGGTGGGATTTCGTCCCCTGACACGGATTTCATGGCGCTATTTTGTTCTCAGTGTCCTCATTCCACTTGCCGCGGGGCTTTCCCTGTTGCCGATACGCGCCTCCCTGCACCCTTGGCGAGCAGCCCTTCAGGAACTCCAGGCACTGCATTTGCCCAGCGTTGTTTCCCTGGATCCGGCATCCACGGTGTTCTGGCTGGTGCTGCTGGGCGCCAGCGTCTTTGTCGGCCTCTTTCTGCTCTCCAACCCCATGAATTCCAGAAACATGGGGAGAATCGGTTTTTTTGCCGTGATCGGCTGTACCCTCTATGCGGTTTTGGCGGGGATCTCTTTTCGAACCGGCTGGCATTACCCGTTCTTCCATCAGTTGGAAGGATATCCCGAAGTCTTCGGTTTTTTTCCCAACAGGAACCATACAGCGGGCTTTCTGGTGACTGGTGCGATTCTTTCCCTAGGGTTGATCCATGCGGGGCTAAGTCGTGGAAAAATCCTCGGAGCACTCATCGCATTTTTCTGTTTCTCGACACTGGTTGCCTTCTTGCTTGTTTTTTCCCTCTCCAGGGCGGGGCTTCTTTTTCTTCTGCTTGGGGGGGGGATTTGGCTGCTTGGCCTTGGAAGACATCGCTCCCGCCTGCTGATCGTTGCCAGTCTTGGAATCACACTCTTTGTTCTTACTCTGTTTCTGGGTTCCGGGAGCGATCTTCTGGAGAGGTTGAAGGAGGGCTCCGTTCTTCATATGACGGCGAGTGGGGAAAGGGCACCCGAAGTGGGAGGGTCAAAGAGGACCCTTCTCTCCGATGAGAGGGTGCCCATCGCTTTCGACACGCTCCGCATGGTCGAGGGTCAGCCTCTGACCGGGATCGGCCTGGGGACTTATGCAATCGTCTATCCCTATTATGCCGACAGGAGCATCATGGGAAAGACGACGGCTTTGCATCCCGAGAATGACTGGCTGATGATGGCGAGTGAAGGCGGATTGCCGTTTCTTCTGCTCGTTTTGGTCGGGGTTGGCATGCTGGTTTCCGAAATGCCCGGTCTCTATCGAGCAGACCCCGAGGGTTGGGCCGTAAGATGGGCCTTCATTTCGGCTTTCCTTGCCGAGTTGCTGCATGGGTTGGTCGATGTGCCACTCCATAAAGTCGAGCTGGGTTGGTGGATTCTGGTGCTAGGCGGGGTGGGGTTTGCCGGGACTCGCTGTCAGGCGCAACAGGGGGTTGGTTTGTTTCTCCAGAGGGTGTTGCTAGGGATAGCGGGTCTTCTCATTCTCTTTGCAGGCCTCGATGTGACTCTTGGACAGGCGGGTAAAGTCCGGGCAGTTCCCCTAATGGAATCGCGGGATGCTCGGATGAAGGTCCTTAACCGCTACGCCTACGCCAAGCCGGAGGAACGTGTTCCGGTCTTTGAGGAGTGTGAGCGGCTTCTTGCACTCTATCCCATGAACGGGCAACTGCATTATCAGTATGGAATCTTCCTCCTGCAGGGGCATAAGCCCCTTGAAGCCTCTGAGCGGTTTCGTATAGCCAGAAGACTCTCCCCATGGGATGCTGATCTTGCCTTCGAGCAGGGAGGGTTGATGGCGGGCGAAGATCCTATGGAGGTCGCTAGGATCTGGAAGGAGGCGCTTACCACGAGGTTGAAGATCGATCATCATCCGAGGGAACTCATTGCACGCACGCCGGCAATGTTTTCCAGCATGATAAGTATCGCCGCATCCTACCCGGAACTGATCAAGCTAATGCCAGACCTTTCCATGATTTCTCCGGTAACACGATTGATCTGGCTGACACAGCCCCTCTGCGATCCCGGTCTCCTCCCCGTGGCTGCGGGCGATCCAGCGTTCATGGCATCACTCTCCTTGAAGGATCAGGGACGTCTTTTCGAGACTTGGTGGCAGCGTGGGGACAAGAAGGAGGTCGCGGCGTTCCTGAATGCGCACCCTGAGTACTCTCGCTCCGCGATCGCCACCACAACGGCCATCGCAGCCACCTCAGGTCGGGAGGAGGAGGCGTGTCGATCGCTGATTTCCTTCTTCAGTCTCAATCTTCCCCCGCTGGCAAACCCTTCCGCCGCGATCCAAGCCGCTGAACGTGACGTTCCTTCAGAGTCTCTTGCTGCCGCAAAGTATTATCTGGAACGCGGCAATGAAGTGGCGGCACGTCGTCTACTCTCGGAGGCTTCCTCCGATCCCTCCAATATCAGGCAGGTTCTACTCCTGAAGGCCCAAATGGAGTTGAGCGCGAAAAACTGGAAGGAACTACTGAATGATCTGCTCGGCTACCTTCATGCCAGTGGTCAACTGTGAAGGAGAGGGCTTTGATCTTGGCTCGCCGCGATCTGAAACACTTTTTCCGCTTTCAACTTTCCCTTTTTAACTTTTCCCTTTTGAAATGCCCCCAAAAAACGGAATATCTTCTGTTTTTTCCAAGTTTTTGCTTGGGGGGCTAATTTTGGTCATTTTCCTAGGAGTTGCCGGAACAGGTTATGCACAATGGGTTCCTACCGTGCAGCAAAACCAGTTCCGTTCCCAGTGGGTGGGGGAACAGCTGGATCAGCTTCCTCTGGGAGCGTCTGTTTCCCCTTTCGGAGGTCTTCAGCCTCTGGTGGGTTCACTTCAGACACCGGATGAAGTCCAGCGCGAGGTGGACGCCTCCCTGGCTGGAGTCAAGGCTTCCTCACCTTTTTCCTTCAAGCCCTCGCTGGGTCTTGGTTGGGAAATCGACAATCAGGGAAGCCTGAGCTCCAACTCCATCATCCAGACAACATCTGCAGGAGACAGGACCACCAACTCCTCCAGCAGTTACTCCACAGCAAGCAGTATCTTTTTTGCCCCAGCCGGGGCCTTTCTTTACAACCGGGATCAGGGGCCTTGGAATGTTTCCTTCGGCTACTCAGTCGGATACAAATATTTCCTCAACGAAAATTTCGTTGGCAACGGATCCGGCACCCAGCGGAACCCCCTTTCACAGACTGCATTCATCAAGACCGTGTTGGAGATGAGTCGCTACATCATCACGTCCATGTTCAATGCATCCGAGGGAACGGGGTATGACATTTCCTCGGGATCGAACAACAGGCAGATATCGGTCGGAGGCAGCTCGGAAGTCAAATACACGCTGGGACAGTATTCTTCACTCGACACAACGGCCGGTTACTCGCTTCAGAACTCCTCTGAATCCGTCGCCACTCCAAATAACAACACGACGACCCTTTTCGGAAATTGTGCGCCGGAGTACGACTTTTCGGACAAAACCCATGTCAGCATTAATTTCGGTGCCGGTCGTACCTCGCAGTCTCTGGGAACGGGGACGACTGCGCTAGGGACTAATGCCCCACTGACAACCTCGCAGATTACTGCTCGTAACTACGCCCAGACCCTCGCCAAGGTGAAATACGATATCACCGGAAAGCTGAACTTCAATCTTGGCCTCGGAGCCCGTTATGTTGCCTCCTCGGGAATCACTAATTCAATAGACAATGGTCTGTCGCCCGCCTGGTCGGTTGGGGTCGGATACACCCCTACCGAGAAGACCTCTGCCACCCTGAGCGCTGGCATTCAGGGAGCGGACGTCACACCGAGCCTAAACTTTATGCTCAACTGGAATCCGCGTGAAAAGACCCAGTTTTCTCTAGGCGTTTCGCAGACGCAGAGTTTTGCAAATTCTGTTTCCTCCCAATATCTTATAAGCCGGAATTTCATCGGCACCGCATCGCAGAAACTCTTCAAGGATGTCAATCTGAACCTCTCTCTAGGATACACGTCCCAATCCTATACGAACCTCTCCGCCAACACCCCAGGCCAAAACACCAGCCAGCTGCCCAGCAATTTCTACACGGCCCAAGCTTCTCTGGTATGGAAGATTCGTGATTCGATCAATCTTTCCAACAATTTGAATTGCAATACTGGTCAGTCGCAGGCGGGTTCCAATAACTCGAGTAGGACTGGTCCGCAGGCTTGGTATTCGATCAGCCTCAATTTTGCTCTGTGATTTCGCCAGCAATGGGTTACGATGATACGATGGACGGTTCTGACCAAGATCCCACTCGTACTCCGTACACCTCGCGTCTTGATTTAGGATGTTTGGCAGTGATGGCAATGATTTTCCTGACACCGCTTGCGTTAGGTCAGGATCAACCTGTTGCTCCCCAGAGTAATCAACCCTCCTCTTCCATTGGCCCGATATCCAAGCCTTCCGGTGAAGTGACTCCTTTGGGTGTTCCTGTTACGTCTGGAAGTTCCGCCTCCGGCAGTACGGGTGCACAGGTTATGACATCTTCTTCTTCTGCCGGTAGCGCGACTGCTAGTGCCTCCGGTGACTACGTCCTGCAATCGGGGGACACAATCGAAATGACGGTGTACCACGAGCCTGACCTGAGTATCCGCTCCAAGATCGGAAAGGATGGGATGGTTCAGTTTCCTCTTCTTGGAGAGGTCAAGCTTGGAGGATTCACCGTCCGTGCCGCCAGTACTCTCATCAAGCAGAGATACAATGCGGATTATGTTGTTGAACCCCAGATCTATCTGGATGTCGCCGCCTATAATCCCCGTAAATTCACCATTATCGGGCAGGTAGGTCGTCCGGGAGCCTATGATTTTTCGGGAAGTGAACCGCTTGGATTGCTCGAGGCAATCGGTATGGCCGGGGGCTTCACCCGGATTGCCGACCGCGGACACGTTCTCGTGAAACGCCGCGAAGGTGACACCATCAGCACTCTCAAGGTAAATGCCAAGAAGCTCTCCGATACCGGTACCGATCGCTTTGAACTGAAGCCGGGCGACGTGATCAATGTCGGTGAGAGTTGGTATTAATTTCACCTTCTCCTTCCTACTCATCGATGCATTTAACGGATTCCACTCCATCGGCCTCTCCGAGCCATTCGGTCATCCGCTCCCATATCAATAACACTTCATTCGACTGGCGTGAGTACTACTTTGCCATCAAGACCCGATCCTGGATCATTACCCTCTGTCTCATCATTGCCACTCTCTGGGGGGTCTTTTCCGCCCTGAACCAGAAAGAGCTCTTCACGGCCCGTTCTGTTCTCTTCATCCAACAGGTCAAGAGCAACATTCTAAGCATCAAGGTCGAGGAGGTTCGCGACGAGCAGATCCGTTCCATCGACATGATCAATACGCTCGTTGACCTTCTCCGTAGCTATCCTTTTGCCTTACGCGTCGCGAACCGGCTCAAACTTGGACAGGACCGGGACTTTCTCGCCGCCGTGGGCCTTCGCGGGAGAGAGGTCTCGGCAGAGCGTGCAGCCGGAGAGTTGGTCAATATGGTTAAGGCCAACTACAGGCTGAATACGAGGCTCATTGACATTTTGGTCACCACGAGAAGTGCCCCAGTTTCCGTCACTCTTGCCAACGCTTATGCAGAGGAATACCTCCACTATGTTCAGGATCAGAAGAGCAATGCGATACGTTCCGCAAGCGCCTTCCTCATGGACGAGTCCGAGCGTCTTCGCAAAAAGATGAAGGCCTCCGAGGAAGGCATGCAGAGCTTCCGCGAGCGGGAACGCTCCGCCTCCATTGAGTCGATGTTGGCCGAGACCCAGAGTCAGCTTACCGAACTTTCCGCCCGCCAATATCTTAATCAGTCCAAGCTCACTCAGATCAACCGGGATATTGAAACTGCCAAGGCCAACCAGGGAAAGCCCTCGGAACTGCTCCGCCTTCCGACCATTGCGGGAGACCCCAAGGTGGCGGCTTTGCTTGCCCAGCGCACCTCTCTTGAGAATGAACTCGCTCTTACCCGGCAACGCTACCGCCCAATGCACCCCGTCTACATCAATATCAAGACCCAGCTTGAAAGTAATAAGCAGCAGTTGGATAGTGTCCTTGTCAATGTTGTCGGACTTTTGGAATCCATGAGCAGGGGACTTGCCTTAGAGCGCGATTCCACCAAGATTGATCGGGAGAATGTCGAGAAACGACTTCTGGTCATCACCGGAAAATCGATCGAATATAACGACCTCAAGCGGGAACTCGAAAGTGATACTGCACTCTACAACTCCGTGATTGCACGCATCAAGGAGGTGGATGTCACCAAGGGACTTGATCAATCACCCATCGAGTTGCAGGAGAGGGCAATCGGTGCCGTTCCAGTTGGCAAAGCCCCCCTCAGGATCTTCTTACGGGCCATCATGGTCGGACTGGGCCTTGGAATAGGCATAGTCTTAGTCATCCACAAGCTCGATAGCAGCATCAAGACCGTCGACCAGATCGAGCAATTAACCGGATTACCTGTCGTTGCCGCTATTCCCCGGATTGGCGGAAAATCCGATTCACGTTTAGGCCTCTTCTCTAAGCACGAGTTTAAGGAGCTAAGCAGCACGCTTGTTAATTCCATCCACATCATGATGGATTTTTCAAAACCGCTAATACTGCGCATCATGAATGTCCAGGATGTGTTGAGACCCGTCATCACCATGATCGCCCATCCCCAGATGGCCTCCTCTCTCGCTCAGGGAATGGAGCTGGTGGTTAAGGATAAACGGAGCGGTATCGTGGCCGAGTCCTTCCGCTCGCTGCGCGCCTCCATTGCAATGAATGCGCGCGTTGAGAAACAGCGCATCTTTCTCATCACCAGCGCCCATCCTTCTGAAGGTAAATCTTTTTGTAGTTCGAACTTCGCCGTGACTCTTGCCCAGCAGGGGCTTAAAACTCTCTTGATCGACGCTGATCTTCGCAAGCCCAGCATTTCCCGCATCTTTTTTGGTATGAACCGAAAGCCGGGACTTTCCGAGGTTCTTCATAAGAGCGTTTCCCTGCTTTCTGCCATCACAACCTCCAACATCGAGGGGCTTTCCATCCTGACTGCCGGTGGCCTTTCCTCCCGTCCTTCGGAACTTCTTGCCGGACAACCCATGCGCGATCTGCTTGCCGAGGGCCTCAAGACCTATGATCGTATCGTCATCGACTCTGCACCCCTGCTGGCGGTCAGTGACACATTGCTGATCGCACCCAATGCCGATGTCGTCTGTCTTGTTGTCCGATCCTTCATAACCCCGCGCAGGATGGTTCTCCGTGCTATCAAGGCCCTTGGCGATATTCATATCCGTCCTGAGGGGATCGTCTTCAACTCCCTCCCCTCCGGGAATGCTGCCTACTACACCTACTACTATTCCGGAAGATATTCCGGTAGTTACGGAAGCAAGGGGGTCTATGGAAGTTGAAACGCGTCATACGTTTTTTTATACTTGGTGACTGATGCCGGTATTGTGTTGCCAAGTAAAACGACTCATCCCCCCATGTCATCATGCCTCCACCAGTGGCATTTCGGCCAAGTGCCAGCGGGCCAAGGCCTTTTTTTACTTTAGCCTTTAGCCTTTAGCCTTTAGCCTTTAGCCTTTAATACTTTTCCAATGCGAATTCTCATTACCGGCGGAGCCGGATTCCTTGGTTCCCATCTCTGCGACCGTCTTATCGAGCAGAGACATGAAGTTATCTGTCTTGATAATTTCTTCACTGGTCGTAAGGCGAACATCCAGCATCTCATCGGCAATCCCGGCTTCGAACTCGTGCGCCATGACGTCATCGACCCTTTCAAGTTCGAGGTTGACCGCATCTACAACCTCGCCTGCCCGGCTTCCCCCCCCCACTACCAGTACAACCCCATCAAGACGATGAAGACCTCCGTGGTCGGGGCCATCAACTGCCTGGGACTGGCAAAGCGGGTGAAAGCCCGTGTCTTCCAGGCCTCCACCTCCGAGGTCTATGGCGATCCCAATGTCCATCCCCAGCCCGAGTCCTACTGGGGCCATGTGAATCCCATCGGCCTGCGCTCCTGCTACGACGAGGGGAAGCGCGCCGCCGAGACACTCTTCTTCGACTACCATCGCGAGAACGGCGTCGATATCCGCGTCATCCGCATCTTCAACACCTACGGCCCACGCATGCTTCCCGATGACGGCCGTGTCGTCTCCAACTTCATCGTCCAGGCCCTTCAGGGGAAAGATCTCACCGTTTATGGTGAAGGCTCCCAGACCCGTTCTTTCTGCTATGTCGACGACCTTGTCGACGGATTCATGCGTTTCATGGAGCAGGAGAAGATCGTCGGCCCTATGAACCTTGGCAATCCCGGTGAGTTCACCATGCTCCAGCTTGCCGAACTCGTGCTCAAGAAAGTGGGGGGCAAGTCCAAGATCACCCACCTCCCGCTTCCGTCAGATGATCCGAAACAGCGCAAGCCTGACATCTCTCTCGCCAAGGAAACCCTCGGATGGGAGCCGAAAGTCCCACTCGAGCAGGGCATCGAGAAGACCATCGCCTACTTCAGCGAAGCGCTAAAGAAAGGCTAAAGGCTAAAGGCGAAAGGATAAAAACAGCCTTGCAGGCAGGCGTAGGTCTACAAGCATTGTTCTCCAATCGTGACCAACGATCTTCAAGAGCGGACTAAAGCCTTTGCCTTGCAGGTTATTGACCTCGTGGAGCGTCTTCCTAAGAGCAGATCAGGAGAAGCTGTCAGTCGACAGCTAATCCGATCCGGCACTTCTATTGGAGCAAATTACCGTGAGGCTAGCCGCGCCCAATCCAAGGAAGATTTCATTCATAAGGTGGCACTCTCCACAAAAGAAGCATCGGAGACGGCTTTCTGGCTGGAATTGATTGCTGAATCTCCCCACCTCAAAACTTCAGGTGCATTTGATCTCTCCAAAGAGTCACGTGAACTTTTGGCTATCCTCACGACGATAGGTAAGAACGCAAATTCCAACCGTTGACTCAGTGGTTCATTTTTCTTTCCCCCGCTTGGTTTACTCTTTATCTTCCTCTCTTTTCTGCCCCTCCCATTTTTAGCCTTTAGCCTTCAGTTTTTTCCCTTTTCCACATCTCAACCTTTAGCCTTTAGCCTTTAGCCTTTCACCGCCTTTCCTATGTCCACCACCATCTGCTGTCTCGGCGCCGGTTATGTCGGCGGTCCCACCATGGCCATGATCGCCTCCAAGTGCCCCGACATCCGTGTCACCGTCTGTGACCCCAACGAGAAGCGCATTGCCGACTGGAACTCCGATACACTTCCTGTGTACGAGCCCGGCCTCCAGCAAGTAGTTGAGTCGGCCCGTGGGAAGAACCTCTTCTTCTCCACCGATGTACGCAAGGCGATCCGCGAGGCCGACATCATCTTCGTCAGCGTCGGTACCCCGACCAAGACCTACGGCGTGGGTGCTGGCCGTGCAGCCGATCTCAAGTACATCGAGGCAGCCGCGCGTATGATCGCCGAGGAAGCCGAGGGACCCAAGATCATCGTCGAGAAAAGCACCATACCGGTGAAGACCGCCGAGGCCATGCTCACCATCCTGCGATCCAACTCCAAGAAGGGTACCTTCCAGGTTCTTTCCAACCCCGAGTTCCTTGCCGAGGGGACTGCCATCGAGGATCTCGAGAATCCCGACCGCGTCCTGATTGGTGGAGAGCAGACCCCCGAGGGATTGGCCGCTATCGAGAAGGTGACTGCCATCTACGCCCGCTGGATCCCGCGTGAGAAGATCCTGGCTACGAACCTCTGGTCCTCAGAGCTCTCCAAGCTGGTAGCCAATGCATTCCTGGCTCAGCGCATCTCCTCCATCAACTCCATCTCCGCACTCTGCGAGGCCACCGGAGCAGATGTCGACGAGGTTGCCCGTGCCATTGGTAAGGACTCACGCATCGGCCCCAAGTTTCTGAAGGCCTCAGTCGGGTACGGCGGCTCCTGCTTCCAGAAGGACATCCTTAACCTCACCTACCTCTGCCAACACTACGACCTCCCCGAGGTAGCCGCCTATTGGGAGAGTGTCGTGAAGATCAACGACTGGCAAAAATCCCGCTTTAGCGGCCGCATCGTCAGCGATCTCTTCAATACCGTCAGCGGTAAGCATATCGGCATCCTCGGCTTTGCCTTCAAGAAGGATACCAACGACACCCGCGAGACTGCCGCCATCGCCGTCTGCCGCGACCTTCTCGCAGAAGGTGCAAAAGTCCATGTCTACGATCCCCAGGTCAGCGAAGAGCAGATTCGGGCCGATGTTCTCGGCACAGGAACTAATCCCAACCTCATCGTTGTCAAGACTGCCCTAGAGGCCTGCGAGGGAGCGCATGCTGTGGCCGTTCTCACCGAGTGGGACGAGTTCAAGGATCTCGACTTCCAGAAGATCTACGGCGGCATGCTCAAGCCCGCTTTCCTCTTTGACGGTCGCAACATTCTTCCTCACGCCAAGCTCAAGGAAATGGGCTACCGCGTCTTTGCGATCGGAAAACCGGTTTAAAGGATAGGCTCCTCGCTATTTTCAGTGGGTGGCTGAAGTTGGTGGGGAAAAAAGTAAAAGGTTAGAATGTAAAAAGTAGGAAGGGGGAGTACCTATTTCCAATATTGCTGCCCCTCGACCCTCGACTTTGACGGCACTTTGCGCTCGCAAAGCGGTGCCGCCCTTACGGGTCCCGCTGAAGCGGGATCTACCGCGCCGCTCCCCAGCGTCTTGGTTCTCGACCTTCAGCCTTCAGGTTTCAGGTTTCAGGTTTCAGGTTTCAGGTTTCAGGTTTCAGGTTTGCTGGCCCAGCCGTTGCTTCGCATTTGAACTCGTGCTTTCCCAAGACACTCGCCCCT
>Ga0114958_10003143_pt1 | contig 11987 bp, 9 predicted proteins | sample C_130208_EF_Meta_FD_89577 | JGI IMG/M metagenome (GOLD analysis project Ga0114958, IMG submission 89577) | Freshwater microbial communities from Lake Croche, Canada to study carbon cycling - C_130208_EF_MetaG | ecosystem: Environmental > Aquatic > Freshwater > Lake | place: Lake Croche, Canada... | reverse complement strand
GGATCGAGCTTATATCCGCAACTTAGTCGCTGGAGAGATCAGCGCTGCGGCATAACTTTGCCTGCGGGCAAGGGGCGGCAGCGTGTTGTTGCCGTCTGGATTACGGCGCCTGAGTAGCCTAGTCCCTGAGTGAGTATCGTTCGAAACGCGCGACTTGCCCCCGGTGCTCACCCCCTGAGCATTGGGGGTCTTTCTCTAACACCGTTACCAGCAAACGTAAGGCGGCTTAGATGCAAGTCACAACGGTTCGCAATAAGCCCAAGCCGTTCGCATGGAGCTACTCTAAACTCAAGAACTTCGAGACCTGCCCCAAGCGCCACTGGCATGTTGACGTCGCACGCGACATCAAAGAGCCCGAGGGTGAAGCGCTCCTCTGGGGCAATGCAGTTCATAAAGCCCTCGCTGAGCGCGTCGAGAACGACAAGCCCCTGCCCAAATCAATGGTGCAGTTCGAGAGCTGGGCGACCCGCGTGCTTACTGGTGGCGGTAACATCCTCGTCGAGCAGAAGCTCGCCATCAACAAAGAGTTTGGTCCCGAGAGCTGGTTCTCTGACAGTGCTTGGTTTCGCGGCATCGGCGATGTGATCAAGATCGTCGGGCCGGTCGCGCTCATCATGGACTACAAGACCGGCAAGATCATCGAGGATGGATCACAGCTCGCGCTCATGGCGGCGTGCGTGTTCGCCCATCACCCCGAGGTGAGGAAAGTTCGCTCGGAGTTCATATGGCTGAAGCACGACGCTTCGTCCCGTGCGGACTTTACCCGTGAAGGTATGGCCCAGGTCTGGCGTGGGCTCTGGCCCCGCATCGAGACGCTAGAGCACGCCCACGAAACCACCTCATTCCCCGCAAAGCCGGGACCGCTATGCAAGCGCTGGTGCCCAGTAAACGTGTGCCCCCATCACGGTGAGTAAATGACCCCAGAGGGCGTTGTCAAAGCGGCAGTCAACCGGCTGCTCGCCAAATACAAATCTCTCTACAAATTCATGCCCGTGCCGGGCGGGTTTGGAGCGTCGAGCCTCGACTACTTGATCTGCGTCAACGGGCGCTTCGTCGCCATCGAGACTAAAGCGCCCGGCAAGAAGCCTACTGATCGTCAAAACTTAATCATCGGGCAAATCGTCCGTGCTGGCGGTGCCGTCTTCGTCATCGACAGTGCAGACACCCTTCACCCACTCTCAGAGTTCTTGGAACGCACCACCAATGCTACCCATCCAGATCAGCCACAAACACAGAGCTATCGGCGTTCCTCACCGCATGGATGTGATGAACCTGTTCCCGCAGGCTCAGCAGATCACGATGAGCGGAGCCCCAACACTGGTCGTCCCGCACGGGCCGACTGAAACCTTTCTCCTGCGCAAGCTCGGGTTCGATGTCCCCGCCCCTATCCTCTCGCACTATGACTGGTGCGGGGGTACGCCCTTTGACGCGCAGAAGAAAACCTGCGCCATGCTGACGATGAACCCCCGCGCCTATGTCCTCAACGGCATGGGTACGGGCAAGACCAAGGCGGCGTTATGGGCTTGGGATTACCTCAGAAGTAACGGCCTCGCCAACAAGATGCTGGTCGTTGCGCCGCTCTCCACGCTGAAGTTCACTTGGGGGCGCGAGGTCTTCCAAACATTACACGGTGTCAAGGCTGTAGTGCTGCACGGCTCACGAGACAAGCGTCTTGAGGCGCTCAACGATCCGACCGCTGACATCTTCATCATCAACCACGATGGCGTGAAGGTGATCCTCGACGAGATCATCGCTCACCCCGACATTGATACTCTGGTGCTGGATGAGCTGGCAGTCTACCGCAACGGTGGATCGCAGCGCACCAAGCTCACTCGCAAGCTTGCTGCGGGTATGGAGTGGGTGTGGGGCATGACGGGCTCCCCCATCCCCAATGAGCCGACAGACGCATGGGCGCAATGCACCATCGTCACCCCGCACACGGTGCCGAAATACTACGGGCGTTTCCGTGATGAGGTGATGCACAGGATCACCCAGTTCAAGTGGGCTCCCAAGCCTGATGCGGTGGACAAGGCGTTCGCTGTGATGCAGCCCGCCGTGAGGTTTACGCTGGATGATGTCGTCGAGCTGCCCGACTGCATCGAGCGCACTCAAGATGTCGAGATGGGCGTCAAGCAAGCCAAGGTCTACCGCGCTCTGGTGGATCATGCTCATGCCGCAGTGAAGAGTAAGGAGATCACCGCAGCGAATGCGGGCGCGGTGATGAGTAAGCTGCTGCAAGTGGCGACCGGGTGGGTCTACTCCAGCGATGGATCGACGGTGCCTCTCGACAATGAGAAGCGCATCGAGGCGCTCATCGACGCCATCAACGGCACCGACCGTAAGGTGCTGGTGTTCGCGCCATTCAAACATGCGCTGGCTGGCATCAGCGCAGCCCTTACTAAGGAAGGTATAGACCACGCCTCAGTGTCGGGCGACACGCCCGCAGACGAGCGCGCCACGATCTTCAACCTATTCCAGAACACGCAGAAGTATCGCGTGATCGTGGCTCATCCGCAGTGTCTAGCGCATGGGATCACCCTCACCGCTGCGGATACCGTGATCTGGTTTGCCCCGGTGACCAGCTTGGAAATCTATGACCAAGCCAATCACCGCATCCGCCGTGTCGGCCAGAAGCATAAGCAGTTGGTTCTCCACCTGCAGAGCACTCCGGTTGAGCGGCGGATTTATATGCTCCTCCAAAAGAAACAACGGGTGCAAGAGAAGCTTCTCGAATTGTTCGAAGAAGCCAGTAAGGAGTAAACGCCATGAAGGAAAGAGCGCGATACACTCACCTTAAACTCACAGAGAAATTCCATGTCATGGAGCTGCTAAAGGAAAATCTTGAGAAAGATGATGAAGGCTACTGGGTCTATAAGAATGGCCTCAGTGACGATCATATATTGAGGCTTGCGCGATTCGCGATACCCAACGCGAACCGCGATCACATCGCTTATGTGCGGCGGGAAATATATGGGGCTCTTAGGTCCAAGAAACAGGACGAAACTTCCAGCATAGCGAAACGTATGGGCGAAATGGAGATAGCTATCGCTGATCTCCAACACCTTATCGGCACCACTGCCATACCTAAATTTAACTTTCAAAGGTAACCGCAAAATGAGCGCCTCCCCCACAGTCGATATCAGCAAGCGCGTCGGTCAGTACGTCAAGCTCCGCGATGAGATCAAGCGTCTCGACGATGAGCATAAACTCAAGATGAAAGTCTTCAGGGAAACCTTGGAGAAACTTAACGGTGTGCTGCTCGCCCACCTCAACACAATCAATGGAGAGAGTGTCCGCACCGATGCGGGTACTGTCTACCGCACCGAGAAAAAGTCTGCTTCTCTTGCCGACGCCGATGCGTTCATGCGTTTCGTCATCGACAACGAAGCGTGGGATTTGCTGGACCGCAAAGCCAACGTCGTCGCCATCGCAGATTATATCAAAGAGGAAAGTTCGGCACCTCCCGGCGTCAACTATTCCAGTCGTTTCGAAGTCGGCGTCCGCCGCGTCTAACAGGAGACTTACAGCATGACACTCATGATCCCCCGCAACTTTGGCCCTCTGTCCAAAGTGTTCGCTAATCAGCCCATCGAGGATGAGTTCTCGGCGGGCCTCACCGCCGGCTTCGCCCGCATCAGCATCTCAGGAAAGGAGTGGAGCATCGTCCACAGAGGTGTGCAAAAACGGCAGGAGCGGGAAGACGGCACCGGGGCGAAGTCGTCTCTCGAAATCATCGTCATCAAGGCATCCACCGCAGTTAGTAAGAGCTACTACGCGAAGGGGTTTGACCCCGACAGCGGTGGCAGTCGTGAAGCGCCCGACTGCTCCTCGGCTAATGGCATCGTGCCGGATGCAAATAGCAAGGACAAGCAGTCCAACACCTGCGCAGGCTGCAAGCACGCCATCTGGGGCGCTAGGATTACTGAAGCTGGTAAGGAAGCCAAAGCCTGCACTGACCAGAGGCTTGTCGCAGTTGTTCCGGCAGGTAACATCGAGAACGAGATTTATGGTGGCCCCATGCTGCTGAAAATCCCACCCGCTTCGCTCACTGGTGCAGCGGACTTCGTGAAGAAATTGGCGCAGATTGGCTACCCAATGCACGGCATCGTAGTGCGGGTCGGCTTCGTTGCCGGGGTCAGACACCAACAGTTGGAGTGGACGCCCGTGCGTCCCCTGACCGACGCAGAGGGTGCTCGTATTCTGGAGTTGCGTGATGACCCACGGGTTGCCCGCATCCTCTCAGAGAGCGATGCACGACCGGCAGCGCCTCCTGCTCCTGCACTGACGTTCGAGCAGCCGCCCCAGCCCAAGCCCGCCCCTGCCCCTGCCGCTGCTCCCGTGCCCGCACACGATGCAGAGACCGGGGAGATCATCGAGGCAGCGCCCAAGCGGGACTACAAGAAGAAGCCCGCCGCTCCTGCTCCCGCTCCCGAGACCATCGAGGATGCCGCCCCCACCGCGACAAGCTTCGATGATGAGCTGGATGCGCAGTTGGAGCAGCTCCTGAGCGCATAGTCCTAACGGGGTCGGCCCCAGTGGCTGACCCCTTTTCCTCTCAGTGAGATGCCCAGTGGATCAAGCGCGCGAATATCTAGCCCGCACCCTAGCGTGGCCCCAGGAAGGGGAGCCGCCCGCTTGGGTAAATGTCCAGTGGACCTTCAAAGGCCGGAACAGCGGCAAGCCGGGGTGGGGTGGCCGCGCCTGCAAGAGCCTTACCGAAGCGGTAAAATCGGTGGAGTTCGCGCTCAAGGGTGCTGACACCCTCGACATCTATGTCTGCCTCTCAACCCAGACGACGGCTGAGCCTGTCACAACTTCAAAGGGCTACACCTACCAGAAGCCCATCCGGTTGCAGGCCAACGCTGTGGCGCTCAAGAGCCTGTTCCTCGACATCGACTGCAAGGAAGGACCGGGTGGTTACCCCGATCAGAAGGCGGCGACGACCGCCCTTGTGGAGTTCCTCAAGGCGAGCGGTATGCCGCGCCCATCCCTCATCGTGGGATCAGGCGGTGGTATGCACGTTTACTGGGTCTTCGATGAAGCCGTCCCCCCGGCACAGTGGAAGCCCGCGGCATTTGCGCTCGCCGAGGCCACCAAGGCGCACGGGCTGAAGTGCGACACGCAGGTCACCATCGACAGCGCCCGCATCCTGCGGATACCCGACACCTTCAACCGGAAGACTGAGACCCCCCGCCCTGTGAAGTTGGTGGGGAAGCGGCTCGACTTCGACTACCCCTTCGCTGACTTGCAGGCGGTCCTCGCACCGTATCGAGGGGCGGAAATCGCACCTAGCGTTTTCCCGGTGCGGGTGCCAACGACCCCGATCATCGACGAGATGTCCGCAGGGATCACCAAGACCGCGCTCCAGCAGCTCGCCGACGCCTGTGGGTTCATCCAAGACGCCGTTACTAATGGGGGTAAAGACCTTGCCAATCCGCTCTGGAACCTCACGACCCTCATGGCTCTCTTCACTGAGGAAGGGCGGGACGCTGCGCACCAAATGGCGAGCGGGCACCCTGACTACACACCCGAGAGCACTGACGCGCTCTATGACCGCAAGCAGTTTGATAAGGATGCGAAGGGCCTGGGCTGGCCTCACTGCACAACGATCTCTGCCACTGGAAGCACTGCTTGCGCTTCGTGCGCTCATTTCGCAGCGGCCAAAACGCCTTTCCACTTCGCCCAAGCGCCGCAGGTAGCACTCGCACCCGCCCAGCTCCCTGATGGCTGGGACCTGCCCAAGGGCTACATCCGCGACGGCGACCAGAAAATCCAGCGGGTAGTTGTGGCGCAGGACGGCACACAGGACCTGATGCTGGTCTTCAACTACCCGATGTTTGGCCCTTGGCTTCAGAAAAACCCTTGGACCCTACACTTCACCACGACAACACATCGTGGCACGACAGCGCAGATCGCGCTCCCTTTCGACGAAGCGAGTGGGGGGCGCGGACTACGTGCCCTCCTTGCAAAACAGGGCCTCGTCACTCGTGCCGGGGCTGCAACGCAACACTTGGAGGCATTCATCGTGGGTTGGATCGAAAAACTTCAGACGGTAAAAGACAGTGTGGTCGAGGGATCGCCCTACGGCTGGGTGGTTCGCAACGGCAAGACTGAGGGCTTCGCCTACGCCAACCAGATATGGACCCCGACCGACCCGCTCCCCGCTGCACCGGGCGATCCCATGACGGCTCGCAGCTACACCCCCACGGGCGACCCCGCCCTCTGGGCCGAGGCTGCGGAGCTGATTACTAATCAAAGTAGGCCCGCCCTGAACGCTGTTCTGGCGTCCGCCTTCGCCGCCCCGCTGGTCAAGTTCACCGGCCAGAGCGGCCTCATGCTCTCCATCTACTCGTCAGCATCGGGCATCGGCAAGACCACGGCTCTGAAGGTGGCGCAGGCTGTCTGGGGCGATCCGGTCAAGGCGATGCAGGGGCTCGACGACACGGCGCTCAGCGTCCTCCAGAAGATGGGCCAGCTCAAGGCGCTGCCGCTTTACTGGGATGAGATGAAGACCGACGAGGACACGAAGAAATTCGTGAACCTGATGTTCACGCTCACCAAGGGCAAGGAGAAGAGCCGCCTCAATCAGGATGTCACGCAGCGCGCCTCCGGCACATGGCAGACCATGCTCATCTCGGCATCGAACGAGAGCGTCATCGACTACGTTGTGTCCCGCACCAAGACATCCGTCGCGGGGATCATGCGCACCTTCGAATGTGAAGTGCCCTCCCCCGGTGCGGTAGGCCAGATCGAGACTGGCGCTGCCGATCAAATCATCGCACGCATCCACGAGAACTACGGGCAGATCGGCCTTGAGTATTCCAAATGGCTTGGGGCGAACTTCGTCCAGATCGAAAAGGATGTGACGGCGTGTCGTCAGGACCTCGTGGCTAAAACCAACTCGACCCCTGATGAACGGTTCTGGACCGCAGGGATGGCGGTGCTGCTGATGGGGGCGCGCTACTCCAACCAGCTCGGCTACACCAAGATCGACGAGACCGAACTCGAAGCGTTTCTGATCGAGACCCTTGAGGGTATGCGCCAGATCATCAAAGAGCAGCCCAACGACATGACCAACTCGACGAACGTCGAGAACATCCTAACTCAGTACCTTACGGCTCAGCGGCCCCGCCACACTCTGATCACTAATTACATTCCGATATCTAGGGGTAAGCCTCCGAAGGGAATTACTGTAGTAAACGAGAGCACCAAGCTCGATGCAATTTATGTCCACATCGGATTGGAGAACAAACTGCTCCGCATCGACAGCACAAACTTCACCGAGTGGTGCATGGAAAAGGGTTACTCTCGGCAGATTGTCGTTCGCTCTCTCACCAAGGAGTATGGCTGTAAAATCGTCAACGGGCGCATTGGCGGCGGAACGCAACACGCCGCTGGGGGCAATCTCTACCTGCTGGAAATCGATCTCGCTGGCACACCGTTCGCATCAATGCTCGACGGAGAAGTGTGATGGGGATCGCAGCACAAATCAGAGAACTGCTCCCGCTGTCCTTCACCTATGCAGAGATCGCCAAGACACTCTCAGTGACCAAGAGTGTCATCGCCGGGCAAGTGTCTCGGATGCGCGCGAGGGGGGGGCTAGAGGGCCACAATCGCCCCGTCATCATGCGGGTGAGCCCCGAGGACCCGGTGGCGCGGATGACTGTAGACTTTGAACGGTTTACTATGAAAGTAACCGCAACCAACGATCCGGTGCCGCAGCCGCCCGGTTGTGACGCCAAGCATCTGCTGGACCTGAAGCCCAAGGACTGCCGGTTTATCGTCGCGCGCTACAGCGCCGGGCATTTCTACTGCGCCAAGCCCCGCAAGAGTGTGACGTCGAGCTACTGCGAGCAGCACCACACGGTTGTGTTCACGCCTCCACCTCGCAAGGTTAAGGGCACTATCCCCGACCGCAAGGGCGGTTGGGATCGCCCCTACAAAATTGGAGAAGCACGATGAGCGATGCAATCCCCAACCAGCTCAAGATAACGACTGAGATCGCTCAGGCGATCAACGGCAGCAGCACGCGCGATTGTCTGGCTGCGATGACTATAATTTTGACCGAACTGCTCGCTAGTAGCAGCAGCAATGAAGAAGCCGCCGCCATGTTTATGCAGTTCGTCAGCGAAGTCGGGCATTTGATGGAGAACCGGCTCAACGCAAACGAATGCGGTTGGCAGCAAACGAAACAGTAGGTGAAGCTATCGACCCTTCCCCCCAGCTTCCCAGCCGCGATTGAATTTCTGGGACTGCACGGTGAGGTTGGACTTCGCGTTCGAACCACCACTGCGCAGCGGCGTCTTGTGGCCGACATCCTTGCCGTCTCCCTTGCTCACCTTACCAGCCTTAGTAAGCTCTGTGCGTGCGGCGTTGTTCATCCCCCGCTTCTTGATCATCTCAGGCGTGGAGTTGTACCCACGGTCCATCTTCTTGATCTGTGCGGGGGTGCGGTGAGAACTCGGGTCGCGTTGTCCAGCCATTAATAACCTCTCCTCACCTGCTGTATTTCGAGTTCCTGCTTCACACGAATTTTATCGAGACTGTTGGGGAACAGCTGCTGTTGGAAGGGCGCATTTTTATTGAACTCCACCATCCTACCCCGCAGGACAGCAAGCTCCCCAGCCTTGGTACTTGGACGCAGGTATGCTCTCTGGAGCTGCTGGCGTTGCGCCAACATATCATCGCGCTTGCGGATGCTCTGTCCCATTTCACCGCTCTTCTCAGCTTGCCGGGCAGAGCGAGCACCGAAGGAGTTGAGGAGCACCTCCCCCTTTGTAGCCTTGCCTTCGTTGTAGTTGTTCCAAGCACGGAACCCGTCCGCCAACACCTTCATGGGCAGCGCTTCAGCAACGCCTTTCTGCCAAGGCTCGCCGTTCACGATGTCGCGGAACCCATCACGGACGCCCATCGCCGTGCTGCCGGGCGCACCCGCCAACATCGTGAACAGATAGGCATTCAAGCCGTCCTTGTCGTACTTCTTGGGCTCGCCGAACGTGAACATATCTGCCAGCGAAACACGCTGGGAGATGTCGATCCCGATAGCGCGGCTGACAACGCCCTTTGTGAGCAGCTCGCCCCAGTATTTTCCAAAGCTGTCATCCGCCAGCTTGCGGAGCTTTTCTTCCTGATCATCCCACCCCTGCCCCGCCCCCAACGCAGCGGCAATCATGAAGCCGACTTTCGCGATCTCAAGGCCCGGCAGCGACAGCGCACCCGCCATCACAATCTGCACTGCGAACACATTGAGCAGCGCCTTGCGGGCCTGCGCCCGCTCTTCAGGCGTAGCGCCCTTGAACGACTTGTGGGTCATATCAGCAAGAAGATACGCCATCATCTGCGCGTACTTCTTGAACTGCATCGCCGGGCGCAGGTATGGGTTCGCGAAGAACCGGGGGGCGTTGACCCCAGAGTAATCGCCCTGCGTGTTCATCACCACATCGAACGCATAGGCGCGGGCTTTGTCCTCGGTCATCCCTGACGAGCGAGCAAGGCGGTAGGCTGCGATTGCCGAAGACGCACGGTTCACATCCTCGACTGCCTGCGGGAGCTGCCGGGCGATACGGTCCACCTTGGACAGGGTTGTGCCCCAAGCGCCCCGCCCTTCAGCGAGCGCCTGCGCCATCTCGAAGCCGCCCGCAGACATAGCGCCGCGCTCCTGCAGCTCATCAATCAGCTTGTTGAGTTGAGCGCCATCGGGCTCCTTCGAGACCTTCTTCTTGATCCCGGCAACGACATCGGTGGTGTCAAGGAGCCCAGACGAGTTGAACTGCTTACCGCCGAGGTAGCTGTTGCGTATCCCGCCCACCACAGCATCGGTGAACCCCAGCGCGTTATAGGCGCTGATGAGGGCAGCGTTCGCGCGCATAGCACCAAACCGCCCTGCGAGGACTGGCATGGTGACCATCCACGGCTGCATCCCGTTGATCACGGAGTACATGGGCGAGAAGAGCTTACCAAGGAAAGTAAGGCCCATGAGGTCCTGCAGCCACACAGGAGCCTCAGTTGCACTGATCACATTCTGGTCGATGCGCGCCCTGACTTCGTTCAGCACCTTGGAGCGAGCCGCACCCTGATCCGAGAAGTCGTTACTCGCGATCTCGCCCATCGACTTGAGCGCCTCACGGATTTCCGGCATGTACTTGATCTTGGCGAGGTAGCCGCTCGTCGCCTTGCCGTACTGGATCAGGTTCCGCCCGAAGTCTGTGGACGCACCCGCCACGTTGCGGCGGATGATCGAGCGCTGTTGCACCCGGTTGCCGCTCATCATGCGCGCAGCAGCCTCCCTCATCACGCCCCTCATGAGGTCTTTGGTCTCCTCACTGGCGCTTTCTTGGCGAGCAATGGACCCCATCAGGGTGTTGAACTGCGCGGTGGTCAGGTCGGCGCTATCGAGCCCGGTCTGCCGCTTGTCCTGCACCTGCGACACCTCGTCGAAGTTATCGGCATTCTCACGCCGCCACTTGAACGCCTCAGTCTCGCTCTCGAAGAAGAACGCCCCATTTGTCTGCAGGTGGACGATAGCGCCGAAGTCGGTGCTGGTGCTGGTGTCGGGAGACTGGGTGATGGTCAGCGTCTTCATGTCGTGGCCTTCGATGAAGGCGGTGGCGAGTTTCATTGCAGCTTGACGCGACTTGCCACGGAACTCCACCTTACCCGGTGCGATCTCCACACCCCCGCCAGTGTCGCCAACCTTGTTGCGGGTGGTGACGACGTAGTCGCCGTTGCGCATCAGGGGGAAGTAGTCGCCCTGAATGGTCCGCAGCTCGTTAGCTTCCTTCAGAGCCTTCAGAGCGGTCGGCTTGTCCTTCAACAGCGTGTCGTCCGCGTTGGACATCTGCCCGTTCATGACACGCTTGATGAAGGCGGCACGGTCCTTGGGGACGATGTTCACTTCCTTGAGGATGTTGTCGATGAGCCCCTCAGTCATCTCATTTTGCTGAGCGCTGTAGAACTTTGCCATGTCCTGATAGAGCTTGCGACCGGCGTCATCGAGTTCCTTATTGAAGCGGCTCTGAAGCGTCGGGAGTATCATCCTCCCCTGCGCACCGCGCCAGCCCTTGCCGAGGTGCTTGTTGTCAGCGGTTGGCCCCAGCCGCACGTTCGCCATCGTCGCGTCGATAGCGAGGTTGGAGAGGTTATCCGCCCCCTTGGGATTGGCGCGGGCGTAGTTGATGAACTGCTGCGCCAGCTTCTCAGCCGCCTCGCGCTTACCTTGCGCGTAAGGAGCCATGCGCTGGATACCGGCAACGACGCGCTCAAGGGCATCGCCCTTGCTGTCGGTGAACAACCCCTTCGCTATCTGCCGGAGCTGATCGAGCGTGGAGCCCTTGACGGCTACTCGGCTCCTGAAGTTTTGGAACGCGCTGGCTTTGTCCTTGGCACCATTCAGAAGGTCTTCGCTGGTCAGGTAGAGGTTGCCAGAGCGTTGGGCGGGTGCGCCACGTTCTGTGGACAGCGGGGTGAGGTCGCCCTGCGCGCCCACATTTCCAAAATGGTTCGCCCACCCTTTCTCATAGGTAGGAGCGCGCCCTTCGGCCAGCCGATCTGTTACCGCGAGGATGGCGTTCAAAGCGTCGAGGTTGGTGTTGGTACGGTCGAGGCCCAACCACTGGGCAAACTTATTGACCAGCCCCCACCACATCGACTTGCCGCGCCAATCGGCACCGCTGATACCGAGTTGTGCCGCCAGCGCCGGGGACAGGTCTGTGTTTGCAAGCAGGGCTTGGAAGTTTGGGTTCGACAAAGCCTCTGCCAAAAACTCCTGAGCATTGGTGAACGCATAAAGTTGTCCAGCTTCTGGGTTCGCCTGGAGCACTTGGTTGGCGATGGCTTTGATCTGAGATGCTGCAAGAGGGTCGGCGTTCAGGCGCTGGGCGAGCGCAGCATGAGCCCCTTCATGCAGGAAAATATGGCGCATACGCTCCGGTCCAGCGGCAACTGCACGAGCAGGCACCGCGATGAAGCTTCCGGTGAAGACGCCGTCC
>Ga0114958_10003141_pt1 | contig 11992 bp, 27 predicted proteins | sample C_130208_EF_Meta_FD_89577 | JGI IMG/M metagenome (GOLD analysis project Ga0114958, IMG submission 89577) | Freshwater microbial communities from Lake Croche, Canada to study carbon cycling - C_130208_EF_MetaG | ecosystem: Environmental > Aquatic > Freshwater > Lake | place: Lake Croche, Canada... | reverse complement strand
CGCCTCTGATCTGTTGTTAGTGTCAGCATCATTGGCTAACTTTAAGAATTTCTTAGCCTCGTCAATACGTGGGTCAAAGTCGCTTTGATTTTCGGACATAATCATCCCATCCAATTGCTATGTTCAAACACGGGTTTTTTAACTACCATTTTCTTAGGCTCTTGTATCATCAATCCTAGCATCCTAAACGCATCTGCGCCATGTGAATATTGGTCATGTAGCGGTGTGCGACTGAATTGCTTAGTATCAGGATCAACCTCATAACGATAGTGTCTAAGGCATTGTAGCCCATCTACGCAATTATCTCTATCAAACCAGCAATTCCTAAAAATCGTTCTTGCTGCATTGATACTGTCCACTACTGGCGTTCTAGGAATAATCCTAGTTTTATAGCCTGATGAACGCACTATTTCTTCTATTGACCGACCAGCTGCTGCCAATGTCTTGTTCTCAGCATCGTGTGGCAACCACAATGTATCGTATATGTAACCAAATGTCTGCATTTTGGCTAATATGGCGCTAATTGTCTCTTGGCTTGTCTCCATATACCGTATTAGGCGTGTTTCCATCCCAATAAACTGGACAAACCATACTGCCGTGGCATCTGACCATCCCAAGTCAAAGACAGCGTGTACGGGCTTTGTCGGGTCATAGTTAACCTTTGTGATGCGGTCTTCCATCTCAGCCAATTGCATTTCTTTGGCAAATATAGCACCGTCAACTGTTACCCTACAAATACCCTCCCAAACCGTGTTGTACGCCTCAATATCTCTAGTTTTAAGCGCATCTTTTTCTAGCTTTAGCGTCTCAGGAAACCAAGGGTTATCAGACCAATTGATCTTTTGGACAATAGCATTAGCTGGTGAATTAAGAATAAACCGCTGATAGGTGTTATCTGTGGCCAGTTCAGGGTTGAAACTAACCCAAATCTCGGATTGTTCTTTACGAATTGTCGGAATCAATACATCCCAAGACCTTGCTGAAACGCTTTGTGCCTCCTCTACCCAACATATATCAACACCTTCATAAGACTTGACGTTGGCTACATTGTTTTTCAGACCAACAAAGTTAAACTCTGATCCGTTTTTGCCCCTAATAGTTCGGTCAACCACTTCATAGAAGTCTGTTAACCCCATATTTATGATTTGGTCGCTCAATAGCTTATGTACTGAGTCTTTAATAGATGTTTGGAATTCACGGGCGCAAAGCACACGGATTGGCTTGTTAGCACCAATAATTAATAAAGCTCTAGCAATACCCCAAGATTTAGCACCTCCACGCCCGCCCCACAATACTTTATAACGTGCAGGCTCAAATAAACATTGCAGTTTAAGTGGAAATTCTATTTGGTTAACTTTTTCCAAAATTGGCGCTCCCATAAAGCAGGGTCGGGCGAACAACACTCTTTAATATCTTCATCCCACGGGGCTAAGCCGTTTCGCCAACATCTTTAGGCTGCACAAAAGACACTTGAATGCCTGTTAGCAATGGTGAACCATCTTCGCCTGTTAATTCTTGTTTAATGGTTTCTGACCACCTCATTTGTGTTTTAGTCCACCAAATTAAACTTGTTGTGTCACCACCCACGGCCTTTGAGAACAATGTTTTTGCTATTTGCCCATTAGCTTTAGCTTTGCCCATATCCAGCTCGGCACGATAATACTTGCGTAATGTCTTGTCATCAATGCCCACCAATATAGCTATTTGTTCGTGCGGCAAGCCTAACCCGCTGGTGCTTTCGACCATTCTGCGGGTTTCATCGGTTGGCTTATGCGCCTCTTGTGGAATTACTGGCATCTTTTATATAGGGGAACTCGTTAATATTTAAGCATTTTCTACTACTTCTGTCAACAATACAGCTTTTTTGCCTGTAAAGTCTTCCCATCGCTTTACTATAACATCACAATATTTAGGCTCTAACTCAATAAGTCTAGCTTTACGATTTTGTTTCTCGCAAGCAATCAAAGTGCTACCTGAACCACCAAACATATCAAAAACAATCCTTTTATCTATATTGTCTTCTAAAGCCATTTCAATTAACTCTACAGGTTTCATAGTAGGATGTACCGTGTTTTTTTGTCTTTTTATCGTCCAAATATCACCCCTTAAAGTCTTATGGCCACCATAATCACCATAATAAAAGATGATTTCATGCTGTTTAAAGTATTTATCTAAATGTTGTGCGGGATTTACTTTATTCCAAACAATCATAGCTTTAGGCTTACGACCTATCTTTTCCATAGCTTCTCGGAATAAATGGGCGTAATGCCAAGAACAACACACATACATCGTTTCGCAACCGTACAAGGTTTGATTAAGAAAATCGACAAAAGCTGAGTCTTCCATCTTGTCGTTCTTAATTTTGTCTCTTTTATCACTAACCCCTTGGTAATCTATGTTATAAGGTGGGTCAGTAAAAATCATGTCTGGTCTATCACCATCTAAAACTTTATCTACATCGTTTTGGCTAGACGAATCTCCGCAAATGAGGCGGTGGTTGCCCAATTGGTATATATCGCCTAATTTAGTTTTTGGTTCATCAGGCACATCAGGAACGGCATCCTCATCTGTTAACCCTTCCACTACTTCAGGCTCAAGCAAAGCGCTTAACTCTTTTGGGTCAAATCCTAACAATTCTAAAGCAAACCCATCAGCTAACAAATTATTTAACTCTATGGTTAACATTTCGTTGTCCCACCCTGCATTAAGTGCCAGGCGGTTGTCAGCAATGATATAAGCCTTCTTTTGCGTCTCTGTCAGGTCTTTTAGCTCAATCGTGGGTACTTTGTCGTGCTTTAGCTTTCTAGCAGCCATAAGCCGTCCATGCCCAGCTATGATGCCATTTTCGCCATCAATTAGTATTGGGTTAGTCCAGCCAAATTCTTTTATGCTTGCCGCTATTTGTGCAACCTGTTCATCAGAATGCGTGCGACTGTTTTTTACATAAGGAATTAGCTCTGATACTAGCTTTTCCTTGATTTGGATCATTTTGTTATGCGTTAGCAGTTCCAATTCTTTAATGATGCCTTAGCCCGTTCTGCTGGACCTTTGGCGTTCTTTACTACACCTTCCATACGGGCGCAAAATGATGCTTTACGTCCCTTATCCTTTTCCGTCTTAGGATTAGGCGCTGGGGGCTTTAGATTGGCATTGTTCTTGGCATTGTATTCAGCACGACCCTTGGCGGTCATTCCTGCACCCTCTTTGGTAGGGTTGAAGGTTTTGCCCTTGCCAGTTGTTTTATGCTCAATTGGCTTGTCGTGCTTTTTCATTTCTTCTTTGCCTTTTTCTCAGCTTCACGCTTAATAGCATAGCTAATGGCCACGGCTTGCTTGACGGGCTTGCCTGCTTTGACCTCAGTCTCTATGTTCTTTTTTTGCGCTTTATCAGATTTGGATTTAATTAACGGCATTATTCAATCTCCTCAATGAAACATACATCTTGCCAACTCATAACAATCATGTTTTCATCATTGTTCTTGAAATTAGTATACTTTAAGTATTCATCTTTGTAATCTTTGGCTAGTGTACCAAAGTAAACCTTATCGCCTATTTTTAGCCCTTCTTCTGCTGCCTCATCTCCAACTGCCGTAACATACCCTACGGTGTCAACTTCTGCACTTTGAATATAAAGAGTGGACTGAATGCGCTTTTCAGGTCTGACAAATATTTTGTCTCTTAATGGCTTAATCATTTGCGTGGCCTCCCACGTTTGGCAGGTGTATCTTCACCATTGGAAAAAACGCCCAAGGGGTTAACCTCGGGCAAAATGGCTTTCTCTGCAAATTCTCCGCACCATTCATTCATGCTACGGTTTTGGTAATAAGGATAGCGTCTGCATACCCCTAAATTACCGCCTATATAGTACAAACAAGCACTACAATTGGAAACAGTCATATCAACTCCACTTAGTTGTTGTGATTAGAAGTGCCGCCTTGATGCTCCTTGGCGGCATTTCGCTTTTATCTGTACTCTGAACGCTCGTGCTCGTAGCAGCTCTTTTCTGAAGAACCGCCTTTCATTTCACCCATGCGTCCATCGTGCTTGCCCATGTGTGAGCTGTCCCTTGAACCAATCCCGTCCATCTTGCCCATGCCTACACCACCAGCGATAGGCATTTTACGCTCTCCGCTTGTGTCGCTAGACAATGCACCTTTTGGGATTTTCTCGCCTGACATACCAGGACGCATAACTTCTTTGTCAACCATAGATGCGCCAACTTTCTTCTCGCCTGTGCTGTCAGAAGATTTTGCACCTTTTGGCATTTTTTCCATATTCATGTAACCCATGATGTAATCCTTTAGTTTCTTTGCAAAAAACACTACCTTTTGGCAGTATTTTAACTATAGCACAAATTTAAATTAACTCAAATCTTTAAGTTTGGGCGTAAGTCTGTATTTGTAAAAACCCCTTGTTATATGCAATCTTTCCACCAAATGCGCCCCAAAGCGAGGTTTTCTTAAATGCCTTAACTGGGCACTTATGCTCGCTTCGGGGTCACCTGTTTTTTCAGCTATTTCTTTCAATGAATACCAATTTTGATCGCAAACTGCATTCCAAACCCGTAAAAGTTGGCCAGTTAGCCTAACATCATCACGTTTTGGTAAGTAATCGTCCCCATCAAACCTAAGTGGCATTTGAAATGGCATGATTTATCCTAAAAAGGTATAGAGTCATCCAAATTGTCAAAATTATTCACTCTTGGCGCACGACTAGCCTGTGGATTGGGTACACCGCCATCGTCATACGGCTCGTTCATGTATGCCCAACCATCCCAACCGCCCTCTTTAAGTGGAATGCTATCTATTTTTAGCATTGGACCTTTAGATGTGTCAATCACAGACCCAATTCTTGAGTAACGATTCTTCTTTTGGCCATTCTTATCTGTATAAGTGCCTGTAATTACTTTGATTTCTTTTAATATCTTGCTCATTTAATACTCCTTAAAATTTTAACTTTTTCGTCAATTTCTGCTAAAAATAGCGTTACTTCTTCTTCTAACATCTTGATGTATAAATCGTTTCTTTCGACCCTTTGCACAAAAATTTGTAGATTTTCAGGCATTCTCGGGTCAAAACTGACGAAATCGCACCACTTTCTACCAGTACACGCTAATTGCCATTGCATTTGTGGCATATACTTAGTGGGCACTTTCTGATTGAGCAGGGTCTCCATTTGTGTTTTACTTTCAGGGCATTTGATTTCTACTAGCCCGTCTTCCCCAACAAACCCGTCAGGACTTGCACCCGCCATCTCAATTGTTGGGTGAGTAATAAAACCCACCTCATCTACAAATACATCCCTGTATATTTCGTAATGCTGCCTAGCTTGTGGTTCAGTAGCTGTTCCCCATTCCATTGCTGCATTGGTAAAAAACTCTGCCTGTTGCCCAGTTAACCGTTCTAATGTCAATTGGGTGCTGTAGTTCTCTCTAGATGCGCTTGGTCCTGTTTTTGTCTTGGCTATAACGTTTGATATAGCTGATGCCGTAACTTTGCCCAAACGTTGTTTAAACCATTCTTCGGTGCGTTGTTCTATCATTCCAAACCCCTGGTTAATATCTTTAAAGCACAAATCTGCGTCTTGAAGTCATCTTCATTGATACAGATTTCCGCACATTCTTCCCTTTCCAATTCGGCAATCATTCCAGCAAAATATATAAAGTTATCAACATTCATATCAACAGAATACTTGTGAAAGCCTGCCTCAATTGCAATCTCAACAATAGTTTTTTTAGAAATCATCGTCATCTTTCGGTATAAGTTGATAATGTCCGCAGATTGCACAATGCAAATGTTTACGGGTTTCTGTTATTTCCAACTCGCCTAGATCGCAAACTGGGCAAGGTATGTCATCTAATACATCATCCATTTATTAACCCCTTTAGTTCGTCTTTGACTTTAATGACCATTGTTTCCCATTCTTTTTCAGAATGACAGGCTTGTAATGCTATTTTGTAACTGGCAAACAATTGCTCTTTTGTTTCACACGTTCTCATCTTGTCAATCAATAAACCAAGTTTTTCAGGCTCAACATGGCTTTTAATTGGTAGATTAGGTTTTGGTTTTGATGCTTGATTGCCGTCATCGTCTTCAGGAGCTATACCGCAAGAAGCTATAAGGCTATATCTTCTAGCGTATGTCAAAGCACTAGCGTAACCCTGTGGATCGTGTTTGATAGCTGGAAAGTGCAATAACCCACATTCAAGGGATTCTCCGCTTTCGTGGATAAAGATGGTTTCTAAAATAATGCCGTTTTCGCAGTCATAAGTCTTTTGTAACAAATAAATGCCGTTGTCGTTTAATGCGTCTATAACCGCCTCAACGCACCCAGCTAGGTCAACGTATCGACTTTTAAAATGCGGGTTTACAGACTGCTTTAAAGCGGGATTAAACGCCTTTTGTGCTTTTACCAAAGCTGTTGCTATTTCTTTCATGCTAAATCTTTCATAACGTCTTTAATTTGTTCAATTGTTGATTCCAACTCTTGCTTTAAAAATTCCACTTCAGCACACAAACGCTCGGTCTGTGATTTGTAATAACCTACTTGGAATGCCAAATTGCTTTGATGGCCATACTTGTTCATTGCGTCTTCACACGCAGTAACGATTAATTTAAATTCGTTCATACTGCTCTCCAAAAGAAAAGGTCTAACAATAAAACAACAAAACCTACAATACTAACTAAAGTAATTGCAATGTCTGATGCTGTAAATTGTTTGTAGGGTTTAATAATTGCTGCGCCATATTCCATTGTTTGTGGAAAGGCTTCAATGATTGTTCTAGGTGTCATGGCTTTAAATCTCCTGTGATGATTAAGGCTTGATTAATAATGTGTGGGGGGTGAGGTATGCCAATCTTGACCTGGTCTAAGATAAGATTGGCTTCTTGTTTAGTCATTAGCATTAGATAAAGACCAAATGCAACGATAACGAACGTGGTAACGACCAGGTTCTGATTTAAAAAGATCAATAGCTTCGTTGGCATCTAATGCAACGAATTGACCTAAATAATCTCTATCTCTATAAACATCAAAATAATGTAATTTCATTTGCTTACTTTCTTAAAAGACCGCTTGCTATGTGCTACGGCATGATTGAAGTATAAGCCATCTTATAAAGACAACGCAAGCAATAAAAATAATGACCTTATACTTTACTTGGTTATAATGTGGCTTATAATAGACACATGGACAAAAATAAAGCAATTCAACTAGCAGGCTCACAAATTGAGCTTGCCAAGATATTAGGCATCTCTCAGGCGGCAATAAGCCAATGGAAAGATATTCCCCAGGCTAGGATTTGGCAATTACAAATATTGCACCCTGAATGGTTTATTAATTGTTAAATTAGGTTATAATGAATTTGTTGCCGTGGAAAGCAATAGATTGAAGCCGTTTACACATGCCTTCGCCCTTGGTTATTACTTTAGGGTTTCCACCGAGGGCAGTTGTAAACGGCTTTTTTTATTGTCTTTCGCAACCGTACTCCACACGTTAGCAGAGCATTTGAATGGATGGCTTGGAAGAAAACACCGCACACAGATACACCCCTGTGCAAAACGTGACCGAACTTGGTTTAGGTATCGGTAAAGCAATTGGTAACTCAGGTGGAAAACTAGGCCAGTTGTATAAGATGAATAGACCCGTCATGCGAGCTTGGATTTAATTTCTATTTTAGATAACTTATGATAACTGTAGCTGAGATTAGATTGGAGAGGGAGTGGTATATCCACCCTAGGCATAACTATGTCCAAAGGATTGTATGAAAGTATTGATTGCTTGTGAATATTCAGGAACAGTAAGAGACGCATTTATTGCTAAAGGTCATGAAGTAATGTCTTGCGATATATTGCCTACTGATGTACCTGGTCCTCATTACCAAGGTGACATTATGGACATTCTTTATGATGGATGGGATTTAATGATTGCTCACCCACCTTGTACTTACCTTTCTAATGCAGGAGCTAGGTTTCTTTATCCAGGAAAACTGTTAAACCCAGCTAGATTAGAAAAAGGTTTAGCTGCAAAATGTTTTTTTATGGAATTGTTTAATGCACCTATTAAACAGATTTGTATAGAAAACCCTATTCCATCTAAAGTATTTGGTTTGCCAAATTACGGTCAAACCATACAACCTTATGAATTTGGACATCCATTTAAAAAGAAAACTTGTCTTTGGTTAAAAGATTTGCCACCTTTGATGGCTACTGATATTGTTGCTTCATCCGAAAGCACAAAAGTAGCAGGTAACTGGTTTAACAAAGGCGGTAAAGACAGGCAGAAAAACCGTGCAAAAACATTTCAAGGGATAGCAAATGCAATGGCTGAACAATGGGGTTGAACATTACGCTCAATTAGCTTTAAATCCTGGTTGGATTGAATATGTTAGACAAAGAGTTAAAGAATTAGAACAAGATTCAAGTGGTATGTGGATAGGGTTAGGTAAAGCAATAGCTCAAAGAATGAAAGAATTGCAATGACATTTTTAGTAACATTTAAAGTGCCTGGAAAACCACAGGGCAAAGGCCGCCCCCGATTTGCTAGGCGTGGTAAGTTTGTTTCTACATACACAGATGAAAAAACTAAAACCTACGAAAATCAAATAAGTGACATTGCAATGGTTGCTATGGGGGCATCTGAACCCTTAAAAACCCCCTTGGTGGCATTTATTTACATTTCTTACCCTATACCAGCGTCTTACTCTAAAACACGCAAGGAAGACTGTTTAAGCGGTTTGGAACGTCCAACAAAGAAACCTGACATTGATAACATAGTAAAAGCATTTCTTGATAGCATGAATGGTATTGTTTATGTTGACGATGCACAGGTTGTTGATTTGTTTACTACTAAAGTTTATGGTGAACCTTTTGTAGAAGTAATTATTAAGGAGACAATATGAGTACGATTGTTTTAACTTTAACTTTATTTGGTTTAATTTGTTTAATATCAATATTGGGGGTTTTATTATGGCTACTGGTAGAAATACTATCGCACTAGGTTGGAAAAAAAGAAAAATGACAAAAAACAAAGCATTAGAAATGTCGCTTGAGTTAATTGAACAGCTCAACATGGATGGTTGGGTGTTAGCAGACTTTGAACCGCAGATGTATGCCTGTATTGCCGCCATAAAAGAAACATTGTCACAATCAGTAAAAGAACAGGGATCGTGTGCTGAATGTGGTGTTGGTGATGGATATGCTTTGTATTGTGTAGAGTGCTCTGAAAAGTATGTAAAACGTGCTTGGGTAGGATTGACTGATAATGAAATAAATGCGTTTGAAATATGGCTTGACAATGAAGAAGAAAAAATTGGATGGAACCCACCGCCAGACATTGTTAAATATTTGGAAGCCAAACTCAAGGAGAAAAACACATGAGTCCTGAAAAACACGCTGAATTTATTGGTAACTTTGCGTCCAATTACGCACAGGCCAAGTCTAGTAGGATTGGCATTGAGCTAAAACTAAAGACCACCAAGGCCATTTTGATGCAACAAGCATTTGCTGATGGAATTACCCAAGTGGCAGCCCAAGAACGTGATGCTCTCGCAAACCCTGTTTACATATCTTTAATTGATGAATTAATCTCCTCGGTCAAAGAAGAAGAAACTTTGAAGTATCAATTAGAATCCTCACGCCTGCACATTGATGTGTGGCGCACTAGAGAAGCATCAGAACGATTAGCTATAAGGTCACACGAATGAAATGCCCAGTATGCCAACGCAACGGTAAGATTTTAGAAACAAGAACAAATGAAGACGATACAAAAAGAAGACGATACACCTGTACCCAAGGGCATAGATACACAACCCGTGAAGTCATACTTGAAAACACAATATGTACGGAACAAACGGTTATTAGAAGTAGTCGCAAGCCTGAATTGCCAAAACTGTGGGCACTACCAATCGCAGGCGGCACACTCTAACTGGCATGGCGGTAAGGGGCGTGGCATCAAGGCAAGCGATAACTATGTTGCTGCCCTATGCCAATCTTGCCATCACGATGTAGATCAAGGCAATGAGCTAACCAAAGATGAGCGACAGACTATTTGGGTTAACGCACACTTAAAGACCTTGCATTATCTTTTGATAACCGACCAATGGCCTGTAAACGTGCCTATAACCGACTTGTACAAAAAGATGTACTTACCCCTTGCGTAAAGCTGGGATGCCTGCCTTGGACTGATTCATGCTTGGGCTAGGGCTATGTCTAGGATGTGCATGGGTAATATCAGTCTTTTCGTGCTTTTTTAACTCTTTTTCAAGCGCCATAACGTGCTCACGCTCTTTGCGGTATTCTCTTACCACTTCATAATTAGATGGTTGAGATTTAGCAGATTTGTGCTGAGTAACTGTGAAGTTTGTGGCCATGTAATTCCCCTTTTTTCAATTATAAAACAAAATATATTTTTAATATTCTCTAATTTACAACAAAAATACATATATAAATGTCACAAACTTAGTCCAAAATGAAGTTTTAACCAAGGAGCAATCATGGAATATACTTTGAAAATTGAAGATTGGGAAACAACCGTTACTATTGAAACAGACAATGTTGATGTATTAGAAAAATTAAGTGAAGCAGTTTACCTTGCTTTACAAGATGACGAAGAAGAAGAAGAAGAAGACGCTGAATAAGGTCTTACCACTTCTTAAAGGGGTCTCAAAGACCCCTTTTTTTATACCTTAATTACCTTACCCCTAAATTCAACGTGTTTAGCATCCACTACGTTGACTACTTCAGGCCACAACATATGCCCTCGATGGAATGTCAGCACTACAAAACCTGACCGCCAATTGGTAGGAGAGTTTTCTAAATAATTTTCAAACTGCGGTCCAGTTGGATCAGCTAATGTGCCTGTGTCAACACCAAATCGTGTACCGTTGTAATCGTTAAACGGTGTGACTTTTAAGCTATGAAGATGGCCAGTAACCATTGAAACGCCCGCATTTACGGTGTTATTATGAGTCGCATGAACTCCACCTTTCCATCGGTGCTTAACAATAACGCTTTCTGTTATCCAGGTGCTCCAACATGGTTCCCATAGTGGGAAATGGTCTTTTAAGCTAAACCCTTTAACAAATTCATACTGTGGAGCATTACTAGCTAATCTGTTTTCAAACCTTGCATCGTGGTTACCCAAAGGCCATATCAACTTAATCTTGTGGTTGACCTTCTTAGCCTCGTCTTCTATCTCTCCAAGGGCTATCTCACACGCTTTAAGCTCTTGAATAATGCTTGGGGTACTGTCCCACCCAATTCTAGGAAAACGGCTTATAGACGCTCCATCAAAGGCATCTCCGTTGTTGATTACCGCTTTAAGTCCCTCAACATTCTGTATAGCCCAAATTAGTCCACGATAAGCAGCAGTCTTGATACCAGGCCAAAAGTGGGCATCTGAAAATACAATAACTGTGCCATTTTCTATGCCTAAGTTAACTCGTAATGGTTTGGGTGCAATCATGTCCCTTACCTCCACCGTATCCATGTTTTCTTTGTAATAAGCCTCCAACCTATTTCTTCTACTTTGTACCCCTCGCACAGACAATCCAAGGTTTTTGGCCATAATTGTGGGGTTTTTATTGAACATCTCAAACAGAGTAATAAACTCCATGTCGCTGTAGAACTTCATAAATGCTTTCTCCAGTAAAGAGTATATTTACCCCCCCACGGAATTGTGGGATTGAACAATTTAAAACCGCATGAAATTAATGAATTTGATGATGCTGGGTTGTCTGTTGTGTCTGTGATTAACCAATTCCATCCCAAGGCTCTTGCCTTACGTTCTCTCGCTTTGATAAGTTTCTTTTGTATCCCCTTGCCACGAAACGCTCTAGCAACTCCGCTACGACATAAATAACCACAATCGCCCCAGCGAGCGCTAGGTACAAGCCCACAAAAACCAATACAAATGTCTCCATCAAAAGCTCCCCACCAATAACCTTTTGATGGAGACATTTGTATTGGTTTTTGTGGGCTTGTACCTAGCGCTCGT
>Ga0114958_10003140_pt1 | contig 11992 bp, 11 predicted proteins | sample C_130208_EF_Meta_FD_89577 | JGI IMG/M metagenome (GOLD analysis project Ga0114958, IMG submission 89577) | Freshwater microbial communities from Lake Croche, Canada to study carbon cycling - C_130208_EF_MetaG | ecosystem: Environmental > Aquatic > Freshwater > Lake | place: Lake Croche, Canada... | reverse complement strand
TGAATATTGACTGCATGAAATCAAAGCCTATTTTTAATTTTTAAAAAAAGGAGAATTTCGTGCAGGGTATAGACCTGAAAATAGATGATATTTAAGGGCTTGACTTATCTATGACAGGTTGGGGTGAAGCAACGCGAACCCCAACATGTCGCGTGTTGCGTTGGGGTTCGTTATCACTTACCCCAACCTACGGGCTAAATAGGTTAATATCAAATATAGATAACTTTCATAATCATCACATCGTTGCCGTTCTGCAAGATGCGATTACGATTGATCCAACCTTCATTTGTATATTGCGAACGTCAGCCCTTTGATTATGAAACGTGTGACTCTGTATCTTTCTTAACGATGTCTTTGATGTAATCGTTTAGGCTTTTTCCCATATTTTCGGCTTTTCTTGTCGCCTTTTGGTGAAGCTCGCAACCGATTCTAACGTTAAATGAACCCTTAAAAGTTTTGTCGGGTGACTTCTCTACTTCCTGACAATGCATTAAATAATCATCGACAGCTAGCTCGAATTCTTCGTTTAATTCTTCAGTTGTTTGTGCTTCGTAGTTCACTAGGTCGTTAATGAACTCTATTTTTCCATGTAAGCACTTATCTTCAATGCTTACCTTACAACTGCCTAAGTAGCCTTTATATTCAAAATATTTCATTGATAAATCCTGCTTTTTTTAACTTATCGATTATGTCTTTTTTAGTATAAGTCTTAATTGTATTTGTCGGGTGCGGTTTGTGTAGCAAAATTGAACTGCCTTTTTCCTCGTGCCAGAACTCTAGCCTTGAGCCTCTCCTTTCCTTTTTTGCATATCCCAGCTTCTTCATTAAAGTTAGAACCAGGAAACGGTGTATTGATAAATTGCTCTAAAAGCTTTTCTAACTGGCTCATGTTCTGAATTAACAACTAAGGTTTGGTTGTAACTGTATCATTTATTGATATATAAAAACAATCCAACCCCCATGGTTTATGTAGTTGTGCGGGTGGGTTTGTTGAATTAGATAAAATCAATCGAGCCTGACCCTGAGATATCCCTTTCAGATAACAAGTTTTAGCCTATGCTGAACACACTAGGGGGATTCGCGACAACAATCCGCCGCACATCCGTAAGCTTGAAAACAATCGCACAAAAAAAAACCTCACCAAGAAAATCCAAGTGAGGGTTAGTTTATGTGCCTCTGTTTAAGGTGGATTGCTAACGCGAATCCACCCTACAGATTGATACACCGTAAGGTCGTACAAAAACCTTTACTTAATGACTGTATAACATCAGTTACTAGGCTTTAGTTAACCTACTTAAATATAGCTCGGCATAATGAGTATTAGTCTTTTTATCTAGTGCTGTTAGTATCAGATGGGCAAGATCATAAGCGCCTAAAATATCGTGAGCGAGTACAGCATATCGAGTAAGTTTTAGTGCAGATAACTCTTCAAGTAACATCCAGTCTTTCACGTAAATTGCATCTGACCATAGCGCTTGTTTGAAACCTTGATTGATATTTTCATTATTAATAAGTGGTTTAAAAGCACGGCTACCGAAACCAAGAAAGGTGCAAAATTGAAAACCATGAGCTCTAAGAAAGATATCGACATCTGCAAACATGGGCTGTCCTTTATAGAGCTCAACAAACTCAACCTCGGTCTGAATAACCAATGCATCAGTCAGTATGTTCTTGGCATTCTCGAATATGTTCAGCTCGCTGCCTTGAACATCAATTTTTATAAAATCAACCTCACCAATTTCGGTAATTTCATCGATGCGTTTAGTCTCTATATTATGCTTAGCGACTGGCGTAGTGAGTTCTGCTAGATTTTGGAACTTTTGTAGCAGAGGCGTATTAGGTTCATATAAAGAGCCAGTCAATGACCAATTGGTTTCATGAAATATGGCCGACTGTCCATTGCCAGCAAAAAAAGGTAAAAATAAATGTGGCTTTCCATATAGTTCGTTAAGACGCTCACACTCCTTGTCGTTTGGTTCAAACCCTACTATCCTCGCCCTACCCGCATCAATTAAAGACTGATAGCTAGGCTCCTCTCCAAGCGCTGCGCCTATGTCTAGGATATTAATATAGGGTATTTGTACTTTTGAAAAAAAGTCTAATAAACTCCACATCTACAGGGCCTCATATAAGTTTCTCTAGTTAAAGTTGATAGTATCTTCTGTATTAATGCTCAACATAAATATGCTCAGGCTCTAAGCCATCATGATAGCGTTGATACATCATTTTATAAGCAGACTCTAAATGCTGGGTAAACAACGGCGTATTATATAAAGGTGCAGTGGGTAAATTAGCGAGTAATTTAGTTTTTATAGCGGCCAGTTTATCGGGCTGAGTAGCAAGTTCAATAGCGAGTGCTTCATAAGCTGCACTATTGGCAGCCACTAGTTCTGGCAAATTAACGGCATTGAGTAAACTAGCCGCCACTCGACTAGCAAAAGATTCACCCATACGCGTTAATACCGGCAAACCCATACGTAAAGCATCACTGGCGGTGGTGTGGGCATTAAAAGGTAAGGTATCAAGAAATAAATCGGCTAACTGAATTCTATTTAAGTGCTCCTCTATAGACGGCATACGTTCAGAAAAAATCAACCTATGTTCCTGTACACCTTGTTTTACAGCTTCGGCTTTTAAATTTTTAATAGCCGTGGCATTACTATGCGCCAACCATAAAACACTACCATCAACCTGATTGAGTATACGCATCCAACAACTAAAAACGTCTGGTAGTATTTTGTAGCTTTGGTTAAAACAACAAAATACAAAACCCGTTGCCGGTAGCCCTAATATTTCTCTAGTAAAAATATTATTAGGTAGCTTAACTTGGCTATTAGTCACCATATAACTATTAGGCATATACACCACTTTCTCTACATAATGGCTTTGCTTATCTTCTGGAATTAGCACTTTATCAGCAATAATATAATCCATATAATCTGCACCAAAAGTGCCAGGATAGCCTAAATAATTAACTTGTATAGGTGCTGCGCGAAACGCAAATATTCCTGGTCGAGACAATGTCGTATGCCCAGTCAAATCTACAACGATATCTATTTGTAATACTCTGGCAAATAAAGCCACCTCTTCATCTGAAAAAGCCTGCACATCATAAAAACTATCAAAACTTGCTTCAAATCGTTGCCGCATCTCATCCTGAGAATTGGGTCCTATTGAAAATGCATAAATTTCAAATTGGTCTCTATTATGAAGGTCATACAGTTCGGCGGTTAAATGTGCAACTGGATGATTTTTAAAATCCGCAGAGATATAAGCTATACGTAATTTTTCATGTATTGGATAAGGTATGATAGGCGATAACTTAGTGTTACTAGGATAGCTATCTTCGATAAAACGCAGGGCAATTTTTTTATGAATGCATAACTGATCCGTAAGTGATTGCATTGCAAAAGGTATAGACACCTCATTCTGCACGCTTATCTTCTCAATTATTTCATGAAAATGACGTGTAAAATCCCCCCAAATACACAAATGCATATTGACATTCAACGTTATCAACGACAGTTGGGGTCGATTAGGAGAAAACTTAGCAGCACATTGTAGATCAAGTAGCGCCTCTTCATTTCGCTTTAATAACTTTAAACAAACGCCACGGTTAAAATAAGCTATTCCATATTCTGAGTTTAAAGCAATCGCTAAGCCATAACTTAACTGTGCTTTTTCTAATGCATTCAATCTGAAAAGAATCTCGCCACAATGGATATAGGTATCAGCATTATCTGATTTAAGCGCCATAACTTGCTCACAACTAGCCAGTGCCAGCTTAAATTGCCCTAAGTATAAATAAGTTTTAGCTTGATTAATAAAAGCTTCAACGTAATTCGGATTTAATAGTATGGCTTGATTAAAACTTAACAAAGCGTCCTCATAACGCTCTAAATTAAGCAGTGCATTACCTAGATTATAGTAAGCCTCAGCAAAATCGGGCTTAAGTTCGATAGCCTGTTGATAACTCGCTAATGCCTCGTCAATACGCTCTAAGGCATTAAGTACCACACCCTGATTAGAAAAAGCTTCTGCATAATCTGGCTTAAGGGCAATGGCCTTATCATAACTTTGCAAGGCCTTCGCAAAGTTATGCAATTTTTGCAGACAATTAGCTTTATTGTAATGGGCTTGCACGTAAGCAGGATCTAATGAGACAGCACACTCATAATTGGATAAAGCCTCAGGTAATCGATCTAAAGCTGCCAAAGCATTACCACGACAATTCAAAGCTATCGGTTGATAAAAGGATAGTTCTAAAGATTGATCTAGCCAATTAAGCGCTGTTTCATACTGGCCTCTCTGATAAGCGATAGTGCCTATATTGGTAATTAAACTGGCATGTGCAGGAAAACTTTGCAGCAAAGCTAGGTAAATAGTTTCTGCCGCATCCAACTGGCCCTCTTGATGCAGAGCTGTCGCTTGTTGCAGTAATAGATTTTGATGGGTTACAGAAGACATCAATACGCTCTTTTATCGTTTTGCGGTTATTATCAATGGCGGTATAAAAACTCACGACCTAAACGGATAGTTTTTATGCAGTTAGTTTTGAGGGCTTAAGCAGGTAAACTAAAATAGTGGAGGACAGCTTAATTGCTGTGAATGAATGACTATTCAAAAACACAACTTATCTGGAGTTAGATTGACTTAATGAAATAGGTCGATAAACCACAATCTACAGAACAAAAACGCGGAACTAGAACTTGGTCTTTTACGCAACAAGCATGTTCATAGTCAAAAGCTTGATTCAGTGGGTGTAAAAAATCTTTAGCTGTTTTGTCTTGCAATAGCTAAAGATATTGCAACCTAGGTTTTATAAACAGCACATAGTTAACTTTAAAAAAAACGGTCTTAAGTGCTTAAAGCTATTAACTGTTTAAAAACTAAGCGTTATTCACTTAAGGTTTTTAAAAAACAGTTTTTAGTCTTCGGTTTTAACATTATAAGGACCTATCACCGTTTTTAATGAAGCGATAACGATATCCAAATAATCCATATTTTTAGTTTGTATAGCACCATTAACAATCTGAATGCTGTTACTAAAAATACCTTTTAATAAGGTTCTATGCTGTGAGTTTAATTGCTCATTCAGATTTTCTTGTATCCAAGCCAAACCGTCACACACTTCTATTAACTTAATATGGGCATCGACTGGAGAAAAATGATCTTTTTGTATGAGTTGTAGAATCATAATCACCGATTCATACCATTTTTTTTCAAAATCAGCACCATAAACGTTTTCATTAATATCGTTATAGGCAGCTAAGGGGTTTTTTTTATACATAATTCACCTAAAAAAAAGAGGGGGCGTACCCCCTCCTAAAATCATTATTATCTAAAAATAGTTAATACTGATTGCGCTTCTTGATTCATTTGATTGATCAAATAATAATTCATAGACTGCTGATTATTGGCGTTTTGCAATTGCATTTGCAAAGCCGCTGCATCAGGTTTTTCAATACTATCAATCGTATTTTGCAAATTTTGAGAAATTGAACTAATTAGATTGTCCTGAGTACTCAAAGCTATTTGATCTGAGGCTACAGTTGATTGATTAGTTGACACTGCATCTAATGCAAGTTGTAAACTAGCAACAGCCGCTTGTGCATCTGTGGCTGATGATATAATTGAAGCATTAATTTCCAAAGTAGAGCTATCTGATGCAACAGCTTGTATATTAGTTGTATCATCAGTAGTTAAACCAGTCTGTATTTTTAGATCAATCGCAGCATCATTAAGCAATCCAGTACCATCTATCAAGCTATTCTTTGCAGTTGAATCTAATTGTTTCAACAATGAGGCAAAAGTTTGCGCCAATTTTGCCGAATCAGTCGTCGTCATAGTCGCATCACTAGCTTTATTAGCTAAATCTTGCATTTGCGTTAACAGATTAGCGATAGATTTCAAGCCTGTTTGTGCCACATTGAGCACATTTTGGGCTTTAGCAATGTTGTTATGAGAAGCTGAAAAACTAGTCACCTGTGAGCCTAAACGTGTAACCACACCTTGTTGCGCAGGATCAAGTATCTTCTTATTGGTAGATAATTGTGTTTGGATATCAGTTGTTAAGGACTGGTTGGCAGTAAGCGAACTTAAGATACCAGAACTTGCATGTGCTGAGCCAGCTGTTAATGGATTCATGATTTTATTCCTTTTAGTTTGATGATTATCAAGTTACCCCAGCAGGGTGTAACTAACTAAAAGCAGATGCGGACTGTAACATAGACAGTATCGACATCACTTTATTACTACATTTTGTACGCTTTGCGTAAGTGTTGGTCTTTGACCACGAATATATTCTACCTATTTCCTTAAAAAGCAAAGTGTCAATTAGAAGGTGTTTTTAGCTCTTATTTAGCTAATCGAAATTGACTTGCTTTGGCTTACACTTAGTTTTTCTATTATTTAAGAGCAAAAAAAGATGAAACTGCATATCGGTGGCGAAACCATTAAAGAAGGCTGGAAAATACTGAATATATCACAAAAACCGGGTGTGGACTTTATCGGTGATATTAGCGACTTAAGCATGTTTGAAGAGGATAGTTTTTCTGAAATTTATGCGAGTCATGTTTTTGAACACGTTACCCAAGCCAGTGCTTTAGATACCTTAAAAGGCATAAGGCGCATATTGAAGCCTTCTGGTAAATTTTATGTGTCCGTTCCTGACTTAGACACCCTCTGCCATACCTTCATTGATCCTAACGCCTCTTTTGAAGTCAAATTTCATGTCATGAGAATGATGTTTGGCGGCCAAACCGATGCCCATGATTTTCATTTCTTTGGCTGGAATAAACAATTTTTGTATGAATATTTAATCGCCGCAGGCTTTACTGATGCACAGCGTGTTGAAACCTTCGGATTATTTAATGATACTAGCAACTACAAACCTTATGGCTATGGCATTAGCCTTAATGTTATAGCTTGGTAATCATGCAAGTCTTGATTGCAGCCAAGTAGGTTGGGCTAACGGCTCTATCGTTAACCCAACATGTCCACATGATAATGTTGGGTTGCGAAAAGCACGCAGCCCAACCTACGCGACTTGGTAATCATGCAAGTCTTGATTGCAGCCAAGTAGGTTGGGCTAACGGCTCTATCGTTAACCCAACATGTCCACACGATAATGTTGGGTTGCGAAAAGCACGCAGCCCAACCTACACGACTACTAACTTAAGACAGGACAAATAACTGTTTCGTAAATCGGGGTAAAACTTTCAACCATCAATAGTCCTCATTGTCGGGCACGACAAACACCACTCGAACGACAGGATGGCTAATAGCGTAGGATGGGTAGAGGCGAAAGAGACTGTGAAAGATTTATGTGGGAGAGGTTTTAGCCTCGAATTCGAGGCTAAAACCTCTCCCACATTATATAAAAACAATGACTTACAAAATTAAAAACTTGGTTTTGTGTTGTTTTCATAATACTTTCACAGTCTCGAAAGCTGAAACCCATCAAAATCAAACCCACACATGCTTAATTCCAAAACGCAGCGCATTATGCTTTTCGATTAAACAACAAAACCCCAAAATACATGACCACCTTTGTGATGGGTTTCGGCTATCGCCTCCACCTGTCCTATTTTCTGATACATTAAAGCATTTAGTGGAATTGCGTAGCGTATCCCACCAAATGCTTTATGATTTCCCAGTGACGCAAACAACTATCGCCTCAGCACCCTACGTAGAGGTTATCATATCAATAATAGATTTATGAGCAGTATCCAATAGACCATATGCACTAGCATTACTAACTAGCGCATTAGCTTGACTTTTTGACCATTTTTCTAAACCACCAACACTAAGGTCATTAACCTTCGTACTGTCCAAAAGGCCTATTTGAATATTTGACAACCCTGCTATTTGATTGTCGGTAAATGCAGCATAATTAGCCACATCAGCTACATTTAAGCCAGTTATCGGTGCTTTACCTGAAGGCGTGCGTGCCGTCCCAATAGCGCTAATCTGGTCATCAGTTAACGATCCAGTTGCATCAATACTAAATGCATGTATCTGTGCTGCAGACAAATGAGCCATGGACTCTAATGATATTGAAGCTACTTGATTATTCGCACCAGCCGATCCAGTTAACTGGCTAATTTGGGTCGTGGTTAATTGTTGTACGACAGTGGTCGTATTACCCAATGCAGTAGCATCCAAACTAGCAATATTTGATGAATCTATGGCATGCAACTGTTGCGCGGACATAGAGGATAGATCAACCGCAGTCAGATTACTTAATTGGGTAGTATCTAGCTCTTTAATATGCAGTGTACTCAACTTATTAATAACAGCTGAAACATGATCAGCATCCAAATTATGTACCGAAGTTGACGTATTAAGACCAGTGAGCTGTCTTGAAGACAAACTCGAAAATGCATCAACGGATAAGTCATTTAAACCTGAAGTACTTCCATTACCTATATGCGATATCTGATTGGCGGTTAATTTAGTCAATTGGCTAGCGTCCATTTGAGCTAACTGACCTGTAGAACCGCCAGTCAAATTATTTAACTGAGTTGTACTTAATAAACTCACTTGCGTAGCCGATAAAGCACTCACTTGATCCACAGACAAATTATCTATATGCAAGCCTTGAATATTTTTGCTACTAATAGCACTAAGTGCATCGAGAGAAAGACTACTGGTCGTATTATTACTAATATCAGCTGAATTAGTAGTATCCGTCAACGCTGCCAACTGCACAGCATTCAAATTGGCAGCCTGTTTAGCTGTTATCGAACCGACCTGCTCACTATTCAAAGAACTAAGTTGTAAAGAGGTCAAGCCAGTAACCGCAGACGGTGATAAAGCCGCAATCTGATCACCAGACAAACTGCTTAAATCAACACCTTTAATTTGACTTGCACTTAAAGCACCTAACTCATCATTGCTTAGAACATGAAGCTCTTTACCCGTACCCACCGAGCCACTATATTGCTCGTCATCATTTGTAGCAAGGGATTTGACTTGTGTGTTGGTAAGCGCGTGTATTTGGTCTTTTGTAAAACTGTATACATCGAGAGAATGTAACTGTGTACCCGACAAAACAACTACATCTTTAGTTGATAAAGCCTTTACTTGTTCTGATGATAAGGCACCGAGTTGCTGGGCACTCATGCTTTTAACTTCATTTTGACTTAAGCTCTTAATCTGGCTTAAAGATATATTACTAATATTAGTCGGCGACCATGCTGCTGATGAAATATTATTACTCATTTTGTATCTCCTAAATTCATACTACAAAACTACTCTTTATTAACTGCTTTAAAGTATTAAAAGATCGTTATTGTTTGTATATTATCTAAATTTGAACCTAATGAACTTAGGATTCCAAAACTTGCATTCGATACACCAACCGTTAACGTATTCATTTTTACTACCTTTTAGTTTAATTAAATATCAAGTTACTCCCGCAGGATATAACGAACTAAAAGTCGATGCGGACTGTAACATAGACAGTTTCGACATCACTCTACTACTTTGCTTACGCTTTGCGTAATTTATGGTCTTTGACCTAGTATAAATTTTATCGTTTTACTTATAAATTTATAGCCTAAATAGAAGGTGTTTTTGACCTCTATTCTAACTATAATTTCTTTGTGTGCAGTCATGTCGCGTGGGCAGTGCAGTTTGTGCCCACCTTATGCGACCAAAATAGTGGGCAAAGAAACGCTGCCTTTGTATGTATATAGCCAAGTAGGTTGGGCTAACGGCTCTATCGTTAACCCAACATTTCCACACGATAATGTTGGGTTGCGAAAAGCACGCAGCCCAACTTACGCGACTATAACTGGCTATGGCTGGCATGTCCGTAAGTCGTAGGGTGGTTTCGCGACAGCCAAAGCTAGCCTTAGAGCTATTAGGCTTAGACTATGCTGGTGACAGTTATCGCTTTAGTTCAGAGGAAATAAAACAAACAGCCTTTCGAGTCGATGGCTTATTTACACCGCTCACTACCGATCCAGAACAGCCGCTGATTTTTGTCGAAGTGCAATATCAGGCTGATATTGATTTTTATGGGCGATTATTTAGCGAGATCACGCTTTATCTGCATTTAAATAAGCCCAAACGAAAGTGGTTGGCACTAGTCATCTATCCTAATCGTAGTGTAGAAAAGACCGCCAGCATTGAGTTTTTACCTTTTCTAAACTTGCCTCAGTTACATCGCATCTATTTTGAAGACTATCAAAACCGCTCCAATCTATCACCAACGCTAGAGTATATTCGCTTGATTGTCAGTGATAAACAACAGACAATAACGCAAGCAAAAGCGCTAGCCGATCGACTTGATAAAATCGATTTAGAGGGTTTAGATTTTATTGAAACTATTTTAGTTTATAAATTACCGCACTTAAGCCGCGAGGAGATTAAAAAGATGTTATCTGTATATGAAGTCGAATTAAAACAAACCCGTTTTTATCAAGAAGTTTCTGCAGAAGGTCGCGAAGAAGGTAGGCAAGAGGGTAGACAAGAAGGCAGACAAGAGGGTAGACAAGAAGGCAGACAAGAAGGCAAGCAAGAAGGGTTAAAAGCAGGCAAGCAAGAAGAATGTATTTTATTACTATGTCGCTTACTAAGACGTAAGTTCGGCCTACAGCCTCAACTTGAAAATAGCATCCAAGCTTTAATTAATTTGCCTTTAGAAAAACTAGAAGACTTAGCCGATGCTTTGCTAGACTTTAATGATATGACTGATTTAGAAACTTGGCTAGCTGATCATCGTTAATTTGCATTGCGTCATGATGCACTCCAGTCATGCAGTGTTGGCAGCGCTGTTTCTGCCCACCTTGTGCTATCGAAAGGGTGGGCAGAAAACGCTGCCCATTCTATTTGACTATTGCTGGGATTACGCTACGCTCCATCCCAACCGACAACTAAATAAATACAATTAAGCTAAATAGTACCGCTTAATTTAATGAGTAACGCAGTAATAAGCGCCGTTTGAAGTACGCCAACACCTACAACCCACCGGATTAAGTCGGCTTTTGATTCAACTATTTTAAGTTCGGTGTCTTTAATGCGCGACTCAAGTCTAAGCTCAAGTTCTTTTAAATCACGTTTAGTGGTCAGATCATCCAACTGGTAATCGTGCCTTGCTTGTTCTAGTGTCGTGGTGATAGTGGTTTTTTGCAGCTTAGTGATTACTTCCGCCTGTTGTTCAGTAAAGCCAGCGCCTTTCAATTCATTGAAAAACGCATGCGTATCGAAAGATGACGTTGACATGATGTACTCCTAAAGTTTTGCTTAGTGTACCAGAAATCAACAAAAACATACTTAGTCACGCAGGTTGGACTCATACTGTTTGTGCCCACCTTATGCTATCGAAATAGCCAAGTAGGTTGGGCTAACGGCTTTATCGTTAACCCAACAATCCACACGATAATGTTGGGTTGCGAAAAGCACGCAGCCCAACCTACGCGACTATAACTAGCTATGACTCCTAATAAAAGCCAAGTAGGTTGGGCTAACGGCTCTATCGTTAACCCAACAATCCACATGATAATGTTGGGTTGCGAAAAGCACGCAAGTCCGTAAATCGTAGGGTGGTTTCGCGACAGCAAACCGCCGCAAACGCGCAATATCAAAAATAATAGAACCAAAAACACTTACGGAGAAAAATCTAGGTGAGAGTCTTTTTTTTAGCAACGCTTTGGTAGATAGGCGCTATCGCTACGCATCCAGTATAACGACAAATTCATTAGTATGTTACAGTCTCTAAGCACTACCACTTCCATTTGATTATTCAATCATGAAAACAGATACCCTGTTTTACCGCTTATTTCAGCGACAGCCAAAGCTAGCCTTAGAGCTATTAGGCTTAGACTATGCTGGTGACAGCTATCGATTTAGTTCAGAAGAAATAAAACAAACAGCCTTTCGAGTTGATGGCTTATTTACACCGCTCACTACCGATCCAGAACAGCCGCTGATTTTTGTCGAAGTGCAATATCAGGCTGATATTGATTTTTATGGGCGATTATTT
>Ga0114958_10003139_pt1 | contig 11993 bp, 10 predicted proteins | sample C_130208_EF_Meta_FD_89577 | JGI IMG/M metagenome (GOLD analysis project Ga0114958, IMG submission 89577) | Freshwater microbial communities from Lake Croche, Canada to study carbon cycling - C_130208_EF_MetaG | ecosystem: Environmental > Aquatic > Freshwater > Lake | place: Lake Croche, Canada... | reverse complement strand
TGTCTCCAGGATTCGAGAGCCCCTGATGTGGCAGTCGTGGAAAAGAAGATTCGTAGTCTCCGTGGGCAAATGGTAGGATGTTTGGAGACGATCAGCAATTGGGCTTCGATTCCTTTAAAGGGTGCTCAGAGTCTCCGTCTGGAGGAGCGTGAATTGTCCGGCCCAATTCTCACAGGGACCAAAACGGCCTTTGGTCTTATTTCAGTGCAAATGAAAAAGGATTCGAGTGGAAAGAGTCACCCGTTTCCAGGAATTCTCATCAATCAGAAAAAGTCGTCGGCGCATTTGGAGGTCCCCGTTTTGGATTCCATTTATCGGGAGATTTTGAAGGCCCGCTTTGAACTTCAAGATATGTTGCGGGCAGTGTTGCCGAGTCTCTGCGATGAACTTTCCCAAAATTCGATGGAATTCTGGAATTCGATGGAGGAGTGGGTGGCGCATATTGATGTTACATGTACGATCGCGCGGGTTTCGAAGGATATGGGGTTCAGTAGACCGGTTCTAAAGGCGAGTGCCAGTGCCACTGCAAAATCCGAAATCCACATCGAAGGTCTTCGCCATCCTTTGATTGAAGCATCTGTAACTCGAACGGAGTATGTCAAGCACTCTGTGGACCTCGACGACTCCTGTAGGGGCTGGCTCGTGTATGGTATGAATGCGAGTGGGAAATCCAGTCTAATGAAGGCCGTGGGGATCTCTATTATTCTAGCACAGGCGGGATGCTATGTCCCATGTAAGTCTTTAGAGTATGTACCGTTCAAGAGCCTTTTTACACGCATTTTAAACACGGATAACTTGTGGGCGGGTCTCTCGTCGTTTGCCGTCGAGATGACAGAGCTCCGCGAAATCCTAGAGCATGCAGGGAAGAACAGTCTAGTCCTAGGCGATGAACTGTGCTCTGGAACGGAGTCAGTAAGTGCTACGGCGATTGTTGGGGCGGGTCTCCAGTGGCTACATTCGAAGGGGGCGAAATTCATCTTTGCCACTCATCTACATGGTCTTTCTGATATCGCGTCAGTGCAGAGTCTACCGCATATGAAAACATGGCATTTGAAGGTGCGATATGATCCTGTGACAGATCGGCTCATATATGAGCGCACTCTTACGCCTGGCCCTGGAAGCAGTCTGTATGGTCTAGAGGTGGCACGGGCCATGAATCTGCCCGAGGAGGTTTTACAGATGGCTCTTACGATTCGTAGGGAGCTACTGGGAACTGTGAATGAGATGGAGGCCCCGTCGAGCCAGTGGAATACGGGGATTCATCGGCAAAAGTGTGAAGTATGTGGGTGTGGCATTGTGAAGGAGCTGGAAGTACATCATATACGGGAGCGGAAAGAGGCTATTGGTAAGCGGTTTAGCGATGGCTCGGCTCAGGATCATGTGCGGAATCTGATCGTTGTCTGTACAAAGTGTCATGATGCTCATCATGCGGGCAATATTGAGATTGCACCGATTGTCCAGACAAGTGATGGGCCTATTCGGCCTACAGTTGCTGTGGAGGCTGTGAAGTCTGTGTCTCATCATCGATCCAGCAAATGGAGCGATGAACAGATTCAGTGTATTAAGGATTACGTGGAGAAGTTTCCAAACTCCCCGCCAAAGAGGGCGATGTTTGATTTGAAAGAGATGGGGATTACGATATCGGCGAGCTCTCTTCGGGGGTTCAGGAACTAGGAGTAGGAGCAGGAGGAGCAGGCATCGCTCCAGCAGGCATGGCAATATAAGTCATAGGGCCCGGAGGGCCAACAGGGCCAACAGGGCCCGTAGCACCATCAACACCAGCCGGGCCAGCAGGGCCGACAGGTCCCGCCGGTCCAGCAGGGCCAGCAGGGCCGACTGCACCAGCAACAGCAGGCCCTCCTCCAGCCTCTGTACTGGCCTTCAGAGCCAAAAGAACTCTCTTCACCTCATTAAGTTCATTGCGAAGTGACTTTAATTCCCTTCCGACAGGATTCCCACCTTGAAAGTTCAATCCCGAAAGGTTTAAAACAGAGGTCATTCTGATTCTGTTCGTGGATTCATTACATTCAAAGAAACGCATCAGCAACCCAACCAAAATTTGAATCAATCTTCATCTACACTCTCCAATAGAACATGATTATCCCGATTCGTTGTATGAATTGCGGTAAGCATATTGCCGACAAGTGGCGATTCTATCAGGCCCAGTTGCAACGAATGAAGGGTGACACTGCCGAGGAGCGTGTATATTTCGACGGGAGTTCTATTCCAGAGACGAATGAAAAGAAGATTCTTGATGCGATGAAAATCAAGCGATCATGCTGTCGTAAGCACTTTCTCACACAGGTTGATCTTATTGATAAGATTTAACTAAGCTATAAAAAGAGAGTATGGACATACCACCACTTTTAGCTATAACAGGCGGTATTGTAGTTGTAGGTTTATGTTTCTTGTTGAGAATTCCTATGTTCCTTCTTGGTATTCTATCGGTAGTATTACTCGCCTATACATTAATGGTTCATCAAAGCATGTTTGCTATTGAATATGCTACAATGTCTCTTCCACAATTCCTAACTTCAAATGCTCCACTTTTTATGATATTAGCAGTAATAATATTTTCGCTAGGATATATATTGTATTTATTTGGTCCTCGTGGAGCTGTGAGTACTTCAACAATGGCTCAGCCCTCATTTTTTAGTAGAATATTTGGACAGGCTACAAGTACTAGACCTCAACAGCGCCGTAGCTCATATAATAATTACGACCCTTATGAAAGAGACATTTAAGATCTAAAAATCTATGACACGAATAGGTATGGCAAGAAATAATACTAAGAAAATAGGGAAAAAAACCCCTCTACATATACCCGAAATAAAGCGCGCTTTTGATACGATAAGTACAGAGGCACATCGTATTTTACGAAATGGTGGCACCACTTCTGAACAAGTTAAAGCATTTCAAAAAGTATGGAAGACTATTTTTCATCGCCCGGTATCGGACCGTTCAGCAGAGGACTATCTTTCAGTAAAACGGATGAAAGGCGGTGATCTTCGTGGTAAGCGCAAGACGATGAAGAAGGGGCGAGGGCAGAAAGGTGGGGCCATGCCCCTTGGCGGAGCTCCGATAGATTATACCACACGCCCAGGCATTGATTCAACGGCTGTGGCGCCGTATGGTTCCTTCCCATCGTATCAATCCTACCAATCAGCTGGTCTTGCGATCGGCAAGGAAGGGATGTTCCAGGAGTGTGGAACAAAGGATTTTACACCCGTGATCGATCCTTCCATTACTCAAAAAGGCGGTACTGTTTCAGATTTTATGCATTTGGCCAAGTTTTCACCGGTAGCCTCGTCGTCACCTCCATCTATTTTACAAAGTGGCACGGATTCGTTAAAAGGATATCCTCCTATGGCATCTGCAGATCCCTCTGTCAACTACAAGATTAAGTTATAAGTGAGCATTAGACTTTTGTTTATTAAATAAACGTTAGTCTAAAGTCTACAATAAGTACCCAAATATATAGTAGTATGGATAGTCGTCAAAAAGGCGATGATGGCTGTGAGTTAGCTCAGCAGATTATACGTACATTCTATAAAACCCAGGATTATCCCTTTAATCGTCATCATATTGAAAGTTTTGATCAGTTCCTGTCACAGGACCTGGTAGCCATCATAAAATCCGAGAACCCAATGGTTCTTTTACAGGACCCTTTGCCTGGTTCGTCTGGTGTATATGGCCTGAAGGCTGAAATTTTCATAGGAGGTATGGAGGGCTCGAGAATATATATCGGGACCCCCATCGTGAATTTAAGCACCTCGGAAGAGATCAGAGTTCTATATCCGAACGAGGCTCGTCTCAGAAATCTCACATATGCCAGCCAGATCGAAGCCGACATTGTAATTCGCCTAACAATTTCTCGGCCGAATCCATCTGGCGGAAAACCCACGAGTGAAGTCATCACACTCGACTCTGAAAAGGACGTAGGGGCATACGGCCACTTGGCCAGATTCCCCCTCATGAAAATGCCCATCATGTTACACAGTCGTTATTGTATGCTCTATGGAAAGCCCCAGCAGTTTTTGCGCGAAGTTGGAGAATGCGTATATGACAGCGGAGGCTATTTTGTTATTGACGGGTCTGAAAAGGTCATCGTTACGAACCAGGAGCAGGCATTCAATACGCTGAATATTAGCCCGCAGAACTCTGATCCCCAAGTCTCCATTTATTCCTCGATCGCGTGTTTAAATCCGGTGACACGCCAAGTGAAGCGCGTATCGTTCGCCTGGCTCAAACAGCTCGATTCGCTCCAAGTAAGTATTCCTTTTGTGCGAAAACCTATTCCTATTTTTGTACTCTTTCGCGCGATGGGCCTTCAAACGGACGAGGACATTATTCGCGCAATCTTTCCAGATCCGACGGCCACGGAGACAACTATTCTCCAACCGTTCCTACATGAAAGTATCCTGGAGGCCTTCCCTTTCATGGACACGTACTCGGCCATTCAATACATCAAGGTCCTAACAAAAGGTTTCAGTGAAGCCCACGTTCTCAATATTCTGCACAATCAACTCTTCATCCATGTTGAAAATCGGCGCGGGGCACGAATTGCCTTCCTGGCCGAGTGTGTTCGCCGTATTCTTCGAGTCCAGGCTGGCATAGATCCCAAGACGGATCGCGATGATATTCGCAACCAGCGGTGCCTAACGAGCGGTGTTCTTATTCGAATGCTCTTTCAAAACGTGTACAAGAACTGGAAAAAGGCCACGATTCTGAAGCTCGACGAGCAGTACAAATACAATCCAGGCTCGTATCACGACATGAACTTTCAGAATCTGTTCCAGCAAGGCACCCTGAATGAAATGTTCAAAGCTGGAATGTTGACGGAGGAAATCATGCGCGGATTCAAGGGAAAATGGGGGGTCAGTTTCGGCGAGGAAAAGGCCGGTGTCATCCAGCCCCTGTCGCGCCTATCTTATACGGATTTCATGTCGCACTGCCGGCGTGTTGTCAGGGCTCTTCCAGCTGATTCTGGAGCGAAACTCCCAGAACCGCGTCGTCTACATCCGAGTCAATTCGGCTATTTTTGTACGAGCGAGACGCCTGGCGGAGCAAGTATTGGGATTACCAAAAATCTGTCGATTCTTACGACAATCTCGACGGCGTCGGAGCCTGGTCAACTCATCGAATGGCTTTTAACACGAGGCAATGTCATGTCCTGCGATCAAATGACTCCTGATACGACGGCCATTTCCGTGCCAGTCTTCGTAAATGCGGGTATTGTTGGCTACACGCTCCGCCCACAAATGCTACGCGATGTTCTAAAAGCCATGAAATGGACGGGCTGTCTGCCGGCGTTCGCCTCGATCGGATTCAGTATTCGCGATCGCCGTGTGAACATTTTCATGGACGAGGGGCGCCCCGTTCGCCCTCTGATTCACTTAGTTGACGGTGGAACGATACCCACGGAGCGCCTAACAAAAGGCTCGTGGAGAGATATGGTGATGGGGTCCTTACCGCTCACGAGAGAACGGGGAATCTATCAGACTGGATTCGTGGATCCTCTTATCAGTATGACGACGGTAACGATGGAAGATTATCTAAAAGCCCTTGTGCCGTATATGGGGGCGATCGAATATGTCGACCCGTACGAGTCGAACGAGGCCTATGTAGCCATGTTTCCAGATTATATCAAGGCCGAATCGAGCCATTTGGAAATCCATCCGAGTACGATTTTGGGGCTGATGACGGCGATGATTCCGTTTCCGAATCACAACCAGTCCCCGCGTAATCAGTTGAGTTGTTCCCAGAGCAAACAGGGAATCTCGGTCTACGCCACGAACTATCCGAATCGGTTCGATAATATGGTGCATGTCCTCTGTTACGGCGAAGCACCGATTGTCAGGTCGATCTATTATGATTATTTGGCCGATGGCCAGATGCCGTATGGCCAGAACTTGATGGTGGCGATCGGTTCATTTACAGGATACAACCAGGACGACGGAATCATCTTCAATGCTGATTCCTTCCAGCGCGGAATGTTTCGCAGTATGTCGTTTCGATCGTATGAGATCTATGAGGAGGACGATAATCTCGCGAAAACACGCACACGGGTTGGAAATCCGGCGCGCATTCCTGGATGGACGGCACTGAGACCTGGTCTCGATTATTCAAAGTTGGACGAGCGCGGAATTATCCGAGTTGGGGAATTCGTGGATGAGTCCACTGTGTTAGTGGGGGCATATCTACAGTCAGTAGGTGGCGACATGCGCGATGCCTCTCTTACGGCCCAGGTGTGGACGCGAGGACGGGTCGAAAAGATCGCGGTGATGACGAATAATCTGGGGCGGGCTCTCATTAAAATCCGCGTGACCCAGGAGCGTATACCGGAGCTGGGAGACAAGTTCAGTACGCGCCACGGACAGAAGGGTACGATTGGGATGTTGATTCGCGCGCACGATATGCCGAGAACGGCATCGGGAATGGTTCCCGATATGATTGTTAACCCGCACTGTATGCCGTCTCGTATGACGATGGCCCAACTCTTGGAATCGCTCTTAGGAAAGGCTGCGCCGGATCTGGGGGCGATTGGAAATGCCACGGCGTTTATGAATGATGGAAACCCTTCGGATCAGATTGGGCGGGTCCTGTGCGATGAACTCGGAATGAATCCGTTGGGCGACGACCTACTCTACGACGGCACCACAGGTGTACAGATTCCCTCGACGATTTTCATGGGCAATATTTACATTATGCGCTTGAAACATTTGACGGAGGATAAGTGGAATGCTCGCGCCGAGGGGCGGAGAGAACAGAGAACGCACCAGCCGACGGGGGGACGCGGGAATCAGGGTGGACTTCGTATTGGTGAAATGGAGCGCGATGCGATCCTGGGACACGGTATTATGGACTTTGTCCGCGAGTCGTACATGAAACGGGCCGATGGCTATTCAACTTTCATTTGCAATGGCTGTGGTACTATCCCGATTTATAATGAAAGTAAGAATCTGTATGTGTGCTCGATGTGCGATGGACCGGTCTCGTATATTGGTGATACGGCAAACACGCTCGAGCTGAATCTTCCGAATAAGAGGAGTTTGACGTCGTTTTCAAAGGTGGAGATTCCGTATGCCACGAAACTTTTGGATCAGGAGCTGACCTTTTATTTGAATTCCGGCATGCGTTTTGTGACGGAGCGGGATGTAAAACATTTGCGCGGACCACCGATCGTGAAATTGTCGGCTGATCAAGAGCGCGAGGCTCTGTCGGCTGTTTTGCCAGAGAGAACGGAAGTAGAGACAATTGTTCCTGAAATCTTGGAGAAGAAGGAGGAATTCGAATTACGCCCAGAGGATCTCTCGGCTCTTGGAATTCCAGATGAGGATGAAGGCCTCTCTTTGAAACCCCAGGTGAACTCGAAGGTTCTGAATGCTGCTGTGGAGGCAGCGGTGAACGCTGCTCTTACGAGTAGTACGACAACTGTCCCTGGTCGTGTGAATTCTGCTGTTGTGAATGCTGCCGTGAACGCTGCGATCGCAGCTACGAATGCACTCCCAGATAAGGAAGTTGCCAATGAACTACAGGCGGGTAGGCAACAACCGGCAAATTCTTTACAGAATTTGAGTTTCTCGGTGGCCCAAGGACAAGGGCAACTAGAAGATAATTCCGAGGAATATGGAAATGCTTCGGCGTTGGACGAAGGAGATTATGACGAACTACCTGTCGAAGGGCAAAGACAAGGGCAAGGGCAAAGACAAGGACAAGGACAATTGCAACAGGTGCAAGACTATTCCCAAGGACAACCTCAACGGCGCTCGCAGTCTGTAAATGTTCAAACAACTTCACAACCGGTTCTCGTTGTACCTCTAAATATGTCGTCGACCCCACCACCTGCTGAATATGTTGGCAATTCTGTTCCAGGAGCTCCTCCTACCTTTGCTGTTGATACGAGCCCTAGGAATAGCTCTAACTCGAATTCTAACTCTAACTCCAATTCTAACTCCAATTCTTCGAACTCGAACTCCAATTCAAATTCAAACAGAAATAGGAGCCGATCGAGGCCGAGAGAATCGGCCAGTTCTAATGGTCTATCGGCGATGAGTTCAAGCCCGAATGTTCAAGTGAGTGTGAATAAATTGGGAGCCGAACCCTCAGGCCCCAAGTAAAATTTGACCCTAATAATGTCCCCTTGAATTAACAGAAAGAATGGATTTTGAAACTATCGATATTCTATATCGTAGTAGGCAAACTCTTCTCGAGATCCAGCGTGCGAAAGGATATAACACAAAGCCCTATGATAAGTTCGGCCCCTTTGAAATCGAAAAGATGGCAGCCGGCGATAAGGAGGTCAGTCTAGGAATGGTTCTCGACCGGAAAATTCCCGAGGGTATTAATCTACCCTCCATCTGTCTTGTAGAGTACGCGTTACCCAGGGTCAAGAATCGGCTCGCTGGTTATGTTTCCAAGCTTGTACAGGCTCTCGAGGAAGGGCACGAGGATACATTTGATCCGACAAAAGTCGAGATTATTGTTCTAACAATCGAGTCGATCGGCGAAACGTTTCACAATTACGCCATGAATCTCCTGTCATCCAAAAAGCTCCGTATCTCGTTCTTTGATGTCCGAACACTGGTGAGCAATCCTCTAAAGCACACGCTGGTCCCTCTCCACGAGCTCGTGCCAGAGGAGGAGCACACCGACCTTCTCAAAAAGTACAATATCAAGTCGAAGTTAAATCTACCGATGATCAAATTCCACGAGGATATTATTGGGCGTATTCTCGGTCTCATTCCCGGTTCTATTGTGAAAATTACACGACCATCTCCGTCAGCAGGTGAATATATTGTTTACAGATTGTGTGTACCTTAGATGTTTTAGTACTTGGCTTTACTAGATAATGCCTGGTGATCCGTGTACAGGAATGCTATCGGATGGTGAAACAAATATAAATAATGATGTTATCGCATCAGACGATGTATTTTATCAATGGCTTCTTACTACGACTCAAATAGCTACATATTATGGAAGTTATATACATGCAGGATCTACAGAAAATGATGTAAATTCTGCATTTACAGCACTTACAGAATCAAATGCAGATTTAACAGCGGTCAAAACTTGCCTAACTACGAATAAACCAACTCCTGAAACCGATCAAGCAATATTAATTAGTAAAATTGATACGGCAAAAAAATCTCTTGTAACACTTAATAATGATATTCAAGTAGCCCAGGATCGCGCCCTTCTGGTTCGTAATCCCGAATTAAGTCGTAGTTATTATGAAGGTCTATTGCCAATTGCTCGACCTATGAAACAATCTAGCATTCCGGTACTTATCGGCGCATCAATGTTCCTATTTAGTCTTTCATTTTTCATGTTACTGAGCGCAATGAATATTCGAATGGAAACTATTTTGACTTTGCCAGCTTTTATGACAGGTTCGAATGAATATCAGGAATTAGGCAAACCTTTTTTTACACTCTTAGGAGCATCGATCATTTTGTTTGGTCTTACGATCTATGCATTTACTAGAAACACGTAGAATGTCAACAGATGATTCAATCCTTAGTAGCTGTCCTGAAATAACAACAATGAGTGATGCTATGGCTCCTATAGCGTCACCGCTTCTTCCTATTGTTGGGTTACGTCATGATAAGGATGGTAATCTAACAGATGATGCCATACAGACTATAATGGATGGGATTAAAAGTATGGGTATGGATATAAACAGTGACGATATCAAAACAGCTGTTCTTGACCAGGCAAAGAAAACCCTGTGTACAACAAATTCACAGTATATATTTTTGCTTAATTCGTATCGCACTACGTCAAACAAAGATGTGTACGAGCAACTTTTTGCAAAGGCGCAAGGTATGAAAGATATATTATCTGTAGCCCGGCATATTGTTGATTTAAAAGAGCCAGATGGAACAATGATAGAAGGATTCTTAGGAAACTATACTGGAAATTCAAAAGTTGCATTAAAAGAAGCATTTGATAGTGTACAGGATAGAATAAATAACTATGATATAATGATGGCTGGTGTGACAGACTTTGAAAGTGAAAAATTGATTATTTCGGAGCAAAAAAATAGATCCGTTGATTCATATCTGAGTCTTTATGGATTTATGAATGTGGTGGCGATTGGTCTTCTCTTTTATATTACAACCCTCCCTTGACCAGTTTTAAAGTAATACAAAATAGTATGAACGCGAATGCTTCGGTGTCAAGACAAACTGAAATTAATGAATGGCAGTACAATTCGAAATTAGAAATGTTATTTATTTCACAGATTGCATTTATTGGACTAAGTTTTATTATTTTAATGTATGCTATTGCATATACAGGAGTATTTGGCTTTAGTGTTGTTCATTATAGTGCTATTATTAGTATGATGATATTTTTTGCTATTGTTTTAACACGTTATTTGTATAATCGTAATAGTCGTGATTCACGTTATTGGAATCGTAAAGTATTTGATGGGGATTATTCAAAACCATCAACGATACCACCTGGTGTTAGAGCAGAAATAACTGATAGAAGAAGGTGTAAACGTAATTAAACGGAACGGTACCGTCATCCGGCACTGAGCGGTAAAAATAACTACTATACTATAGTTTATAATGCCGTCCGTGACTGACGTTCAAACTTTATTTCAAACAACAACAACTCCATTAATTTCTGAAATACAGCAGTCATATTTAACATATAAAAGCAATGTACCATTCTATGAAGAATCTAAATCTACAACTACTGAATTACAAGATGAATTAAATGATTTAAACCGTAAAAAAGAAGAATTAGAGCGTGTTGAACAAACATACGATCGTGAATTTCTAGATCGTATAAATGCCCCTCCGCCAGCAAAAGGAATCTTTAAACAGTTTGGCATTGTAACAACACAAGACTGGGTTATAGCATTATTTTTAATGGCCTTCTTTTCATTCAGTATATGCTTGATTCTACTGTTTGTTGTTAAATCCGAGGCCAAATTAAAAGCATTTGGGGTAGCACTTGCTATTATAATAGTTCTTGGATTCATGTTAGGTCTACTGATTTTTAAGTATGTTTAACTGGAGTGCTCCTTATCCCACTCTACGACATCTTCGTCCGAGGCAAACACCTTCAGAGAAGGCCAATATTTGTTCCTATCCGGTTCTCCGTACTTGGCCACCAAACGATTTAGAACAACGTCTGACGTAATACCGCCACCGACCTGATTTTCCTTGCGCCACTGAGTAAAGATCTGGCGAATACGCCCAGACTCGATCGGTCCAGCACGACACTCCATCTGCTCCTCGGCCGTGATCGGCTCGCGAATCCGCTCTGTCTCGAACCGTGCGAAGATATCGAAATTGTCCTTGTACTTGTTCGAAGCCTTCACGACGATCTCAGGGATCGGCGTCAGACCATTAGGGATATAGTCAGTCTCGTAAATGTGTACGAGGAGTGACAGGAATGGCTCCCGCCACGAGCGAAGCTTCTCGTCGAGCTTCGGGTCACGCGGAAATACATTCGGCCTCTTGAGCTGGAGCTCAGGGTGGTCCGGTGGCAGAAACTTGGACTCGAACGGAATCACACGGATACGGCGCCATGTCCCCTCATCCATTGATGACACAGGAGGAAGAGAGTTACACATCATGAAGATTTTACCCATGATGCGGAACTTTTCCTGGTCACCGTACAATGCCCGCGCCTCGATAATATCCTCGCCACTGAACTGCTTCATGACACTCGTGTTGATCGGCTCCTTGTCATCAGGCTCCTGCATATAAATAAAGCGCTTACACTTCGTAACGATGATTTCAGGATTCGCTGCCCCCGACTCTGGGCGCTTTCGCGTAAGAACCGTCGACGCCATCGATGTCTGATAGTCACCGAGTGTTAGACGCATCAACTCCACCAACTTCGACTTTCCATTGCCTCCGCCACCTGTAAGAGTATAGTAGCACTGCTCGTGATTAGCACCTTCAAGACAGGAAGCCAGGAGACGCAGAGCGTACATGCGGAGATCCTCTCGCGGGAACAGCTTCGTGAAG